>JDSH01000017.1_pt1 | contig 86804 bp, 131 predicted proteins | sample 199451 | NCBI WGS metagenome assembly JDSH01 (sample SAMN02584198, study PRJNA231836) | bioreactor metagenome | isolation source: continuous culture bioreactor electron acceptor NO2- transfer2 day 38 after... | place: Germany: Bremen | reverse complement strand
CAGCTGCGCGCGCTGGTGGCGGTGGGGGGGGATGCGGGCAGTTTCAGCCTGGCGGCGCGGGCGGCGGGGGGGATCAGCCAGCCGTCGATCCACCGCGCGGCACGCGATCTGGAGAAGCTCGCAGGCATCGCGCTGTTCGCGCCCCCCGGCGCGGCGGGATCGAGCTGACGGAACCCGGCGACGTATTGGCGCGGGCGATAAAACTGGCGGCGGCCGAACTCAGGCAGGGCGCGGCGGAGCTCGCGGCGCTGAAGGGGGGGCGCGACAGTACGCGGATTGCGGTGGGATCCATGCCGCTGTCGCGGGCCGAGATCCTGCCCGATGCGATGCATCGGTTGCTTGGGGGGGAACGCACGGGGGGGGTACAGCTGCGCAATGTGGACGGGCCTTACGATGAGCTTCTGAAGGGGGGGTTGCGTCATGGTGATCTGGACTTGCTGATCGGCGCGCTGCGCGACCCGGTGCCGACCGAGGACGTGGTGCAGGAGGTGCTGTTCGACGACCCTCTGGCGCTGGTGGTCGGGCCGGGTCATCCGCTGGCCGGGCGGACCGGCCTGCGGTTGGAGGACACGCTGGCCTACCCGTGGATCGCCCCCCCGCCGGTCACCACGCCCGCGGGCAGTTACCTGTCGCGGGTGCTGCGCATTGACGATCTGCCCGAGACGCCGGTGCGGGTGGTGTCGAGTTCCATGGTCATGCTGCGCGGCCTGCTGGCGCGGGGGGGGACTACGTGACGATCATTTCGCTCAATCAGATCGGGGGGGTGGAGCGCGCGCAGGGTCTGATGGTACCGCTGGATGTGCCGCTGGAAGGCAGCGCGCGACCCATCGGGCTGACCACGCGGCGCGGCTGGACACCGACACCGACACAGGCGCGGTTTCTGGAACTGATCCGCGAAGCCGCAGGCAGTTTGTGAGCCGGGACTATAGGGAAATCGAATGGCCCTGAAGGGCAATGAATTTCCCGCTCCACGCCCGCCCGCGTAGGAAGGACACATGACCCACCCCCCCCATCCCATATCGCCTTGATCGGCTTTGGCGAAGCGGGCCAGGCCTTTGCTCGGGGGGGCTGGCGGCGTGACGCGCCGGGGGGGCTGGAGATCCGCGCCTTCGACATCAAGACCGATGGCCCGGATGCGGCGGGCAAACGGGCGGATTACGCGGGCGCGCGGGTCACCGGCTGTAACGGGCCCGAGGGGGGGCTGGCGGGGGGGTGCCCCCCCCTGGTGTCGCTGGTGACAGCGGATCAGGCGGGGGGGGCCGCGGCGCAGGCACAGGCCGCGCATATCACGCCCGGCGCGCTTTACCTGGACGGCAATTCCTGCGCGCCGGAGACGAAACAGGCCGCCGCCAAGGTCATCGAAGCCGCCGGTGGACGTTACGTGGATATGGCGATCATGGCCCCCCCGGTGCACCCGCGCCTGCACAGGGTTCCGGTGTTGCTGGCGGGACCCCCCCATGCCGAGGCGGCAATGGCCTTCTGCCAGTCGCTGGGCATGTCGCCCGGCATCGCCGGGACCACGGTCGGTCAGGCCAGCGCGGTAAAGATGCTGCGCTCCGTCATGGTGAAGGGGGGGATCGAGGCCCTGTGCCTTGAAAGCCTGCTGGCCGCACGGAAGGCCGGGGGGGTGGCGGATCAGGTGATTGCCTCGCTCGATGCCTCCCACCCCCCCGGTTGGGACTGGGCGGCGAAGGCGGGGGGGTACAACCTGGAACGCATGACCAGCCATGCACGCGCCGCGCCGCCGAAATGCGCGAGGTGGCCGCCACCGTGGCTGCCCTGGGGGGGTTGGACAATGGCATGAGCCGGGCCACTGCGGCCTGGGCCGAAGCGGTGGGGGGGGCGTGGGGGGGCTCCGCTCCACGGATGAGGATTTCTGCGCCAGGGCCGACGCGCTGCTGGCGGCACTTGAGGAAAGGAAGATCCAATGAGGATTTGTGTTGCCGGGGGGGCCTATGGTGCCTTCGGGCTGAAACATCTGGACGCTTTGGCGCAGATCGAGGGGGGGGTCGAAGTGACCTCGGTCATGGGGGGGCCGACAAGGGCCAAGATCGACGCGCTGGCCGCCGAGCGGGGGGGCATCCCCCCCCACGCGGGCACCACGTTGGAGGAGTGCATAACGCGCGACGATGTGGACGCGGTGATCCTGTCCACGCCCACCCAGATGCATGCCGATCAGGCGGTGGCCTGTCTGGAGGCGGGCAAGCACGTGCTGGTGGAAATCCCGATGGCCGACAGCCTGGAAGACAGCCAGCGCGTGGTGGCGGCGCAGAAGGCCAGCGGGTTGGTGGCGATGGCGGGGGGGCAAGTGCGCCGCTTCAACCCGTCCCACCAGTGGATCAAACAGAAGATCGACGCGGGCGAGCTGACCATCCAGCAGATGGATGTGCAGACCTATTTCTTCCGCCGCACGAACACCAATGCCAAGGGCGAGCCGCGCAGCTGGACCGACCACCTGCTGTGGCACCACGCCTGCCACACGGTGGACCTGTTCCAATACCAGACCGGCGAGACGGCATCCGAGGTCTTTGGCCTGCAGGGCCCGGCGCATCCGGATCTGGGCATCGCGATGGATATGACGATCGGGATGAAAGTGCCCTCGGGCGCGTTGTGCACCCTGTCCCTGAGCTTCAACAATGACGGGCCGCTGGGCACCTATTTCCGCTATATCTGCGATCAGGGCACCTATGTGGCGCGTTATGACGATCTGTATGACGGCTATGACAACCAGATTGACCTGTCGGATGTGGCCGTGTCCTCGAACGGGATCGAGCTGATCGACCGGGAGTTCGTGGCGGCCATCCGGGACGGGCGCAAGCCCAACGGCTGCGTGACGGATGTGGTGCACGCGATGGAGACACTGGACCGGATCGAGAAGAGCTTTGTGAGCTGAATTTGCTGGAGTAACCCGTCCGGCCGGGCATCGAGCCCCCCCGCCGGACGGGCCATTCGCGCGCGAATGGCGGGGGGGCGCGCTTGACAGAGCGCGATACGCACGGGACTGTGGTCGGAGCGATTTTCAGACCCGGATTTTCATGCAGCTTCATACCAATACCCCCCCGGACCGCCTTGTTCTGCGTCACCACCCCCCCTGGCTTTTCTTCCTGCTGTTGCTGGTCATTGCCGTGATCTGCGGGGGGGCAGCGGCGGTGCGCGCCCTGAGCGCGGGCGCGGCAGGTCAGGCGGTGCCGATGCTGATGGGTCTGAGCGGCGCGCTGGTCCTAATCTGGATGTTCGTGCGCCCGGTGCAGCTGGTGGCCGATGCCACGCGGGGGGGCACGGTCGAGATCCGGCAGTTGACGCCGCGCGGACGCAGCCACCTGCAACTGCCCCCCCTGGCACAGATCGACAAGGCGGGCGTGCAGGGCCACACCGAGCTTCGCCACGGGCCACGGCAGATCTGGCTGGCTTTGTACCTGGAGCAAGGTGACCAGATGGGCTGGCAGGCCATCACCGCCCCCCCCTCACGTCTGGGCGGCGAGGCCCGCGCGGCGCAGTATTTCAACGCCTGGCTGAAGTCGCACCGCGCACGGGAAAAGCTGCGCGGGTGACCCGCCGGGGGGGCACGCAGCCCGGCCCACCGCTTAGCGGATCAGGATCGCCCGGAAATCATTGACATTCGTGCCGGTCGGGCCGGGCGAGAACAGATCACCCGTGGCCTCAAAAGCAGTAAAGGCATCGTTCCTTGCCAACGTCCCGGCCGGGTCCACACCCGCTGCGCGCATCCGGGCCGCGGTGGTGCCATCGACAAAGGCCCCCCCTGCGTTGTCTTCGGACCCGTCGATGCCATCGGTGTCGGCGGCCAGAGCGGTCAGCCCGGAGCCTTCGACCTCCAGCGCGAGGGACAGGAGGAATTCGGTATTACGCCCGCCTTTGCCGCCTGTGCCCCCCCGCAGGGTGACGGTGGTTTCGCCACCCGAGAGGATTACCACGGGCCTTGGGAAGGGACGGTTCCTGGCCACCACTTCGCGGGCGATGGCGGCATGCACCTTGGCCACCTCGCGCGCCTCGCCTTCGATGCGTCGGACAGGATCACGGCGGGAATGCCTTCGGCTTCGGCTGCCAAGGCGGCAGCCTCAAGCGACAGTGCGGCGGAGGCGATGACATGCACCTCGTTGCGCGCAAGACCGGGTCCGTCGGGTCGGGAGCGGCATGGGCACGGATATGGGTCAGGATCGGGTCCGGAAGGGCGATGCCGTGCGTCTCGATCGCGGCGAGCGCCGCCGCCTGGTCGGTGGCGTCGGGCACGGTCGGGCCGGAGGCAACCTGGGCCGGGTCATCGCCGGGCACGTCCGAGACCACCAGCGACACCACCCGCGCGGCGCGCAAGCCGCGGCCAGACGCCCACCTTTCACGCCCGAGAAATGCTTGCGCAGCGCATTCATCGCCGAGATCGGCGCGCCGGAGGCCAAGAGCGCGCGGTTCAACGCCTGTTCGTCTTCGAGCGTGAAACCGTCCGGTGGGCTGGGCAGCAGGGCCGAGCCGCCGCCACAGACCAGCGCCACCACGAGGTCGTCGGGGGGGGTGAGGTCGCGGACCATGTCGAACAGCGTCTGGGTTGCCGCCAGACCGGCCGCGTCGGGCACCGGGTGGGCGGCCTCCATCACGCGGATATGCTTCGTGGGGGGGGCAGCGTAGCCATAGCGGGTGACCACCACGCCCTCGACCGGGCCGTCCCACAGCGCCTCGAAGGCGGCGGCCATCTGCGCGGCGCCCTTGCCCGCGCCGATCACCACGGTGCGGCCCTTTGGGCGGGCGGGCAGATGGGCCGCCAGCGCCTTTTTCGGATCGGCGGCGGCAATGGCCGCGTCGAAGAGGCGGGTCAGACAGGCACGGTCGGTGGAGGAGGCTTGGGTCATGGGGGGGCGGCATCCTAGGCATAAGGGTAGCGCTATCAACCCTAATCTTTCCTGGCCCCCCCGGAGAAGTCTGTCAAAAGCAAAAGGCGCGCCCTAGGGACGCGCCTTTCGGTGTCAACGAGCGAGTCTGATCAGAACTTGATCACCGGGATCGCCGCCGTGCTGTTCAACGCGTCGGAATTCCAGAGACTGATGGTCAACAGACCCGGCTGGAACGAGACCTTGACCACGGTGCCGCAGGCTTTGGACACGCTGTCCAGGCTCGCGGTATCCAGGGTGACGCCGCCGCCCTTGCTCCAAAGCCCGTCAAGACCCGTGGCCACCTCGGGCACAGAGGCCAGTTTCAGATCCCCCCCGCAAGCGGCCAGTGCGGCCGGGTCGGCCACTGCCGCCGCGCGGGCATCGCCATTGCCGATCCAGCTGAGCTGTCGCCAACCCGGCCACTGTCCCCCCCGTAATAGGCCAGCATCTCGGGCAGGATGTGCTGATCAAAGACGGCCTGATCGACCGAGGCCGGCAGCCGCACCAGACGGATCAGCGCCAGCGCGCCCAGATCGGGGGGGCGGGCAGGGTCGGACAGGGCGACGATCTGCTCGGCCGGGGGGGCCTCGTGCCAGTTGGGTTGCAGCCATTGGCGCGCGGCAGCCAGGGTCGCATTGCCGCCGAACTGGTCGGAACCGGCCTCACCGGACAGAAGATCTGCCCCCCCCAGTTCGACCTTCAGCACCTGATCAAGCGCAGCCGCATCCATGCCCAGCTTGGCACCGAGGATGTCGAACTCCAGATCCATCGCCATCGGCGCGGCAGGGGGGGCTGCCGGTGTGGCAATGGGCGCGTCCGGCGCAACAGTTTCGGCGCGGGCCACGACAACCGGGCTCCGCCGGTTTCCTTGCCCTGCCCGCCCTTGTTGGGCTGGGTCGTGGTGACCGGCGCGGGCTGCGGATTGGCCACGGTGGTCCCGCCGCCGCCGGACAGGGTGGCACCGATCCCGCCGCCACTGGCACCAGAGTTCATCCCGGCCATGTAGCCTTGACCGCCGTCAAAGCCCTCGGGCCGCATCGAGGCCATTTCGATCCCCCCCGCAGGCAGCGGAGCCTCGTAGCCGTGCAGATGGGCCAACAGGCGACGCGTCGGCAGCGCCGGACCCGGCAGCCCGTTGTTGATCTTGTACAGGCGGATCGCGTCACGGGTGCGCCCGCCCATCGCGCCATCCACCGGTCCGGCATCATAGCCCGCCCGGTTCAGCGCCGCCTGCATCTGGGCCACGCCGTCGCGGTCCAGATCCGGCGCGATATCCGCCGTGAACAGGTTCACATCCCCCCCCAACGGATAGCGCACATAGCGCGGCGACAGCGCAACGAGGTCGTTGATCTGCGCCCCCCCGCTCAGCGCCCCCCCGGTCGCGGGCGCGCCGATGGCCGTCTGATAGGTGCGGATCGACCCGCGGGTGCCCGCACCGATCGAGCCGTCAATGGCCCCCCCGGTGTAGAAGCCCAGGTTCTGAAGCCCCCCCGACTGCACCATCATCTTCTGATCGCGATTCATCGCAATGGCGTCCCCCCCGGTGCCGCCGCCACCACCGCCACCGCTGCTGCGCCTGTTGCCACCGCCACAGGCCTTGGGGGGGTTGGTGGCACAGATCACCGCCCCCCCGGCCACAATCGCCCCCCCGGCAATCAGCCTCCACGGTCGGCCCGCGCTGGGCCGGGCACCGTGGCGGTCGCGGCCACGGCAAGGGATGCACACAGGGCGACAAGCGATGTGGGCAGACGAAGTCTCAGCGTCGAAAGAATCATGATGCACCTCGTAATTCAAAAATTCCTGCGGAAATTGTGCCCGCCAGCCCCCCCCATCTGTCAATCTGGCCAGGGGGGGCAGGGTTCACCGGACTGGTAAAGGTTTTCTTGATGAAAACATGCCCCCCCGTCCCTCTCATGTCGCCCCCCCCATGTTTCAACAGGTCTTGAAATATATTCGAAAAACAAGATATACGAATGCCAACCGCCGCGAATCCCGGAGAAATGCGATGAACCTGTCCCTTCCCGCCGCCCTTCTGGCCGCACTGATCCCGCTTCAGATCCATGCCGAAGACGCCCACCCGCTGCATGAGGTCACGGTGACCGAATGGAAGGCCGTGTTCGGCCAGATCGAAACCCGCGACCTGGTGCCCGCCCGCGCCCGGCTGGGCGGAACGCTTGAGGCGGTGATCGTGTCCGAAGGCGACCGGGTCGACATGGGACAGGTGCTGGGCACCGTCACGGATCGCAAACTGACCCTGCAACTGAACGCGGTGGACGCGCAGATGGCGGCGCTTCAGGCGCAGCTGACCAATGCCCAGGCCGAGCTGAAACGCGGCGAAGACCTGGTGCAGCGCGGCGTGTCGACCGTGCAGCGGCTGGATGCGCTGCGCACCCAGGTGGATGTGCTGACCAACCAGATCGAGGCAACCCGCGCCGAACGCTCGGTCATCGAACAGCAGGCGGCGGATGGCACCGTGCTGGCCCCCCCCTTGTCGGGCGTGGTGCTTGACGTGCCGGTGACCACCGGCGCGGTGGTCATGCCGGGCGAGCCGGTGGCGATGATTGGCGGCGGCGGCTTTTTCCTGCGCCTGGCCGTGCCGGAACGCCACGCGGGCTTCCTGCAGGAAGGGGGGGCCGAAATCCTGATCGGCGAGGACGGGGGGGCCACCCGCACGGGCCGTCTGGCCAAGCTCTATCCGCAGATCCAGAACGGCCGGGTCACCGCAGATGTCGAGGTGGACGGGCTGTCCGAAGCCTTTACCGGTGCCCGCGTGCTGGTGCGCCTGCCGGTGGGCGAACACACGGCCCTGCTGGTGCATCAGGACGCGGTGCTGACCCGCATGGGGGGGCTGGATTTCGTCGCCGTAGAAGAAGGCAGCCACATCACCGAACGCGCCGTTGTGCTGGGCGAGGTGCAGATGATCGAGGGCGAAGCGTTGATCGAGGTCGTCTCGGGGGGGCTGAAACCGGGTGACAGGATCGTGCAGGGTTACACGCCCGCCAAACACGCCGGGGGGGCCGCAGACCATGAGTGATCCGCACACCACACCTCTGGGCATTGCGGGCGGGCTGACGAAAGCCTTCATCCAATCCGCTCTGACGCCCTTGATGATCCTCGCCGCCCTCGCCGTGGGCCTTGTTGCGCTGGTGTCCCTGCCGCGCGAGGAGGAACCGCAGATTTCCGTGCCGATGGTGGATATTCACATCCCCCCCGCCCCCCCCGGTCTGCGCGCGGAAGATGCGGTGAAACTGGTCACCGAACCGATGGAAACCATCGTGCAGGGCATCAGCGGGATCGACCATGTCTATTCCTCGACCCGCGATGATTACGCCATGGTCACCGCGCGCTATCTGGTCGGCACTTCGATGGATGCCGCCATGCTGCGCGCCCATGAAAAGATCCGCGCCAACATGGACCGCATCCCGGTTGGCATCGGGGGGGAACCTCTGATCGTTGGGCGCGGCATTGATGACGTGGCCATTGTGGCCCTGACCCTGACGCCGAAGCCCGGCGAGGAAAGCCTGAGCGCCAATGACCTGACCCGCGTATCGCGTGAATTGCAGGTGGAACTGGCCAAGATCGGTGACGTCGGCCTGACCTATCTGGTTGGCGAAAGCCCGAGGCGATCCGCATTGCGCCCGACCCGGAACGGCTGGCGCTGCACGGGGGGGTGACCCTGCAACAGCTGGCGGGCAAGGTGGGCGCGGCCAACCGCGCCTTTTCAACCGGCACCATTCGCGACGGCGGCGAACAGATCGCCCTGATCGCGGGCGAAAGCCTGACTGCCCCCCCTGCGGACATCGCCAACCTTCTGATCACCACCCGCGACGCCGGCCCGTTTATGTGCGCGACGTGGCAGATGTGAGCTTTGTGCCCGATACCTCGGACAAGCTGGTGGCGAACGTGACGCGGGATGCGGCGGGCAATATCCATCGCACCCCCCCGGCGGTGACGCTGGCGATTGCCAAACGCGCAGGCGCAAATGCGGTCGTGGTGGCCGAACAGATCCTGGCCCGCGTCGAGGCGATGCAAGGCAGCCTGATCCCTGACACGATGCAGGTCGAGGTCACGCGCAACTACGGCGAAACCGCAGATGAAAAGGCCAATGAGCTGCTGTTTCACCTTGGCCTCGCCACCGTATCCATCGTCGGGCTGGTGCTGTTTGCCATCGGCTGGCGCGAAAGCATTGTCGTCGCGTGGTGATCCCGGTCACCATCCTGCTGACGCTGTTTTCGGCTTGGGTCATGGGATATACGCTGAACCGCGTGTCGCTGTTTGCGCTGATCTTTTCGATCGGCATCCTGGTGGATGACGCCATCGTCGTGATCGAAAACATCGACCGCCACTGGTCGATGAAGGACAAGGCCGACCGGGTGACCAAGGCCATTCGCGCGGTGGCGGAGGTCGGCAATCCCACGATTGTCGCCACGCTGACCGTGGTCGCGGCCCTTTTGCCGATGCTGTTCGTGTCGGGCCTGATGGGGGGGCCTTACATGTCACCGATCCCGGCCAATGCCTCGGCCGCAATGATCTTTAGCTTCTTCGTCGCGGTGATCATCACCCCCCCCTGGCTGATGGTGAAAGTCGCGGGCAAGGCGGCGGCACACGGGCATGAGGACGGCGGCCACGGAGGCCGATTGGGCCGCATGTATACAGCTGTCGCCCGACCCGTGCTGCGTACGAAAGCGACCGCGCTGACCTTCCTTCTGGTGACGGTGGTGCTGTCCTTCGGCTCGCTCGGTGCGCTTTACACCCGCGACGTGACGGTGAAACTGCTGCCATTCGACAACAAGTCCGAGCTGTCGGTGGTGATCGACCTGCCCGAGGGTGCAAGCGTGGAAGTGACCGACCGCGTGGCGCAGGACGTGGCGGCGGCCGTGCTGGACCTGCCCGAGGTCATTTCGGTGCAGACCCACGCAGGCACTGCGTCACCCTTCAACTTCAACGGGCTGGTGCGCCATTATTATCTGCGGCAAACACCGGAGCTGGGCGAGGTGCAGATCAACCTGACGGCCAAGCACCACCGCACCCGCGAAAGCCATGATATCGCTTTGGAAATCCGCGAAAAAAATCAGCCAGATCGACGTGCCCATGGGCACGGTGCTGAAGACGGTCGAACCGCCCCCCCCGGCCCGCCGGTGATCGCCACCCTGCTGGCGGAGGTCTATGGCCCCCCCGATGCCGACACCCGTCGTCAGGCCGCCGCGCAGATCCGCCAGGCCTTCGCGGCGGTGCCCTTCGTGGTCGATGTGGACGACAGTTTCGGCGTGGCCCCCCCGCGCCGGTTACGCGCAACCATCTCAACCGATCAGCTGGAGTTTCACGGCGTGCAGGAGCAGGACGTGTTCGACACGATGGCGATCCTGAACGGCGGCACGACGGTGGGCTATTCGCATCGTGGCGGCGGGCGCTATCCAATCCCGATCACGGTCGAACGCGACAAGGCGGACCGGGTGATGGACGAACGCTTCCTGTCCACCCCCCCGATCCCCCCCGCCAATACGCTCCCCCCCGGCGCGCGTGGCGTGGTGGAGCTGGGCGATGTGATCGAGGTCCGCGAAGAGACCGCCTCCCACCCGATTTTCCGTCACAATGGCCGCGCCGCCGAAATGGTGATGGCCGAGCTAGCCGGCAGTTACGAGGCACCGCTTTACGGCATGCTGGCCGTGCAGGAGGAGATCGACAAGATGGACTGGGCCCCCCCGGGCACCAAACCGGTGATCTCGCTGAATGGTCAGCCGGACAGCGAAGCCGATGTCACCCTGCTCTGGGACGGTGAATGGGAAGTGACCTGGGTCACCTTCCGCGACATGGGCGCGGCCTTCGGCGTGGCGCTATTGGGTATCTATATCCTGGTGGTGGCGCAGTTCGGATCGTTCAAACTGCCGCTGGTGATCCTGACGCCGATCCCTCTGACCTTCCTCGGGATCATGGCGGGGGGGCATTGGATGTTCGCCGCACCATTTCCGCAACCTCGATGATCGGGTTCATCGCGCTGGCGGGGGGGATCATTGTGAGGAACTCGATCCTGCTGGTCGATTTCATCCGCCACGCGGACCCGGCCAAGGACAAGCTGGAAATCCTGATCGAGGCAGGCGCGATCCGCTTCAAACCGATCCTGCTGACGGCGATTGCCGCGATGATCGGCGCGGTGGTGATCCTGGCCGACCCGATCTTCCAGGGGGGGCTGGCGATTTCACTGCTGTTCGGGCTGCTCAGTTCGACCTGCTGACCGTGCTGGTGATCCCGGCGATCTACCGGGTGTTCCGCACCTGAGCACCGGGCAGGCGGGACATACGTTCCCGCCCGCCCCCCCCACGCATCCAGGGCCAGAGGCAGAATTCCCCCCCCTGCCCCCCCGCGCTGACGCGGAACGCTGTTCCTTCGCAAGGCAGCAACGCCAAACTCCTGCCTTGAGTGATTGTCCGCCCCCCCTGTTCTGCCCCCCCCGGCTGTACTAGATTTCGCCCAAGCACAGAAGGAAAGGCATTCAGATGACCATTCGCACCACATCCGGCCACGGCCGCCGTTACGACAGCATCCTCGACACCGTGGGCAATACGCCCACCATTCGCGTGAACCGCATTGCGCCCGAGCACGTGAATGTCTTTGTCAAATCCGAGGCGTTCAACCCGGCGGGATCGGTCAAGGACCGGCTGGCCCTGAACATCATTGAAGCCGCCGAACGCGACGGGCGCCTGAAACCAGGCCAGACCGTGGTCGAGGCGACCTCCGGCAACACCGGCATCGGGCTTGCAATGGTCTGCGCCGCCAAGGGCTATCCGCTGGTCATCACCATGTCCGAGGCGTTCTCGATCGAGCGCCGTCGGTTGATGCGGTTCCTCGGGGGGGCCAAGGTTGTCTTGACCCCCCCGAAGGAACAGAAGGGGGGGTTCGGCATGTACAAGAAGGCGATTGAACTGGCCGAGAAAAACGGCTGGTTCCTGGCCAGCCAGTTCGAAACCGCCGACAATGCCGACATCCACGAAAACACCACCGCGCGGGAAATCTTGAATGATTTCAGCGATGTGAACCTGGATTACTGGGTGACCGGTTACGGCACCGGCGGCACGGTGGCAGGCGTGAGCCGCGTTTTGCGCAAGAAAAGCCCAAACACCAGAATCGTGCTGGCCGAACCCGCCAATGCGGCGCTCATCAGCTCCGGCGAGGTGAACGGGCGCAATGAGGCAGGTCAGGCGACCGAAGGGCATTCGGCGTTCGAGCCGCATCCGATCCAAGGCTGGACGCCGGACTTCATCCCCCCCATGGTCCTGCAGGAAGCGATCGACAAGGGCGGCTATGACAGCCTGTTGAAGGTCCCCCCCGGCCCCCCCGACGGCATCGCCTGGTCGCGCCGCCTGGCCGCAGAAGAAGGCATCTTTGTCGGCATTTCCGCAGGCGCCACCTTCGCCGCAGCGATGGAAGTGGCCAAGGACGCGCCCGACGGGTCGAACATCCTGGTCATGCTGCCCGACACCGGCGAGCGTTACCTGTCGACCCCCCCGCTGTTCGAAGGCGTGCCAGAAGGCATGAGCGACGAGGAGGTTGAGATTTCCAAGTCCACACCCTTCGCGCAACTGGGCTAATCAACTTCAAATTTTGAACTTCGACCCGGCCGAACCATCTAACTCGGCCGGGTTTTCTTTCATTTTTCCAACATCTTTGCAGTCTTCGCAGGCACCCCCCCCTTTCCATGCTGGGCGTGCGCGATGCGCCGTGTTCTCTTGCCCTGAGCGGGGGGGGCATTTGCATACTGCGCCCATGACAAAACACCCCCCCGCCAACGCCCCCCCCGCCTCACCCCCCCGCTTGCCGCCTCGCTGCCCGCCTCGGTTCCCTTTGTCGGCCCGGAGGCACAGGAGCGCGCGCGGGGGGGCCGCGCCTTTGCCGCCCGGCTGGGGGGGGCGAATGAGAACATCTTCGGCCCCCCCTCGCCTGCGGCCATTGAAGCGATGCGCAAGGCCGCCGCAGAGGCCTGGATGTATGGCGATCCCGAAAGCCACGATCTGCGCCAGGCTCTGGCCGCCCACCACGGCGTGCCGCTCGAGGCGATCATGGTGGGCGAAGGCATCGACGGGCTGCTCGGATACCTCGTGCGGCTGATGGTGGGACCGGACGATGTGGTGGTAACCTCGGCCGGGGGGGCCTATCCGACCTTCAACTACCATGTGGCCGGGTTCGGCGGGCGGCTGGAGACCGTGCCTTACGGGGGGGGCGATCACGAAGACCCGGACGCACTACTGGCACGGGCAGCGGAGACCGGTGCCAAGCTGGTCTATCTGGCCAATCCGGACAATCCGATGGGCAGTTGGCACGCCGCCTCCCGCGTGCAGGCGATGATCGACGCCCTGCCTGAGGGGGGGGATTGATGGTGCTGGACGAGGCCTATGTGGAATTCGCCCCCCCCGAAGGCACCGCGCCCGCGCAGGATGTGGGCGACCGGCGCGTCATTCGTTTTCGCACCTTCTCAAAGGCCTACGGGCTGGCTGGCGCGCGGGTGGGCTATGCGATTGCCCATCCCGATCTGATCACCGCGTTCAACAAGGTGCGCAACCATTTCGGCATGTGCCGGATCAGCCAGGCGGGCGCGCTGGCCGCATTGGCGGATCAGGATTGGCTGAACCATGTGATCACCCAAGTGAGTGCCGCGCGCGACCGCATCGGCGCGATTGCGGCGGCAAACGGGCTGAGCGCCCTGCCCTCGGCCACCAATTTCGTCGCAGTGGACTGCGGTGGGGGGGACGGGGGGGTGTTTGCCCGTGTGGTGCTGGAGGAACTGGTCACCCGCGACGTCTTCGTGCGCATGCCCTTCGTCGCGCCGCAGGACCGCTGCATCCGCATCTCGGCCGGGCGGGCGCAAGACCTGGACCTGTTCGAGGCCGCCCTGCCCGACGCGCTGACTGCGGCGCGCGCGCGGGGGGGTTGAGACACGATTGCCGCCGGGCGCAACCCATGCGGCGCAGGCGGCCTCGATGGCCGGCTGAGGCGCACCCCCCCCGCTGCGGTTCACCGCCATGTGACCCCCCCGCCACCCACGCTTTTGTGGCACACTGGCGACATGCAGAACCGACCCACTGGCATCGCCCCCCCGGACTACACCATCCCCCCCGCGCTGGTCTCGCTGGGGGGGGTGAACCTGTTTCTATGGCTCGCCGTGATCTGGGCGGTGGCGGGATTCGCCACCGCGCTGATGGTTGGAGCCTTGTTGAATGTCGTTATTCCACGACGGAAGCGATAGGGCCTTGCGCCCCCCCCTCGCGGTCTGGGCGGCGCATCTGTCACAAGACCTACCCGTGACACCTCCCCCCCTCGGCGGTATCCTTATCCGTAAACGCCTGACGAAGGGGGGGATCGACGAAGGTGTTGCCCGTTGCGGCGAATTGCGCGGGCCAGCCTGAGAGCGGGGGGGTTGATCGAGAAGAGAGAGCAGTCTCAGGCGCGGCTTTCTGCCTGCGCCAACGCCCCCCTGCCGCAGCCGCCAGCGCGCCCGAACCATGCGGCACGCCCAGCGCGATCAGCCCGGCCTCAATCGTACCCAGCATGCCCAGCACCATATGCGCGTTCACATGCCCCCCCATGTGGCCAATGCGGAAGACACCGTCGGACTTCGGATCCTCGGGTGTGGCCATGCCCAGGCCGATGCCCAGGGTCACGCCCGCGTTCGCCTCGACCCAGCGGCGCAGCGCGGTGCCGTGGGGGGGGCACCCATGTGAACCGTGGTGACGGCACGTGAGCGGTGGGTGGGGGGGTCGGTGACATTCAGGCGCATCGGGCCGTCCGTGCCCCCCCAGGCCTCAACAGCCGCCCAGATCGCGTGTGCCAGTTGGTCGTGCCGGGTCCAGACCGCTTCGATCCCGCCTTCCTCGGCAATCAGATCCAAGGCCGCGCGCTGGCCCATCAGGTGATGCGTCGGCGCGGTGCCACCAAAATACTGGTAGAAGACCTGCGGACCCGCCCGTGGCGTCCAATCCCAGTAATTCGAAACGCGCGCCATCCCGGCCCGCAGCTGCGCCGCGCGGTCATTGAAGAAAACGAACCCCCCCATGCCCGGCGGCACCATCAGCCCCCCCTTCTGGCAGGCGGCCACGGTGACATCGACGCCCCCCCAGGCGTCCATCTCGAACCGGTCACAGCCCAGCGAGGCGATGCAATCCGCGAGCAAAAGCGCCGGGTGTCCGGCGGCATCCATGGCCGTTCGGATTGCGGCAACATCATTACGAACCGAGGTCGAGGTGTCCACATGGGTGGCCAGCACAGCCTTGATCCGACCTTCAGTGTCGCGCGCAGATGGGCCTCGACCCGGTCCAGATCCACCGGGGGGGCCGCACGGCCGAAATCCAGCACATCGACCTCGATCCCCCCCATCGCCTGGGCCATCTCGCCCCCCCACCCATGGCCGAAACGACCGGTGGCCAGCACAAGAACCTTTTCACCGGGCGCGACCACATTTGCCAGGGCGGCCTCCCAGACACCATGTCCATTGGCGATGTAGATCGCCAGATGACCATCCGTACGCGCCACTGATTTCAGGTCGGCGACCAGGCCCGGCATCATGTCGATCAACCCGCCTTCATAGATATTTGGCGCGGCCTGGTGCATCGCGTTGAGCACCCGGTCGGGCATGACCGAGGGGGGGCCTGGAATGGCCAGGTAGCTGCGTCCGTGGGCAAGGGACATGAGACACTCCGTTAATACCGTGACAACGCCAAGCCGTAGGGCGGCTGGGCGGCAAGGTCAACGTTCGTTCGGCAGGCCGGTCCCTCCCTGCCCTTGCCGCCCCCCCCGCGCACAGAAAGTAAACCGGGTGAGGCCCATTCCGGGCAAAGACAGGACCCTGCGCAGATGAGCACACCCGAACCGACTTCAGAAACCCTGCGCTGGCTTTGGCGCGGCTATATGCGGCCCTTCAAGTGGCTGCTGGTCGCTCCATGTTAATGATGGTGGCAGAAGGCCTGTCGCTGGCAATTCTGGCGCGGATCGTCGAACCGATGTTTGACGACGTTTTCATGGGTGGCACGCGGGCGGATTTGCTGTTCGTGTCCTTTTCAGTGTTGGGCTTGTTCATGATGCGCGCGGTGACCGGGTTCGGGCACGGGGGGGTCCTGATGGTCAAGGTCGGGCAACGCAGTTCAGCCAACCTGCAATCGGACCTGGTGCGCCATATGCTGACGCTGGACAGCTCCTTCTTCCGCGACACCTCTCCGGGCACGCTGATCGAGCGGGTTCGTGGCGATACACAGGCGGTGTCCCACCTGTGGGAAAGTACGTTGTCCTCGGCGGTGCGTGACTTCGTGTCGCTCATCGCGCTTCTCGGCGTGGCGATTTACATCGACTGGCTCTGGACCCTGATTGCGGTCATTGCCGTGCCGCTGTTTCTGGGACCGATCACGATGCTGCAACGCTATATCCGGCGTTACACAACAGACGCGCGTGACGCCGCCGCAATGATTTCCACCCGGCTGGACGAAAGTTTTCACGGCATCAACTCGATCAAGCTTTCCGGCACGGAAGCGCGTGACGCCGACCGCATCCAGCGCGAGGTCATGGATTTTACCCGCTCTCATATCCGCGCCTTTTCAAACGCGCGTGGAATCTCGGGACTGGTCGATGTCATCGCAGGCTTCGGCTTCTTCGCCGTGGTCTATTACGGCGGCACCCAGGTGGCGGGCGGTGACAAGAGCGTGGGGGGGCAATTCATGTCCTTCTTTACCGCCATGGCGATGATGTTCGACCCGATGCGCAAAGTGGGCCGCATTTCGGGTGCCTGGCAGGCGGCGCGCACCAGCCTGACCCGGCTGCGCGCCATCTTCAACGAACGCCCCCCCACCATCCTGTCGCCAGCCGCACCCAAGGCCCTGCCAATGCCCGCCGATCAGGCCGACGTCGTGCTGGGTGACACACGGTTCTCCTACGGCGATACGCCGGTGCTGCGGGGGGGCACGACATTCACCGCAAAAGCCGGCCAGACCACCGCGTTGGTCGGGGGGGCCTCCGGCGCGGGGGGGAAAAGCACTGTATTCAACCTGCTTGCGCGCCTGGTGGATGCCGACAGCGGCGAGGTCAGCGTGGGCGGCGTGCCGGTGACCGAGCTGCCGCTGGACGCGCTGCGCGGGCTGTTTTCCACCGTGTCGCAGGACGCGCTGCTGTTTGACGAAAGCCTGCGCGACAATATTCTGATGGGGGGGCGCACGGATGTCACGGAGGCCCAGCTGAAACACGCGCTGGAGGCCGCCCATGTGGCTGATTTCCTGCCTCGGATCGAAGGCGGGCTGGACGCGCCTGCCGGCCCGCGCGGTGCCAACCTGTCCGGCGGCCAACGCCAACGCGTCGCCATCGCCCGCGCCATCCTGCGTGATGCGCCGATCCTGCTGCTGGACGAGGCGACATCCGCCCTGGATGCCAAGAGCGAAAAACTGGTGCAGGCCGCGCTGGAGGAACTGAGCCAGAACCGCACCACCCTGGTCATCGCCCACCGCCTGTCCACCATCCGCGAGGCCGACAAGATCGTCGTCATGGACCACGGCGCGGTGGTTGACGAGGGCACGCATGACGACCTGCTCGCCCGCGACGGGCTTTATGCGGCGCTTTATCGGTTGCAGTTTCAGGAGGGGGGGTAAGGCCCCCCCGACCGCCCCCCCCATTTCAAGCTGTCGGCAAGAATTCGGGTCTTGGTGCCTTGAATTACCCCCCCTAATTAGGGATATATCCGGGGGGGCATGAAAAAAGAGACCAGAGATAGAGAGAACCAAACACTGGTGCTGGCGCTGTTGCGCAGCCATCAGCTGTTTCACCGTGCAATGGGTCCGGCCTTCCGCGCGGCCGGCCTGACCGCTTCACAATGGGACACGCTGGAAACCCTGCACAACAAGGGTGTGCTGTCCATCAACGACCTCATGAGGCTGACCCTTGGCACCTCGGGCAATCTTGACGTCGTGGTCAAGAACCTGGTGCAGGCGGGGGGGTTCGTCGAAAAGACTGTCGACAAGAACGACCGGCGCGCGCGGGTTCTGCGCCTGACCCCCCCACAGGGACAACAGAAGGTCCGTGACTTCATGCCCGAACATAACCGGGCCCTGGAAAACATCTTTGGTCAGCTCACCAAAGAGGAAATGCGTCACGCGATCAAGACACTCAACGGGCTGCGCAAGAAGCTGCCCCCCCAGAACAAGGACTGAAGGCATGACCAACAAGACCTTCCTGACCGCACATGGAACGATCTACGTCTTCTTCGCCCTCGCGCTGTTCTTTGCGCCGACACTGTTGTGGCCGAACTACGGGCTTGAGCTGAATGACCGCTATGCGGTGTTCCTGTCGCAGCACAATTCGATCTTCCTGGGCGGCATCGGGATCATCAGCCTTCTGTTTCGCGACGTGGTGGACGGCGACATTTCCCGCAAGATCCTGACCGGGCTGATGTGGACCAACATCCTGGGTGTCATCATCACGCTTTACGCGGCCTTCACCGGGATCTTCACCGGATTCGGCTGGTCCGACCCGATCTTCTTCGCCCTGCTGGCCGTCTTGAGCTTCGCTCAGACCCGCAGGATCCGCTGATCCCAACGCATAAAAACCCAAGAAAGGAACTCCCATGAGCACGCTGAAAATCTGGGACCTGCACATGACCTATGACGGCCCGATCACCGAAGGTTTCCTGGCCGGCACGAAACAACTCGCCGAAAGCATTGCCGAGGAGCCGGGCGTGATCTGGAAGATCTGGACCGCCGAGGAAGGCACCAACCACTACGGTTCTACCTACCTGTTTCGCGACCGCGCATACCTTGAAACCTACAAGGCCATGCATATGAAACGGCTGGCAGCATCGGGATCACGGTCACCGCCGACCATGTCTTCGACGTCATGGAGGAGGTCAGCGCGATCAACAATGCCCCCCCCTTGCGGCTGATCAAAAACTGCCGGACATCGGGACAGCCCCCCCCGGTGCCCGGCCTCGTTTGGGGGGGCCCAAGATGGCGCGCCTCACCTAACGCCGGTAACCCCCCCGCGCCAGGGCCTCCGGGTCCGCGCCCATCAGATAGCGCGTCAACGTCCAGAGGTTGCGGGTGCCGCGTTTGATCCAGCCCGCCTTTTCGTAGCGCGTGGCGCTGGTGGCGGCGTCGGCGTCCAGGGCGACCAGTCGCCCCCCCCGCAACGCGCGCGCCATGGCGACGTCTTCCATCAGGGGGCAGGTCGGGCACGCCGCCGACATCCTCGTACAATGCCCGCGGCAGAACCAGCCCCCCCTGATCGCCATAGGGCAGACCGAACAGGCGCGCGCGCAGGTTGGCCCAGCCCGCCGTGACCCCCCCGGCCATAAAACCCTTGGCACGGAAGCGCAAGCGGAAATAGCCCGCGCGGGGGGGGCTCCGGATGCAGCGCGAGCCATCAGGCGTTTCACGGCCACGACCCAGCCCTCGCCCAGCTGCGTATCGGCGTGCAGGATCAGGACCCAGTCGCCCTGCGCGGCCGCAACGCCGCGCGCAATCTGGCCACCGCGGCCGGGGGGGGCACCGGTGACAATGACCGCGCCGACCTCCTCAGCCAGCGCAACAGTGCCATCCGCCGACCCGCCATCGGACACCACCAGTTCACGCACCAGCCCGGCCTCGACCCCCCCGGCCATGAGGCAGGCCAGCGCGCCGGGCAGCTCGCCGCCCGCATTCAGGGTGGGAATGACAATGGACAAGGCGCGCGCATGTGGTCTCTCCGGTGTTCGATCCCATATACTGTCTTCAGGGCGACAGGAGAAGCAGATGAGCCGCACAGTTTTGACCGTAAGTGGCAGCGACCGCGCAGATTTCCTGCAAGGTCTGGTGACCAATGACGTGAAAGGGCTGAAAGATGGCCTGGTCTACACCGCGCTGCTGACACCGCAGGGAAAATATCTGGCCGACTTCTTCCTGGTGCCGATGAAGAACGCGATCGGCATTGACGTCGATACGAACCTTGCGCCGGGGGGGCTGGCACAGCGGCTGTCGATGTACAAGCTGCGCGCAGATGTGCAGATTGCGACCTCCGAGACCAACGTCACGCGGGGGGGCACCAGTCCGGTGCCCGACGGGGGGGCCTTTGCCGATCCGCGCCACCGCGATCTGGGCTGGCGCTCCTACGCGGGGGGGGCGGCAGGCGACGGGACCGACTTCGACACGATCCGGGTCGCCCATTGCATTCCCGAGACAGGTATCGAGCTGGGACCGGACAGCTATATCCTGGAATGCGGCTTTGAACGGCTGAACGGGGGGGTGGATTTCCGCAAGGGCTGTTACGTCGGCCAGGAGGTCACTGCGCGGATGAAGCACAAGACCGAACTGCGCAAGGGGGGGCTGGCGACCGTCACGGTGGAGGGCGATGCCGCGCCCGGCACCGCGATCACGCGCGACGGCAAGCCGGTGGGCACGCTGCACACGCGCGCGGGCGACCGGGCGATTGCCTATCTGCGCTTTGATCGGGCCGAGGGCGCGTTGCAGGCCGGGGGGGATGCCACGGTGAAGCTGATAGAGTGACATGGACGGCCTGATCACTCAGATCACCGGGCAGCGGGTTCAGGCGACCCGCCCCCCCCTGCATGGCGGCGACCTGTCGGAGGTCGCTCTGGTCTCGCTGGCGGATGGTACGCAACTGGTCGCCAAGCGCGGGCCGATGGTCGACCGCGAAGGTTCATGCTGACCGCCATGGCCGACCTCGGCGCGCCGGTGCCCAGGGTGCTGGGTGTCGCGGACGACATCCTGCTGCTGGAATACTTGACCGAGGCGCGGGCCGCACCGAAGGGGGGGTGGCGCACGCTGGGCGAAGGGTTGCGCGCCCTGCATGGGCCCGAGATGTATGGCTATGGCTGGGACGAAGATTATGCCTTCGGCCACGTGGCCATCCCGAATGGCTGGGCGGAGGATTGGACGGCGTTCTGGGCAGAACGGCGGCTTCTGCCTCTGACGCATGCCCTGCCCGCCCCCCCGCTGGCCCGGCGCGTGGAGGCGGTGGCCGCCCGCCTGCCGGAACTGATCCCGGACAGGCCCCCCCACCCTGCCCTGCTGCATGGCGATCTGTGGACCGGCAATGTGCTGTTTGGCGACGGCACGGCCCATCTGATCGACCCGGCCTGTTACCACGGCGACGCAGAGGTGGACCTGGCGATGCTGGCGCTGTTCGGCACCCCCCCGGACCCGGCCTTCTGGGACGCCTATGGGCAACCCGATGCCGGTTGGGCGACCCGGCGCGCGGTCTATCAGCTGTGGCCCGCGCTGGTGCATGTGTCCCTGTTCGGAGCGGGCTATCATCCGATGATCGAGACCCGCCTTAACGCGTTAAAATTCTGAGCGCGCTTTGATCCGGGTCAAAGTGTCACATACGGAATCACTGCATTTTAAGGTCTTAATAACGCTGACTGGGGGGGAGCGATATGATTAACAGCAAACAGACAGGCGGGTACATTACCCGCACGGATCCGCGTTCCGGAGTGGAATGGCGGGCCCGCGTCGAGGGGGGGCCCGATCGGCAACCGTACTGCACCCCCCCGACACCGGGGGGGACGCCGTGGCGCGCATTGCCATGCGCTCTGATGGCACACCGACCTTCGATGTGCTGGACCCGAAGACCGGCCAGGCCACGGAACGCAGCCCCCCCTGCACGAAAAGCTGCCCGCATGGGTGCAACGGCGATTTCGACCGCGCCACAAACTGCGCATTGGCCTGCACAGCGAAACTGATCGCCTGACGCCCCCCCCGCAGACCCAAAGAGACGACCACAGGAACGACCAAGCCACTCACGGCTGAACGCGCCCTTCGGGGGGGCGCGTTTACTTTTGCGCCTTCAACCCCCCCAGAAGGGCGGCATCGCACCGTTTGCCAAACAATAAAAAAAACGCGCCCCCCCGAAAAGCGCGTTTCGTGCTCCGAAATGTCCGACCGCTTAGGCGCGTTCCGCATATTCCATCGTCTCGGTGTTGACGATGATCGCCTCACCCTGACCGACGAAAGGCGGCACCATGACCTTGACGCCGTTGTCCAGGATCGCCGGCTTGAAGCTGTTGGCCGCCGTCTGGCCCTTCACGACCGGTTCGGTCTCTTCGACGGTGCAGGTCACTTTCTGCGGCAGGGTCGCGTTCAGCGCCTCGGCCTCGTAGAACTCGACCACGATGGTCATGCCGTCCTGCAGGAAGGGGGGGCGACGTTCGCCCAGAAGCTCGGCCGAGATCTGGTTCTGCTCATAGGTCTCGGTGTCCATGAAGATCAGCATGCCGTCATCCTCATAGAGAAACTGCTGATCCTTCTGCTCAAGCCGCACACGTTCGACCTTGTCCGCAGACCGGAAGCGTTCGTTCAGCTTCGAGCCATTGCGCAGGTTCTTCAGTTCGACCTGCGCAAAGGCCCCCCCGCCCTTGCCGGGTTTCACGTGGTCGACTTTGACCGCGGCCCAGAGGCCATCGTTGTGTTCCAGCACGTTGCCGGGACGAATTTCATTGCCGTTGATCTTGGGCATCTCTTTACCACCCTGAAAGGTTGAACCGGTATCGGTAGCCCCCCCTATATCTTGTGAGGTCCTGCCTGACAAGTTGGCGAAATACGGTGTGATACCGCAAACAGTCATGTAACAGGTGCATGACAGCCATGCGTTGGGGGGGGATACCGAATCACGCGGAAAACGCCATATTGGCCGTCACGCCAGAAAGCACAAGAGCAATAAGAACAAAGGAAGCCGAATGTTGGATTCTGTGGACGGTACCGCATTCAACAACGAACAGGGCAACCGCGCACGCAAGCTGTTTGCAGCCGTGGTACTTGCCGCCCTGGACGATGCGATCGCCGATGACAAGAAATACGGCAATGGTCCCGAGCAGATCGCCCGTTGGGCACGCTCGCGGGACGGCCGCGAGGTGCTGAGCTGTGCCGGCATCGACCCGAACGAACGTGTGGTTTCGGGGGGGCTGATGGAGTTCGTCTCGAAAGGCGTGCGCACCTCGGTGGCGCTCAGCCGCGAGGAAAGCGAACGTCGCGCCCAGGCCGAAGCCGCCTGAGACATACCCGCACCGCCCGCGCGGTGACGGAGCGAAGAGAGCGCGCCCTTGCCGGGCGCGTTTTTTTTCGTGCCGACTTCAGGTGCGCACCGGGCCCCCCCTTGGACACCCGGGGGGGCGCGAAGCTCAGCGCCGCCCCCCCTCCTGACCAATGTCATCCAGCTGCCGTTGCAACGACAGCTGGTCCAGGCTCGACATCGGCAGATTCACGAAGATCGAGATGCGGCGCAGGAGCATGCGATAGGTCTCGGAAAAGGCCAGCCGGCGTTCGGCCTGACCGCCGTCCATCAGCACCGGGTCCGGCAGGCCCCCCCAATGGGCGCTCATCGGCTGGCCCGGCCAGACCGGGCATTCCTCGGCGGCGGCCTTGTCGCAGACGGTAAAGACGAAATCCATTTTCGGCGCGTCCTGCCCACCGAACCGGTCCCAGCTTTTCGAGGCCAGACCGTCCACCGGATGGTTCAGGTTCATCAGCAGCTCCAGCGTATAGGGATGTGCCGTCCCGGCGGGCATGGAGCCCGCCGAAAACGCGCGGAACCGGCCCATACCCTCACGGGTCAGGATTGCCTCGGCCATCAGCGAGCGCGCGGAGTTTGCGGTGCAGAGGAACAGCACATTCATGGGTTCGGACATGGGGGGGGCTCCTGTCTGGTTCGGGGGGGGAAGTGAGCGGCGCGCAAAGCTCGGGCCGCCCGTCACAACAGTCATTGACGAGAAAACCGATCAGCCCGCCGATCCCCCCCGCCTGGTCCGCGAAGTATCGGATCACCCGTCCCTCGCGCCGATTGCGGATCAGGCCCGCGTTCATGAGCGTCGCAAGATGGGTGGACACGGTGCTCTGCGCAAGGCCGAGCGTTTCGCGGACCTCCCCCCCCACAGGTAGGCCGAAAGGGCCCGCCTGAATCAACAGGCGCATCAGGTCGAGCCGTGTGTCATGCCCAAGGGCGGCGAAGGCGGATATGGCGGTGTCGCGGTTCATATATCGGGTATTCTCGATCTATTTCCCGAACTCAACCCCCCCGATTCCGTAACAGCCGTGTGACAGCCCGGTCCCTGCCCTGCGCGAGAGCGTCGCAAACGGGCTTGCGCAAGGGGGGGGCCGGACACCGGACAAATCAGGCATGACGAAAGCACTCATGATTCAGGGGGGGACCGGCTCGAATGTCGCAAGTCGATGCTGGTGGCGGGACTGGCGCGCGCCTGCGTGCGGCGCGGGCTGAAGGTGGCGCCGTTCAAGCCGCAGAACATGTCGAACAATGCCGCCGTCACCGCGGATGGCGGCGAGATCGGCCGCGCCCAGGCGCTGCAGGCGCTGGCCTGTGGGCTGGACCCGCATACGGATATGAACCCCCCCGTGCTGTTGAAACCGGAAAGCGAGACCGGCGCGCAGGTCGTGGTACAGGGCCAGCGCTTCGCCACCACCGGCGCACTGGGCTACGGCAAGTTGAAGCCACAGCTGCTGCCCAAGGTGCTGGAAAGCTTCGAGCGGTTGAAATCCACCGTTGATCTGGTGCTGGTCGAAGGCGCAGGCAGCCCGGCCGAGATCAACCTGCGCCCCCCCGGCGACATTGCCAATATGGGGGGGTTTGCCGAGGCAGCAGACGTGCCCGTGGTGCTGGCGGGTGACATTGACCGGGGGGGTGGCGTGATTGCGCAGCTCGTCGGCACCCAGGCGGTGCTGCCGCCCGAGGATGCGGCGCGCATCAAGGGCTATCTGGTCAACAAGTTTCGCGGCGATCCGCGCTTGTTCGAGCAGGCGACGCCGAGATCGCACGGCGCACCGGCTGGGCCGCCCTGGGCGTGCTGCCGTGGTTTGCAGACGCTGGCGCCTGCCTGCCGAGGACGTGTTGGACATCGCCTCCCACGCCGGTGGCGCGATCAAGGTCGCGGTGCCGCAACTCGCGCGGATTGCCAACTTTGACGACCTGGACCCGCTGTCCGCCGAACCCGAGGTCACGGTCGAGGTGGTGCCCCCCCCGGTCGCCCCCCCCTGCCCACCGACGCGGCGCTGGTGCTGATCCCCCCCGGATCGAAATCCACGATTGGCGATCTGGCGTTCTTGCGCGCGCAGGGCTGGGACATCGACCTCAAGGCGCATCTGCGCCGGGGGGGCGGTCGGGTGCTGGGCATCTGCGGCGGCTATCAGATGCTGGGGGGGCGCGAGATCGCCGATCCCGACGGGCTGGAAGGCGCGCCGGCACGGTCGAGGGCTTGGGGGGGCTGCTGGATGTGACCACCACACTGGAACCGGCCAAGACACTGGCCCTAACCGAAGCAACCTGGGCCGAAACCGGCGATACGGTGCAGGGCTATGAAATCCACCTGGGCCGCACCGAAGGCCCGGACTGCGCGCGCAACTGGTTGACCGTGGACGACAGGCCCGAAGGGGGGGCCGCCAGCGCGGATGGGCTGGTGCAGGGCACCTATCTGCACGGGCTGTTCAGTTCAGACCGGTTCCGGGCAGGCTTCCTGGCTGGGCTGGGGGGGGCAAAAAACGCCGGGGGGGCCAGCCATGGTCAGCAAGTTGAAGACACGCTGGACGCCCTTGCCGCCCATATGGAGGCGCATCTGGATATCGACCGCCTGTTAACGCTTGCCGAGTAACCCGGTCGGGCGGGGGGGTGGGATGCCACCACGCCTGCCGCACACGCACGCCCTCCAGGGTGGGAGCCCGACCGGTCCCGACCGCCCATGAAGAAAACGCCCGCGACAGGCGCGGGCGTAAATTCCGTGGATGTAGCGTGGTTCATTCAAATTCGCGCAGGGTCAGGGCGCGCTGGATTTCGCGACGCACCAGACGGCGTACATTGCGGGTAATGCGTTCGCCCACCGTGCCCTGCAACTCTTCACGCACAAGCTTCTGCACCATCTCGCGCAGCACCTCTTCGTCGATCACCGCCTCATCGAAGGCCTCGTCAAACAGGGCCTCTTCCTCGGTCAGATCCGTGTCGGCAGCGGCTTGAGCGGGCTCTGCCGTCTCTTCCGGCGCGGGGGGGGAGATCGAAATCACCTCGGCATCTTCAACCGGTGCCTCTGTCACCTCGATAAAGGCGGCTTCTTCCTCAGCTCCTGCATCGGCTCATCTTCCAGGACCTCGCCGCCGCGCGCGCTCCAGGCAGCGTGTTCGAAGACGACGGTCTGCGGCTCCTCCGGGTCATCCTCGCTGCCGTCGGGCTCCCAATCACCGGGCGTATCGCTGATCACCGCTTCCAGCTCGGCAATGCGATGCTCAAGACTGTCAGAGGCCTCGCCCCCCCCGCGTCACCCTCCCCCCCCTCGGGGGGGGTCGCCATCGCGACCTCAGACGCGGGCCACGGCCGTTCGGCCTCGTCCACCTGCTGGGTCAGGGCATCCTCCGCCACGTCGTCTTCGGCAACTGGGCCTGGGATCGGGTCGGAAATCGGGTCCGAAAGCAACATCGGCTCCGGTTCCGCCTCAAGGGGGGGGCGGGCGCAGGGGGGGCGGCTTCGGCAACAGGTTCGGCGGGTTCATGAACGCGGAACGCCGGGGGGGTCAGCACGAGCTTGTCAATGGAAGGTGCCTCGTCCACCGGTTCCGCAGGCGCAGCAGGCACCGGTGCGGGCGCGGCGGCCTGCGCTGTGTCAGCCACATTTTCAGATACCAGCCTGCGGATCGAAGACAGAACATCCTCAATCTCGGCATTGGTCACGGCTTCGGACATGCCCTGCCCCCCCTGTTTCTTGTTACGTTTCGCCTCAGCCACAGTTTAACGGCGCGGGGGGGAGATTCGAACAACAGATGGCCCGAATTTTCGCGATTTCAGCCACTTGGCCGCCGATCTTCAAAGAAAAAAAAGGCCCGGAGCGGGTCCGGGCCTTTGAAACAGTCTGGCAGGTTCACTGCTTGCCCAGCGCCTTCAGCACCGCATCCAGCTTTTCGCCCTGCGGGCTGACCTGGCGCACCGGCGCGGTCGAGACGGTGTTGTAATAGGCCTCGGGGGGGTCATAGGTGACGATGCCCAGACGCAGGTGGTCGGCGGTCAGAAGACCCATCGAATTCAGCAATTGGTAGACCGCCAGGTACTGATCAACACCGGCCGTCAGACGGGCGTCTTCGGCGTCCAGCAGCTCCTGTTCGGCGTTCAGCACGTCGAGCGTGGTGCGCGCGCCCAGGCTGGCTTCTTCCCGTGCGCCGCGCAGGGCCACGCGGCTGGCGCGGATCTGGCGGTCGGTGGCTTCGATCTGGGCGGTGGCAATGGCCAGCTGCGCCCAGGCGTTGCCGACATTCTGGTCAACCGTGTGGCGCACCAGATGCAGGTTGGCGCGCTGCGCTTCGGCCTGCGCCAGCGCCTGACGATAAAGCGCAGAAAGCTTGCCGCCCTGATAGATCGGGCCGCTGATCGAGATACCGGCATTGCTGGAGAAATAGTCATTGTTTGCAGGATCGCTGGTCTGGGCGCGACCTATGTTCAGCGTCGTCCCCCCCACACTGGCCGACACCGAGGCTTCATCGACGCCAGCGCCAGTTGCACGCCCAGATCCGCAACCGTTACCTGTCGTTGCGCACGCAGCATATCCGGATGGGTTCGGCGTGCGATCGCTTTTGCCTCATCCAGCGTTGCCGCCGTCATGGGCGCGCGAGGCGGAGATGCAAGGCTGCCCGGATAGTGGCCGGTGGCCGCCTTGTAGGCCTCGCGTGCAATCATCATCTGCCTTGCGCAGCCCCCCCTTCGGCGGCACGCGCAGCGGCCAGGCGCGCCTGCGCCTGGGCCACGTCGGTCTGCGTCACTTCGCCCACTTCAAAGCGATCATTGGCGGCGCGCAATTCCTGGGTCAGCAGGCGTACGTTGTTGGTTTGCAGCGCGATCGTCTCGGCAGCCTTGCGCACATCCATGAAGGCGGCGACCGCTTGCAGCAGAACCTGCTGTTCGACCCCCCGGTCAGCGCGTCGCGGGTGGCCAGGACAGTTTCCTTGGCCATGTCGATGCGCAGTTTGCTGGCACCAAAGTCATAGAGCAGCAGCGAGGAGGTCAGCCCGATCGACCCGGCCAGCCCGTCGTCTCCAGAAACGGTCGAGGATCCATCGGCATAGGCCCACTGGGCCACGTAGTTGAGCGTCGGGCGCAAACCGGCGACGGCCACCGCCACGTCCTCGTCCGCCGAACGCAGCAGCGCGCGGTTCTGTTCCAGAAGGCCCGAGTGTTTGTAGGCCGAGATCATCGCGTCCGTCAGCGTTTCCGCCAGCGCGCCCATCGGCATCAGAACAAGGACGGCCGAAGCAGCGCCTTTCACGAGTTTGCGTTTCAGCCCTGCCAACATGCCTGCCATCCCTCTGATTTATAGCGTTTTGCCTATATAGGAACGCCTGTTCACAAAACAAAGGCCCGGCGGGCCTCAAATCCGGGCAAAACCGGCGCACCGGCGTTAAACGAGAAGCGCCAGGCGATCTCGCCGTCGATCTTGTAGCCGATCCGCACGGTGCCCAGCATGCCATCGGCGAAGATTGCGGCAATGCGTCCGCCGTCTTTCAGCTGATCCAACAGCGCCTCGGGCATGTGTTCGACCGCACCGCCCAGAAGCACCACATCATAGGGGGGCCGTTCTTGGCGTTGCCCTCGGCGAGCGGTCCGACCATCACGGCCACGTTGTCGATGCCGTTCTCGGACAGGGCCGCTTCGGCCTCGCCCGCCATCGCCTCATCTTCCTCGACGGCCACAACGAAATCGGCGATGCGCGCCAGCACTGCGGCACCGTAGCCCAGGCCGCAGCCGACATTCAGCACCAGTTCGTCGTTCTGCACATCCAGCGCATCGAGCATCTTGGCGAGCGTGCGCGGCTCCATCTCGACCCGACCCGCGCCCAGATCCACATTGCGCCCGGCATAGGCCACGTCGCGCTTGTCATCGGGCACAAACGCCTCGCGCGGGACCGACAGCATGGCGTCGATGATCGTGTATTTGGTCACATCCGAGGGACGCACCTGCGTGTCCACCATCATGGTGCGGCGGGCGGTGAAATCAGTCATGGTCGATCCATCCGTGGCTTAAGCTGCCTCGTCTTGCCACAGATCGGGAGGGGGGGCGGCAACATCCGCCCCCCCCTGCCCTGCGGCAAGATTGTCGCTGTTTTCAGCTGCGATTGATCAACGATCAGGGCTTGCACCCACCCCCCCGCCCATAAGCTAAACCGCCTGCACCCTTCGGCGGCGAGTTGGCGGAGTGGTGACGCAGCGGATTGCAAATCCGTGTACACCGGTTCGATTCCGGTACTCGCCTCCAAACAAACTCAAAGGCTTAGACGGAAACGCCTGGGCCTTTCTTGTTTCTCGGGCATCTTTGCAACCGGTACCTTTGCGAGCCATTGGAAAATCATGCACGCGCCGCAGTCTAATTCTGGACCAGCGAGCTTTCCCAGCTGCGCAGGAAATTTTCGCGTCTGAGCTGGTCCAGGAACACCAACAGGCCGGGGGGGCCGAAGCGGATCGGGCGCAGGGCGGCGTTCGCCTGTGGGGGGGTCTCCCCCCCGTTGATCGACGGCAGTCCGGAGGCAGCCACAAGATCGGGGGGGCGCCGGCGCAGTTGCAACAGGAAATCCACCAGGTCGCGCGCGGCTTCGGGTTCGGTGGCATTGGCGGGGGGGATCAGCGCCGTGCGCAGCATGACGCTCAGGTAATCCTCCATCTCGACGATGCGAAAGCCCGGCACCGCCTCCTGTTGCGAGCGCGCATAGCTGCCCAGCACGTTATAGGCCAGCGCCAGATCGCCGCTCGCCACATCGCGGATCATGTCGCCAGAACAGCAATAGAGCCGCGCATCGAGCCGCCCCCCCATGACCTCCATCAGCCGCCAGAAGGCTTCGCTGTTGCGGCTGTCCTGCGTGGCCATCAGGTAACCGAACCCCCCCGAACGGCGCACGTCATAGGTGCCAACACGTCCCATAAACCGGTCGGCGTCATCGCGCAGAAGCGAGATCAGCTCTTCCCGGTTGCGGGGGGGCACGGGGGGGGTGCCGGGTGGAAAATCAGCCTCCGACACCACCAACACGGCGGGCTCCTGCGTGAACGCAAAGAGCTGGTCGCGCCAGGTGGCCCAGCCGGGCAGACCTTCGGTTGCGGCATCCGCATAGGTCAGGGCAAAGCGTCATTGGCCAGTTTCGTCTGCAGGTCCATGGCGGAGGAGATCGCCAGATCGTAGACCGCCCCCCCTTCCTCGGCAATGGCGCGCATCAGTTCGGAGGTGCTGGTGATCGTGTAATCCACCGAAATGCCGGGATGGGCAGCCTGAAACCCCCCCAGCAGGATCGGTTCGAATGCCGCGCGGTCGGCGGTTGAGATCACGCGCAGCACCACGCGTTCGCCGGGGGGGGCTTCGTATAGCACTTGTTCTTCGATCTCGAACCCCCCCAGCGCGACATGCGCCCAGAGCCCCCCCAGGATCAGCGCGGCAAGACCAGCGAGACGCATGCGCCCTTCCCTTCCGTATTGTTGCCGATGTCCAGCCGACCGCCATGCGCCCGCACCACGTCATCGGCGATGGTCAGCCCCCCCAGGCCGGAGCAACGATATTGCCGACGTTTTCGCCCCCCCGCACATGACGGCCGGTCAAATGAGCCAGATCCATGTCGCCAAAGCCCCCCCGTCCCTGATCCGAGATCGCCAGGCGCAGCTCCTCCCCCCCCACCGTCAGGGTGGCCGAGATCACGCTGTCCTCGGGTGAATATTTGATCGCGTTGTCCAGCACGTTCAGCAGCGCCGCCTGCAGCAGGATGCCATCGCCCTGGAAACTGACCGGTTCGGCGGGCGTGTCCAGCCGGATCGCAATATCGCGCAGCTCGGCGGTGGGGGGGGCGAGGCGGTCGCAGGTCTCGGCCATCAGCGCCCCCCCAAGGTCCAGATCATCCCGCGCCAGGCTGTCGGCGCGAAAGGTGACCATGGCGTGGTCCAGCATCTGCCCGGCCGAGCGCGAGCTTTCGTCAATCGCGCGGATCATCTCGCGTATGGCCTGTTTGTGTTCGGGTTTGTTGAGCTTGCGATGGGTGACCTCGGCCTGGGCGCGCACGGTGGCAAGCGGTGTGCGCACGCGGTGGGCGGCCTCCGATATGAAATCCTCGGTCCGTGACAGGGACGCGCGCAGGCGGGACATGAAACCGTTGAGCGCCTCGACCAATGGCACCAGTTCGGCGGGCGTGTCGGCCACCACCGGGCGCAGGTCCTTGGGGGGGCCACGCCGGGTCACCGACCCGGTCAGGCGCGAAATGGGCGCCAGCGCGGAACTGGCCGCCCAGAGGCTGAGCGCGGTGGCCAACAGAAAGAACCCCCCCAGCCCCCCCACGCCCATCGCGGTGGTGGTGATGCGGCGCGAGGTGGCCGCCAGCGCCTGGCGGGTCTGGGCGACGGTCACCACGACCTGGGCCCGTCCTGCAACCGACCCGACCTGACGGGTGACCGAGACGATGCGCACCTCGTCGCCGCGGTAGTCGCGGGTCAGAAACAGGGGGGGGCCTGCGGGGGGGCGTTCGTCCCGCGCCGCCTCGGGCAGGTCGTCATAGCCCGTGAGCGTCACGCCCCCCCCGACGGCGATGCGATAGAACACCCGGTCCTCGCCCACCGTGCCCAACATCGACAGGGCCGAATAAGGCAGGTCCAGCGTCACGCCCCCCCCGTCCTCGCTGCGCAGACTGTCGGCGATGGCGGTGGCAGAGGCTGCAAGGATGTCGTCCTGCGTGCCTTCCGCCGCGCTTTCAGCCACCCCCCCGCGCACCACCAGAAAGAACGCCAGCGACAGAAGCGCCGCAACCCCCCCTGCCAATTGGAGGAACAGACGCCCACGAATGGAGCCTAAGGGGGGGCTCACGCCGCAACCATCCGGTAGCCCAGCCCGCGCACGGTTTCGATCCGCGCACCGGACCCTTCAAGCCGTTTTCGCAAGCGCCCCCCCACATAGACCTCGATCGCGTTCTCGCTGGCTTCGTCGGACAGGGAAAACAACCGGTCCACCAGATGCGCCTTGGAAAAGACCTGACCGGGGGGGGCGTTGAAGAAGACCTCGAGCAGGCGCAATTCGCGGTTGCGCAGCGCCACCTGGCGGCCCGCGAATCGCAGCTCTCCTGCCGTCGAATCAAGTGTCGCATTGGCGAAGCTCTTGCGGTTGTCCGCCGCCCCCCCGCCCTGACGGCGCAGGACCGCCCGGCAGCGCGCTTCCAACTCGGAAAAGTCGAAGGGCTTGGTGATGTAATCATCCGCACCAAGGTCCAGAAGACCGACCCGATCCGACACCGCCGAGCGCGCAGTGATCACAATCACCGGCGTGCGTTCAGCGGCCTGACGGTGGCGTTCCAGAAAATCGCGCCCATCGCCGTCAGGCAGCATAATATCCAGCAAAATCAAATCATAAGAGGCGACATCCATGAACCCTTCGGCCGCGTCCAGCGTGACCGTGTGGTCCACCGCATGACCGTCGAGCTGCAGCCGTTCGACGATGGCCGCAGCCAGGCTTTCATTATCCTCGATCAGCAGAAATCGCATCGCCTTCCCTTCCCGCTCCCACCCCCCCAGTCAACTGGGCTGCCTCCACCCGAACGCGTGTCAGGTTGATGTCAGGTTGGGGGGGCGTTTGGCTAGAGCATGAGCGGCGTTCTGCGCCGTGTCAAACGGGCGGATTTCACCGCCATCTATGGGAGGAAATCATGAATAAACGTCTTTTCAAGGCGCTGATGACCAGTGCCGTTCTGGGCCTGTCGGCAGGCGGCGCATACGCCGCCGAATGCATTGCGCCCGCCAACCCCCCCGGCGGCGGCTGGGATTTCACCTGCCGCCAGATCGGCAAGATCATGTTCGACATCGGCGCGGTGGACAAACCGGTGCAGGTCACCAACATGGCGGGTGCCGGCGGCGGCCTGGCCTTCACCCATGTGGTCACCGAACGCAGCGATGACGCGGACCTGATCGTCGCGGCCAGCTCGGCCACCTCGACCCGCCTGGCGCAGGACGCCTATGCCGGCATGACCGCCGACCAGGTGCGGTTCGTGGGCGCGATCGGCGCTGATCCGGGCGTGATCGTCGTGGCCGCCGACAGCCCCCCCTACCAGTCGCTGAACGACCTGGTGGAGGCGATCAAGGCCAATCCCGGTGAACTGGCCTTTGCCGGTGGGTCGGCCGTGGGCGGCTTTGACCACTTGAAACCGCTGATGGTGCTGCAGCGCGCCGGTGTGACCGACGTGACGGCCGTGAAATACATCGGCGTCGATGGCGGCGCGGATGCGATTACCCAGACCGTCGGCGGCTTTACCGCGGCCATGTCGGGCGACATGTCGGAAATCGTCGGCTTCCTGAAATCGGGCGACGTGCGCGCCCTGGCGGTTCTGACTGAGGAACGCGTGCCGGGCTTTGACGACATCCCGACCGCCAAGGAACAGGGCATCGACGTGGTCGCGGTGAACTGGCGCGGCCTCTACATCCCGAAGGACGTCAGCGACGAGACCTTCAACATGTGGGCCGAGCGCCTGCAGAAGGTCGCCGACAGCCCCCCCGAATGGGCCGAGGCAATGGCCGCCAACGGTCTGGCCCCCCCCTTTACCAAGGTGGGCGATGACTTCCAGGCCTATGTCAACGACGTGGTGGCGGAAATCCGTGCCCTGTCGAAAGAAATCGGGGGGGTGATCCAGTAATGGCGTCTGACCGCATCTTCGGAGCGGTCGTGACCCTGGTGGCGCTGGCCTATGTTGTCAGCGCCACTCAGATCCAGACCAGCTTCCTGGCCGACCCGGTCGGCCCCCCCCGCACCTTCCCGATCCTCGTGGCTCGGTCGCCGCCCTCTGCGGCCTGCTCGTTGCCCTGAAACCGGACGAGGACCCCCCCGAATGGCCCGCGCTGGCCACGCTGGGCGCGCTGCTTGTCGCCGTCATCGTGCTGGTCGGCTATGCCTATGCGCTGAAACCTTTGGGTTTCATCCTGCCCACCGCCGTGACCGCCGCGATCCTGAGCTACCAGATCAGCCCGCGCCCCCCCGGTGCCGCCGCGCTGGCCGGAGTTGGCCTGTCGGTCGGGCTGTTCTTCATCTTCAAATTCGCGCTCGGCCTCGGCCTTGTCGCACTGCCGGCCGTCTTCCACGGCTGAGGGGGGGGATCCCATGGACCTGCTTGCTAATCTCGCGACCGGCTTTTCGATCGCGCTGTCACCCTACACGCTGATGCTGGCCGTCTTCGGCTGTTTCATCGGCACCATCATCGGCGCGCTGCCCGGGCTTGGCCCGTCAAACGGCGTCGCCATCCTGATCCCGCTGACCTTTACCTTGGGCTTGGACGCCACCAGCGCCCTGGTCCTGATGACCGCCGTCTATTACGGCGCGATGTATGGCGGGCGGATCAGCTCGATCCTTCTGAACATCCCCCCCGGCGACGAACCTGCGCTGATGACCACGCTGGACGGCTATCCGATGGCCAAACAGGGCCGCGCGGGCGACGCGCTGGTAATCTCGGGCGTGGCGTCCTTTACCGGTGCTTTCCTGTCGACCATCGGCCTGATGCTGCTGGCCCCCCCCATGCTGGCGCAGGTGGCGTTCAAATTCGGCCCCCCCGCCGAATACTTCGCGCTTTACCTGCTGGCTTTCGCCACGCTGGGCGGCATTGCCTCGAACAACCAGGCGAAGGCGGCGATTGCGTCGTGTATCGGCCTGGGCATTGCATGATCGGGGGGGTCGACAACAACTCCGGCATTCCGCGTCTGACCGGGGGGGGCAACCTGCACCTGTTTGACGGGATCGACTTCCTGGTCGCCATCGTCGGGTTGTTCGCGATTGCCGAGGTCTTCTTCTTCATCGAAAGCCACGGCAAGAACACCTCGATCGGGGGGGTGAAGCTTGAGAAAGTGACCATCCCGGTGCGTGAGATCTGGTCCACCAAGTGGGTGCAGCTGCGCGCTTCTCTGGTGGGGGGGTTCATCGCGGGGGGGGTTCTGCCCGGCGCGGGGGGGGCCTCTCTGGGCTCGTTCCTGGCCTATATGTCGGAAAAATCCATCGCCGGTGAGGACGGCAAGTTCGGCACCGGTGTCGCCAAGGGCGTGGCCGCGCCAGAGGCCGGCAACAACGCCGCTGCCGGTGGCGCGCTGGTGCCGATGCTGACCCTGGGTGTGCCCGGGTCGGGCACCACCGCCGTTCTGCTGGCCCTGCTGATGACGCTGAACATCACCCCCCCCGGCCCGACGCTGTTCACCGAACGGCCCGAGGTCGTCTGGGGGGGCCTGATCGCATCGCTGCTGATTGCCAACTTCGTGCTGCTTCTGATGAACGTTCCGATGGTCAAGATCTTCGTGAAGATCCTGTCCGTGCCGCCCTGGGTGCTGCTGCCCGGCGTGACCATGGTCAGCTTCGTGGGCATCTATTCGCTGTCGGGCAGCTACTTTGACCTGATCCTGATGGTGGGTTTCGGCGTGCTGGGCTGGGTTCTGCGCAAGCTGGACGTGCCCACGGTGCCGATCATCCTGGGCATCCTTCTGGGTGGTCATATGGAGGACTCCTTACGCCGGGCCATGGTGCTGTCGGGCGGTGACTGGACTTACCTGTTCAGCTCGGGCATCGCCATCACCCTCTGGGCCGTAGCCATTGCCGGGTTCGTCGCGCCGATGTTCCTGCGGGGGGGCGTTCTGAAGAAACCGCAACGGGTGACAGACTGATGACGGAAACGGTCAAGGTTCTGATCCCCCCCTCGGGCGCGCTGGGTCTCGGCTATGACCGCGACGCACTGGCCCGAGGGATCGACCAACACCCCCCCGATATCATCGCCATCGACGGGGGGGGTCCACGGACAGTGGGCCCCCCCACTACCTGGGCACGGGCACCTCGAAATATTCACGCGGGTCGGTCAAGGCGGAATGGGCCGAGCTGATGGCGGCGCGCGCGACGGCCGGTGTGCCTCTGCTGATCGGCACGGCGGGCACTTGCGGGGGGGCGGATACGGCGGTGGATTGGATGGTGGACATTACCCGCGAGATTGCCAGTGAGCGCGGCGAGACGCTGAAAGTCGCGGTGTTGAAATCCGGTCAGATGGGGGGGGCCATGGCCGCGGCCTTCGAGCGGGGGGGCGCATCACCCCCCCCTGCCCGGCGCGCCGCAGGTCGACCCCCCCGCGACCTTCCCCCCCGGCTGCACCAATATTGTCGCCCTTGCGGGGGGGGCCGAACAGATCCAGGCGGCGTTGGAGACCAGCGCGGATATCATCATCGCGGGCCGCACCACGGACACCGCCGTCATTGCCGCCCTGCCCCCCCTGATGCGCGGTTGCGACGCGGGCGCGGCCTGGCACGGGGGGGCCAAGGTCGGCGAATGCGGCGCGCTGGCAACGACCAGCCCGAACTCCGGCACCATCCTGTTGGAGTTCGACGAAGGCGGCTTCACCATGACCCCCCCGATGGGGGGGGCAGAGGCGCGCGCGACGCCGCATACGGTGTCCGCCCATATGCTCTATGAGAATTCGGACCCCCCCTATATCCTGCATGAACCCGGTGGGTATCTGGATGTGACCGGCACCACTTACGAAGCGCTGGACGCGCGGCGCGTACGGGTCACCGGCTCGCGCTGGGTGCCATCAGACCGCTACACGGTCAAGCTCGAAGGGGGGGCCCGCGCGGCAGGCTATCAGGTTGTCTCGCTCGTGCTGGTGCGCGACCCGCGTTATGTGGACAATATCGACGCCTGGTGCGCCGACATCCAGGCGAAATGCAGCGAGAAAGCGCGCGCGCGGGTGGGTGAGGAGTTCACGCTGGAGCTGCGCGTGATCGGGCGCGACGCCACCCTGGGCGCGCTGGACCCGGCCCCCCCCGTAAAAGGCAGCGAGGTGGCCGTCATGGGCGTGGTCACCGCCCCCCCCACCGAGGCGCTGGCGCGCGAGATCGCCAAGATGTTGAACCCCCCCTACCTTTTGCACCATCCGCTGACGGAACAGGAAGAAATGCCGACCTTCGCCTTTCCCTTCTCGCCTCCCGAGATGCCACGCGGCTGGTGCATGAGTTCTGCCTGCACCATGTGCTGACGCTGGACGACCCTATGCAGGCTTTCCGCCTGTCGGTCGAGGAGGTCGGGCAATGACCGCGCTGAAAGACATTGCGCAGAAGCTGCGATCCAAAAACGCCGGTCCCTTCTGGCTGACCGTGGATATCTTCTGCGGCACGCCGGAGGCCTACGCGCGGGTGCGCGACGGGTTGGACACAGGCACTGTGGCGGCCCGGTTTCAGGTCGCCCCCCCCGATCAGTTGAAACGTTTCGATATGCCCGAGCTGAACGTGGTCAAGTTCAGCCTGCCCCCCCGCCCACAGGTGCAGGGCACCGGGGGGGCGGACCGGGACATGCACGGCGCGTCCTTCGCGCAGGTGCTGGCGGATATCGAGATCTAAAGCGTTGTCGGAAAGTCCAGAAACACCTAACGCTGCCTGAAATCAAAGGTTTCAACGCGTTAGGTGTTGCTTGGTATTTTACGCGTTTTCCGAAACGCTCTAATTCAGGTCGCTCAACAACCGCTTGTGTTTCTTTGCTTCGTCGACGGCCTGGTGCAGGGTCAGGATGCCGCGGGCTTCCAGCATGGCGAGCATCTTGACCAGCACCTCGGCGGTGGCCTGGGCGTCGCCGAGCGCGGTGTGGCGTAGCTTCTCGGGGGGGATCACAACGTCAAGCCGCTCGCACAGCGCGTCCAACGTGTGCACCTCGGTGGTGCCGTAAAGCACGGCGGACAACAGCACCGTGTCAAGGATCGGGTGATCCCAGTTGACCCCCCCCATGTCATCCGCGTGGCGGCGCAAGAACGCCATGTCGAAGGGCGCGTTATGGGCGACCAACACGGCCCCCCCGCGCGAGAAATTGTGCATGCGTTTTCCGGCCTCGGCGATCAGCGGCGCACCGGCGACCATAATGTCACTGATCCATGCACCTTGGTTGACCCCCCCGGCGGGATTTTCATGCCCGGATCGACCAGCGTGTTCAGCACCTCGCCCGGCACGATCTGCCCCCCCTTCAGCACCCGCACCGCGCCGATCTGCACGATCTCGTCCTTGTGCGGCAGAAGGCCGGTGGTTTCCGTGTCGAAGACGACAAACGTCAGCTCGGACAGGGGGGGGCGGTCCCAGATGCTGCCGCTGACCTGTTCCTCCATCAGACCGAAATCGAACACCACGGGACGGGCGGCATCGGCATCCATCATCGAATGGGCATCATCAATGATCAGCAGGTAGCCCTGCCCGGCCTCCAGCGGTTTCAGGCGGGCGTCGAACTCCAACCCGTTGGCCGCCGACAGATCGGTAAAGCTCTGCTCAAGCCCGGTTTTCATCATCTTGTTATAGGCGGCCAGGAAGGGACCTTCCTGGAAATAATCGAAGATCGAGCATTCAGCCGCGCGGTGCAGACCTGGTTCAGAAGCCCCCCCGCCGCCTGGCTGTCGTAAAGCACGATCTGATGCGCCGGGTTGATCAGCACCATGGCGACCGGAATTTCCGACAAAAGCGCGGTCAAGCGGGCCTGGTCATTGGCCAGGCGCGCGGTTTCGGCGGCGACGATATTGGCCTGGTCCATGGTTGATTGTTCCAGCTGCACCGACACGGCCTGGGCCGCATGGGCCAGATCGCCCAGGTAGCGCGCGGAATGCGTGTCCATGCCACCGGCCCCCCCGGCGGCAGCACGCGAGCGCAGCGAAACGGCGAGCCGCTCGATCGGCTTGGCGACGTTTTCGTCAAACAGGAACCAGATCCCGGTGGACAGGGCCAACAGGCCGAAGCCCGCGAGCATGGCGGCGAAGGCAAAGCCATTGGCGGCATCCCCCCCATCGGCGGCGCGGCGGTAACCCAGCCAGATCGCGCCCATGACCACGGCGATGCCACCCACCGCCATCAGGACAAAAAAAACAGGAAGATGCGCAGGCGCAGAGACAGTTTGGTCACGAGGCTCATGAGGTTTCCTCCAACGCGCAGGTGGTGGCAACGACCGGGTCCCCCCCCTCGGGCGCATCAAACCAGCCCAGCCGGTCCAGCCAGCCTTCTGTGCCAATCTCGGCCGGGCCCGCGATGGGCGCGCGGCGGTTCCCGGCACAATCGACCATCACCGCGCGCTGGCTGGGCGTGGCCCAGCGGCCCAGACGCATCAGGTTGACCATGCGCAGATCGGGGGGGTGGTCGGGATGGGTGCGCAGGGAGGCACCATCCACGGCGACGAACTGTTCGACGAAGGGTTTCACATGGATCCAGGGGGGGCGGTAGAAGCTGGTATTCTCCTGCTGGGAAATCACCACGATCTCATCCGGCAGATTGGCCACCGTGCGTCCGAACCAGGCGTATTCATTGGCGATTGTGGTGGCCAGCATGCCCACGGCCACGCCGAAGGGCACGATCCAGCGCGGCAGCCGACCGCCGGTCAGCTTGTTCAGCATCATGCAATACCGGCCCCCCCGGCAACACCTGCCACCAAAGTGGCTACGATTTCATAGAACATGGCTTTCCTCCCTGCGCCCCCCCGCGCCACCCGACACGGGGGGGTCTTGTCTTATCCCAACATGCCCCCCCGCCCGTGACCGATGGCCGATTGCATCGACTTGATCACCACGAAGGCGTCGCGCAGGTGGCTGCGGTCGAACTCGGACAGGTCCGAGGGGGGGGTCAGGTAATTGTCCGGCGCGTCACCCGATTTGACCTGGGCGGCCTGATGTTCCAGCCGGGTTTCGGCAATCAGGTCATAGGCGTCCAGCAGGTCCTGGCCGCCGCCGCCCGACAAGACGCCCGCGCGCATCGCCGCCTCCAGCCGGGCGCGGGTGTTCACTTCACCCAACCGGCCCTGCAGCGCATAGACCCGGCCCAGATCGACCACCGGCACCACGCCGTTGTGTTTCATGTCGAGCTGGTTCTTGTGCTCGCCGGAGCGGATCGTGGCGAAGCCGCGCAAGAGGCCCAGCGGCGGGGGGGTATGTTTCAGGCTGTTCGACACCATGTGGCGACGAAGATCGAGTTCTTCGAGGCCATCGCCAAGGTCTGGTCCTGCAGGTCCTCGAACAGGCCCACATGCCCACCGATGGGGGGGCGCAGGTCGAACATGACCGAGGCCAGCATCTGCGCTTCGGGCACCGGCTTGTTGACCCAGCTTTCGAAATAGCCACGCCAGGCGGCGAGCGGCTGGCACCATTTGGTATTGGTGGCCATCATGTCGCCGGGGGGGCAATAGATGTAGCCACAGGTATCGAGCCCATCGCAGACGAACTTGGCAAGTTCGGCGAAATAGCCGGTTCGGTCAGCCTCGGTGACTGCATCGTCCAGGATCAGGCAGTTGTCCTGATCGGACACGCCGGTCTGTTCCTGTCGGCCCTGCGAGCCGCAGGCCAGCCACAGGTAAGGCACCGGCGGGGGGGGCCGAGTTTCTCTTCGGCCAGCATCAACAGGCGACGCGTGGCGGTGTCGGCAATGTCGGTGATCAGGCGAGTGACGACCTGGTGGGGGGGGCGGCCACCGGCGACGAGCTGAACCAGCAGCTGCGGAATGCGGGCGGTGACCTTGGCCATCTCCTCGGCGGTGTCCGCATGGGCGATCTCGCTGACCAGCTCGGCCGAGCTGACCGCCTGGAAACGGGTCAGGTCGGTCTGGGTGACGATGCCCACCAGCTTGCCGCTTTCGACGATCGGAATATGGCCGATCCTGCGCTCCATCATCGCGTGCAGCACGTCCGAGCCAATGGCGCTGGGGGGGGCGAGCGTGATCGGGTTCTCGGTCATCACGTCGGCCACGGGGGGGGTGGTGATCGGCAGCGCCTCGGCCAGCACCTTGCCGGACAGATCACGGGTGGTGAGGATGCCGGACAGCTTGCCCTCGGCGGTCACGCAGAGCGACGAGACGCGGCGGTCGCGCATCAGGCGCGCGGCGTCCTGCACCGTGTCCGTGGCCACGCAGGTCACCGGGTTGGCGGCCATCAGCGTATCGACCTGGGTGGTGGCCAGATCGGCCTTCACCGGCTTGTCGCCGCGCGAACGGTCGAAGAAGCGGGCGGCGACCTCCTGTTCGGCGATCAGCTTGTGAAAGCCCGCGGCCGGCAGCATCAGAAGCGTTGTGTCGGTCACGGCACGGGCGGCGGTCACGGCGGTGCCCTCGCGCAGAAGGCCGCGTTCGCCGAAGGTGTTGCGCAGGCCCAGGTGGCTGACCACGACGTCGTTTTCGTCGGTCACCTCCACCTCGCCCTCATAGATGATGAACAGCCCATCCAGCGGCTGACCCAGCGCATAGATCGTGTCACCGGCGGCCACCGCGCGGGCCTCGAAGGCCGGTTCGATGGCGGCAACGGCCTCGGTGGGCATCGCATCATAGGGATGCACCGAAGACAGGAAACGCAGGATCTGCTCGTGGGTCAGGGGGGGCATGGCTGGGAAGGCCTCTTGGAAAATGAAATGTCCCGCCCGGTGTGCACCGGACGGGACGCAAAGTGAAGGGGGGGGCGGGCGGTCGCAGGGATCCGCCCGACCCGGCCCATCTTAGTGGTCGGCAGCGGCGGTACCGGCACCACGCGGGACGCGGACCGATTCGACCAGCTGGACGATCTCTTTCGGGGGGGTCGCCTTGGTCATGCCCGACACAACATAGGCGACGATGAAGTTGATCGCAGCACCCACGCACCAAACGAGGTCGACTTGATCGTACCCAGCAGCGGATCGGCGTCCGTGAAGCTGTTGGTGCCCGGAATGAAGAACCAGCCCTTGTGCAGGAAGATGTAGATCAGCGTCACCGAGATACCGGCGATCATGCCAGCCACGGCACCCGAGTTGTTGATGCGGGTCGAGAAGATCCCCCCCATCATCAGCGCCGGGAAGATCGAGGCAGCGGCCAGACCGAAGGCCAGGGCAACCGTCTGGGCGGCGAAGCCCGGCGGGTTCAGACCCAGGTAGGTGGCGATGACGATGGCCACGGCCATGGCGATACGGGCGGACATCAGTTCGCCTTTTTCGGTCATGTTCGGGGGGGTCAGCTGACCTTTCAGAAGGTCATGCGACACCGCCGAGGAGATCGCCAGCAGCAGACCGGCAGCGGTCGACAGCGCGGCGGCCAGACCACCGGCAGCGACCAGCGCGATCACCCAACCGGGCAGGTTGGCGATTTCCGGGTTGGCCAGCACCAGGATGTCGCGGTTGAAGTTGGTCAGCTCGTTTTCCGAGCCCCCCCAGCCAGCCGCTTCCATCTCGCAACCTTTTCAGCGTTCTTGTCGTTGAAGTACGCAATCTTGCCGTCGCCGTTCTTGTCTTCCCAGCCCAGAAGGCCGGTTTTCTGCCAGGTGGCCATCCAGTCGTACTGCGCATCGCTTTCCATCATCTCGACGGAAACCGGTTCGCCAGCAGAGCCATTCGGCCACATCATCTCCGAGATGTTCAGACGCGCCATGGCACCAACGGCGGGGGGGGCCGTCAGGTACAGCAGAGCGATGAACACCAGGGTCCAGCCGGCTGACCAACGGGCCGAGGACACGGTGGGCACGGTGAAGAAGCGCATGATCACGTGCGGCAGACCGGCGGTACCGATCATCAGCGACAGGGTGAACAGCACCATGTTCAGCGTATCGGCGTGGTGCGCGGTATAGGCGTTGAAGCCCAGCTCGGTCACGATCTGGTCCAGTTTTGCCAAGAGCGGCTCGCCGGAGGCAGCGTGGTCACCGAACAGGCCCAGGGCCGGGATCGGGTTGCCGGTCAGCTGGAACGAGATGAAGATCGCCGGGATGGTGTAGGCGATGATCAGCACGCAGTACTGGGCCACCTGGGTGTAGGTCACGCCCTTCATGCCGCCGAACACGGCGTAGGCGAACACGACACAGGCACCGATCAGCAGACCGGTGGTGTTGTCCACTTCCAGGAAGCGACCGAAGGCCACGCCAACGCCGGTCATCTGGCCGATCACGTAGGTCGTCGAGGCCACGATCAGACAGATAACGGCCACCATGCGGGCGGTCGACGAATAGAAGCGGTCGCCGATGAACTCCGACACGGTGAACTTGCCGAACTTGCGCAGATAGGGCGCAAGCATCAGTGCCAGCAGCACGTAGCCGCCGGTCCAGCCCATCAGGAAGGTCGAGTTGTCATAGCCGGTAAAGGCGATGAGACCGGCCATCGAGATGAACGAGGCGGCCGACATCCAGTCGGCACCGGTTGCCATGCCGTTCACGACGGGGGGGTGCACACCCCCCGGCCCGCGGCATAGAATTCAGACGTCGAACCCGCGCGGCCCAGACGGCGATACCGATGTAGAGCGCGAAGCTCGCACCGATAAAAATCCAGTTGAGGATAAACTGATCCATTGTCCCTTGATCCTGTTCTTATTCTTCTTCGACGCCGTGTTCACGGTCGAGCTTGTTCATGCGGAACGCATAGAAGAAGATCAGCGCCAAGAAGACGAGGATCGACCCCCCCTGTTGTGCGAACCAGAAGCCCAGATCGGATCCACCGACCGAGATTCCGCTCAGCATCGGGCGCAGCAGAATGCCGAACCCGAACGAGACCAGCGCCCAGATCACCAGGCTGATCACAATGATGCGCAGGTTTGCAGACCAATACGCATTGTTGGATGAGTTGTCGGACATGTGTCCCCCCCTCCCACTCTTTCGATTATGGCAGGGGGGGCCGGGCCCCCCCCGCCTCTCCTACCCTTACGCGGTCGCCTGGGTGACGATCGCGCTCAGTCCTTCTGCAATCTCCTCGATCGCGCCCATGCGTCGATCTTCTGCAGAGCGCCCTTGCCTTCGTAATAGGTAATGAGCGGTGCCGTTTCCGCGTGGTAGCCTCAAGCCGGCTGCCCACGGTTTCGGCGTTGTCGTCGGCACGGCGTTTCATCTGCGTGCCGCCGCATTTGTCGCAGGTGCGTCGACGGCAGGCTGCTTGAAGCTGTCGTGATAGCCCTCGCCGCAGGTGCCGCAGGTGTAGCGACCGGAAATGCGCGTCACCATGGCGGCGTCGTCAACCTCAAGGCTGATCGCGGCGTTGATCTTCTGGCCGCTCTCGGCCAGCAGCGTGTCCAGCGCCTCGGCCTGCACCGTGGTGCGCGGGAAGCCGTCCAGGATCACGCCGCGGGCCGTGTCGTCTTCGGCCAGGCGATCACGCAGGATGTTGATGACGATCTCGTCCGAGACCAACGCACCTGCTTCCATAACGGCCTTGGCTGCCTTGCCCGCTTCCGTGCCCGCAGCCACGGCCGCACGCAGCAGATCGCCGGTGGACAGCTGGACCAGGCCGAACTTGTCTTCCAGCATGCGCGCCTGGGTGCCCTTGCCGGCGCCCGGCGGGCCCAGCAGGATCAGCACGGGGGGGGCGGCGGTGGCGGTGTTTGCTCCGTCCATCTTACGCGTCCTTCCGGTTCATGCGGTTTTCGATCAGCTCGTCCACCACGCCGGGTTCGGCCAGGGTCGAGGTGTCGCCCAGCGCGCCGAAGTCATCCTCGGCGATCTTGCGCAGGATGCGGCGCATGATCTTGCCCGAACGCGTCTTGGGCAGGCCCGGCGACCACTGGATCAGATCCGGCGAGGCGATCGGGCCGATTTCCGTGCGCACCCAGTTGCGCAGTTCGACCTTCAGCTCGTCGGTCGGTTCCACATCGTTCATCAGGGTCACGTAGCAGTAGATGCCCTGCCCCCCCTTCACGTCATGCGGATAACCCACAACAGCGGCCTCGGCGACCTTGGCATGCGCGACCAGGGCGCTTTCCACCTCGCGGTGCCCATGCGGTGGCCGGACACGTTGATCACGTCATCGACGCGGCCAGTGATCCAGTAATCGCCATCCTCGTCACGGCGGCAGCCGTCGCCCGCGAAGTAGTAGCCGTGGTAGTCATTGAAATAGGTCTTCTGGAAGCGCTCGTGATCGCCCCCCCAGACGGTGCGCATCTGGCCCGGCCAGCTGTCGGCGATGCACAGAACACCCTCGACGCCGTTGCCCTCGATCACGTCGCCCGAGGTCGGGTCCAGAACCACCGGTTTCACGCCGAAGAACGGCTTCATCGCAGCCCCCCCCGGCTTGGTCGCATGGGCACCGGGCAGCGGAGTCATCATGTGACCGCCGGTCTCGGTCTGCCACCAGGTGTCAACGATGGGGGGGCAGTTCCCCCCCTTGCCGACGTTTTCGTTGTACCAGTTCCAGGCCTCGGGGGGGTTGATCGGCTCACCGACCGTGCCCAGCACCTTCAGCGACGACAGGTCCTTGCCCTCAATGAACTCGGTGCCCTTGCCCATCAGCGCGCGGATCGCGGTGGGGGGGGCGGTGTAGAACTGGTTGACCTTGTGCTTCTCGCAGACGTCCCAGAACCGGCCCGCATCCGGGAAGGTCGGCACCCCCCCTTCGAACATCAGCGTGGTCGCGCCATTGGCCAGCGGCCCATAGACGATATAGCTGTGGCCGGTGACCCAGCCCACATCGGCGGTGCACCAGAAGATATCCCCCCCGTCGTGATAGTCGAAGGTGATCTCATGGGTCATCGAGCATAGACAAGGTAGCCGCCGGAGGAATGGACGACGCCCTTGGGCTGGCCGGTCGAGCCAGAGGTGTAGAGGATGAACAGCGGGTCTTCGGCGTTCATTTCGACCGGTGCGAACTCGGCGGAGGCCCCCCCCTCGCGCAGCGCGTTGTAGTCGAAGTCACGCCCGTCAACCCAGGTGGTCTGCCCGCCGGTGCGTTTCACGACCAGGGACTTGCAGTCATTGGTGACATGCAGCAACGCCTCGTCAGCGTTGGATTTCAGCGGGGGGGTCTGGCGACCGCCGCGCGGGGGGGCGTAATCCGCGGTGATCAGCAGCTTGGCTTCGGATCCGTTGATCCGGGCGGCCAGCGCGTCAGGCGAGAAACCGGCGAAGACGATCGAATGGATCGCGCCGATACGCGCACAGGCCAGCATCGCATAGGCCGCTTCGGGGGGGATCATCGGCAGGTACAGAACCACACGGTCCCCCCCCTTGGACACGCCCAGATCGGTCAGGATGTTGGCCATCTTGCAGGTTTCGGCATGTAGCTGCGTATAGGAAATGTGCTGCGCAGCCTCTTCGGGATTGTCCGGTTCGAAGATGATCGCGGTCTGGTCGCCGCGCGTCTCCAGGTGGCGGTCGATGCAGTTGGCCGAGACATTCAGCGTGCCATCGGCGAACCATTTGATCGACACGTCGGGGGGGAAGGTGTAGTTCACATCCTTCACCTGAGTGAAAGGCTTGATCCAGTCGACCCGCTTGCCGTGTTCGGCCCAGAAACCTTCGGGGGGGTCGGCAATCGACGCCGCGTACATTTCCTCATAACGCTCGGCATTCACATGGGCGTTGGCAACGATCTCGGCCGACGGGGGGGCGTAGGTCGCACCGGTGGTAGCATCCGACGACATTCGGGGGGGTCCTCCTAGTTTTCCTCCTCGACGTGCAGGGCACGTCCGGGGGGGGTGACCCTGTCGCGACAGTGCTCCCCCCCCTTCCGAGGCCGAAAATAGGTTCACAACCCCCCCGTGTGGAACAACCGATTTCTTGTAAATTCGTTTAACTAGCCTGCATTTTTTTCTGTAAATCTTTTTCCAGTCGAATGTTATTTTAGATGTATTTTAACGATCTAAATGTGAAACGGGTGAAAACCTGCCCGTAAAAAAAACCGCGCAGGTTGCGACGCTAACAATCTTGCGTTTTTCGGCGGCATTCAGCCAGATCGTTCAACCCGGACCGAAGCCGCGACATTTCCTTAGAATCTTTCAGGCCAGAAGTGCTGCGGTATGGCGCGCGATCATCTGTTCCTCGTCTGTCTGAATGACAAAGACCCGCGTGGCCGCGCCGGGGGGGGCAGTCAGTTCGCGGCGGCCTTCGGCATTGGCCTGTGCATCAATGGAAATCCCGGCCCAGTCGAGCCCCCCCTCGCAGACCCCCCCCGCGCGCACCGCTGTTGCGTTCTCGCCAATACCGCCACAGAAGACCAGCGCATCAAGCCCGCCCAGCAGCGCCACCTGCCCGCCCAGCTCGCGCTTGATCCGGTGCACGAAATAGGAAATGGCGCGGCGCGCGTCCTCGGTTCCGGCCTGTTCCAAAGTGCGCATGTCATGGCTGATCCCGGACAGACCCTTGAGACCGCTTTCGCGATACAAAAGCGTCTCGATCTCATCCGCCGACATGCCTTTTTCGGCCATCAGGTAGAGCACCACGCCCGGGTCCAGCTGGCCGCAGCGCGTGCCCATCGGCAGACCGTCGAGCGCGGTAAAGCCCATCGAGCTGCCGACCCCCCCATGCCCGTCATGCACCGCGCACATGGAGGCCCCCCCGTTGCCCAGATGGGCGATGATCACCCGCCCGTTTGCCAGTTCCGGCGCGATCTCGGCCAGGCGACCCGAGACATATTCGTAGCTGAGTCCATGAAACCCATAGCGCCGGATGCCTTCGTCATAGAGCGCCTTGGGCAGGGCGTAGGTGTCCGCCTCCCATCTCTGGGCGCGGTGAAAGGCGGTGTCGAAACAGGCCACCTGTACCGCATCCGGAAAGGCCGCACGGGCGGCGTGGATGCCCGCAAGGTTTGCCGGTTGATGAAGCGGCGCAAGGGGGGGCACAAGCCGTTCAAGGTCATCAATCACCGCGTCATCCATGATGATCGGCGCGGAATGATCCGGCCCGCCATGCACCACGCGGTGGCCGATGGCGGTGACCTGCGCGTCGGGGGGGCGCAGGGCCTCCAACCGGGTCAGAATGACCTTGAGCGCGGCCCCCCCGTGATCGGCACCTTCTTCGGCGCTCAGATCGCGCTCTTCCCGCGTGCCATCCTGCGCCTTTAGGGCAAAGCGCGGTGTGGCACCCAGCCCTTCGACCTGACCGCGCAACTGTTCCACTGGAGTGCCCCCCCCATTGGCGTAGAGCGCAAACTTGATCGAGGACGACCCAGAATTCAGGGTCAGCACATGTGTCATAGGTCAGTGTCCTCCACGGCCATTGCGACGCAGCCATTGCGAATAAAGCGCGGCGACGGCGCAGGACGCGAGCCGCGCCTTTTCGCCATCCGCACGGGATGTCACAATCACCGGCACACGCGCGCCCAGGACCAGCCCGCCAGCCTCGGCATGGGCCACGAAGGTCAGCTCCTTGGCCAGCATGTTGCCCGCTTCCAGGTTCGGGGGGGCCAGCAGCACCTCGGCCCGGCCGGCAACCAGCGAGGTAATGCCTTGGTGCGCGCGGCGTTCACGTCCATCGCGTTGTCCATCGCCAGCGGCCCGTCAACCAGCCCGCCTTTGATCTGGCCACGATCAGCCATCTTGGACAGGGCGGCGGCGTCCAGGGTCGATTGGATCGCCGGATTGACGGTCTCCACTGCCGACAACACGCCCACCTTGGGCTGATCCATGCCCAGCGCCAGGCAGAGGTCGATGGAGTTCTGGCAGATATCCACCTTGTCGGTCAGCGAGGGGGGGGTGATGTTCACCGCCGCATCCGTGACCACCAACAGATGATCCAGCCCCCCCGGCACATCCATGATGAAAGCGTGGCTGAGACGCGCCCGGTGCGCAGCCCTTCGCCCTTCTTCAGGATGGCCGACAGAAGGTCCGATGTGTGCAGATGCCCCCCCTTCATCAAGGCCCCCCCCACCTGCCCCCCCGCGCGGGCCAGCGCAACCCCCCCGGCGGCGGCAGCCTTGTCGTGGCGGGGGGGCTCATCAATGATTTCGATCCCCCCCGACAGGTCATCGCCGGTCTCGGCGGCACAGTCTTCGATCAGCTTGCGCGACCCGATCAGGACGGGCTTGATGATCCCATGTTGGGCGGCCAGCAAAGCGCCCCCCCCAGCGCATCGGGTTCCTCGGGGGGGGCGATGACGGCGGTGGGGGGGATCGGATCGAGCCCCCCTCAACCTCTTCAAGAATGCGGTCGAAATGGGCGTGGCGGGTGATCAGCACCTCGGGGGGGATGTCGCCCTCTTCCATCTCGATCGCCACGCGGGAGGTCGGGGGGGTCTGCACCTCGGCCACCCCCCCGGCGCAGAGCACGCGGCCCCCCCGGTCATTGGTGATCTGGGTGTCCAGTCGCACCATCTGGTCGGGCAGTTTCTCGGCCACCGTCACGGTCACGGTCAGCTCGTCCCCCCCAATGCGCGCGCGGCCCATGAATTCCAGCGTCTGCGAACGATAGAGCGATCCGGGACCGGGCAGCGAATTGCCGATCACCGAACTGAATAGCGACCCCCCCACCCACATCGACGGCGCAACCGCCTCGTGGTTGTCATGTTCGTCATTGGCAGGTGCAGGGGGGGGTTCAAATTGCCCGAGGCATGGGCGAAGACATAAAGGTCATTCGCCGTGCACTGCCGTTTCAGGCTTGCACTGTCCCCCCCGATCGACAGGTCGTCCCACAATTTGTTGCGCCGGATCATGTTCGCGTCTCTCTTCTTGGCTACTCGTCTTGTGATATAGCGACGGGCGGCCTGCCCGTCATTAGCCCCCCCGCACGCCCCCCCCTTTGTCCATGACCAGTTGTCTGGGGGGGCGGGTCGGTCCAGTTTGGGTGGGTCAGGTCATGGGCTGCCTTGCCTGCACCAGTTCGCATCGCTGCGAGGAGCGGGGGGGTCTTCAGCACGGGCGGGGGGGTCGCTCATGGTCGGGCCTTTCTGCGCGTCGCGCCCTGCCTAAGGCAGAAACGTGACGGAACGGTTATGCTTTTGCAGCCGCGGCGAAATTCGCCGACAACCACTTGCCCTCCCATACGAACCAGGCCGGTTCGCAGGCCCTATGTTAGCGCCTGAAGCGCTCGTATCACAAGGGTTGCGCAAGGTCACACGATACCAATTGTCGCGCCGCCTTGAAACATGGCTGCAACGCGGCATAAATCAAAGGTGACCTCTTGGTCAATTTCGACGTTCGGAGAGATATGATGCGTTTGAATACCGGAATTGCCGCCTTTCTGGCCGTGACCCTGGCGGGTGTCGGCTACTATGCCTGGCAAAAGGCGCAGGGCAATGGATTACCTGCCGATATCGCCTTCGGAAACGGCCGGATCGAAGCCGTTCAGGTCGACATCGCCTCGCTGGTGCCCGGACGCGTGTCCGAGGTCACCGTGAAGGAAGGCGACCTGGTGCACCCCCCCGATCAGATCGTCGCCCGTGTCGATGCCGATGCGATCCGCGCGCAACTGGCCCAGGCCGAAGCGCAGGTGGCCGCCGCCCAGGCACAAGTTGCGGCCGGGTCCGCGGCGATTGCGCAGGCGCAGGCCGTGTTGAACCTGGCACGTGACGAGGCCAAGCGTACCGGCGAACTGGTGACGCGCGGCACCTCGCCCCCCCAGGCGCTGCTGGACGCGCGCCTGACCGATGTATCGGTGGCCGAAGCCAACCTCGCCGCCGCACAGGCCGCCCTGGTGGCGCATGAACGCAGTGTCGACGCCGCCCGCGCAGCTGCGACCCAGATTGCCACAAATCTTGACGACACGGAGCTGACCGCACCGGCGATGGGGGGGCGTGTGCTCTATCGCCTTGTTGAACCCGGCGAGGTCATCGGGGGGGCGGGCACGCGGGTCATGACCATGGTGGATCTGTCCGAGGTCTATCTGGAGTTCTACCTGCCCGCGACCCAGGCCCACCTGGTCCCGCTTGGCAGCGAGGCGCGCATCAAGCTTGACGTGGCGGATGCGGTGGTTCCGGCAACGGTGACCTTTGTCTCGCCGGTCTCGCAATTTACACCGCGCCAGGTCGAAACGGCGGACGAGCGGCAAAACCTGGTCTTCCGCGTCCGGGTGCGTGTGCCGCAGGAACTGGTCGAGACTTATATCGAACACGTGCGCACCGGCATGCGCGGCGTGGCCTATGTGCGGCTGGCACCGGAACCGGGCACTCAGGCCTCTGCCTGGCCAGAAGCCCTGACACCGATTGACCTGTCCACCCTGCCCGCCCTGAACGACTGAGGTCCGCCATGACCGCATCTCCGGTCATCTCCATCCGCGCAGTGCAGCAAAGCTACGGCCAGATCACCGCGCTGGACGCGATCACGCTGGATATTCCGGCGGGATGCATGGTCGGGCTGCTGGGGGGGCCGGATGGGGGGGTGGGCAAATCCACCCTGCTGGACCTGATCGCGGGCGCGCGGGTCATGCAGCAGGGGGGGGACATCTGCGTTCTGGGCGGCGACATGCGCGACGCCCGCCACCGCCGCGCCGTCGGGCCGCGCATCGCCTATATGCCGCAGGGGGGGCTGGGCAAGAACCTTTATCACGCGCTGTCAGTGCACGAGAATCTTGAGTTCTTCGGCAACCTTTTCGGCCTCGACCGACGGGCCCGCAAGGCGCGGGTCGACTGGCTGACACGCGCAACCGGACTGCACCCGTTCCTGGACCGTCCGGCGGGCAAATTGTCGGGCGGCATGAAGCAGAAGCTTGGCCTGTGTTGCGCCCTGTTGCATGACCCCCCCGACCTGCTGATCCTGGACGAACCCACAACCGGGGGGTCGACCCGCTGTCCCGCCGCCAGTTCTGGCAGTTGATCGCCACCATCCGCGCCGGACGACCGGGCATGTCGGTTCTGGTCTCGACCGCTTACATGGACGAGGCGGAAGGGTTCGATTGGCTGGTTGCGATGGATGCCGGACAGGTGTTGGACACCGGCACGCCCGCCGAGCTGAAAACGCGCACGGGCACCACCGATCTGGAGAAGGCCTTTGTGCGCCTTCTGCCCGAAGACAAGCGCGGGGGGGACCGGGCAGCTCTGCACATCCCACCGCTGGAAACCAACACTACCGCCCCCCCGGCCATCACAGCCCGCGGGTTGACCAAGCGTTTCGGTGACTTCACTGCCGTATCTGACGTGAACTTCGACATCCAACCGGGCGAAATATTTGGCTTTCTTGGCTCAAACGGCTGCGGCAAGACCACCACGATGAAGATGCTGACCGGTCTGCTTCCGATTACCGAAGGCAAGGCCGAACTGTTCGGCAAACCGGTCGATGCCAGCAACCTGAAGGCCCGCAAACGCGTGGGGGGGTTCATGAGCCAGGCCTTCTCGCTCTATGGCGAGTTGACGGTGCGCCAGAACCTTGACCTACATGCCCGCCTGTTCGAAATGCCGGGTGCCCACGCGCGCGACCGTATTGCCGCGCTGGTCGAACGCTTCGGGCTGGGTCCGCACCTGAATGTGGCCTCGGGCAGCCTGCCGCTGGGTCTGCGCCAGCGCCTGTCACTGGCGGTCGCGGTGTTGCATGAGCCCGAGGTGCTGATCCTGGACGAACCGACCTCCGGCGTCGATCCGGTGGCACGCGACGGTTCTGGGAACTTCTGGTGGATCTGTCGCGCCGGGATGGGGGGGTCACGATCTTCATCTCGACCCACTTCATGAACGAAGCCCTGCGCTGCGACCGGATCTCGCTGATGCATGCGGGTGAAGTCATGGTGGTGGGCACCCCCCCGGACGAGATTGCCGCCACCAGCCCGTCGGGCACCCTGGAAGAGGCCTTCATCCACCAAATCGAAACGGCGATTGCGGTGCGGGGGGGGCTGGCGTCGAACGAGGGCCAGGGTCAGGGCCAGGATGTGGAGCAAACCGAACCCACGCCGGACACCGTCAGCGGGACCGGCGCACGGGCGCGCAAGCAACACGTGTTCAGCGTCTCCCGCATGGGGGGGGCCATCGCCTTGCGCGAGTGGCGCGAGGTGCTGCGCGATCCCATCCGCCTGGCCTTCGCCTTCCTGGGATCAATCTTCCTGCTGGTGGTTTTCGCCCAAGGCATCTCGATGGATGTGGACGAGATCACCATCGCCGCACTGGATCAGGATCAGACCCCCCCGGCCAGCCGTCAGTATCTAAGCGCCTATTACAGCTCCGACGCTTCCTGGAGCAGCCGGAAATCCTGACCCGAGACGACCTTGTCACCCGTATGGCCGCAGGCGAGCTGAGCGTGGCGATCGAGATCCCGCCCGGCTTTGGCCGCGATCTGGCGCAGGGTCATCCTGTCAGTGTCTCGACCTGGGTCGACGGTGCCAACACCATGCGTGCGGGCACGGTCGAAGCCTATGCCTCGGCCGCGCATATGCATGCGCTGACGGACGGTTACCGTCGGGCGGGCGTGGACGTGGAAACGCTGAGTCCGTTTCAGATCGAAAACCGGTATCGTTACAATCCCACGTTCGAAAGCATCCGCGCCATCGGCCCCCCCGCCGTGCCCGCGATCCTTCTGATGATGTTCCCGGCGATCCTGATGGCCATCTCGGTTGTGCGGGAAAAGGAAATCGGCACGATCACCAATTTCTACGTCACCCCCCCGACCAACCGGGTGGAGTTCCTGGTGGGCAAGCAATTGCCCTATGTCCTGATCACTCTGGTAAACGGGATCAGCCTGACCCTGGTGGCGACCCTGGGTATGGGCGTCGCGCTGAAAGGCAGTCTTCTGGCGCTGCTTCTGGGATCGGTGCTTTATGGGGGGGCCGCAGTGACATCCTATGGGCTTCTGATCTCGGCGATGACCCGGAGCCAGGTTGCCGCGATCTTTGCCACGGCGATCCTGTCGATGATGCCGACGGTCCAGTTCTCGGGCATGGTTCAGCCAATCTCGACCCTGGCACCGGGCGGGCAGCTGATTGGCCAGCTCTGGCCGGCGAGCTACTACATGCACCTGTCGGTGGGGGGGGCCTATACCAAGGGCTTGAGTTTCGCCCAGCTGGTGCCTGACATGCTGGCACTGGCCGCCTTTACCCCCCCCGTGCTTCTGATCCCGGCGCTTTTGCTGCTGCGCAAACAGGAGAAGTGACATGGGCAGCCTGAAACATATCTTCTGGCTGGGCACCAAGGAACTGCGCGCGGTGCTGACCGACGCGGTAATGGTGGTCATGATCCTCTTTACCTTTACCGGCATGGTCTACATGGAGCGACCTCGCTGCCCGAAAACGTGAACAACGCCTCCATCGCCATCGTGGACGAGGACAATTCGGCCCTGTCGCGCCAGATCGCCAGCGCTTTCTACCCGCCCTACTTCCAACCGGCGGTGCAGATCGGGGGGGCCGCGGATGTGGCCCCCCCCGCAATGGACGCGGGCAGGTTCCTTTTCGTATTGTCGATTCCACCGGGTTTCGAGGCCGACCTGCGGCGCGGTCACCCCCCCGCCGATATGCTGGTCACAATCGACGCCACCGCCGTCATGCAGGCCGGGCTGGGGGGGGATGCCTATATCCAGAATATTGTCAGCACCGAAGTCACGCGTTTCCTGAACCGATCAGACACCGTCCCCCCCCGCTTCCGATCACCAATGAGATCCGCCGTGCCTTCAACCCGAATGGCGAGACAACCTGGTTCAGCGCACTGACCAGCATTCTGGATTTCCTGAATATCATCATCATCATGCTGACCGGCGCGGCCTGGTGCGCGAACGGGAGCATGGCACGATCGAACACCTGATGGTCATGCCGCTGCGCGCGGTCGAGATTGCGATGGCCAAGATCTGGGCCAATGGGCTGCTGATCCTGGGCGCTTTCACCATCTCGATGATCGTGGTGGTCGAAGGGGGGGCGCTGGATGTGCCGGTTGCCGGGTCGCGCTGGGTGCTTCTGCTGGGGGGGGCTTCACTGTACCTGTTCGCGGCCTCTGCCATTGGCATCCTGCTGGGCACGGTGGCGCGCACCATGGCGCAGTTTGCCCTGCTGGTACTGCTCATCGTGATGCCGATGATGTTGCTGTCCGGCGGGATGAGCCCGATCGAAAGCCAGCCAGAGATGTTGCAGCCCATAACCGCGCTCCTGCCCTCGCGCCATTACATGTCCTTTGCGCAGGCGGTGGTGTTTCGCGGCGCAGGTCTGGACGTGGTCTGGCCCGACTTGCTGCGCATCACCGGGCTGGGCCTGGCCTTCCTGCTGGGCAGCCTCGCGGTGTTCCGCCGCTCGCTCAGCGCGGGGGGGGATAAGGACCGCGCAAAGCGGTCCCGCGTCAGGGTCATTCCGCCTCCAGCCGGTCAATCAGGGCGGGCAGATCAGCCACCGTGTCAATCACATGATCAGCGCCCGCCGCTGTAAGGATCCGTGTCGCGTGCTGACGCAGCCTGTCCACCTCAGCCGGGGGGGTCATGGCGGCCAGGTCGTCCGGGGGGGTCCTGCCCACGGCATTGCCGGACAGGGCCACGCCCACTGTCACACAGCCTGCCGCACCCCCCCCTCCTGAATGCCCGGCGCGGTATCATCAACCTTAAGGATGGCCGACGGCGGATAGGCGGCCAGATCAACCATGCATTTGTACATCCCCCCCAGTGGGCCGGGGGGGCGACCCTCGGGCAGGTCGTCGGAACAGACCAGATTGTCGGGCGAATATCCCTGCCGGGCCGCCACCGGCAGCACATGCGCCATGATCGAGCGGGTGTATCCGGTGGTCGACCCGATCTTTATCCCTTTGCCGCGCAGATAGGCCACCGTATCGGCCATCCCCCCCGGCACCAGGTCGGCATAATCTGCAGCCACCTTTTCATTCATCGGCACGAAGACCTCATATACGCGATCCACATCCTCGTTCGTCGGTTTGCGCCCGTATTTTACCTCCCACTGAGCCGCGATCCGGGGGGGCATGCCCATCATGGTGCGGATATGATCCCATTTCGGCGCGCCCATTGGCCGCGTGCCTCCTCAATGGTGGCGCTGATGCCGAACGCCTTGAAGGCCTTCACGAAAACCCCCCCCATCGGGCGAAGGAGCCGAAATCGACGGTGGTGCCTGCCCAGTCGAACACAACAGCTTTGAACTTGGTCATTCCGGTCCCCCCCTTCCTTCCGACCGCCACATCCCGCACGGCCGCTGACCGCAGCATAATGGGGGGGCCATTTGCCGTGCGTGACCCACAATAAAGCCATCGGGGGGGAAAATTGCAGCCGAAGGGGGGGGCAGTTCGTCAGGCCGTCAGGTCCAACGCGTCAATCAACGGCTGATCCTGGCTTTGCATCGCGTCAACGATAGGCTCGTGAAACCGCCGCTTGTTCTCGGCGAAAATTGCACGCCCCCCCTTGTTGAAGGTGTCCGCGAATACCAAAGCGGCCTCCAGCGTGGTGGCTGCATCGGCGCAGGCCGCTTCGATGACCCGCTCACCCTCAAGCTCCGCCGCTGCGACACGCCGCCCGGTCAGGGTCATCTGGTTGAACAGATGCTGCGGCAGAGCTTTCTTCACATAGAGGATCATCGACGGCAGGAACGGAATGCCGACGTCAACCTCGGGCAGGCAGAAATACCCACGATCCGCACGCATGAACCGGAAATCACAGGCGCAGGCCAGCATGGCCCCCCCGTTGCCAAAAGCATGCCCCCCCGTGATCGCGGCAATGACCGGGAAAGGTGCCAGCAGCAGCCGCGCGAACACCTGGTTCATCGTGTTCATGAAATGGCGTACCTCGTCGGGCTTTCCGCCGCGCATGGCGGACATGAGAAAGCCCAGTTCGACCCCCCCCTGGCTCCAGTTCTTTTCATCAGCCGAGGCGATCACCAGCGCGCGGATTGTCTTGTCCGCCTCCGCCCGGTCGAGCGCGGCCAACATCTCTTCGGCAAAAGTGATGTTCTGACGGTTCTCACCGTTCGCCATTGTGATCAGGGCCACCTTGCCCCCCCGTGTTTCATAGGTGATAACGGTCATGAGCGCCTCCGATTTCGTCGGCGCAGGCTAGGCGTGGGGGGTCCGGCAGGATCAACGCAACGCCACCGCTGAGTCGGGGGGGCATCGGCGCAACGTCAGCCGGTGTGCGGAACATACCGCCGGCCGCCACCCCCCCGACCGCCACTGCGCAGGGTACACGGTGCGGGAACAGCCCCCCCAATCCCCCCCCTAAAACCTCCGGGCGACACATATGGCGGGAAGGGATAACAGAATGGGGGGGTGGCCAATCAGATGCAACACATCATGTTCCCGCTTTGTTCGCGCCCGTGCTAATGTGTAACGATGCAACTCTCGCTGAGTCCAGATGACCGAACGACAACACTGCGCGCGCTTCACGCGCGGCTGCTCGACCGTTTCGGGCGACCCAAGCCCCCCCGTTCGCGGCTGGATCCAGTGTCTCAACTGGTCATGGGACTCATCGGCGGACGGACACGCGGGGGGAGGTATCGGCGGCCGCATTCCTCTGCCTGCGCCAACACTACGGGAACTGGACCAGCCTTCGGGATGCTCCTGTCAACGAGATCCAACATATCATTTCAGGCGTGACCTTCCCCCCCGATGTGAAAGCCCCCCCATGGCTGAAAGGGGGGGCGCTTGAGGCGGTCACACATCGCCAACGCGCGCTCAGACTTGATGTACTTGAGACCCTTCCGGTGGATCAATCGCTGGCCTGGCTCGAACGCCTGCCCGGCGTTGGTCGAAAGACGCGGCTGCGGTCCTGAATTTCAGCACGCTTCGGCAGCCTGCCCTTGTGATCGACACACACCATTTGCGGGTCATCCGGCGCATTGGCCTGATCGGGCGACGCGGCGGTACGGTCGAGGCCTATGACCGCCTTGCACCGCTGCTGCCATCAAGCTGGAGCGCACAAGAGATCGACGATCATCATCAGCTCGTAAAACACCTTGGGCAACGCCTGTGTCACCCTGTTCTGTCAGCATGTCCCACATGCCCCCCCTTGAGTGACCTTTGTATGACGGGAAGAACCACCGTACGCCCGAAGCTTGGTGGCGGATGGATGGGAGCTCCGGGCCTGGTTGCCCCCCCGACGCACCGGAACAGGTTGCGCCAGTAGCCGACGGTGCCAAATGGTGCCACACTGCATCAAACGACAGCATCGGCACAACGTCAGCCGGGCACAAATAGAGCCTGCTGACGCGGCATCACCATGGATCTGGAACGAGGAAAGTGGCTGGGGGTGGTAGGATTCGAACCTACGGTACGCGGTACCAAAAACCGTTGCCTTACCACTTGGCTACACCCCCCCAACGGTGGAGGCTTATCTAGTCAAAGCCGGACGAGGGCGCAAGAGCAAAAAAAACACAAAACCTGGCGGAATTCACGCGCTGCTTGGCTGCCGTGGGCTCAAGGCCGAATTACCGGTGAAAGAGCTTGGTATTTGGGTGATCTGTTTGGCCTACCCCCCCCTGGGAAATATGAAGATTACTGCGTTCTCCTGGCCTCGGCGGACACTGCCCGCTGGCGGGGGGGCCTTGTCGACGAAAGCTACCCAGCGCGACCTTTGGCAAGTGCATCGAAGGCCGCCAAGCTCGCCACCAGCGCGGGCATCTGCGCAAGAGGAATCATGTTCGGCCCGTCCGAGGGCGCGCGGTCCGGATCCGGGTGGGTTTCGATGAACACCCCCCCAGCAACGCCGACGGCGACCGCAGCACGTGCCAGAACCGGCGCAAACTCACGTTGCCCACCGCTCGAACCACCATTGCCCCCCCCGGCATCTGCACCGCGTGGGTGGCATCCATGATCACAGGATGGCCCCCCCCGCCGCCATCTGCGGCAGGGCCCGCATATCCGCAACCAGAGTGTTGTAGCCAAAGCTGGACCCGCGTTCGGTCAGCAAAACGCGGTCGTTGCCGGTCGAGACCACCTTGGCCGCCACATGCTCCATGTCCCAGGGGGGGGCCAGGAACTGCCCCCCCTTCTTGATGTTCACCGCCCTGCCTGTCCGCCCGGCGGCAAGAAGAAGGTCGGTCTGGCGGCACAGAAAGGCCGGGATCTGCAGAACATCCACGACCTCGGCCACCGGTGCGCATTGTTCGGGCAGGTGCACATCGGTCAGGACCGGCACCCCCCCCAGACGCGCCTTCACCGCGGCCAATACCTCCAACCCCCCCTCGTCAATCCCCCCCGGACCGCGCTGCCCGGTGACGGAGGTGCGATTGGCCTTGTCGAATGACGCCTTGAAGACATAGCCCAGCCCGGCGGCGGCACAAGCCTGCGCCATCGCCTCGGCAATGGTCAACGCATGGTCCAGCCCCCCCTCAAGCTGGCAGGGTCCGGCGATCACGGTCAGCGGCAGATCATTCCCGATCAGCCCGGCGCCAACCTTGACGTGGCGCATCACGCGGAGACCTGTTCGCGCAGGATCGAGGCGGTCAGAGAGGCCATCAGGTAGATGCCCGAGAAAATCAGGAAGGCCAGGATCGTATTCTCGAATGAGCGCGGATAGGTCGGACGATCCGGCGCGGTCGGGTTCACGTTGGTCTCCAGATATCGGGTCTGTTTGTTGGCCTCGACACGCGCGACCTCAAGCTGTTGCAGGGATTGCTGCATCAGGGCGGCGCGGGTCAGGACAAGGGTTTCGGCCTCGGCCAACTGGCCCTGAATGCGCGCCAGTTCGTCCACTTTGCGGCGCAGCTCGGCAATCTGGGCGGTGAGGATGCGGATCTCATCCTGCACGGCGGACAGCTGCGCCTGGTTCGGGCGCGCGTTGTTCTTCAGCCGCTCTTCCTTCAACTGCTGATCCAACAGCAGGGTTTCGAGGTTCGATATCTGCCCCCCCATCAACAGGCTGCCCTCGCCGGTCGGGTCCAGAACCTGACGTTCGATCTGCAGGCGTTCCTTCTCGGCCAGAGACTCCAACCACTTGGCTTCGGCTTTCTGGAAGCTCTCCTCGGCCCCCCCGGCCATCTGGTCGACACGCTTGCGCTGGGTCAGGTTGTCGACCTTTTCTTCGGCGTAGGAAATCAGGATCTCCGAGTAGCGCTGGCTGGTGGCGGGATCGGTCGCGATCACCTCCATCTTCAGGATGCCTTCGGTCGGGTCGTAGCCGATCTTCACGTTGCGCTTATAAAGCTTATAGGCTTCCTCGTCGCTGGCCCCCCCCTCATCAAGACGTTGGATCGGGTCAATCGACGGGTCCGAAAAATGTGCCTTGAACCCTTCATCCGCATCCAGTCGCTGCATCGCTTCACGCGACAGCAGATAGCCCTGAACACCGATACTGTCCGGCGATCCCAGCCCGGCAGATTGCAGGAAACTGCCGGCACCCGCCCCCCCAACACCGCCATCCGCATTCTGGATCACGAACTCGGATTTTGTGGCGTACATTGGCGTGGCTACCGCGTAGTAATAATACCCCCCCGCAAAAAGCGTCGGCAGGAATACAAAGAAGGTCAGGCGGATCAGCAGCAGGATCGACTTACGGCGGCGACGCCGCGCGATATCAAGCTGGATCTCCATCACCGACTTGGCGCGTTCGGCGGCGTCCAACACACGTGTCGACGGCACATTCTGATCCGGCTGTTTCACCGTCTGTGGCAGTTGCACCGGTTTCTCGGCCGGTTTGCCACCTTCGGGGGGGCTGACCAGTTCCAGCATGGTCGCGCGCTGGAACGGGTCGATGCCGGACTTGCGCAGAAGGCGCACCGCATCGAAATCCGACGTCGCGGCCAGCCCGTGTTTCTGCGCCACACGCCGCGCCATGCGTAGCTGACGACCGGTCAGACCTTCCTTGCGTATCGCGGCAATTTCGGCTTCAGCACCAACTTCACCGGCGTTCTCGACCGTGCCGGATTTGCCGGCGGCGGAGGTCATCGGACCATCCGGAAAGCCGTCTTCCTGCGGGCCCAAGGCGGCCTCTTCCAACGGGTTCAGGGTGCGGGGGGGCTGGGCACCGCGCTCAGGTTGTTTGGGTTGGCTGGGCTGTGCGGGTTTGCTGACATCGGGCCGTTCACCACCGGCCACACCGGCCGCCGTTGAACGCGCGGGTCCGGACGCGGCTCCGACACGCCCGGGCGCTTCGCCCGAGTTGCCAACCGGAGCGGCCCGGCGGATGCGGAATTTCTTAGCCTTGGGTTTGGTAGTCATAGAGCTGTTTCGCTTCTTCCAAGGTGTCGAACTGATAAAGCTGCCCATCTTTCAGGACCGCCGCCGAGCGACAGAATTTCTCAAGCGTCTGCGCCTGGTGCGAGACGACGATGACCGTGGCGTTCTCCAACCGCTGGCGCAGCACATCGCCTGCCTTGCGGTTGAACTCGGCATCCGTGGTCTGCGGCATGCCTTCGTCGATCAGGTAGATGTCAAACTCCAGTGCCAAAAGCAGCGCGAAGGTAAAACGCGCGCGCATACCTTGGGAATAGGTGGCGACGGGAAAATCGTAATACTCTTCGAGCCCGCAAAGCCAGCGGGTAAAGGCCTCCAGATAATCCGGGTCAAGCCCATAGAGTCGCGCCACATAGCGCGCGTTTTCCTTGGCCGAAAGCTTGCCGATGACACCGCCCATGAAGCCCAGCGGGAAGGACACACGACAGTTGCGCCGGACCTCCCCCCCCTCGTCGGGTTTTTCCAGCCCGGCCATCATGTTCACGATCGTGGTCTTGCCAGTACCGTTCGGCGCAAGGATGCCCATCGAATTGCCCAGCTCCACGCGAAACGACGCCTGGTCAAGGATGACCTTGCGCTGTTTGCCAGTCCAGAAGGACTTGCTGACATTGATGAATTCGAGCATTCACGCGCTCCGAACTGCTACTGCCTCATCGCCCTGTTTTAACCGAGCTTCGTTAACGTAGAGCTATAGAGGGTCATTTAGGCAGCATTATGTCCGAGAAAACCCCCCCCGAAACACAACGGCTTCAGGGGGGGCTTGGGATGCGAATTGCGGCGCAAATTCGGCGATTTTTGTGTCCCGGGCGTGAACAATCGCCCGCAAAGCACCAGGATTTCAGGCAATCTGTTTCTGAACCCGAAACAGTTTACCCGCCCATAGCGACAGGAAGACCGCGCCAAAACTGAACAAGGCCCCCCCCATCTTGGCCGCGTCCTGTGTCGGCCCCCCCGCCTCGAACGCCACCGAGGCCACGAACAGCGAGACGGTAAAACCAATGGCAGCAACGAACCCGATCACTACCAGGTCAATGATGCGCATGCCCTCCGGCAGGCCCAATCGCAGGATTGTGGCGGCAACCCAGCCGAACAGCAAAATGCCAACCGGCTTGCCGATGATCAGCCCGGCCAGCACCAGCCAGGTTGCCTCGCCAATGGCATTGAAGGTCACGCCCGCGTTCAGGAGGCCAAAGAAGAACAACACGATCTCGACCGGCCATTGCAGCGCATGCTCCATCTCGTTCAGAAGATCATGCAGGTATTTCTCGGCCTCGGCGAAGATGCCGAAGGCGCGGTCCGCATGGGGGGGGATGGCGGGCACGATCGGCAGAAGGCCCAGCGCCGGGTGGATGCCCGACTGAACAAAGCCGTACCAGCCGATGATCCCGGCGATGGCATAGGGCCAGAAGCTGAGTTTCAGCCGCACCCAGGTCGAATTCGGACGGTCCTGCTTGCCCCCCCGGTCCATGCGACGCGGCAACCAGTTGAAGAAGATATAGCCGCAGCCGACGCCGCGACCGACAGGCCCAGCCATTCCACCGCCAGCTCGCCCGACGGGTAGAAGATTGCCAGGATCACCAACCCAGCCGCGTCATCCGCGATGGCCAGCAGCAACAGGAAGCGCACCGCCGGATGGCCCGCGCCGAACACAATGCGGCCGACAAGATAGCTAAAGGCGATGTCCGTGGCGGTCGGAATGGCCCAGCCACGCGAAACCGCGTCATAAACGTCGCTGCCCAAAACGGCGGCAAGTCCCAGATAGACCGCGATCGGGCCCAGCATGCCGCCCGCGGTGGCAAAGAGCGGCGTGGCGGCCTTTTTGCCCCCCCTGAGCGAGCCGTTCTTCAGCGCCACGGCCTCCCAGACCTCCTTGCCCGCAATGGCAAAGAACAGCGCCATCAGCGCATCATTGACCAGGTAGTGCAAGGTCAGGACCTTATGCGCGCCACCGGTGTCATAGTGGCTGGCCGCCGCGCCATAGGCGTGTTCCCATTGGTGAATATCCACACCGACCAGATCGTTGAAAATCAACGGGAACTCCACGAAGTGGTGGTAGCTGTGCGCGTCGATGTTGGCCCAGATCAACGCAATCAATGCGCCGCTGATCAGAAGGACCGAATAGGTCGTGATAAAGTTCCAGACGCGATACATGCCGCCCCCCCCGTATTGCCCCCCCGCCTGCCGCGAGGGTTTCTTGTTTGCCGGGGGGTGTCCCGGTATCTCCCCCCCGAATGCGTGATCCGCATCCAACCGGGTCGTCAGCAGGCGCTCGGGCGCCCCCCCGCTCCTTGTCCGACCCTGATGGTCAGATAGTGGAGCGGCGCGCCCGGTCAATGTCAACAGTGCGTGGAACTTCGGTCAGGCAATCACATTCCAGACAAATCCGGCGGTGACCGAGCCGACCAGGGCCAGAGCAAGGTAGGCCGCAAAGACGCGCGGCTTGACCAGAGCCCAGACGGCGATGGCTGCGGGGGGGATGCAGCTGACGCCACCGGCCAGGACAAAGGACATGGCAGCGCCATTGGACATGCCCTGTTCCAAAAGCCCACCGACAAGCGGCACGGCCGCGTAGCCGTTCAGATAGGCGGGCATACCGACCAGCGCCCCCCCCATCAGGACCGAACCTATACCGTCCCCCCCGCCAAGCACGCGGGCAATCATATCGGCAGGCACATAACGCAGCATCAGCGCCTCGATCATGTAGGCCAGCAGAAGCCATTTGCCCAGGAACAGCACATTCTCGATCACCGTGTCGCGGAAGGTGCGGCGGCGGTCCGCATGGGGGGGCCAGAACTTCCAGACCGTATCCCCCCCTTGCAGCGGCCCCCCCACATCGCCGCCGGACCCGCAGGAAGACGATCCGCAGCTTTTAGCCGGGGGGGCATTCTTCAGCGGATTGGCAAAAACGGCGGTGCGCGCGAAGGTCTTGACCATGAAGCCGCCGAACAGGCCAAGCGACACGGCAGAGACCGCCTTGGCCACCGCAAAGGGCACGCCCAGCGTCCCGGCGGTGATCAGGAACATGGCCGGGTCCATCAAGGGCGAGGACAGCCAGAAGGCCATGACCGCCGACAGCGGCGCGCCCACCGCCAGCATGGCGGCGATGAAGGGAATGACCTCGCAGGAGCAGAAGGGCGACAGCCCGCCCATGAAAGCCGCCATGACGATCATATGCGTCTCGCGCCCCCCCTCAAAGGCCTTGGCCAACAGGTTCTCGGCCCCCCCGGTTGCCTTCATATAAGCCACCGCAAGCACGGCGAAGATGATGAAGATACCGGTGTGACCGATGGCACCGGCGGCGAAGGTCAGCATCGGCCAGACCTCGGCCGGGTCGAACAGCGCAAGGATCAGCGGGATCAGCCCGATTGCGACCCAGGCCTTGTCGACCTTCCAGGTCCTCGGGGGGGCGGGTTGTGTCGTGTCAGCCATGGTTGTGCAATCCTCTGTCCTCGGGCGCGCAATCGGCGCAACATTCGTTGAGAATATAGTCGGCCAGGGCCTGCATGACCTCCATCTGCGCAGCCACGCAGATGATGGACCGGCCCTGTTTTTCCTGCGTGACCAGCTCGGCTCCGGCCAGGATCTTCATATGATGGGTCAGCGTCGAACCGGTCACGCCGCAGCGTTTCCCAAGTTCGCCAATGGTCAGCCCCCCCTTGGGTCCGGCCCGCACCAGCGTGCGCAGGACGTCCAGGCGCTGTTCGCTGCCCAGTGCCGCGAAGGCGCTGGCAACGACTTCCACGGACAAGCCGCAGGCGGGGGGGGTAGGAGATTCGTATTTCATATTTCTAGAAATATCGAAATAACTGGCGGACGCAAGAATTATTTCGATAATCATCGAAATAAAACCCTCCGGGCGTGGAAACAGGATCAGTCAGGCCGCAAGGCGCGCTCACACAGAACCGCCGCAATCGCCTCCAAGGCCGATCTGATGGCCGGATCCTGGCGCGCATCATGATGGCACACCAGCCATTCCTCATGGGTCAGCGCCTCGATCACCGGCCCGCTGCGCACCAACCCCCCCGGATCATCCCGGACGGCAAAACAGGGCAGCACGACCTGCCCCCCCACCCCCCGGCACGCGCCAGCGCCAGCGCCATTTGCGGATCGCTGGCCTCAGTCACGATCTGCTGGGCATGATGCGCCCGCATCCAACGCTGCGAGGGCGTCCTTGCCCCCCCGGCCCCCCCAGACACCGCGATCCATCCGCGCCCGCCCCCCCCTTGGCACCAAAGCGCATAGGTGACATGGGCGGTCCGCCGTCCCGCCAGCCAGGCTGATCCGGACGGGCATTTCGGATGCCGATGTCGGCGGCACGCCGGGCGATGTCCAGCGGGGGGGTATCAGAGGCCAGGAATTCCGGCACCCACCCGGCACCTTGCGTCCAGATGCCAGGCAACTGCTGAGCCAGAAATCGCGCGGTCCAACTGCCCGCCGTGATCCGCACCCGTGGCCTGTGGCCGTCACCCATCCCGAATGCCGCCACCCTGGCCGTAAAGCCGCGCAACGGTTCACATTCCGCCGCCAGCGCCCGCCCCCCCTCTCGGGTCAGACTGTAGCCCCCCGCGCGCCGCGCGCAAACAGATGCCGGTCCAGCTGACGCTCCAGCACCCCCCCCATGCGGCGGCTGAGTGTTGGCGCGCTTTTTCCCGTGCTGCGCACCGCCCCCCCGGCCAAGCCCCCCCCGCATCGGCCACGGCCAGGAACAACACCAGATCATCGAGAGAGGCAGTTTGTTTCATTTTTGAAAGCTCCTTTCGAAGAAGCGGTCTGTTTTCAACGAATGTGCAGACCGACACTTGAAGCAGTTTAGCGCAAAATCGGAAGACACGATGCAAGTTCCAACCCAACCACCGATACCAAACACATCGACAGACCACCGACCATTGAGCGAATACGAAAAGGAAGTGGCGCTGTATCGCGAACGCCATCTGGCCATCCGCGGTTTTCGTCGAAAGCGCCTGCTTTTGCGCCTGGGCCTACGCCGTCTGCGCGCCACATTGCGCCGGATCAGGCGGACGTGATCGGGGGGGTGCCCTGTTCTTTGCGCGAACGGATGGCTACCCTGCCGCCATGCCGGATCTGACCGACGACATAACCGCCTGCCGCCTCTGCGCCGACCGCTTTGCCGCCACACATACGCGCCATGCACCCCCCCGTCCGGTGGCCTGGTTCCGTCCCGGAGCCCGCATTCGGGTGATCGGTCAGGCACCGGGGGGGATGCGGGTGCATGAGACCGGCCTTCCCTTCAACGACCGCTCCGGCGACAGGCTGCGTGACTGGATGGGGGGGGTGGATCGGGAGATGTTCTACGACCGCGCCCGTATTGCGGTGACGCCGATGGGCTTCTGCTTTCCGGGCTATGACGCCAAAGGATCGGACCTGCCGCCGCCGAAGATCTGCGCCGAAACCTGGGCCGACCGGGTCGATGCCGCCCTGGGCGAGGTGCCCCCCCTGACCCTGCTGGTCGGCGGTTATGCCCACAAGTGGCACCTGGGCGCGAAATCCGGCATGACCGAAACCGTCGCAGGCTGGCGCGCCCATGCGCCGCGGCTCTTTCCCTTGCCTCATCCGTCCTGGCGCAATACGGGATGGCTGAGAAAGAACCCCCCCTGGTTCGAGGCGGAGCTGCTGCCCGCCCTCAGAACCCGCATATCCGAGGTGCTTGCATGACCGACCCGACCCGCGACGACCTGACCCGGCTCGATGCCGCCCATGCCGAGATGCAGGCGGATCTGGAAGACGACGCCGCGCGGCTGCGGTTCTATGAACGGCTGGCGGATGGCGAACTGTTCCTGCTGCTGACCCGCGAGGTCGAAGGCGACAGCCTGGACCCGGAGCTCTTTGAGCTGGAGGGTGACAAGTTCGTGCTGGTGTTCGACCGCGAGGACCGGCTGACCGCTTTTACCGAGGCCGCATCCCCCCCCTATGCCGCCCTGCCAGGACGGGTGATTGCGGGGGGGATGCTGGCGGGACAGGGCATCGGGCTCGGGGGGGTCAACCTGGGCGTGGCACCTTCATCAATCCTGATCCCGGCCGAGGCCATGGGGGGGTGGCTGGCTGAGACGTTGGGCCATGGCCCGGAACAGGTCGAGGCCCGGATCACCCAGGTCACCGCGCCGGGTAACCTGCCCGAGGGGGGGCTGCTCAAGGGACTGGACGCGAAACTGGCCACCGCTGGCGGGCTGGCGCGCTGCGCCTGTGTGGTCGGCGTGACCTATGACGATGGACGGCAGGGGGGGCATCTGCTGGGCTTCATTGACCCGGTCACAGGGGGGGCCGAAGCCGCGCTGGCCGGTGCGGTCAGCGAGGCCTTGACCTTTTCGGGCATCGAGGCCGGGCAGTTGGATGTCGGCTTCTTTTCCAGTGAAGACAAGGCAGGCGAAAGCCTGATGCGCCAGGGGGGGCTGCGATATGACCTGCCCGAACCGGCAGCGAGGAGCCTTCCGCCCCCCCGCAACCGCCGGGCATGGACCCCCCCAGCAAGCCGCCGATCCTGACATGACCCCCCCTCAGCAGGGTTGCGCCAGCACCAGCACCCAGACCGGTTTGCCCTCAACCACCGCCAGCCCCCCCAGACCGTAATCACGCAGCTTGGCGCGCGACAGATTCGCGCGGTGTCCGGGCGAGGCAAGCCAGGCCTGCACTACGGCTGCACCGGAGCGCTGGTTCACACCGATGTTCTCGGCAGTCAGACAGCTGCGGTATCCGGCCCGTTTGACGCGGGTTTTGGGTGTGTTTCCGCCCTTCCCGCGGTGGGGGGGATCACGCAGGCTTCCCCCCCGTGTGCGCGACAGCCAACAGGCGTGGTCCTGTGCGGCCTTGTCCAGAGCTGCATGGCGCGAAAGCCCTCGGCGGCCCAACTGACGCCGCGCGGCTTCGACCTTGGTCGCGGCTTCGGCCAATAGGGCCTGCGTATTGGGAAGCGTGTTGCAGGATGCGGCCTCGGCCATGCCGCCGAAGTTGCTCCATGCAACTGTGGCCAACAGCGCGGCGGCTCCAATCTGCTTGAACACCATGACACCCTCACTCATCAAGTTTCTCATCCACCCACAAGTAGGCGGTACCGGGCAACACGGCAATGAAATGGTTAACGCCCGGCAAGGCTTCGCCGGGCGGTCAGGTGTTGCCGGGTGGCGGATGTCAGCCCTTCGAGGCCTCTTCCAACGCGGACAGGCGCGCCTTCAACGCCTCGTTCTCTTCGCGCGCCTTCTGGGCCATCAGGCGCACCGCGTCAAATTCCTCACGTGTCACGAAATCGCGGTCGGCCAGCCAGCGATCCATCCAGCTTTTCATCGCGGTTTCGGCCTCGTCCTTCGCGCCCTGGGCCACGCCCATCGCGTTGGTCATCAGTTGCGAGATATCGTCCAGAACCTTGTTGCGCGTCTGCATGGATGGGCCTCCTTCGTCCAATGGGGGGGCCTATATGGGCCCGAACGGGGGGGCAAATCACAAGGTTGACTTGCCCTGCGCACGCCTGCACCTAACGCATATGATTGCAGCGATCCCCCCCTTCCCCCCCGATATCTCGCCCGAGATCTTTACCATTCCCATTGGCGAGGGCGGGTTTTCCCTGCGCTGGTACGCGGTCGGCTATCTGGTCGGCATTGCCATCGGCTGGTGGATCATCGCCCGCGCGTTGAAGACGCTGCGGCTTTGGGGGGGCAAGGACGGCGCGCCGATGAGTGCTGAGCAGCTGGAGGCGCTGTCGACCTGGATTATCATCGGCATCATCGCGGGCGGGCGGCTGGTTTCGTTCTGTTCTACCAACCCGCCCACTACCTGGCGAACCCAATTGATATCCTACAGGTCTGGCAGGGTGGCATGTCGTTCCACGGTGGGTTCCTGGGGGGGGTCTGCGCGGCGGTCTGGCTGTTCTCGCGCAAGCACGGGTTGGCGACAGCGTCGATTGCCGACCTTCTGGCCATTGCTGCGCCGATCGGCATCGGGCTGGTCCGGCTGACGAACTTCATCAATGCCGAGCTTTGGGGGGCCGTCCGACCGACGCCCCCCCCTGGGGGGGCGTGATCTTCCCCCCGGTGAGGCCGCGCAATACTGTCCCGGCTTCACAAGCCCCCCCTGCGCGCGCCACCCCCCCAGCCAGCTTTATGAAGCCGCGCTGGAAGGCGCGCTACTGGCCGCCGTTCTGCTGCATCTGGCCTGGCGGTCGGGGGGGTGGCTGAAACGTCCTGGCATGCTGACCGGCTGCTTCTTTCTGGGCTATGGGCTGGCGCGGTTCACGGTCGAGTTTTTCCGTCAGGCCGATGCGCAATACATCACCCCCCCGGACAACCCCCCCTGGGGGGGCCACGTGATCCGCCTGAGCCCCCCCGAGGTCGGCATCACCATGGGCCAGCTCCTGTCCACGCCGATGATCCTGATCGGCCTCGCCACCCTGATCTGGGCCGCGCGGAGGCCCGCGCAATGACCGCCCTGACCGAGCTGCTGATCGCCCGGATCGCCCAGACCGGGCCTATTACGGTGGCCGATTACATGGCCGAATGCCTGCTGCACCCCCCCGAACACGGCTATTACGCCACCCGTGACCCGTTGGGCGCGGCGGGGGGGGATTTCACCACGGCGCCTGAGATCAGTCAGATGTTTGGCGAGGTCATCGGGCTGGCGCTGGCTCAGGCCTGGCTGGATCGCGGCGCGCCTGCGCCCTTTACCCTGGCCGAACTTGGCCCCCCCGGACGCGGCACGCTGATGGCGGACATCCTGCGCGCCACCGCCCGCGTGCCGGGATTTCATGAGGCCGCTCAGCTTCATCTTGTCGAAGCCTCACCGAAACTGCGCGCGATCCAGTGTGAGACACTCGCGGACCACACCCCCCCCACCCATCACGACAGCGCAGACACCCTGCCCGACCAGCCCCCCCTGTTCCTGGTCGCCAACGAGTTCTTCGACGCCCTGCCCGTGCGCCAGTTCGTGCGTGATGAAGACGGCTGGCGTGAACGTCAGGTCGGCGTGAAGGACGGCAAGCTGACCCTGGGGGGGCTTTCGGGTCCGCTGCCTGCCCCCCCTTTCCTGAACCACCGGCGCGAAGACACCGCCCATGGCGACCTGGTGGAATACTGCCCTGCCGCTGGCGCGGTGTTGGCCCCCCCGGTCGCGGACCGCATCCAGTCCCATGGCGGCGTGGCTCTGGTGATCGACTATGGCGAATGGCGCTCCCAGGGGGGGGACACTCTACAGGCGCTCAAAGCGCATAAATCCGTCGATCCCCCCCTGGCCTGTCCCGGCGAGGCGGACCTGACCTGCCACGTGGACTTTGAAGCGCTGATCACGGCCACCGACCTGACCCCCCCGGCCCGTGTCGCGCCGCAGGGTCTGTTTCTGGAGCGCCTTGGCATTACCCAACGGGCCCAGACGCTTGCCAAGGCCCTGAGCGGTCCGGCGCTGGACAGCCATATCGCCGCTCATCGCCGCTTGACGCACCCCCCCAACGAAATGGGGGGGACGCTCTTCAAGGTGCTTGGCCTGACTCGTGCAGCCGAGCCCTGTATTCCGGGAACGACACATGACGCTTGAAGCCATTACCTCAGATGCATTCGGCCCCCCCCTGCGCCACGGGTTCTTTACCCGCAAGGGCGGGGGGGCATCATCAGGGGGGTTTATGCCGGGCTGAATTGCGGGTTAGGCAGCGACGACATGGCCGAGGCGGTAAAGATCAACCGCAACCGCGTGGCCGAGGCAATGGGGGGGGTCGCGCCGGAGAACATGGTGGGGGGGGTCCACCAGGTCCATTCCCCCCCCGATGTGGTGGTGACCGAAGGGCCCTTGCCGGACAAGCCCAAGGCGGATGCCGTTGTAACGGCCACCCCCCCCGGTCTGGTCCTGACGATCCTGACCGCCGATTGCGGACCGATGTTGTTTGCTGACCACAGGGCAGGTGTCATCGGCGCAGCGCATGCGGGCTGGAAAGGGGGGGCGCTGGACGGGGGGGTTTTGGAAGCCACCATCGACGCGATGGTCGGCCTGGGGGGGGCCACCCGCGAAGGCATTACCGCCGTGCTCGGCCCGACCATCTCGCAGGCCAATTACGAGGTCGGCCCGGAGTTTCTGGACAGGTTCCTGGACGCGGATGAGGAAAACCACCGGTTCTTCGTGAACGGTGAGGGCGACAAGTACCAGTTCGACCTGCCGGTCTATTGCCTGACCCGCCTGCGCGCTGCGGGCGTGGGCAGCGCCGAATGGGTGCGCCACTGCACCTACGCGGACCCGGATCTGTTCTATTCCTACCGCCGGTCCGTGCATCGCGGGGGGGAGCCGGATTACGGCAGGCTGGTTTCGGCCATTCGTCTTTAACCCTGCTCCCACACTTTCGGTGGCCTAGCCACCGCGCTTCAGCGCCACCCGCATGATCCTGTTGAACCGTGGGCATTCCGCATGGGACGGGGGGGCCTGGCATCTGGCCACATGACGCAGCCCATCGCGCAGGGCCGTCAGCTCAGCCAATCGCCGGTCAATTTCATCGGCCTTGCGCAACAGAACATCGGGAGAGATGCGCGTTGCCCCCCCCTCGGGCGAGGTCATCTGCCGCAGTTCATCCAGGCTGAACCCCCCCGCCTTCTGCCCCCCCAACATGATCAACGACAGGGTTTGCAGGACCGACGGGTCATAAATCCGCCGCAGACCCTTGCGCCCGGAAGGCCGGATCAGCCCGACCTTCTCGTAATAACGCAAGGTCGCTGCGGTTAACCCGGTGCGTTGCACCACCAAACCGATGTCCAGATCTTTCATGCTTGACCTAAAGTTGGCTTCAAGTTGCAGGTTAGGCGGCACATCGCAACTGGTCAAATGGAAAGGCTGATCTGATGACTGACATTCCCGTGCCTGCGCAATTCGCCCTGATCGGGCTCGGCGCAACCGCCATTATGGACATTTGGGCGTGGTTTCTGCGCCTGACGCTTAACGCACCTTCGCTGGACTACGCGCTGGTTGGGCGGTGGATCGGGCATGTTCCGCGGGGGGGCACCCTCAGACATGCCGCGATCGGCGCATCCCAACCGATCCGCGCAGAGCCGGCGATTGGCTGGACCGCGCATTATGTGATCGGCACAGGTCTGGCGATGCTGTTTTCGGCCCTGGTTCCGAACGGCTGGCTAAACCAGCCCCCCAATTGCTGCCGGCAGCGGGTTTTGGATGCGCCAGCGTCCTGCTTCCCTTTCTGATCATGCAACCGGCATTCGGGGGGGTGGGGGGGATAGCCGCGTCGAACTCCACGCATCCGTGGAAAGCACGCGCAGGCAGTCTGAACGCGCATCTGTCCTTTGGGGGGGTGGGGGGGCTGTATCTTTCGGCGTTGGTACTGGCCCAAATCTGAACCCGTTCCGATCCTGAGGCAATTCGGGCTGAACTTTGGCGACGACCTGCCTCAGTCGCGCCTCAATCCCGGAAACAATCCCCCCCCGCAGGAGCGGCAAATGTTTCCCATTACCCTTGTTTTCAAGGCCGCCGAACCCCCCCCAGGACTTTAATCGGCAAATTTTCGGAGAAATTGCACGACCGCCAAACCTCTGCCCGAATCCCTGCCTAGGTTGATCCTCAACACAAGGACAACACCGCCAGAACGGCGAAGATGACGAGGCAGAGATGAAACAGAAGCGCTGGATGAAATGGATCGTGGAAGCCGACACCGATGCGGTGGAGCTGCCCTGGGCCCGTGGTGCACGTCGTGCCGCCCGCAAACAGGCCGCCAAGACCCGCGCCCGCGCCGCATAAGAAATCTCGGTAGCAGAGAGAGAACTGGCCGCCCGCTCCGCCAAGGAGGGCGGCCTTTTTCCTACCCGCCGCACCGCTTCATAAATTTTTAGGAAACCCCCCCGCGCATGTTCCCTATCATAGCGGCACAGACACGGGAGGGTGCAATGCGCCGATTGATCATGTTCCTGATCACCCACGGGGGGGTGGCCCTGGCGGTGGGCTTTGCCCTGGGCATCTACCTGTTGCCAATCCTGACCGCCCCCCCGCCCTCACCCGATGCGGCAACGTTGGAGAGCATGTCGCAAGACGCGCTTTATACCGCCGAGTTTACCCGCGATCTGCCGGGCAGTGATTTTCTGCATTGGGGGGGGAAGGCACGGTCAGCCTGACACCCACGCAGATCGTACATGCGGGCGAATTGGCCCCCCCCGGCCCGGATTACATGGTCTACCTGGTGCCGGAATTCGTGACGGATGAAGCCGGTTTCGAAGCGGTGAAAAGCCAATCCCTGCGCATTGGTCCGGTGAAGACTTTTGAAGGTTTCGTGCTGGATCTGCCCGAGGGCGCGGACCTTGACGCCTACAATACCGTTCTTGTCTGGTGCGAGGCGTTTGGCGAGTTCATTTCGGCTGGGCAGTACCGCTAAGGGTCAGGGCGTTTCCGCCAAACGCGCTTCAAGCACGTCGAAGGGCACGCCGGGATCATCCTTGGCGTCGCGAATGACCAGCGATGTCTTGACCGAGGCAACATTGTCCGCCGCCGTCAACTGCTCGGTCAGGAAGGTCTGAAAGGTTGACAGGTCGGGGGGGGCCACGCATTTCAGGATGAAATCCACCTCGCCGTTCAGCATGTGGCATTCGCGCACAAGCGACCACTCGCGGCACTTTTCTTCGAAGGCGGACAGGTCGACCTCGGCCTGGCTGACCAGCCCAACCATGGCAAAGACCTGCACCTCGAAGCCCAGCGCGCGGCGTCGACATCGGCGTGATAGCCGCGGATATAGCCCGATTCCTCCAAGGTGCGCACGCGGCGCAGACAGGGCGGTGCGGAAATGCCCACGCGTTTGGCCAGCTCGACATTCGTCATGCGCCCGTCCGCCTGCAATTCCGCCAGAATCATGCGGTCGATCGGGTCAAGTTTGCTGGTGGCCATACGGGATATCCTGTCAGAAGTTGCGCGAACCTTATCCGCGAGCGCATGAACGCGCAATATTATTTCGCACTCGCGCAACATTCGACATGCGTGGATTTACGACAGTTCCGCAGCGTCATTTGCGACCGCGTGCCCATGCGGTGCTCATATAGACCAACCCGCCGACGACCAAGCCCCCCCAAACCGGCGCGCCGACCCCCCCGGCGACCGAGGCCCCCCCGGAGGCGGTGATCAGAAAGGTCACGGCAGCAGCTTCGCGGCTGGAGGCCTCCTGCAACGCTGCCTGAGCGGAATTGGCAAAGACCCCCCCCATCAAGGCAATGCCCGCCAGCGTTTCCAGCACCATCGGCGGGGGGGCGGCGGCGGCCAGTGTGGTGATCAAGGCGGCAAACAGCCCGAAACCGGCATAAAACAGCGCGGCCATGACGGCTGCCCAATAGCGGCGTGTGGCATCGGTACAGGCCTCCTCGCCCGCGCACATGGCCGCCGTGATGGCGGCCAGGCAGGTCTGCGGCGCGCCGAAGGGGGGGGCAGACAGCGCACTGACAAGACCCACGCCCGCGATCTGTCCGCCCGGTGCCGGGGGGGTGTAGCCAAAGCTGCGCAGAACCGCGATGCCGGGAATGTTTTGCGCCGCCATGGTCACGACGAAAAGCGGCAGGCCGATGCTGATCGCGCCTTGCACGGTAAAGGCGGGCATTGTGAACAAAGGCGCGGTCAGCACGCCGCCTTGGGACAGGGCGGACAGTCCGGACAGATCGCCCCCCCACAGAAAGGTGACGCCTCCAGCGGCCAGCACGGCGGCGGGCACGGCAAAGAGCCGATTGACGCGCCCGACCAGAAACCAGGTCAGAATGATCGGCAGCGCCGCGCGCGGGGGGGCCTCGGCCAGGGCCTGAAACGGCGCGATACACAGAGACACCAGCACACCGGCCAACATGGCCTGGGCCAGAGGCGCGGGGGGGATGTCGGCGGCAAAACGCGCAAGCGGCTTCCAGAACCCGGCCACGACGGTCAGCAGACCCGCCAGAAGAAAGCCCCCCCCGACCGCGACGGCAAAGCCGCCCTCAACCGGGGGGGCGGTCACGGCCAGAAGCGCCACGCCCGGCGTCGACCAGGCGGCGCTGATCGGCATCTTGTAGAAGATCGACAAAACCGCGCCCGCAAGTGCCATCGCCAGTGCCGCCGCCATCAATCCCGATGCCGCCTGCTGGGGGGGGAGGCACCCACGCCGACAAGCCCCCCCTGCAACACAATCGGAAAGGAACTGAAGAAACCGACAATGGCCACCACAGCCCCCCCGGTCGACACCGTCTGAAGAGGAGGCAAGTTCATGGACATATGACAAAATCCGAGTTGCGCATCGCGGCACTGTGCCAGAGGGAATGGTGATGTCAATCATCCCGCGCGACCGTCCCGCACGGCACTGCAAAACCACGCCCACGCTCGCATTTTCGTGAGAGGGGGGGTTTGCCTTGGCTCCTGTCAGGGATATATGCGGCTGAACGCTGATTTCTGCTCCGAGGTTCCTATGTCCGACACCCGCCACACCAAAACCCTCATCATCGGCTCCGGCCCGGCCGGCTATACCGCCGGGGGGGTTTATGCCGCGCGCGCCATGCTGAACCCGATCCTGGTTCAGGGGGGGATGGAGCCGGGCGGCCAGCTGACCACCACCACCGAGGTGGAAAACTACCCGTCCTTCATCGACATCCAGGGCCCCCCCGAGCTGATGGTGAAGATGGAAAAACACGCCCGCGCCATGGGCACCGAGGTGATCGGCGACATCATCACCGATCTGGACCTGTCTAAACGTCCCTTCACGGCGAAGGGTGACAGCGGCACGACCTACACGGCCGACGCGGTGATCCTGGCCACCGGTGCCCGCGCCAAGTGGCTGGGGGGGCTGCCGTCGGAAGAGAAGTTCAAGGGCTTTGGCGTCTCGGCCTGTGCCACCTGTGACGGGTTCTTCTACCGCGGGCAGGAGATCGTCGTCGTTGGCGGCGGCAACACCGCGGTCGAGGAAGCGCTGTTCCTGACCAACTTCGCATCGAAAGTGACCCTGATCCACCGCCGCGACGAGCTGCGCGCCGAAAAAATCCTGATCAACCGACTGATGAAGAACGAAAAAATTGAGCCCCCCCTTTGGGATCACACCCTGGAAGAGGTCGTGGGTGACGAGAACCCTCTGGGCGTCACCGGCGTGCGCGCCAAACACGTGAAGACCGGCGAGATCACCGAGATCCCGGCCAAGGGCGTCTTCATCGCCATCGGTCACGCCCCCCCCGCGAACGAGCTGGTCAAGGACGTGCTGGAAACCCACATGGGTGGCTATGTCGTGACCAAGCCCGACAGCACCGCCACCTCGATCCCCCCCGGTGTCTTTGCGGCGGGTGACCTGACCGACCACAAATACCGCCAGGCGGTGACCTCGGCCGGGATGGGCTGCATGGCCGCGCTGGAAGCCGAGGCATTCATTGCCGAACAGGACGATTGATCCTTGACGCATGATCTTGCCGCTCAGAAGGCGGAAACAACCGCGGTGCTTGGCGATCTGTCCGCCAAGCACAATCTGCCCGATGTGGCAGATGTGGAGTATTTCCTGGTTCCCGCGCACGGGGGGGATGCCAATTGGGAGCCTTTGGCCCAGGCTTTGACCGAAGCCGGTTATCTTTGCGAGTACTTTCAGGCCGAGCTGGCTGAAGAAGCGGACTACCTCTTGGCCACCCTTCCCGACCAACCCATCACGACAGTCGGGATCTGGATAGGCGAAGAAACCGCCACCCGCATGGCGCTTGAACATGGGTTCAGACCAGACGGCTGGGGGGGCTTGGTCGGCTGATCGCACCCCCCCCTTTTCGTTCCAGCGTCCCTGCCCACGAACAGCGTCTCTGCCGACCGCAATTCTGTTGCAACAATGTCCGCTCACCGGTCTCGTTCGACGAAAATTCACCTTTTTGACCCAAAACACTATGCAGGCGTGGCATTTCGTGCGAATTGTTCATGCGTGAACACACTTTGAGTCGTCGCCATGAGCGCCCAAGAAACCAAGACACCCGCCGAGGAAGACCAGCTCTTCCGGCTCCTGCGCCAGCTCGACACGGCGCCGGAGGCCTCGCAGCGCGCACTGGCCACGGCCATCGGCGTGTCCCTGGGGGGGCGGCTCAACGCGCTTTTGCGCATGGCAACCGAGGCCGGGCTGATCAGCATCAGCGACCGCCAGGGCCCCCCCGACAAGCGTCAACGGTTCACCTACACATTGACCTCGCGCGGCGGCGCGGAAAAGCGCCGCCTCACCGACCATTTCCTTGCCCGCAAGCTGGCCGAATACAACGCCCTGCACGCGGAGCTTACCGGAACAACCAGCGGTCTGGTTCCGCTGAAACACAGGACCAATCTCATGGAAAACAACCTCACGCCTATTCCCGAGCTCTACGTCAGCCACGAAAGCGCGCAGAAGCTGAAAGTCGAAGCCGCCGACCTGATCAGCTGGGACCTGACCCCCCCACGCCAGATCTGTGACCTGGAGCTGCTGATGAACGGCGGCTTCAACCCGCTGAAGGGCTTTCTGACCGAAGAAGATTATAACGGCGTGGTGGAGAACATGCGTCTGGCCGATGGCCAGCTGTGGCCGATGCCGATCAACCTGGATGTATCCGAAGACTTCGCCGCACAGCTGACGGAAGGGCAGGACATTGCCCTGCGCGACCAGGAAGGCGTGATCCTCGCCACCATGACCGTGACCGACAACTGGGTGCCGAACAAGGCGCGCGAGGCCGAAAAGGTATTTGGTGCCGATGATGATGCCCATCCGGCGGTAAACTACCTGCACAACCAGGCGGGCAAGGTCTATCTGGGCGGCCCGATCGTGGGCATCCAGCAACCGGTGCACTATGACTTCCGTGCCCGTCGCGACACGCCCAATGAACTGCGCGCCTATTTCCGCAAGCTGGGCTGGCGCCGCGTCGTGGCCTTCCAGACCCGCAACCCGCTGCACCGCGCGCACCAGGAACTGACCTTCCGCGCCGCCAAGGAAGCCCAGGCCAACCTGCTGATCCACCCCCCCGTCGTGGGTATGACCAAGCCGGGCGACATCGACCACTTCACCCGCGTGCGCTGCTACGAGGCGGTGCTGGACCAGTACCCGTCGGCCACCACCACCATGAGCCTTCTGAACCTGGCCATGCGCATGGCGGCCCGCGCGAGGCGTCTGGCACGGTCTGATCCGCAAGAACCACGGCTGCACCCATTTCATCGTCGGCCGCGACCACGCCGGACCCGGCAAGAACTCTGCCGGTGAAGATTTCTACGGCCCCCCCTATGACGCCCAGGACCTGTTCCGCGAACACGCCGAGGAAATGGGCATCGAAATGGTCGATTTCAAACACATGGTCTATGTGCAGGATCGCGCCCAGTACGAACCGGCCGACGAGATCACCGACAAGGATGACGTCACCATCCTGAACATCTCGGGCACGGAACTGCGCCGCCGCCTGGCCGAAGGCCTGGAGATTCCGGAATGGTTCTCCTTCCCCCCCGAAGTGGTGAACGAGTTGCGCAAGACCCGCCCGCCGCGGTCCGAACAGGGCTTTACCGTCTTCTTCACCGGCTTCTCCGGCTCGGGCAAATCGACCATCGCCAACGCGCTGATGGTGAAACTGATGGAAATGGGTGGCCGCCCCCCCGTGACCCTTCTGGACGGCGATATCGTGCGCAAGAACCTGTCGTCCGAACTCGGGTTCTCGAAGGAACACCGCGACCTGAACATCCGCCGAATCGGCTATGTCGCCTCCGAGATCACCAAGAACGGCGGCATCGCCATCTGCGCCCCCCCGATCGCGCCCTACGCGACCACCCGCCGCGCCGTGCGCGAAGACATCGAGGCCTTTGGCGCCTTCGTCGAAGTGCACGTGGCCACCTCGATCGAGGAATGCGAACGCCGCGACCGCAAGGGCCTGTATAAACTGGCGCGCGAAGGCAAGATCAAGGAATTCACCGGCATCTCGGACCCCCCTATGATGTGCCGACGAACCCGGAACTGTCGGTCGAGACCGAGAATGTCGAAGTCGACAACTGCGCCCATCAGGTTCTGCTGAAACTGGAAAGCATGGGCCTGATCAAGGCCTGATCCATCGCCTGCGAAACAAAGCGCCCTGCCGGACCGGCGGGGGGGCGCTTTTTTGCGGTGGTGAGGGCGATTTTCCACCCGCAGGTCTTTTCGCCCCCCCCACAGACCCGACCCATATTCACCACAACCCATAGCACCGAGACCCGCAAAGGCCCCCCCGATGACCGCCCATCCTGAGACACCCAATCCAACCACCGCCAGCCCCCCCGAACGCAGGCCCGGCCTGACCGGCCACTTGCAGGAGATTGTCGAAGCCCCCCCGCTGTTCCAGCGCACGATCATCGGTCTGATCGTGCTGAATGCGATCACCCTGGGGGGGCTGGAAACCTCGCCGCGCATGGTCGATCTTGCCGGGCCGGTGCTGCACGTGCTGGACCGTGCCGTGCTGGTGGTTTTCGTCATCGAACTGCTGTTGAAGCTGGTGGTGTACCGCACCCGGTTTCATCGCGATCCGTGGAACCTGTTTGACGCGGCGGTCGTGGGCATTGCGCTCATGCCTGCCACCGGCGCTCTGTCGGTCCTGCGGGCGCTGCGTATCCTGCGGGTGCTGCGGCTGATCTCGGCCGTGCCGTCAATGCGCCGCGTGGTCGGCGCGCTGGTGATCTCGATCCCCCCGGAATCGGCTCGATCCTGGGCCTGTTGTCGCTGGTCTATTACGTCTTTGCGGTGATGGCGACAAAACTGTTCGGAGCCGATTTCCCCCCCGAATGGTTCGGCAATATCGGTGCCTCGGCCTATTCACTGTTTCAGATCATGACGCTGGAAAGCTGGTCCATGGGCATCGTGCGCCCGGTGATGGAGGTCTACCCTTATGCCTGGCTGTTCTTCTTGCCCTTCCTGCTCTTGACCACATTCACCGTTCTCAACCTGTTCATCGGCATTGTCGTCGACGCGATCCAGAGCCAGCATGAGGCCGAGCATGCCGACGACCCGGAGGTCGCGGAAAAGGACATCCAGACTGAGATGCTGACCGAACTGCGCGCTCTTCGGGCAGAAGTGGCCGAGCTGCGGGCAGGCCGCTAAACCACCACCATGCTGGTCGCCACGCTCACCTCGATCCCGCCGCGCTTCGCCCAACTGCCACGCGTGGTGGCGGGATTGCAGGCTCAAGGGGGGGCGCGGGTGGTCGTGACCCTGCCGCGCCAATACCGACGCTTTCCCGGTGACCACGCGGTGCCGGATCTGTCGGGGGGGGCCGAGGTCTTGCGCCCGCAGGAGGACCTTGGGCCGGCGGCCAAGATATTGCATGCAGCGCGGGCGCTGCAGGGGGGGCAGGATCTAGACCTGCTCTATTGTGATGACGACTGGGCCTATGGGCCAGGCTGGGTGGATGCGTTTCGCGCCGCCCGCGCGGCACATCCGGAAGCGGTGCTGGCCGGGGGGGCCACATTTGGCGCGGCGCGGCTGAAGCTTTCTGGCCCGCCGATTGCACAAGGATTTGCCGGGGGGGTCATGATCCGGCCCGATTGGCTGGATGACATCGCCATGTCCCCCCCGCCGGACATCGCCTGGGCGGTGGACGACATCTGGTTGTCCGGAGCTCTTGCCCGCGCGGGCCGAAGGGTCATCGACGTGCCGCAAGCGCGCAACCTGGCCACACCGCTGACTGACCCCCCCGAAAACCTCCAGGATGCACAGATCGACGGGACGTCCAGGTCCCAGGCCAACCGGGCCTGCGCCACTTACATGGCCGAGCGGTTCGGCACCTGGCTGCCCCCCCTGACACCAGAAAAAAACGAAGATCTAGGGCCGTCCGCTACAACACCAACTCCCCCCCCGCATGATCACCCGACCCGGACCGCCGACCTTGACGCCGGTCGGGGGGGTATCACGCGGCCCCCCCAGAACCGTGACCTGGGCCGCGCCGGGGGGGCGGCCCATCCAATGGCCTTGTTCTGCGGTAAACGTGGCGCTTTCGATCAGCCGTGATGCCACAGATAGGCCGCCATACAACCGGTGGCCGAGCCGGTGAACGGGTCCTCGGGCGGCATCGGGGGGGCGGGCAGGAGCAGGCGTGAGAATGTGTCACCCTTTGCCGTTTCCCCCCCGCTCAGGGTCACCAGGAAAGGTTCAACCAGATCGGCCCGCGCCGTGCCGGGCGGGTTCAAGGCCTCCCAGGCCCCCCCAGACAGCAACTGCGCACGGCGCAGGGCCTCCTTGTCCTTCAGAACCGTAATGCAGAAAGGCGTGCCGGTGGAAACGGTCTGTGGGCTGCCAAATACGTCTTGCGCCTCCAACCCGTACATCGCCGCAATCTCAGCCGGATCATGCGTCGCGCCAAAGACCGGCGCAGGTTGCGTCATGGTCACGATCGGCCCGCGGGGGGGTCCGGCTTCCACCTCGATCGGCAGCACGCCCGCGCCAACCTCCAGCGTGAACTTCGCACGGCCCGACGTCAGATCGACCAACCCGCGATCCATCAACGACACGACGGTCGCCACGGTCGGGTGGCCCGCCATCAGGATTTCCTTGTCGGCAAGATAGTAGCGCGCGCCGAAGTCGGCCTTGTCGGACCCGACGAGGTAGGCGCATTCGCTGAGCGAGGTTTCCCGGACCAGCGCCAGCCGGTCATCCAGAGGAAGGTCCGCAGCGCCATGCACCACGACACATCCATTGCCACCAAAGGGGGGGGAAGAGGTGAACGCATCCACCCAGTCGAACTCATATGCCATCACACGCTCCTTCACCATCATCATCTTCTTCAAGGAGCGGCACAAAAAGCCACAACACGAACATGACTGCAAATGGGGGGGACCAGAAAAGAGAAACCACCAGCCAGAGCGCACGGCTGTGCCCTCGTGCTTCTGCCATGTCGCAAACCGCAGCAAAAACGAGCCATACGAGCAACACCGCCAACAGAAGAACTAAGAAACTGGCAACTATCTCAAACATCACACGCTCCTTTGTCGGAGGCACCCTGCCCCCCCCGATCCGCGTGATTGACCAGCCCCCCCATCCCGCAGGGCTGACCGGCTGCTCAGTGCACCGAGACCGGCGACAGGTCGTTCTGGCGCGCAAGCGCAAAGGCCAGGCGGCGACCGCGCACAAGGGCCAGGCGTTCCCCCCCATCGGCATCATGCACGGCAAACAGCCGCTCGATCCCCCCCTCGACCTGGGCCCGCAGTTCCTCGGGCAGGTCGTCGATATTCACTGGCCGGACATAGACGATGCGCTCGCCGTTTTCCGGCAGAATTTCATATTTCACATCCATGACACGTCTCCTTCCATATACAAGATATGGGGGGGTCGGCACGGGTGTTTCGCCCGTCCGCTCACAAGCTGTTGATGGTCTGAAATATCAGCCGCGATTGATTTGGATCGTCTGCACGACCTTTTCGGGCTCGGCCCGCTCCAGGTCGATATGCAGCAATCCGTTTTCAGTTGTGGCACCCTTCACGTCGACACCATCGGCCAGAACAAAGCTCTTCTGGAACTGCCGCCCGGCGATGCCACGATGCAGGAAGACACGGTTTGCGTCCGCCTCGGGCTGACGGCCACGAATGACCAGCTTGTGGTCCTCGACCGTGATCGACAGATCATCGTCCGAGAAACCGGCGACCGCCAACGTAATGCGATAGCCGCGCTCGCTGACCTGTTCAATGTTGAAGGGAGGGTATCCATCCTGCCCTTTCGACGCCTGCTCAACCAGACGCTCAAGCTGTTCAAAGCCAAGCAGGAAAGGGTGGGACCCAAGGGTCATTTTGGTCATCGACACGTCCTTCTTCAAAGCGACACGCAAAAGGGCCCCCCCGTGCGCGGCGACCCTTGGATCAAATATGGGGGGGGTGGTCACGAAAGGCTGCAAGCCCCCCCCTTGCCGATCAGCCTTAACCAGCCCTGCAAAAGGATTGTCGGCAACCGGTCCGCCCCCCCCTTGGCGACACCTGTTCGGATGGCTAAGTTGTGGACAAGATTAGGGAACCCGACTCACTGATGAGCAATGCCGAAGAAATGAAGCCCGAAGAGGTGCTGCGCGTCGAGCTGGAGGTGTTCCGCCGCGAGCATCGCGATCTGGACGACGCCATCACCGCTTTGGAAGAGACCGGCCGCGCCGACCAACTGCAATTGCGCCGTCTGAAAAAGCAGAAACTTGCGCTGAAGGACAAGATTGCCGCGATCGAGGACAAACTGACTCCGGATATCATTGCGTAAAGGGCCACGCGCTTTATAAAGCGGGCGTCAAAGACTTCGGGGGGGGACAGTATGACGGACGTGAAGGTCGGCATCATCATGGGCAGCCAGTCGGATTGGCCCACGATGAAGGAAGCCGCGGGTATTCTGGATGAACTGGGCATTGCCTACGAGACCAAGATCGTCTCGGCACACCGCACGCCGGATCGGCTGTGGGACTATGGCAAGACGGCCGCCGACCGGGGGGGCCTGCACGTGATCATCGCGGGTGCCGGTGGGGGGGCTGCGCATCTGCCGGGCATGATGGCGTCGAAAACCCGGGTGCCGTGGTGGGCGTGCCGGTGCAGACCCGCGCGCTGTCCGGTGTCGACAGCTCTATTCCATCGTGCAGATGCCCAAGGGCTTTCCGGTCGCGACATGGCAATCGGGGGGGCTGCGGGTGCTGCCAACGCAGGCCTGATGGCCGCCGGCATCCTGGCCGTGTCGGATGCGGCACTGGCGGACCGCCTGGACGCCTGGCGCGAGGCGCTGTCCGCCTCCATCCCGGACGAGCCCTCCGATGACTGAGGCGCTGGCAACCGGCGCCGTGATCGGCATCCTGGGCGGCGGCCAGCTGGGCCGCATGCTGTCCGTCGCGGCCTCCCGCCTGGGCTTTCGCACTCATGTGTTTGAACCTGGAGCCAATCCGCCCGCAGGCCACGTCGCCGACCAGGTGACCACCGCAGGCTATGACGACGAAGACGCCCTGCGGGCCTTTGCGACAAGCGTCGATATCGTCACCTATGAGTTCGAAAACATCCCCCCCACCACCGCGCTGGACGTGATCGAGGCGATCCGCCCGATCCGCCCCCCCAACCGTGAGGCCCTGCGCGTGAGCCAGGATCGTCTGGTGGAAAAGGATTTTCTGACCGGGCTGGGCCTGAGTGTCGCGCCCTATGCAAACGTGGAAAACGCCGCCGATCTGGACGCCGCGATGGGCACGATTGGCGCACCGTCGATCCTGAAGACCCGCCGCTTCGGCTATGATGCAAAGGCCAGGCGCGCATCATGGGTGCCGAGGACGCGGCCGGCGCGCTGGCCGACATGGCCGGCGCGCCTGCCGTGCTGGAGGGGGGGTTCGTGAATTTCTCGCATGAGGTCAGTGTCATTGCCGCGCGCGGCACGACCGGCGAAGTCGCCTGTTACGACCCCCCCGGCGAAAACGTGCACAAGGACGGCATCCTGTCCACCACCACCCTGCCCGCGCGCCTGACCCCCCCGGCGCACCGGATGGATGCGGTACTGCTGGCGGGCAAGATCCTGAACGCGTTGGATTATGTGGGGGGGGTCATGGGCGTCGAGCTCTTCGTCACACCGCAGGGCCTGGTGGTGAACGAGATCGCGCCGCGCGTACATAACTCAGGCCACTGGACCCAGAACGGCTGTACCATCGACCAGTTTGAACAGCACATCCGCGCTGTGGCGGGCTGGCCGCTGGGCGACGGTGCGCGCCATTCCGACGTGGTGATGGAGAACCTGATCGGCGACGACATGGACCGAGTGAGCGACATCGCCAAAGAGCCCAACGCGGCACTGCATCTCTATGGCAAGGCCGAAGTCAAAGCCGGGCGCAAGATGGGCCACGTGAACCGGGTGATCGGGCCGAAAAGCTGAGCCAGACCGGGACCAAGGCCCCCCCCTCTCGCGCATTTCGTGCCGAAATACGCTGCCGGGTAACGCACGGACCCCCCCAGATCCACGCTTGGGCGCAAAAAATGGACCACGTCGGTCAGATCAGGTTCATCAGCGCGAAACGCTGACGTGAACCGGTCTTCGGCGCGTTCTTCCTGTGCCCAGCGGTCTTTCGCTTTCAAAGTTCGAACATTTCTTCCGGTTTTCGACGCAACGCTGGCCGCTGGCTTTCACTTTTCACGTATTTTGCCAGTTTCTCCGGATCTTGCCGCAGAACCGGCTCCTGGCGATGCTCCGCGCGCCTTTTGCGGCGCTGAAACGGCCAGGTGATCAGCATCACAATGGTGGAAAGCGTCAGCCACCCCCCCGCTCCGAAACCGAGCCCGGCGCTAACAGCCCCCCCGGCACTGGATAGGGGGGGTACAGCAGGTTGGAAATCCGCCCAAGTGCGCATGGCAAGTTCTGCATCGTTCATACGCCAGGCCATGGTGAGCCGTTCAAGCGGCACGGTGCCCAAAAGCGCGGCGTAATCCGCCGACAGACGTTCCAGCCGGGCGATATTTCCCGTCATATCCGTGCGCAGCTGGTTCTGGAACGCGGTGCCGCCCATCTGGTCAAGCGCCTCTGCGCGGGTCAGGCCAAAGCCTTCGGCAGAGGCATCAAAGGCGGCAACAACCGCTGACAACTCATCCACCGCGCCCGCCAGACGTTGCAGATACTGCTGCGAATACTCCGGAAATTGCGACAGTGTGACAGCGCCGCAAAGCCCGCCCACAAGGGCCAGCACGCGGATCATTGCTCCGCCTCCGGATGGCTGATCATGCCTGTCACCTGCTTTGTTCTTTTGCCATAGCATGCAAGAAAACGGGCGCGGGGGGGGTCAAGAAGACCGCCCACGCCCTGATTTTTCAGCAGGAATTCGCTTCAGTGGTGTGAATAGATCTCCACCACCTTGGCAATCGCCTGTTCGGGCGGCAGCTCTTCGCTTTCCCCCCCGGTGCGGCGGCAGGTCAGTTCGACCACGCCGTTCTTCAAGCCGCGCGGACCGACGGTGATGCGCCAGGGCAGGCCGATCAGATCCATGGTGGCGAACTTGCCGCCAGCGCGCTCGTTGCGGTCGTCGTAGAGCGGCTCCAGACCGGCGGCCTCGAACGCCTTGTAGAGGCTTTCACAGGCGGCGTCCGCTTCATGGTCGCCCTGTTTCAGGTTCACGATGCCGACGTGGAAGGGGGGGGTCACGCCTTCGGGCCAGATGATGCCCTTGTCGTCATGGCTGGCCTCGATGATGGCCCCCCCCAGCAGACGGCTTACGCCGATCCCGTGCGAGCCCATGTGCACCGGCGTCGGTTTGCCGTCCGGCCCCCCCTGCACGGTGGCCCCCCCCATGGCGTCGGAATACTTGGTGCCGAAGTAGAAGATCTGGCCGACCTCGATGCCGCGGGCGACCCGGCGGCGGTCCTCGGGGGGGATCTCGTTGAACTTGGCTTCGTCATGGGTTTCGTCAGTGCGGGCGTATTTGGAGGTGAACTCCTCCAGCACCGCCTGGCACTGGTCCACGCTGTCATAGTCGATCTCGCGGTCGCCGAAGGTCAGGTCGGTGACGGCGCTGTCATAGAAGACCTCGCTTTCGCCGGTCTCGGCCAGAACCAGAAATTCATGGGTGTCGTCGCCACCGATGGGCCCCCCCGAGTCGGCACGCATCGGAATGGCTTGCAGCCCCCCCATGCGCTCGTAAGTGCGCAGGTAGCTGACCAGGTGACGGTTGTAGGCGTGCAGCGCGTCTTCCTTGGTCAGGTCGAAGTTATAACCGTCCTTCATGTAGAACTCGCGGCCCCCCCGCATGACGCCGAAACGCGGGCGGATCTCGTCGCGGAACTTCCACTGGATCTGGTAGAGCGTCAGCGGCAGGTCCTTGTAGGAGCTGATGTGGCTGCGGAAGATGTCGGTCACCATTTCCTCGGCCGTGGGCGTATAAAGCATGTCGCGGCCATGGCGATCCTGCATGCGCAGCATTTCCTGGCCGTAATCGTCATAGCGCCCGCTTTCTCGCCACAAGTCCGCCCCCCCCTGCAGGATCGGCATCTGGATCGCGATGTGACCGGCGCGGGCCTGTTCCTCGTGCACGATGTTTTCGATCTTGCGCAGTACCTTGAAGCCAAGCGGCAGCCAGGAATAGATCCCGGCGCTTTGCTGTTTGATCATGCCCGCACGCAGCATCAGGCGGTGGGATACGATCTGGGCTTCGGAAGGGTTCTCTTTCAGAACCGGCAGGAAATAGCGGCTGAGGCGCATGGGCTGTCTCTCGTCTGATCTGGCTGTCTTTGGCTTTGCTTCGTCCTATGCGAAAGCGCGGGCGGGGGGGGCAATCTTGATTGCGGTTGGGGGGGACGGGAACGGTGGGGGGGCTCCCGCCCCCCCCGGCCCACGCCTTCGGCTTGTCCGGGGGGGTTGGGCCGTGCCGCGCTGACGCGCGGC
>JDSH01000016.1_pt1 | contig 92660 bp, 137 predicted proteins | sample 199451 | NCBI WGS metagenome assembly JDSH01 (sample SAMN02584198, study PRJNA231836) | bioreactor metagenome | isolation source: continuous culture bioreactor electron acceptor NO2- transfer2 day 38 after... | place: Germany: Bremen | reverse complement strand
GGCATCGGTGCCGTCGAAATGCATCAGCGGATCGCCGTGGTCGAAATAGCCGCGATACATCAACCCGCCGACAAAGCCGCGCCGCTGTCCCTGACGCAGGCGAAAATCGGCGACGGTGAGCCCCCCCGCCTCGCGCAGGGCACGCGCCAGCGTCGTGGTGCCTGATTTCGGAAAGCCCAGGTTTATGATGCGCGGAAGGCTCACGCGGGAACGTCCTCGCCGATCAGCTCCAGCAGAGCAATTTCGGCGGGGGGGCTGATTTTCGGTACGGATTTCAGCTGCTTGCGCAGGGCGACATAGTCCGGATCCGCCATCAGCCGGGTGAGCGTTGCGCGGTGGGCGGCGACGGCGTCTTCGTGCAGCGCGGCAATCTCGGGATTTTCCATCAGCTGCGTCATTTCGGCCTTCAGCGGGGGGGCAGGTAGCGCTGGATCGACGTGTCTTCATACGCATCATCATTGCGCTCACGCCAATAGCTGTCGTCGAAATCCCGGTTCTCGCGGTTCACGTCGCCGCGGTCGTTCTTGACCAGATAGCTGTCCAATGAGCGCAGGGCGTAGTGGTTCAGCGTCGCCAACCCGCGCGCGCTTGGCGGGGGGGAATTTGCGAATGCGGCGCTTGTTGGCGGCCACGCGGAACTTCCACGGCACATCGCGCCCGCCGCCATCCTTCCAGACCGGGCGGCGATCCTTGGGCAGGTTTTCCTTCATGAAGGGCCGGTGCGCGCCGTAGTATTTCACCGGAAAATCGTGCCGGATCAGTGTCTTGACCTCCTGCGCGGTCTCGTTGCACCAGATGTCCGGATTGTGCGAGCGGGTGAACTGTTCAATCACCGGGCGGTCTTTGTAGGTGTCCACATCGGCATTGGCGAAGAACTGGAAGGTAACGGAGATGGCGTGCGGGTCGCCGCAGGCGGCGATCAGTTCGGGAATGGTGCCGTCGCCCACGTGGATGTTCAGAAACTCGTCCACATCAGCGATCCAGATCCAGTCCGAATTCAGCACAAGGTCCTGCTTCTTGGCGTCTTTCAACGCCTCCATCTGGTAATTGCGCCCCCCCTGGGCGGGGGGGTTGGGCAGGTGCCGGACCACGCCACGCGCCGCCAAGCGTCCAGCATCCGGTCGGTCGCATCCGTGCAGTCGTTTGAATAAAAAAGAAAATCCGTGACGCCCAGCACACGGTTGTAGGCGATCCATTCGAGCAGGAAGGGACCTTCATTCTTCACGCAGGTAACGGCCGTGATGCGCATGGTCACAGCTTTCGCTGGGCGGTGCCCGCCACTTTGAAGAAACTCGTCATATCCCGCCTCTGCCCGGTTTGTCCCGAGACTACTGGTTCATTGTTTCCAATACGTGTCTCATACCACGGGAATCACGTCAACTTTTGCTGAAATTTGAACGGTCTGGTGTTGCGGAGCGGACTCGCCCCCCCAATGTGGTCAGCTGCGGGCCATGGTGGCGGTCAGCGCGCCCATGGAAATCAGCGCCCCCCCACCGCCCGCGCGGGTCATCCATTTCAAGACGCCGGGGGGGCGGCGGATGCGGGCGCGCAGCCGATCCGCCAGCAGCGCATAGGCCAGCGCGTTCAGGGCGGCGAGCACCACGAAGGTGGTTATCAGCACCACGAACTGCGGGGGGGCCAGTGCCGCCTCGGGCCGGATGAACTGCGGCACGAAGGCGATGAAGAAGGCGATGGATTTCGGGTTCAGCGCGGTAACGGCAGCGGCGTGGGTAAAGATCTCGCCCACCGGTTTTTCCACTGCTTTCTCTTCTGCCGCGGCCATGTCCATCGACACAGGCGGGGGGGAGCGCAGCAATTTCACGCGAGATAGACGAGGTATGCCGCGCCGACCCATTTCAATGCGGTAAACAGCGTGGCGGAGGCCAGGACCAGCGCGCCCAGACCCAAGAGAGACGCGCTCATCGCGACGAGGTCCCCCCCCAGCGCCACGCCCAGGGCCATGCCCACCGTGACCCGTTTGCCCTGGGTCAGCGCATAGGAGAGCACCAACAGAATAGTCGGGCCGGGAATGATCAGGATGGCGATGCAGGCGGCCACGAAGGCAAGCCAGAGGTCAAGTGGCATGGGATGTCCTTTCAGGCGAACTCAGCCCGCGAAATTGGCGCAAGTCAACCCTTGGTCAGGCGCATGCCCACGATGGGGGGGGCCAGCAGGATCACCGTGAACAGGCGCATCAGGTGGTGCGTGACAACAAAGCTCAGATCGGCCCCCCCGGCAATGATCGCGACCACCACCATCTCGCCCTGGCCGCCGGGCAGGAAGGACAGCGCCATGTCCAAGGTGCTGGCGTCGCTGAGTTGCGCGGCGACCCAGAGAAACCCCCCCAGGGAAATCAGGGTCAAAAGTACCGCGTAGCCCAAGCCCGCGCCGATATCCACGCGGATCTCGCGCGGGGGGGTGATGCCGACGTATTTCGCGCCCACGGACAGGCCGATGAAGAACTGTGCGGCCCAGATCATTTCGGCCGGGGGGGGCGGCTGTGGATCACGCCGGTCAGGGACAGCGCGGCGGTCAGGATCATGGGTCCCAGGATTGAGGCTCCGAAAAGACCGACCCGTTCGGCGATCTTCCACCCGGCAACCCGCTGGCCGCCATGACGGCGATCTGCCCCCCCCAGCCCACCGCGCTGGCGGGTTGGCCGGGTGCGGCGGTCAGGTCGACATCCCAGATCCAGGCGATGACGAAGGGCGCGGTGGCAACAATGGCCAGAACGCGGGTGGCGTGGATCAGGCTCATCGCGCGCACGTCGCCGCCTGCTTCCTCGCCAAAGACAAGCATGTCTTGTAAGCCCCCCCCGGCATCGCGGCGTAGAAGGATGTGGCGCGGTCAAACCCCCCCAAGGCCTTGTGAAAAAAAGGAAATCCGATCAGGCCGATGGTTCCGACGAACAGCGGCACCAGGACAAGCGTGGGGGGGGCGAACCCCCCCGGCAGGGCGGCCAGGGTCTCAGGTGTGATCGACGCACCGATGGCGATGCCAAGGATGGTGCGCATGGCGGTGCCGACACTGCCCATCCCCCCTCTAGCTGGGCTCCAACCACGGCGAAAAGCAGGCAGGCGGTCAGCGGACCCATGAGGAAGGGCAGCGGAAGGCTCAAAAGCAGAAAGGCCCCCCCGGTGCCAAGGCTGGCGACGGCCAGGGTCACGGCCCGCGCGTGGGTGTACAGTTGCATACAGACAACATGACCGCCGAAACGGTTTCGTGCAAGGGGGGGTGGCGGGGGGGGCTTGACCCATGCCGCCGCCCGTGCCCCCCCACTGACCTCAACTTGCGGAGGAACGAATGACGGGGGGGATCCCCCCGACACGATCGACGGCGTGCAGGATTTGCTGGCCGGTCAGGACTATGTCTGCGGGCGGGCGCTGGGCACGGTGGTGTTTCTGGCGCTGACGCTGGGGGGGCGGCCCTTGTTTCTGGAAGGCGAGGCCGGTGTCGGCAAGACCGAGATCGCCAAGGCGCTGGCCGCCGGGCTGGGCCGACGGCTGATCCGGCTGCAATGTTACGAGGGGGGGCTGGATGCGGCCAGCGCGGTGCACGAATGGAACTTTGCAGCCCAAATGGTCGCGATTCGCGCCGCAGACGGCGCGGATCGCGAGGGGGGGCTGGTGGAGGATCTGTTCTCGGACCGCTACCTGATCCGTCGCCCTCTGCTGGAGGCAATGTCGCCGCAGCCCGGCGGCGCGCCGGTTCTGCTGATCGACGAGCTCGATCGCACGGATGAACCGTTCGAGGCCTTCCTGCTGGAGGCGCTGTCGGATTTTCAGGTCACCATTCCCGAACTGGGCACGATCCGCGCGCCGGAGCCGCCGATTGTCATCCTGACCTCGAACCGCACCCGCGAAGTGCATGACGCTTTGAAACGGCGATGCCTCTACCACTGGGTCGACTACCCGGATTTCACCCGCGAGATGGAAATCCTGAGTGCCCGCGCACCGGAAGCGAGCGCGAAACTGTCGCGAGAGGTCATTGCTTTTGTTCAGAAACTACGCACCGAGGATCTGTTCAAGCGCCCCCCCGGCGTGGCGGAAACAATTGACTGGGCGAAATGCCTGCTGGCGCTGGATGTGATTGAGCTGTCACCGGAGGTCATCGCCGACACGCTGGGGGGGGCGATCCTGAAGTATCAGGACGATATTCAGCGTCTGCAAGGGTCTGAGGCCAAGCGACTGCTTGATGAGGTGCGTGCGGAGGTCGGGGGGGCGTGAGGCGGTCTCCGTTTCTTCGAAGAAAACGGGCCGGAATTTTCGAAGAATCCGGGTGACACTGCATGGCTGAACTGCCGCCTCTGGACCTGCCGGATGATCCCCCCCGACTGGCGGCGAATATCACCCATTTCGCCCGCGCGCTGCGCGCCGCCGGCCTGCCGGTCGGGCCGGGCAAGGTGATCAAGGCGGTGCGCGCGGTGGCCGCCGTGGGCTTTACCGACCAGCGTGATTTCTACTGGGCGCTGCATGCGGTTTTTGTCACCCGGCCCGAACAGCGCCGGGTGTTTGCCCAGGTCTTCCGCCTGTTCTGGCGCGACCCGCGCTATGTCGAACACATGATGGCGATGATGCTGCCTGCGGTGCGCGGGGGGGTGCAGGAGGACCGTGCGCCCAAACCGGCCGAGAAACGCGCGGCTGAGGCGCTGCTGGACGGGGGGGCCACCCGCGACGCGCCGGACCTGCCTGAAGGCGAGGGGGGGACCGAGATCGAGGTCGACGCCACCCTGACCATGTCGCGCGAAGAACGGCTCCGCACGCTGGATTTCGAACAGATGTCCACCGAGGACATGGCCGAGGCGAAACGCCTGCTGGCAAGGCTGCGCCTGCCGGTGAAACCGCTCCTGTCGCGGCGCACCATGCCCATCCACGTGGGGGGGCCAAACCGGACTGGCGGCGCACCCTGCGCGCCTCGCTGCGCACGGGGGGGGTGACCTGGCACAGATCGCCACGCGCAAGAACCGCATTCGCTGGCCGAACCTGGTGGTGCTCTGCGATATCTCGGGCTCCATGTCGGCCTACAGCCGGGCGGTGCTGCATTTCCTGCATGCGGTGGCGAACCGGCAGGGGGGGCAGGGCTGGGCCAGGGTGCATGGGTTTACCTTCGGCACGCGGCTGACGAACATTACCCGTCACCTGGCCACGCGGGATGTGGACGCAGCCCTGGCCGCCGCCGGGGGGGCCGAGGCGCAGGATTGGGAGGGCGGCACGCGCATCGGTGCCTGTTTGCACGACTTCAACCGAGACTGGTCGCGGCGGGTGCTGGGGGGGCAGGGCGCGGTGGTGCTGTTGATCACCGACGGGCTGGACCGGGACGACGCGGACCAATTGGGGGGGCGCGAGATGGAGCGGCTGCACCTGTCCTCGCGCCAGTTGATCTGGCTGAACCCGCTTCTGCGCTGGGATGGGTTCGCGCCCAAGGCCGCGGGCATTCGCGCCATGCTGCCCCCCCATGTGGACAGCTTCCGCGCGGGGGGGCACAATATCGCCTCGCTTGCGGCGCTGGCCGAGGCAATCTCGTGTCCGGACGATCCGGGTGACAAGGCGCGCCTGATGGAATTCATGTGATGTCTGAGCTTTGACCTTTTAGACATTGAATAAAAGTGATTTTTCTCCGTAGCAGCATCTTCGAAAACGTCCCCCCCCGCAGACCTTCGGCCGTCCCGTGAGATGTGGTGCGCAGTAAGTGGGAATCCGGCATCTGCGCGCAATGGCTTTCCGTCCCCCCCCGGCGGCAGCGCACGCATTGACGTGTGGTGGGAACTTCTATTAATAATTCGTAAATCGTAATTTATTAATAAGAGGAGTGTCATGCAACTGAACTGGAAAATCGGCGGGATGGCGCTGGGCACCGTCTTCTTCCTGGCGGTGCTGCTGGTGAAACCCATTGGGGGGGTGTCGACGCAGTTTGTCATCCTGGACGGGATCGTGGCGGACCTTGTGAACCCGGACCTGGTGACGCAGACCGACGAGGGCTATACCTCGACCAATGCCTATCTGAATAAATCGAACGGGAAATACGCCAAAAGCGTCGCGAACCCGCTGAACTACAGCTTCGTCTTCGTGATCGCGATGATGGCGGGAGCCGTCCTGTCGTCCCGCCTGCGCGGCGGCAATGGCGCGGATGAGAACAAGATGCCTGCGGTCTGGTCCGCCAACTTTGGCGACACGCCGGTCAAACGTTATGCGGTCGCTTTCCTGGGCGGCTTTGTCGTGCTTTACGGCGCGCGGCTGGCAGGCGGCTGCACCTCGGGCCACATGATGTCGGGCATGATGCAGACCGCGCTATCGGGTTACATCTTTGCCGCTGGCGCCTTTGCCGCGGCGGTGCCCGTGGCGATATTGATGTACCGCAAGGAGGGCTGAACCATGCAGATCATACTCGCTTTGGTAATCGGGGGGGGCTGTTCGGCTTCGTTCTGGACCGGATCGGTGCGACCAACCCGACCGTGTTGATCAACATGCTGGGGGGGCTGAAGGTGCTGGGGGGGCTGATGAAGGCGATCCTGCTGGCGATCGGCGTGGGCTCGATCCTGATGTTCGGTGGGCAGATGGCCGGGGGGGTGGTGGACGTGGGCCACATGTCGGTCAAGACGGCCTACGCGGGTGTCTTCGTCGGCGGGTTGTTGTTGGGCGCGGGCTGGGCGATCTCGGGCTTTTGTCCGGGCACCGGGTTTGCGCGGCGGCGACCGGGCGCAGGGATGCGCTGTTCTTCATCGCGGGCGGGCTGCTGGGCGCGGCCGCTTACATGGTGACCTATCCGTCCGTGAAGGCGACCGGGGGGGTGCTGGACGCGATTGCCGGGGGGGGCAAGGTGACCTTGGGCACGGTGCCGGGGGGGGCGAAATACGAGGGCCTCACCGCGCTGCCGGGCGATGTGCTGGGCATAGTGCTGGGGGGGCTTGTCTTCGTGCTGGTGGCCTTCGTGCTGCCCGAACGCCTGTCCGGTGAAGGGATCCCCCCCGCCGCAGCGGAGTGAGTGGCCGCCGCAATCGGGCCTGCTGGGCCGCCGGGGGGGAAACCTGGCGGCTTTTTTTATTCGTGGCGGCGGCGGCGTTGCCAAGCGGTGCGCGCGTACCGCGCACGCGTGATGTCTCGCGCCTTGGGGGGGCGCTCGGACGGGTGCGCGAATAGAGGACAGCGCCAGGTTCGCGGTCGGGGGGGTGCATTGGGCTAGGGCTGGTGCCCGCCAGCCCGTGCTGGGCTGGCGAAGCCGCGCGTCAGCGCGGCCCCCCCCAGTCTCAAATTTATGTGCCAAAATTTCCCGGTACCCCCCCGGCGTTACAGCCCCCCCTTGGCGCGGTAGCTCTTGGCCACGCGGTCAATCGCCACGATATAGGCCGCCACGCGCAGGTCGGTGACGTCGTCGCGCCCGTGCCAAACCTCACGCATCGACTGATAGGCAATGCGCATCGTGTCATCGAGACCCGAGCGCACCAGCTCCAGCTCATCCGCGCCGCGCAGGTAGCGGTCCTTGAACTCAGGCGTCATCGACCAGGCGTCACCAAGGTAGCGGTCGAGCCGCTCCAGCTCGTCGATCACCAGTTGGTGGCGCGCCTCTTCCTGGCGGCGTTGCATGCGGCCGAAACGGATATGGGACAGGTTCTTGACCCATTCGAAATAGGACACGGTCACACCACCTGCGTTGGCGTACATGTCCGGAATGATCACCGTGCCTTTCTCGCGCAGGATCTCGTCGGCCCCCCCGGCGGTGACCGGACCGTTGGCCGCCTCGATGATCAGCGGGGGGGCCTTGATGCGTTTGGCATTGGTCAGGTTGATCACACCTTCCAGGGCGGCCGGGATCAGGATGTCGCACTCCTGTTCCAGCACCTTCGCGCCCTCTTCGACATAGGTCGCATCGGCATAGCCCGCCACGCCGCCGTGGTTGACGATCCAGCGATGCACCGCCTCCACGTCCAACCCGCGGTCATCAACCAGCGCACCGTCGCGTTCGATGATGCCGGTGATCTTCGCACCATCCTCCGAGGCCAGGAACTTGGCAGCATGAAAGCCCACATTGCCCAGGCCCTGCACGACGACCCGCTTGCCGTCCAGCGTGCCTTCCAACTCCGCCGCCTTCACGTCCTCGGGGGGGTGGCGGAAGAACTCGCGCAATGCGTATTGCACGCCGCGCCCGGTTGCCTCGACCCGGCCCGAAATCCCGCCCGCATTGAGCGGCTTGCCGGTGACACAGGCCTTGGAGTTGATGTCGGTCGTGTTCATGCGGGCGAACTGGTCGGCGATCCAGGCCATCTCGCGCTCGCCAGTGCCCATGTCGGGGGGGGCGGGCACGTTCTGCGACGGGTTGATCAGGTCGCGTTTGGCCAGCTCATAGGCAAAGCGGCGGGTGATCAGCTCCAGCTCATGTTCCTCATATTGGCGCGGATCAATGCACAGCCCCCCCCTTTGGAGCCGCCAAAGGGCGTTTCCACCAGGGCACATTTATAGGTCATCAGGCGGCCAGCGCCTCCACCTCGTCCTGGTTGACGCCGAGCGCATAGCGAATGCCGCCCTTCACGGGTTCCATATGTTCCGAATGCACCGAGCGGTATCCGGTAAAGGTCTGGATCTCGCCGCGCAGACGCACGCCGAAACGCACCGTATAGGTGGCGTTACAGACGCGGATCTTCTGTTCCAGTCCGGGCGGCAGGTCCATCAGCCCCCCCACGGCGCGATTGAACATCAAGTCCACGGATTGACGAAAACTGGGTTCCTGAACGGCGGCCATGGGCCCCCCCTCCTGGTTGGTCACGAAAAGTGAGTCGCATGTGCGACAATCTGACATGACCCTAGGTCGGATTGGTTAACAGGACACCCAGAAAGTTCCGATGCGGACATATTTTTCGGTGACCAGAGGGTTAACGAAAGCCGCTTGATTGTCGCCAGGCTGCCAACAATACGCCTGCGAAGGGTTCATTGCTGCGCGAACACCCCCCCGATTTTGCCCGGATTCCCCCCCGGTCAAACGCCCTATTTTCGCCACTTTGGGCGCGCATCTTCTGATCGTTACGGGTGTGGGCGGTTGCGTATTATTGAACTGTGCCCAGGCACAGGGAAAGGTCAGAGATGGCACGTGTCCGCTTGAGGAAACATGAAAACGGGTCCGCCGGGGGGGGCAGATCTCGCGAAACGGCCTGGTGGCACGTTTCTGGCGTGAAGAGGATGGCTCGTTCATCATCTTCGGGCTGTTTATTTTCGTGCTGATGCTGATGATCGGCGGGCTGGCCGTGGACCTGATGCGCTTTGAAGCGCAGCGCGCGCGCCTGCAGGCGACGCTGGATCGCGCCGTTCTTGCGGCGGCATCAATGTCACAGCCGCTTCCGCCCAAACAGGTTGTCATCGACTATTTCGACAAGGCAGGTTTGGGCGGCCTGATCACCGAAGGCGATATCACGGTCGAGGACCATACGACCTACCGCCGGGTGTCGGCGGATGTGGACATGATCGTGGACGGCACGTTTCTGAACCTGATGGGCATTGAAAGCCTGACCGCGCCGGGCGCGGGTGCCGCCGAGGAAAGCGCCTCGCAGACCGAAATCAGCCTGGTGCTGGACGTGTCGGGTTCGATGAGCTGGAGCTCGGCCTCGGGCAACTCGAAAAACTACGAGCTGCGCCAGGCGGCCAAACAATTCGTCAACATCCTGCAATGCGACCCGTCTGACGGCGAAGAGACCGAGGATTGCTCGGTCGAGTTCGGCAAGGTGTCGATCAGCCTCATTCCCTATTCCGAACAGGTCCTGGCGGGCGAAACCCTGCTGGACGCCCTGCCGGATAATGTCACTGTGACGGCCGAGCATAGCTCGTCGCACTGCATTCACTGGGAAGATGACGATTTCGAAGATACCGGTCTGGACCTGACCGACCCGAACCTGACCTTGCAACGGACCGGACATTTCGACCCGTGGGGGGGCGGCAAATGGGATACACCCGGCGGATCCTATGACACCAAATGGACCTGCCGTCTGAGCAGCGTGGAGCCCTGGCGCGAAATCATGCCGCTTGGCGCGTCGCATGCTGCCCTGCGCACGCGGATCGACCAATTGGGTGCCTCCGGCAACACCTCGATTGACCTTGGCATGAAATGGGCCACGCTGCTGCTGGACCCGTCGCTGCGCACCACCTCGGTCGAACTGATCGCCGAAGGTGTGGTCGACAACACATTCTCCAACCGCCCGTACAGCTACACCGAACGCGGCATCTCGAAGGTCGTGGTGCTGATGACGGATGGCGAAAACACCTCGCAACACTATCTGCACGCGGACAATCGAGAAGGCCTCAGCGAGGTCTGGTACAACGAGCAGGAAGATGTGTACTCGGTGTACAAGGCATCAACCGACAAATACTACCGCACCGATACCAACGAGTGGATGGACAAGGCCTACGGCAACAATGATGGCGGCGAAACCGAAACGGTTCGCGTCTGCACGGGCCGTCGCTGGTGGCGTCGCTGCTGGTACGAGACAGTGACGACGACTCCGGACCCGGGAACGGCATTGCAATTGAGCTTTCAGGATCTGTGGCAGAAGTGGACCTGGGACCGTTATGACCAGTACAGCTGGCTGGATGCGGGCAGTTCCTATGGCACCTCGACAAAAGATGAGCGTCTGCAGGACATCTGCACGGCTGCCAAGAATGCGGGCATCACCATCTTCACGGTCGGGTTCGAAACCTCCGAGCGGTCGAATGCGGTCATGTCTCAATGCGCCAGTTCGCCCGCCCACCATTTCGATGTGGAGGGCACCGACCTGACCGATGCCTTCGCGGCCATTGCGCGCGAAATCTCGAAACTGCGACTGGTGAACTGAGATGGCTGTCCTGACCCGCATAAAACGCCTTGGCCGCCGGTTCCTGCGTGAGGAAAGCGGCACCGCGACGATTGAATTCGTGCTGCTGTTTCCGGCGATCATGTGGCTGTTCTTTTCGGCCGTCGAGGTCGGTGTTCACATGACCCGTCTGGTGATGCTGGACCGGGCGCTGGATCTGAACGTGCGCGCCCTGCGCCTGGGCGCGTTGGACCCGGCGACCCATGACGAACTGAAACGCCGCGTCTGCGAAGATGCGCTGATCTTCAAGGATTGCCCGAATGCGGTGCTCATTGAACTGACGCCGATCTCGCGCAACAACTGGAGCCTGCCCAGTGGCAATGCCACCTGTGTCAACCGGTCCGAAGACATCGACCGGTGATTGAATTCAACCTGGGCGGCGAGAACGAGATCATGCTGGTGCGCGCCTGTGCCGTGCTGAACCCGTTCTTCGGCACCTCGAAACTGGTCATGCGAATGCCGCAGGATGACAGCGGTGGTGTGGTTTTGACCGCCGCCTCGACCTTTGTGAACGAGCCATAGGAGGGGGGGATGAAGATGAGGATGTTCCTGACCCCCCCTATCCGCACCAAGGCACAGGCCTTCTGGCGTGGCGAAGACGGCAGCATGACGGTTGAAGCCGTGATGATCCTGCCGCTCCTGCTCTGGGCCTTCCTGGCGACCTTTACCTATTTCGACGTGTACCGGGCCAAGAACCTGGCGCTGAAGGCGAATTATGCGATCTCGGACCTTCTGAGCCGTGAGACTCAGGTTGATATGAATTACCTGCTGGGGGGGATCGAAGATGTTTATGCCTACCTGACCGAGGGCGGTGATCCGGCCTGGGTGCGGGTGACCGTTTTGCGCTGCTCGGATGATTGCGACAGCGAAAACAATCGCACGCTTGTCCGGGACTGGTCCAAGGCGACGGATGGCCTGGAAGAAATCACCAACGAAGACCTTCAAGGGGGGGTCTATGACGACGTTATTCCCGTGCTTGCCGAAGGGGGGGATCGCGTGATCATGGTGGAAACGATGGCAAGCTATGAGCCGCCGTTTTCGGTCTATCTGACCGGGATTGAGGCGCGGGATATGCGCGACATCGTCATGACGCGCCCGCGTTTCGCCGCGCAACTGTGCTGGGACGGCCAGGACGACTGCGAAAACGACTGATCTGACTGTCGCGTCACCCGTTGGTGCGTTCCGCCAGCAACAACCCGATCCGGTCTGCCATGTTGCGGGTTTCGGCCGGGTTGGTCGCCCCCCCGCCGATTGCCAGCCGATCCCCCCCGATGCGCCAATAAAGCCCAGGCACCCAGGCGCGCGGCTGCGTGCGCGTGAGGCGCAGCATGAACCCGTTTGAGGGTTTGAACGCGAACGCCCCCCCACGGTCCACCGCCCGCATGTCCGCCACATGGGCCAGGATCGCACCCTCACTGTCCATCAATACGGTTTCGGTCAGGACCAGGCTGCGCCCCCCCTGGCCGCGCAGCGACAGGGTCGCGACCCAAAGGCTCGCCAGCCCCCCCAGTACGGTCAGCAAAATCCGCTGCATCGGACCTGCCACCGGCGAGGTGGCGGCCAGGGCCAGGAAGATCACGGCCAGGGCAAAGATCAGCCGGTCGACACCCAGCGGCGGGCAGGGGGGGCGGGCGAAAGCGTGGCGAGGACAGTATCGGTCATGGCCCCCCGTGTGTAACCTCTGCGGCGGGGGGGCGAGGGAAGGCGGCAATCGGCCCTGTGCACACTCCGCCTCCACCCCCCCAGCCAACGCGACGCAAGTGCCGGACCCAAAGACCGCTTCCCTTGCCAGCCCCCCCCACGGGTGGCCCAGCGGGCGGGATGGCCACTCCCCCCCTTGTCTGCTTTATCTTGCCGAAAATATCTCGGGGGGGAAAGGCGCGGAACGCGCCTTGGGGGGGCAGAGCCCCCCCGGACCCGCGCGCAGCGCGGCCACCCATTGAGCGGCAGCGGTCCGGACGGACCGCGAGAGCTGGTATCAAGATTATTCAATAATCTTATTGTCTTGGCGCGCTGCCTTGGTACGCGGTGAGCTTAGTCCAGGTAACTGTCCGCCCGCTGGCCTGCGCGGTCCAGATGCACCGGCAACACCCGGCCATACAGCTGGCGGGTGCGTTCCGGGCTGCCGACCATGTCCGGCATTTCGACATAGGAAAAGATCGCCACATGGCGCGGGCGTTTGCCTTTCAGCGGGGGGGCGGCCCGGTGCAGGGAATACCGGCCACGAAACAGCTGCAAATCGCCTGGTTCCAACACCAGGCTGCGTACATTGTCGCGATTGCCATCCAGCACCTGGGCGACCGCGTCGAATTCCTCGTCACCCGCGCCCCCCCCGTTTATCGGGCGCAGGTTGGGCACATATTCGAACGCGCCCCCCCCGGCCTCGGCGTTTTGCAGGGCCAGGGTCACGGTGAAGTTGTTGGTGTCGAAATGCCAGGGAAAGCCGTTGCCGGCCCCCCCGGCCGTGTTCACGATCACATCCGCCAGCGGGTCGGCGTAGCGATAAAAGCGATCCTCTGGCTCATCCAGAGCCTGACGGATGAACCTGTCGAAACCTGGGAAGTCATGCACCTGGCGCAAAGGGCCGTCCTTGGTGAAGTTGTCTGCGGGGGGGATGAACCCGTTCGACCGGTCGAAGAATCGGTTTACAGGATGGGACGGTGGCAGGCTGTCATCGGGCTGGCTGAAATAGACATTCGTCCGCGAACCAGAGGCGTGCGCCCGGCCTGCCACCCGATCGGCCTCGGCCACACAGGCCGCCACGCCATCGGGCGTCAGGAACCCCCCTTCAGCACGGCACAGCCATCCTGCGCCAGATCGCCCTGAATGTCTGCCAGCACGCGCGCATAGGCGGGGGGGCTGTCAGGCAGGTCGAGCGGGTACCGGCCAAGGTCGATCAGTTGCATGGCTTACCCCCCCCTGTTCGGAATGACTTCGTAACCGGCCTCCTCGGGCTCATCATCCAGCATCTCGGGCGGAAAGCCGGGCGCGAGGATATCGAGCCCGGTGGCCTCCTCAAGCCGCTTGATGATGTTGGGCGACAGTTCACGTTCGCCATAACGCGCGATGCCGTCGTCGAAAATCTCGATCATCTTCGGGTTCAGTTCGATCGGCACATTTGCCCGGTCTGCCACCGCCTGGAACAGCCCGATATCCTTCTTTACAAGATCCATGGTGAAGGAAATGTCGCGCGAGCCGTTCAGGATGACCTGGCTTTCGGTCTCGTGGGAGAAACTGTTGCCGGAGCTGATGCGGATCGCCTCGAAAGCGACGTTCAGGTCCATCCCGGCGGCCTTGGACACGGCCAGCGCCTCGGCATTGGCAATCAGATGCGCGGTGGCCAGATAGTTGGTCACGACCTTGAGGACCGAGGCCGAGCCCAACGCGCCGGTGTGCAGGATGCGCCGTCCCATGGTAGTCAGGATCGGCAGGATGCGTTCGAAAGTGGCCCGGTCACAGCCCGCGAAGATCGAGATATTGCCGGTGGCCGCGCGGTGGCAGCCGCCCGAGACCGGGCAATCCACAGCCGCGCCTCCGCGCGCGATGACCATTTCGCCCAACCGGCGCGCCTCGGCCTCGTCGGTGGTGGACATCTCCATCCAGATCTTGCCGGAGGTCACCTCGGGCAGCATCTCGGCCATCACGGCGGCGCTGGCAGCGGGCGAGGGCAGGCAGGTGATCACCGCCTCGCAGTCGCGCATCAGCTGGGCGGGACCTGCGCCCCCCCGCGTCGCCCCCCCCGGTCGACAAAGCTTTGCACCAGATCGGCGTCCAGGTCGTGCACGGTCAGATCCACCCCCCCGTTGCGCAACAGGCTGCCCGACAGTTTGCCGCCGACATTGCCCAGCCCGATGAAACCGATTTTCATATGCGTTCTCTCCCTGTGTTTCCCTTCGATGCTGGCGCGCCATTTGCGACAGGTCGCCCGTGTTTGCGACAAAGTTATCTGTGCATTTTTGCGATGTGGTTGCGCGCGGTGCGGCGTTGTGCGCGTGGCCGCGCGCTCCTACCTTCGAATGTGAAAGGAGACCACCATGTCCATCCGTCCCGTTCTGTCCGAAAGCCTGGCCCAACCCACGATGGAGGGCGCGGGCGTGCACCTGCACCGCGCTTTCGGCTTTCACGAACCCGAAGCCTATGACCCGTTCCTGCTGTTTGATGATTTCCGCAATGACGACCCGGCAAAAAGCCAGGCCGGGTTCCCGTGGCACCCGCATCGCGGGATTGAAACGATCACCTATGTGCTGGCCGGGGGGGAGGTCGAACATCAGGACAGTCTGGGCAATAGCGGGCGTCTGGGCGCGGGGGGGGACATCCAGTGGATGACCGCCGGCTCCGGCATCATGCACCAGGAAATGCCGCAGGCAAACGCGCGCGGGCAAATGCACGGGTTCCAGCTCTGGGCCAATCTGCCCAGCGATCTGAAGATGACCGCACCCAATTACCAGGATGTGCCCGCCGTCGAGATCCCCCCCGAGATCCATGAGGATGACGGTACGGTGGTGCGCGTCGTGGTGGGGGGGGAATTCTGGGGGGGCAAGCGCGGCCCGGTGGACGGGATTGCCGCCGACCCGCTTTACCTGGATGTCTCTGTGCCTGCCGGGGGGGTGAAGAAACGCTTCCCCCCCATCGACACGCGCCGCCAGGCCTTCGCCTATGTGTTTGAAGGTGCGGGGGGGGCCTTCACCGATGCCGCTGCCCCCCCGACCGGGGGGGTTCTGCTTGAAAAGGAACTGGCCGGGCAGGAGCTGCATATCCGCGACATGTCCGGCAACCGCACCGTTGTTCGCTTCGGTGGCGGGGGGGATGAGGTTGTTGTGCAGGCCGGGGGGGATGAAGGCGTGCGCTTTCTGTTGGTGGCGGGGGGGGCACCGATCCGCGAACCGGTCGCCTGGCACGGGCCTATCGTGATGAACACGCGCGAAGAGCTGCTGGAAGCCATGCGTGACCTGCGCGAGGGCACGTTCATCCGCTGAGACAGGCGCTTTCGCCCCCCCGGCTCCCACCCCCCCGCCGGGGGGGCGAAAGCGCGCCATCCTCTTTTTCTTGCCAAAAAAAACTCGGGGGGGAAAGGCGCGGAACGCGTCTTGGGGGGGCAGCGCCCCCGGACCCGCGCGCAGCGCGGGCCACCAGTGCCAAAATTCTTGAAAGAATTTTGCTGGCTCAGCGGTGGTCCGAAAACAGGGCGGCGCAGGCGTCATAGCAGCGCGCGCGCAGTTCCGGGCCCTCCATCAGCACCTCATGTTCTGCCCCCCCCTCGAACACCTCCAGCGTGCCGTTTGTCCAACGGGACATGCGCTGGCGTATGGCGCTTTTGGTGACAATCTTTTCCGCCGATCCCAGAAAGGTGACAGCAGGCTGGGTCGGGGGGGCCGGGCGACGCGACAGGGCCGCCATTTCACGCAGCGCGGCATAGAGCCAGGCCAGGGACGGGCCGCCCAGGCAAAGCTCGGGATGGGCGCGGGCCTGGCGTTGCATGAATTGAAACATGTTACGGTCGCGGGTCAGGTTGTTGCCCTCGAACGGGTTGGCCAGAACATAGGCCTGTTGCTGGCTGTGCGGGGGGGCATAGAAACGCCCGGCGCGGGTCTTGTGGGTCAGCCAGGACAGCGCCCAGGCGATCGGGCGCTCGGGCGGAAAGATCTGGATCCCCCCCCACATCGGGGGGGCCGAGAAGGCCGCGGCCTTGACCGGCACCCCCCCCTCATACAGCGCCCGCAAGCCAATGCAGCCGCCCATCGAATGGCCCAGCAGGTAATAGGGTTCCGGCAGGCCCAGGTCGCCAGCCGCCGCGACCATGGCTGACAGGTCCAGCTGATATTCGTCGAAATGGGTCACATGGCCCAGGTTGCGATCCGTATCGGCCCGATCCGCCAGCCCCCCCTGACCGCGCACGTCGATCACCAGCGTGGCAAAGCCACGTCGGGCGAAATCCCCCCCGGCGGCGGGGGGGCCGTATTTTTCGATATATTCGGTGCGGCCGGGGGGGATCAGCAGGACCGTGCCCCCCCGGACCGCCTTGTCAGAGGGACCGGGCCAGAGCCCGACCCGAATGCGCACCCCCCCGTCCGACGTGGTCAGCCAGAAGGCCTCACCGCCAGGCGGGCCTTCGGCTATGTCGTGAAACAGCGGCGCGCGCTCCATGGGTCACCTTGGTTGGGTGTCAGCTCAGCAGGCTGCCTAGTTGCATGGCCTGACCCATATCGCCATCGACCGACAGCTTGCCGGTCATGAAAGCGGTGGTCGGGTTCAGTTCCCCCCCCGCCAGCATTTCCTGGAACGCGTCGGCGGCGGCGGTCAGGGTCACGGCGGTCTCTTCATCCGAGGCCCGCACGCCATCGCCGTCCACAACGATCGCGCCTTCGCCTTCGATCACGAATTTTGCCGATCCGTCAAAGCCACCGTCCAGTTTTTCGGTCAGTGCGGCCACCGCCGCGTTGATCACGTCGCTCACGTGCATTCCTCCGTTAGGGGGGGCCGGAAAGTCGGCCTGTTCGGGACCAGCCTAGCGCAGGGTTGTAACGGCGCAAAGAGCATCACCCCCCCCTGGGTGACGTATGGGAAATGGCTATATGACGCAACGGCGTTTACGCGAACGTAAGCTATCGTGAAAACTTCCGGCGGCATTTCGCTCAAATCTGCGCGGGTCGGTCACCATCATGTGCGGGCTCCGGGCTGGTCGGACCGGGTTTGACGCGCTAGGCTGATCCCATGATCCGCGCAGCTCTCTTGTCACTTGCCCTGCTTTTGCCGATGCCCGGCCTGGCGCAGCAAACGCCGGACCGTGTGGATGAGCTTTTCGTTCAATTGGCCCAGGCGGAAGAGGACAGCTGGGAGGTGATCGAGGCGGAACTGGACCGGCTTCTGGGGGGGCAATCGGGCTCGCCGGCGATGGACCTGCTGCTGGAGCGCGGCCGCGTGGCCATGCAGGACGAGCGCCCTGCGGATGCGGTCGAGCATCTGACCGCTTTGACCGATCACGCCCCCCCCGAATTTGCCGAGGGCTGGTATGCCCGCGCCACCGCCTATTACCTGACCGGGCAGGTCGGCCCGGCCCTGGCGGACCTGCAACGCGCCCTGGTGTTGGAACCGCGCCATTACCGCGCGATCAGCGGGTTGGCGGTCATCCTTGAAGAAACCGAACAGCCCCCCCGCCGCGCCCTGGATGTTTATCGGCGCGCCCTTGCTATACATCCCCCCCACGCCCCCCCCGACATAAAAGAGGCGGTGGCGCGGCTGGAAGCTGTGCTGTTGAAGGATACCTGACAAGCCGGAAAGGGCAGGATGATGGGTACATCCCAATCCAGAATCACCGCGGTTCTGGGGGGCCGACGAACACCGGCAAGACGCATTACGCGATCGAACGCATGCTGGGGGGGTACCGCACGGGCATTATCGGCCTGCCGCTGCGGCTGCTTGCACGCGAGGTCTATGACCGCATCGTTGCCAAGCGTGGGCCGAATGTGGTCGCCCTGGTCACCGGCGAGGAACGCATCGTGCCCGAGCGCGCCCAGTATTGGGTCTGCACCGTCGAGGCGATGCCCGAGGGCATGGGCACGGATTTCCTGGCGGTCGATGAAATCCAGCTTTGCGCCGATCCGGAACGCGGCCATGTCTTTACCGACCGGCTGCTGCGCGCCCGTGGCACCCATGAGACGTTGTTCATGGGCGCGGATACGATGCGCGGTGCTATTGCGGCGCTGGTACCGGAGGCGCAATTTACCCGACGCGAGCGGTTCTCTGAACTCGCGTATGGCGGGTCGAAAAAGATCAGCCGCATGCCCGCGCGGTCGGCCATTGTCGGGTTCTCGGTCGAAAACCTCTATGCCATCGCGGAACTGATGCGCCGCCAGAAGGGGGGGGCGTGGCCGTGGTCATGGGGGGGGCCCTGTCCCCCCCGCGCACGCGCAACGCGCAGGTGGAGATGTACCAGAACGGCGATGTCGATTACCTGGTCGCCACCGATGCCATCGGCATGGGGGGGTTGAATCTGGACATCAACCACGTGGCCTTTTCCGCCACGATGAAATTCGATGGCCGCCGGATGCGCGCCCTGGCCCCCCCCAATGAACTGGCCCAGATCGCGGGCCGGGCCGGGCGGCACATGAACCACGGCAGCTTCGGCGTGACCGGCGAGGCCCCCGCCGCTGGACCCCCCCGAAGTGTCGAAGCAATTACAGACCACCGATTCACCCCCCCTTTGAAGAAGCTGAACTGGCGCAATCATCGCCTTGAATTCGGCTCGACCCAACGCCTGATCCAGTCGCTGGAAGCCTCCACCGACAATGAACGGCTGATGCGCGCTCGTGACGCAGATGACCTTCTGGCGCTGAAGGTGCTGTCGCAGGAGATCGAAGTGGCCGCGCGGGCCAGCGATGCCAAATCGGTGCGCCTATTGTGGGATGTCTGCCGCGTGCCGGACTTCCGGGGGGGTATCTCGCATGCCGAACATGCGTCGCTTTTGGGAAATATTTTCAATGACTTGCACCAAATTGGCGCGGTGCGTGAAGATTGGTTCGCCCGCCAGGTCAAGCGCATCGACCGCGTGGATGGCGACATCGACACCCTGTCGAAACGATTGGCATATATCCGCACATGGACCTATGTCGCGCAGCGTCGCGACTGGTTGCGCGATGTACCCCCCCATTGGCGGGGGGGCGAGACGCGTGCTGTAGAAGATCGCCTGTCAGACGCGCTGCATACGGCGCTGACCAAACGATTTGTTGACCGGCGCACATCCGTGCTTTTGCGCCGGTTGAAGCAGAAGGAGGGCCTTGTGGCCGACGTGAACGACAAGGGTGAAGTGACGGTGGAAGGCGAATTCGTCGGCCGTCTGGAAGGGTTTCGGTTCAGCCAGGACAAGGCTGCAACCCCCCCCGAAGAGGCAAAGACCCTGCGAGCCGCATCGCTCCAGGCGCTCGCGCCGGAGTTCCATCTGCGCGCAGACCGTTTTTATAACGCGCCTGATAACGAGCTGGACTTTACCGAACAGGGTGGCCTCATGTGGGGGGGCGAACACGCTGTCGGCAAGCTGATCAAGGGCGACGACGTGCTGAAACCGCGCGTGCAGGCCTTCGTCGATGACGAGGCGGGCGCAGACGTGGCCGAAAAGGTTACCCGCCGCTTGCAGCATTTCATCGACCGCAAGGTTTCGGCCCTGTTCGAGCCGCTGGAGGCCCTGCAGAAGGACGAAGCCCTGGTTGGTCTGGCCCGTGGCTTTGCCTTCCAGATGGTCGAGGCGCTGGGCATCATCCCGCGCGACCAGGTGGCCCAGGACGTGAAGGCGCTGGACCAGGACATGCGCGGCAGCCTGCGCAAGCACGGCATTCGCTTTGGCCAGTTCACCATTTTCATGCCGCTGCTGCTGAAACCGGCACCGACTCGCCTGCGCCTGGTGCTGACCGCGCTGTTCGACGGGCTGGACGAGTTCCCCCCCGAAGCGCCGCCGCCGGGGGGGCTGGTGACCATTCCCGCGCTGCCCGCGATCGAACCTGCGACCTATACCCGTGCAGGATACCGCGTGGCCGGGGGGGAACGGGCGATCCGTATCGACATGCTGGAGCGTCTGGCCGACCAATTGCGGTCGGAGGACAGCCGGGGGGGTGGGTTCGAAGCAAAACCCGACATGCTGTCGATCACCGGCATGACGCTGGAGCAGTTCGCCGACCTGATGCAGGGTCTGGGCTACAAGGCCGAGAAGGGCGAACGCGAGAAGGTCAAGGGCCCCCCCTCCGAGACGCCTGCGAAGGATGCGGCTGGGGGGGAAGAGGCCAAACCGGCTGAAACCGCCGAGGACGCGCCTGCCAAGGCCGCTCCGGAAGCTGACGTTGCACCGGCCGAAGAAGCGCAAGCCGCTGAAGCCGAAGCAAAACCCGCCGAGGGCGAGGCCGTTGCGAAGGGCGAGGCTGCGGCCGACCCCCCCGCCGAGCCGGTGATGGAAGTCTTCTACACCTTTACCTGGGGGGGCGGTTTCGGTCGCCGTCAGGGCGGGCAGGGACGCCGTGGCCAGCAGGGGGGGCAGGGCGAGCGGGGGGGCGGGGGGGACCGCCGCCAAGGCGACAAGCCGCGCGGCAAGGGCGGTCCGAAGGGCGGCAAGCCGAAGGGCCGTCGCGACGACCGGGGGGGTGATCGTGGTGGCAAGGGCGGCAACAAACCCAAGACTTTCCAGTCGCGCCCTCCGAAGAAGGAAAAGGCGATCGACCCGGACAACCCCCCCTTTGCCGCCGCGCTCATGGGGGGGCTGAAGGACAAGTCCTGAGTGGAGAGCACGCCCGAGAAGCGCCCGAAGATGCGGGCCGACAAGTGGCTCTGGCACGCGCGGTTCTTCAAGACGCGTGGCCTGGCCACGAAACTGATCTCGGCCGGGCATCTGCGGGTGAACTCTGAAAAAGTCGCCAAGCCCGCCCACGCGGTCGGGCCTGGCGACGTTCTGACCTTCCCGCAGGGCCGCCGGATTCGCGTGGTGAAGATCACGTCTCTGTCAGATCGGCGCGGGCCCGCACCCGAAGCGCAGACATTGTACGAGGATCTGACCCCCCCCGAGGAGGAAAAACGTCCCCCCCAAGCTCCCCCCCGTTTCGAGGGAAAGGGGGGGCGTCCGACCGGGAAAGATCGTCGCAACGCACGTCTTTACGACCCGACCCGGCTTGATTGATCCGCGTCTCTGCAATAAGCCGGGCGCAAAGAACTGCTGAATAGGCTGAAAGGCTCCGTCATGACCTACGTCGTCCTGGATAACTGCATCGCCTGCAAATACACCGACTGTGTCGAGGTTTGCCCCCCCGTGGACTGTTTCTACGAGGGCGAGAACATGCTGGTGATCCACCCCCCGACGAGTGCATTGACTGCGGCGTTTGTGAGCCCGAATGCCCCCCCGCCGACGCAATCCGTCCGGACACCGAAGCGGGCATGGAGGAATGGGTCGAGTTCAACCGGAAATACTCCGAGCTTTGGCCGGTCATTGTCGAGCGCAAGGATCCGCTGCCCGAGGCCGAAGACCGCGACGGCGAAGAAGGCAAACGCGAGAAGTATTTCTCGGAAGCGCCGGGCGGCTGAGCGCCGAAAGGGCAGATGTGATTCGCCGCACCTGCTTAAATCTGGTGACGTGAACATGACAAAATCCGGCGAATAGCCGGAAAACCAGCGAAATCCCCCCCCTTTCTGCGCCGCGGCGATTTGAAGGAGGCCGATTTTGTGGTATGGTATCAAGTGAAATGAAACCGATGGCCTGAGATGGGGGGGCGCGCTGCTTGTCGCCTGATCAGTTCCGGAAAACCGATATGAACGCCAGGGGGGGGTATCTGCGTATCCCCCCCAAGCGTTTTTGTCGCTTCGGAAAAACCGGCCGCAAGAGGAAGACCATCCATGAGCAAAGCCAAGAAGCTTGATTTCCGTCCCAACGAGTTCGTCGTCTACCCGGCCCATGGGGGGGTCGGCAAGATCATCTCGATCGAGGAACAGGAAATCGCCGGCCTCCAGCTGGAGCTTTTCGTGATTTCCTTCGAGAAGGACAAGATGACCCTGCGGGTGCCGACCAACAAGGCAACCGAAGTCGGCATGCGGTCCCTGTCCTCGCCGGACGTTGTGTCCAAGGCGATGGACACGCTGAAGGGCAAGGCCCGCGTGAAACGTGCCATGTGGTCGCGCCGCGCCCAGGAATACGAACAGAAGATCAACTCGGGCGACCTGATCGCGATTGCCGAAGTGGTGCGTGATCTGCATCGCAACGACGACCAGCGCGAGCAGAGCTATTCCGAGCGTCAGCTTTACGAAGCCGCGCTGGAGCGTCTGACCCGCGAAGTGGCCGCCGTGGGCGGGGGGGGCGACGAGCTGGCTGCGCAGAAGAAGGTCGACGACGTATTGACCTCACGCGCCGCCTGATCCGGTCCGAATATTTCGAAAGCCGCCGTGCCCGACCGGGTGCGGCGGTTTTTCTTTGGCTGTCGTTCAGATGAATGCGCGGTGCCCGCGCACGCTTGATGTCTCACAAGGGCCTGCGCCCCCCCCGCTCGGGCGTGTTACGTCCCTGCCATCGCGGCAAAGGCGGCAAGCGCCACGATTTCCGTCACTTGTTGGGTCGCGCCCAGGATGTCGCCGGTCTGCCCGCCGATCTTGGCCTTGGCAAGTGCGGCCAGGGTGAGGGCGGCCAGGCCCGCGGCGAGGGCTGAGGTCAGCCAGGCGGCGGGGGGGCCGGTGAGGATCAGGCTGAGGGTCAGCGCGAGGCCCAGCCCCCCCAGGGCGGCTGTGGCGCGCGGCGGGCGGCCGACGCTGTCAGACAGACCCTCACCACGGGCATTGGGCAGGATGGCCATGACGCCGGTCATGGCGGCACGGCTAAGCGCGCCCGACGCGATCAGCGCCAGCAGCGCGTGGCCCGAGGCGAAGAGCGCCGACAGCGCGGCAAAGCGCAAAAGCAGCGAGAGCCCCCCCAGGGCAATCGTGCCATAGGCCCCCCCGATCGCGCTATCTTTCATGATCTCAAGCCGCCGCTCCCGCGTGTAGCCACCCCCCCAAAGCCCGTCAGCCGTGTCCGCCAGCCCATCCTCATGCATCGCGCCCGTCAGCATGACCTGGGTGACGAGGGTGAGCCCGGCGGCAACCCCCCCGGCGGGCGTACCAAGCGCCCAGGCAGCCAGCCCGACAAGCCCGGCGAACAGACCCACCACCGCACCGGTCAGCGGCCAGGCCCAGGCGGCACGGGCACCACGCGATTGTGCGCGGGCGAAGTCCACCTTGATCGGCAACCGGGTCAGAAGGCCCAATGCTGCCAATATGTCGCAGGGCATGGCCAGGCGCATGTCGCGTTCCGTCATGGATATGTCCCCCCCCAGGGCTGGTCGCTTTCTCCCCCCCGCATCGGTAAACACTGCGGGGGGGGACGGAATCAATCGGGGGGGAGGCGGGCATGGCACCGTTTGCGACTTTGGCGGAATTTCAGGCGCAACTGCAGGGCGCGCCGGGGGGGCCGGATACGGCGGCGCAGGCGGCTGCGGAGGCGCGCAATGGCCAGCTAACCAAGCCCCCCCCGGGCGCGCTGGGCCGCCTGGAAGATCTGGCGATCTGGTACGCAAGCTGGGTTGGCAATGGCCGCCCGACGATCGACCACCCGCAAGTCATTGTCTTCGCGGGCAACCACGGTGTAACCGCGCGCGGCGTCTCGGCCTTCCCGGCTGAGGTGACCGAGCAGATGGTGCTGAACTTCCAGCACGGCGGCGCGGCGATCAACCAGCTGTCCAGGGCCTTCGGTGCCTCGATGGATGTGCATGCGCTGTCGCTGGAGACGCCGACGGCGGACTTCACCACCGGCCCCCCCGCAATGCGCGAGGATGAGGTGATTTTGGCGCTGGCCGCCGGTTGGGACGCGGTGAATGCGGATACGGATCTGCTGGTCGTGGGCGAGATGGGCATCGGCAATACCACATCGGCGGCGGCAATCGCCCATGCGCTGTTTGGCGAAACGGCGGCTGACTGGACCGGTCGCGGCACCGGTGTGGATGACGACGGGCTGACCCTGAAAACCCAGGTGGTGAGCGAGGGTGTTGCGGCCAACCCGCAGGCGGTGGGCAACGGGCTTGAGGCGCTGCGCTGCCTGGCGGGCGCGAGCTGGCCGGGATGGCGGGCGCGATTGCGCGGGCGCGGGTCGAGGGCATTCCGGTGATCCTGGACGGGTTCATCTGCACTGCGGCTGCGGCCTGCCTGGAACGTGCCGTGCCGGGGGGGGCGCTGGACCACGCCGTGGCCGGTCATGTGTCCGCCGAGGCGGCCCATGGCAAGGTGCTCTACGCCCTGGGCAAGGATCCGATCCTGGGTCTGGGCATGCGCCTGGGCGAGGGGGGGTCCGGCGGCGCGCTGGCCATTGGCATCCTCAAGGGCGCGCTGGCCTGTCATTCCGGCATGGCGACCTTCGCTGAAGCCGGAGTCAGCGACGGCTGATCCGGACACCGGCGTATCAGGTTACGCCCCCCCGCAGGCCCGTGCTGGGCCTGCGGATACCGCGCGTAGCGCGGCTACCAGAAGCAAAATTATTCAAATAATTTTCACCTGCGCGTTGGACGAGGGGGGGGCCGCGCCCCCCCCGGTTGGGCGGTGACCTCGCCGCTGCGCGGCTCGGCATTCGTTCACCCGCCGGACTTGTCGCCCTTGTCGGGATCTTCCGAGAAGAGCTGGGTCAGAAGGGCGGTTTCCATGTCCTTCTCCAGTTCCATCGCCCTCTGCACATAAACCTCGTTCTCCGCCATCGGCGTGTTTGGGTCCCACAGATGCGCCAATTCGCGGATCGTGTTGCGGTCGTGTTTGAAGAACATGCGCTCGACCTCGCTGGCCTCGAAATCGGACAGGCCGATGTTCTCCAGCACATAGCGTCCGGCCCGCAGGGAGCTGTCGAACAGCTCGCGCACGATGTCATTGGCCCCCCCGGCCTTGTAGAGCTCATAGACATGGGTACGCCCGGCGGCACGTACCACGATGTGCAAGTCCGGGCGGGCCTGGCGGGCGTGGCGCACGATGCGGGTCGCGGCCTCGGGGGGGGTGTTGACGGTGACAACCAGCACCTTCGCCGTGGCCAGCCCCCCCGCAGCATTCAACAGCTCAGGCCGTGTCGGGTCGCCATAAAAGCTTTTTACGCCCAGGCGGCGCAACTGCTTGATCCGGCTCAGGTTATTGTCCAGCACCGTGGTGTCGAACCCGGCCGAACGCACCAGCCGATTGACCACCTGCCCAAACCGCCCCCCCGCGCCAATGATGATCACCGAATGTGTCTCGTCAATTTCGTCATGGGGGGGCGCGGATGTGCGGTGTTCCACAAGGTACTTTGACAGGATGTCATGGAAGATGAAAAAGAGCGGCGTGAGCAGCATGGACAGGGTGATGACCATCAACAGCCCGTTGGCCATTGATGCCTGAACAACACCCTGCTGCAACCCGAAACTGGTCAGTACAAACCCGAACTCCCCCCCGGCCTGTGCAAGGCCGAGAGTGAAAAGCCAGATGTCGCGCCCCCCCTTGAGGCCAAAGAGCTTGCCCAGGGCAAAAAGCACAGCGCCCTTCAGTGCCATCAGCGTGAGGGCAAGCGACAAGAGCTCGCCGGGGGGGGCCGCCAGGAAGGCGCTGACATTCATGCCCGCCCCCCCGACCGTGATGAAGAACAAGCCCAGAAGCAGCCCCCCCTTGAAGGGTTGAATATCGCTTTCCAGCTCATGGCGGAATTCAGAGTTGGCCAGAACCACGCCAGCCAGGAAGGTGCCAAGCGCGGGGGGGGACAGGCCGACCGCATTCATCACCACGGCGATCGACACGACGATCAACAGGGCAAAGGCCGTATGCATCTCACGCAGGCGGGCGGTGTTGATGAAATGAAACAGGGGGGGTCGGATCAGGTAGACGCCTGTCAGGATGATCACCGCGACCGCTGCCAGGGTGACCAGTGTGGCACCCCCCCAGCCCGGCAGCCTTCGACCAGGGACAGGGTGGCGTGATCATCGCCCGCGTGTAGGCCTGGGTAGAGCGCCAGCAGGGGGGGTAGCACCGCCAGCATCGGGATCACCGCGATGTCCTGGGTCAGCAGGACCGAAAAGCTGGCCCGTCCGCCGCTGGTTGGCATCAGTTCTTTTTCGGTCAGGGTCTGCAGCACGATGGCGGTCGAACTGAGCGCCAGGATCATGCCGATCGCGATGGCCTCGGGCAGGGGGGGGCGGCCAACCGCCCAGAGCGCGGCGGTGATCAACCCCCCATGGTCACGGTGATCTGCAACCCGCCAAGACCCAGTAGCCGGTGGCGCATGTCCCAAAGCGCGCGCGGTTCCAGTTCGAGCCCAATCAGGAACAACATCATGACCACACCGAATTCGGCAAAATGCTGTAAATCCTGAGCTTCCGTGCCGACCAGGCCCAACAGGGGGGGACCGATCACGATCCCCCCCGCCAGAAGATAACCCAGCACCGACCCCCCCAGCCCCCCCAGACGCGCGGCCAGAGGCACGGCGATGACCGCGGCCCCCCCCAGATAGATCGTGGCTTGAAAAAGAAAGCTCTCCATAAGGTCGATATCGCAACGGGGGGGGCGTTTTGGCAATGGGGGGGGAATGGGCGGGCCGTCTGCGATCCCGTGGAACAGACATGACACGGCGACGTTGCTCTTGGCTCCTGATCCAGCCCTGGCCCGTGGCCTTAGCTGTGGGTCAGGCTATCGTCCAGGCCGCGAATGGCGTTGGACAGGTTGGCGATGCGGTCGAGCTGGGTTGTGATCCGTTCCTGAAACACGCCCAATTGGGCGATGATGTCTGTCAGCGCCTCGCCGGCCACCGGCAAGCGTGCGCTTTCGATCTTGCACATCACGCGTGTCGAACTGAGGCCCAGCACATGGCGGTGCATGATATCGCAGGCCTTCAGAATGCGCCCGGCCTCGTCTTGCACATCGCGGAGACCCCCCCGGCGTGACTTTTCGTCGTAGCTGCGCGCCATTTGGGCCAGAATTTCGCGTTCCGTGTCGATATCCACGCCGCCCAGATCGCGCCGTTCAGTGTTGAGTTGCCCATCGCATTCCTGCAGCACCCGGGCCATGCATTCCAGGAAAAGAGAGTGGTTCACGCTGCCCTTGATGGTGGCGAAATTGCTATCTTTCCCCCCCAGCACGTGATGAGAGAACCAATCCGACATTTCACGCGACATGGCCCCCCCGTAGTTCTGGGACAGGGTGGTGACCGGCCCGCCGGTCGGCTCCAGCCGCGAGGCGATGACACGCAGGTTGTGCGGGATGGTGCGCATGGCTTCGAATTCGCGGATCAGCCCCCCCTGGGTCTGGACGGCCAGGTCGTCGGCGTTGTTCAGCATCTGTCGAAGTTCATGGATCCGCGGATCCGGCGCATGCCCCCCCAGCGCATGGGACCGTGTCGTCAACTCGGTGCAGAGCGCATGCGCGGCGAAATGGTGGTATTTCTCGTACCCATGTTCCTGCAAACGGGCCTTGAGGCGCATGGCGCTTTGTTCCGGGCTCAACCCGTCGGTCTGCTCGGCCTCGCGCAGCGCGGCATATTCCGCTTTTACAAGTTCCAGAACGTCGCTGGACGGTTTGATGCGGGCAGACAGATAGCCCCCCCCTTCGCAGGGTACAATTACGGCGTAGACCCAGTAGAAAAGCCCGTCCTTGGCGCGGTTCTTGACATAGGCGCCCATTGAACGCCCCCCCTGCTTCAACGTGTCCCAAAGCAGCCAGAACACCCCCCCACGCGGCATATCCGGATGCCGGATGATCTTGTGCGGGGGGGCATTCAGCATCTCTTCCCACTCGAAACCGGCAACGCGGTAGAAAATGTAATTGCCGGACTTGATGACGCCGCGATCATCGGTGCGTGAAAAGAAAGTTTCGTCCAAAGAAAACGGGGGGGCTTCGCCGGAGGCCGGGCGGGGGGGGAAGGCGACGGTCGACATAGGACACGAGGGGGGGGTTCCAATCGGTTGGAGGTCTTTGCGTCGAATCCATATCGCAGAAGGCTTTTCGGAAGGTTAATTTCCCCCCCTGGGTCAGCTTGTGATGGAGATCCGTCAGGTCGGCAGTGGTGCGTCCGGTTTCAACTGGTCCATGACGATCTGGCTTTGTACCCGCGCAACCGCCGGATGGGGGGGCAACAAAACCTGGTGAATGAGCCGGTTCAGCGCCGGCAGGTCCTCGCAATAGACGCGCAGGAGGTAATCGGCCTCGCCAGTCAGGGTCCAGGCCGAGATCACCTCGCGCCGTGCTTCTATGAGTTGGGCGAAGGCGCGCGCGGCTTCGGGCGCGTGGCTGGCCATCTGCACCTGCACGAAACTTTGCACATGCAGCCCGACCCGGGTCGGTCCAGCCGGGCGGCATAACCCAGGATAAAGCCCTGTTCCTCAAGTCGCTGACGCCGTCGTCCGGCTTGGGAGGCAGAGAGGTTCAGCCGCTCTCCCAGCTCCTGCGCGGTCAGGTGGGCGTCTTTCTGAAGCGCGTTCAACAGCCGTGAGTCGGTATCATCCAGCATGCGTGTTCCTTGCGTGTTTTTGTTATCATATGCGGGATCACCGCAAAACTCACGGGGGGGTTTTGATGGGTAAACGCGCGGAATTTCCGCGTCACCTGCGTCAAAATGACATTGAAAAAGCTTAACATGTTACAGGAGATACCTATGGGCCCCCCTTCCCACATGATGCCCCCCCGCGCGCCACGATCTCGGATGAAAACCCCCCCGCAGGCACCGACGGGTTCGAATTCGTGGAATTCGCCCACCCGGAGCCGCAGGAGCTGCGCGATCTGTTCTCCCGCATGGCTTTGTGCACGCCGCCAATCACAAGACCCGCGCCATCGAACTGTGGCAGCAAGGCGATGTGTCCTACCTGATCAACATGGAGCCGGGCAGCCACGCCGCAAAGTTCATCGAAGAACACGGCCCCCCCTGCGCCCCCCCCTCGATGGGCTGGCGGGTGGTGAATGCGCAGCACGCGTTCGATCATGCGGTAAAAATGGGGGGGGCTAAACCCTATGAGGGCCCCCCCGGCAAGTCGATGGATGTGCCCGCGATCTACGGCATCGGCGGGTCGCTGATCTATTTCATCGACCAGTATTACGACACCTGCGCCTATAACGAGGAATTCGACTGGGTCGACAAGGCGCATCCGAAAGGTGTGGGCTTCTATTACCTCGACCACCTGACCCACAACGTGTTCAAGGGCAACATGGACACCTGGTTCAAGTTCTACGGGGGGGATCTGTTCAACTTTACTGAAATTCGTTTCTTCGACATTCAGGGCAAATACACCGGGCTGCTCAGCCGCGCGCTGACCTCGCCCTGCGGCAAGATCCGCATTCCGATCAACGAGGACCGGGGGGGCGAGGAAGGCCAGATCGTCGCCTATCTGAAGAAATACAAGGGGGGGGAGGGCATCCAGCACATCGCGGTGGGCACGGATGATATCTATGCCTCGGTCGATGCGATTGCGGATCGCGGGCTGAAGTTCATGCCCGGCCCGAACGAGGCCTATTACGACATGTCCTACGAACGTGTCGCCGGCCACTCTGAGCCCAAGGAGGCGATGATGAAACATGGCATCCTGATCGACGGCGAAGGTGTTGTCGGCGGGGGGGGAGACGCGGTGCCTGCTGCAGATCTTCTCGAAAACCGTGATCGGGCCGATCTTTTTCGAATTCATCCAGCGCAAGGGGGGGGATGACGGGTTCGGCGAGGGCAATTTCAAGGCGCTGTTCGAATCGATCGAGCGGGAGCAGATCGAGAAAGGCGAGCTGTTGGCAGCAAAGGGCACCGCAGCGGAATAGGCGCAATCTGGCGGTCTGCGCGGTGCCCGCGCAGGCTGCAGTACTCACGGGGGGGCTGCGCCCCCCCGCTCGGGTGGGCGTCCGTGGAGAACGGGCGCCCATTTTCTTATGTGGTATTTGCCTGGGGGGGGCGGGTTACTGGATCAGGATTGATCCGCGCTGGTAGCTTCCTGTATCTTCGCTGCCATCGTCATAGAGCACGCGTACAGACACCGCATTGACCGAGCCCAGCGGGAAGCTGAGGAAGGGCAGGTGGTTTTCCGCCTTCTGCGCGTTGGGCACCGCCTCGTCCATGTAACATGGTTCGGCATCCAGGGCGGTTTCTGCCCCCCCGCCGTTCACTGCATAGAAAATCCGGTCCATGCCGCAGCGCCAGGCCAGCAGGTTGGTAAAATAAAGCAGATCGCGCCCATCATACTCGCGCACCGCAACCCAACGGTCCTTTGTGGCCGACAGCATCGGCTTGACCTCGGCGGCCGAGGTGAATTGCTGCGCCATGGCAGGGCCGGCGATCAGGGCGGCGGCCATCAGGCCTGTCTTCCAGTTCATTCGGGTCCCTCCTTGGGGGGGCAAATCGCAAAGGCTGCATTCCCATACGGCCTGTTCCGCCGTATAGTGGCAGAAAAAAATCCGGGCAGGCAAAAGACGATGGCACGATCAGCGAAAAAGCGTCCTGAGTTCAACATCTTCATTGTGGCGCAAGCCGGGCGGCTTGCCTACGAAGCCCTTCTGTTCGCGGCCTCACTTAAGCAGTCTGACCCAGGTTTCAAGGGCCGCCTGCTGGTGGGCGAACCCCCCCAGCCGGGACCGCGCTGGGAGCGTGATCCGCGCCTGCCGGATCATATTCGCAAGGCGCTGGAGGCGCTGGGCGCGGAAATCGTGCCATTTGAGACCCCCCCGGTCTTCGGTGGCCCTTACCCTAACGGCAACAAGATCGAAGGCCTGCTGGCCCTGCCGGAGGGCGAACCTTTCGTCTTCTTCGACACCGACACGCTGATCACGGGCGCGCTGTCCGAGGTGCCGTTCGATTTCACCCGCCCCCCCTCGGCCTCGATGAAACGGGAAAACACCTGGCCGGAGATCGAGCTCTATGGGCCCGGCTACGGTGCGATCTGGAAGTCGCTTTATGACAAGTTCGACCTGGATTTTGCCGCCACGCTGGACCTGTCCCAGCCCGACGAATACTGGCAGCGCTACATGTATTTCAACGCGGGCTGGTTCTTTGGCCCGTGCCCGCGTGCGTTCGGTCGGCGGTTTCTGGACTATGCGAAAGCGATCAATGACGACCGGCCCGAGGAGCTGGTCTGCCAGCAGCTCTACCCCCCCTGGCTCGACCAGATTGCCCTGCCGCTGGTGATTGCGTCGTTCGGCGGCGGGCGTCCGGGGGGGCCGGACCTGGCTGGTCTGGACGGCGATGTGACCTGCCACTGGCGCATCCTGCCGCTGATGTACGCACGCGAAAGCGACCGGGTGATCGAGGTGCTGGAAGAGGTATCAGCCCCCCCCAACAAGCTCAAGAAGATCCTGAAGGAATACGAACCGATGCTGCGCATGATCTACCAGGGACGCGGTCAGAAGGTCCGGGCCATGTTCGATCGGGACAACCTGCCGCGCCGGGAGCAGCAGATCCGCAACAAGATCAAGCGCGAAGGGTTCTGGATGCGGTGAGGGGGGGAGCTCGGTGTATTAACCGTCGAGTTCCTGTATCTTGCGAAACAACCTTTGAATGTGCATCTTTGATAGTAGTTATGCCTTGAAAGAGAACTCATCCATGTCTGCAAAGAAAGCAGGAAAATCCGGACGCAGCCACGCCCCCCCCAAAGCCGGGACTGGTAGATTTGTGAGTATTTCGAAGTCCGCAGAGGGATCGGGTACATTTGTAGCCACAACCACCGACAATGGACGAGTAATTGCCAGAGAGACCATGACCGGACGTTTTACAGACGGTATCCGAAAAGTGGCCAAACGCGACCACGACGGCTTGGTCAAACTGGCAGATCGGTAAGTGTCCGACCATTACGTTGTTACCCTTGAAGACCTCTTGCAAGCGCACGATGTGGCGCTTGAAAACGGTGGCGGTGTAGTTGGGGGGGTAAAGGACGAGTCTCTATTGCTCAGCGCCATCGGCCGGCCCTATCAGGAATTTGATGGTCTGATCCCTTACCCGGAAGTGCTCGACAAGGCAGGCTGTCTTCTGCACGCTTTGCTGAACAATCATGGGTTCAATGACGCCAGCAAACGCACGGCTTGGATTACCTGCAACGGTTTCCTGTATGTCGAAGGGTATGAGTTGCACTTGCCGCCGGACTACCCGTGGTACGACAGGCTTGCTCAAATGGTTGAGGAAAGCTGGGATGTCACGCGTGTCACCGATTGGGTGAAAAGCTTCGCTCGACTGATCCCGTCTCCCGATTGAAGTCACCCTGGAATTTCGTTCCGAGATGTCAATCTGCGTACAACTCCCGTTCTGGTAGCGCGGCGGGTGCGGATCATCCTCCCGAACCGTCAAACCCCCCCCGTTGAAGCGGGCGCATGAAGCCAATACGCTGCGCCGGAACGAATTTCAGGGAGACGACCATGACCGACCAACCCCCCCAAGGCTTTGACACGCTGCAGATCCATGCGGGCACCGAACCCGATCCGGCCACCGGCGCGCGTCAGGTGCCGATTTATCAGACCACCGCTTATGTGTTCAAAGACGCAGCCCACGCCGCGCGGCTCTTCAACCTGGAAGAGGTCGGGTACATCTATTCGCGCCTGACCAACCCGACGGTCGGCGCGCTGCAGAACCGCATTGCGGCGCTGGAAGGCGGGGGGGCAGGGGGGGCGGTGTGTTGCTCTTCCGGGCACGGGGGGGCGCAGATCATGGCGCTGTTTCCGCTGATGGGGGGGCCGGGGGGGCTGAACATTGTCGCCTCGAACAAACTCTATGGCGGCACGGTCACCCAGTTCACCCAGACCTTCAAACGCTTCGGCTGGGAAGCCAAGCTGGTGGATTTTGACGACCCGGCGGCGGTCGAGGCTGCCATTGACGAGAACACCCGCGCGCTGTTTTGCGAGACCCTGGCCAACCCGGCGGGCATCCCGACCGATATCGCCGCCATGGCCGCGATCGGTGACAAGGCCGGCATTCCGCTGGTCGTCGACAACACCTCGGCCACGCCCTATCTGGTGCGCCCGATTGAGCTGGGGGGGGCGACCCTGGTCGTGCATTCGACCACCAAATACCTGACCGGCAATGGCACCGTGACGGGCGGCGCGATTGTGGACAGCGGCAAGTTCGACTGGATGCAGAACGACAAGTTCCCGTCACTGTCCAAGCCGGAACCGGCCTATCACGGGTTGTGCTTCGGTGAGGCGCTGGGGGGGCCGATGGCCTTTACCTTCCATTCGATCGCCATCGGGCTGCGCGACCTGGGCATGACGATGAACCCGCAGGCGGCGCATTACACGCTGATGGGGGGGATCGAGACCCTGTCGCTGCGGATGGAAAAGCACCTGGCCAACGCCAGGACCGTCGCCGAATGGCTGGAAGCCGACGACCGGATCGAAGGCGTGACCTGGGCCAGCCTGGACAGCTCTCCCTACAAGGCGCTTGCCGACAAGATCAGCCCGAAAGGCGCGGGCGCGCTGTTCACCGTGGCGGTGAAGGGTGGGTATGAGGCCTGTGTGAAGCTGGTCGACAGCCTGAAGCTGTTCAGCCACGTCGCCAACCTTGGCGATACGCGGTCGCTGATCATCCATTCGGCCTCGACCACCCACCGCCAGCTGGAGCCGGAACAGCAGGTTGCAGCCGGGGGGGCCGCCCCCCCCAATGTGGTGCGCCTGTCGATCGGGACTGAAGATGCAGCGGATATCATTGCCGATCTGGATCAGGCCCTGGCGGCGTCCACCGCGTAAAGACCTGCCAAGGAAAAGAAAAAGGCCGCCCCCCCTGGGGGGGGCGGCCTTTCGCATTCATTCGACCACTTCGGCGGCGACCTGCATTGGCGCGAGGTAGACCAGGGTCACATGCCGGTTGAGCTGTTCGCGCCGCGCGCTGACTGACAGGGTCGGCTCCAGCACCATGCAATTGCCGTGGGTCTCGCGCAGGTCGTTACAGGCGCTGGCGAAGGCGGCAAGCGTGTCGCGCATCACGGCTTCGGTCTGGGCGTGTTCCACCTCCTGCAAGGGGGGGACGAAATCCAGCGAGACGCGTTTCTGGTGGACCACCAATGCCTCGCCCTCGGGCAAGGTGCCCAGCGGCACCTTGGGCAGAAAGACCATGGTACTGTTCAGTTCGAACAGGTTGCGCCCGGCCACCTCGGGATTGCCCGAGATCAGATTGCCCGTGTGCACATGGGTGACGACGCATTTTGCCGCCAGGGTCTCCAGCATCAGGGCGCAATGGTCCTCGGCCAGGCGGGTGGCGCGGGCGTTGACCATCAGCTCCAACATGTCCTTGCCGGGCAGGGCCTCGCCCTCTTTCAACAGGTCATTGGCGCTGATCACGGTGGTGATCTGTGCGGTGCGATGTTCCATCGCACGTTCGGGCGTGCGCAGCATCGCCTCCATCGTGCGGTGAACCCGCCGCCCTTCGGGGGGGGTCATCAGCGTAAAGCTGCGCCCACCCACCTTGACCTCTTCGGGTGGGGGGGCGCTGCGATCATTGTAATCCTCGATCGTGTCGCCCCCCCAGCCCGCGTAAACCTCGAACAGCTGGGTTGAACGCACGGCCACCATGACCTGGAAGCCGATGATGGTCAGGCCGACCACCATGGAGACCGCCGCCAAAAGTTTTGAAATTCCGCCCATGTCAGTTCCCCCCCACGCTGCGGTGTCACGGGGGGGCAGAAGTACGCTCAGGTCGCCCCCCCCTGCCAGTTCGGTGGCCAAGGCCACCACTTGCGCCTTGAAGCTGCCGGGACCGGCGGCTTCGTGCCCCCCCTTTGCCAGGACGTGGTCCTTGGCGGCCACGGAGATCGGTGCACCAGTGAGCGGGCGGAACTTCACACGGGTGGCAGGCGAGGCGGGCACGGGCCCCCCACCAGCGTCGCATGGCCCTGGTCGTACCCGCGCAGGGTCTCGTCCGAGCGGACCCCCCCGAAACGGGAGGCGAACCAGCTGTTATAGGCCTCGATCTCGTCATGACGGGTGGTCCATTTGTCCTGCACCTCCTGTGACCAGGTGGGGGGGAAGGCGGGATCGTCCAGCGGCAGGCCGTTGCGCGGCGCGCGGCGCAGCCCGGCATCGCAGGCGACCAGCTGTTCACTGGTCATCGCCTCGACCGGCACGCCTGCGGGCAGGTTCGCCACCGCGCTTGCCTCGCCACCCAGCAACGTCACGCCGGACAGGGTCACGCCCTCGGCCAGGTGCAGGTTGAACAGACGGTGCCCATAGGGCGACTGGAACACCAGGTGCAATGGTGCGGAGGTGTCGGTGACCGCCACATCAATCAGCTTGAACTTGTGCGCATCGGGGGGGCCAATGAACCGGGTGGCGCGTTTCAACGACCCCCCCTGCTCCTGGCGATAGAGCTTGATGAAGGTCTCGGCCTTGCCCAGCAGGTCTTCCTGGTCATAGGTGTAAAGCCCGGCCAGAAGTTTGGTTTCACTGCCCAGAACGGTGACCACCTTGGCGCCGTCGCGCACCACCGGGTTGCAGGCTTCCAGCGTGCTGACACGGGTAATGGTGCCCAGGGGGGGCATGCTGGTCGAGGCGGGCTCATAGCCGTCAAAGACCTTACCCAGGAACTGCGGCCCCCCCGCGTCGGTGGCCACCACCAGCGGCGTGGCGCGCCATTCCTGACCCTTGAGGTTTACATGCTTGTTCGGGTCATCCTCCGCATCGCCGGGTCGGTCGCATTCATCGGGCTCTGGGCAATCTGTGCCATTTTGCCCAACACGCTCAGATCAATTCCCGATCCCATTGCAGCGACCCCCCCACCAAGGGCCGCGATGATCAGGAACAGCATCGTCTTCGAATCCATTGGAAACCTCGTAATTTACCGTTTCGCTCAACCAAAGCGAGAAGTTGGGCAAATTTGGGGGGGCGGGTTTCTGGTGTTGTTGCGACCTGATCAATTCGAAATGGCGAAGACCATGATGACCTCGGCCTGCAGCTCCAGTTCGCCCGGCGCGATCGGCACGCCATCGGCCATCGCCATTTCCGCCCGCATCATCGGCATGGGGGGGGCGGTTTGCGTGCCGGGCTCCCGGATCTCCAGAACCTTGCCCAGACGCAGGCCCGCCGCTTCGGCATAAAGCGCGGCGCGGGCCATGGCGTCGGCCACGGCGAGCTTGCGGGCGGAGGCCTGGAATGGCCCCCCCGGATCTTGAAGCGTGAGCTGCAAGCCTCTGAATTCATTTGCACCATCAGCAACCGCCGCATCCAGAAGCCCGCCCAGAGCGGTCAAGTCGCGGGCGCGGATGGTCACGGTGTTCGACGCCTCGAACCCCCCGCCACGCGGGGGGGCGGGGGGGTGTTGCGGTCATTGTCCCGCGCCCAGACCGGGGGGGACAGCGACAGCCCGCTGGTCTGCATGTCGCGCGGCGCAATGCCCGCATCAGAAAGCTGCGCCAGCACGGCAGCGGCCCCCCCGGCATTGGTGGCGGCCAGGGCCTCGGCAGCCGTGGTGGCCTGATGACGCACGCCCAGGGTGAGCACGGCCATGTCCGGCGCGGCATGGGCCACACCCTCGCCGGTGACGGTGATCTGGCGGGGGGGGTGTCTTCGGCCAAAGCCGCGCTTGCACTTGCCAGGCAACCGGCCGCAAACGCCAGGCTCATAAGGATTTTTCTCATATCTGCCTCCATAACTGCCCACAGAATGCGCTGTTTCCCGCCCTTGCCAAGCCCCCCCGGTGGGACTGAACCCTTCCCATGGGCAAATTCCTGCTATAGTTTCAACGCGGTGGCGGGGGGGGAACGCCTCCGCAGGGGGGGATTATTGCAGGCAAGGCACTCTATGAAACCGAATTTTGCTCTGGACCTCAGCCACGAGGGCATTGGCCTGTTTCACCGCGCCAAGGGCGGGTGGACCCTGGTGGGGGGGGATGTCGCGCTGGATGATCCGGAGCTGGCCGACAAGATCGAGATGCTGCGCAAGACCGCAGCCGACCTGTCCCCCCCCGGTGGCTTCACCACCAAACTGATCATCCCCCCCGAAAGCCAGATCCTGTTCACGACGCTGACCGCGCCGGGCCCCCCCGATGACATTACCCGCGAGGTACAGATCCGCGCCGGGTTGGAAGGGCTGACCCCCCCTTACGAGGTGGGCGAGCTGGTCTTCGACTGGCAGGCCGACGGTGACGCGGTCCATGTGGCCGTCCTGGCCCGCGAAACCCTGGCCGAGGCGGAAGCGTTCGCCAGCGAACATCGGATGAACCCGGTCAGCTATGTGGCACGCGGCAAGCCGGGCACGTTCAAGGGCGAAGCCTTCTTTGGCCGCACCGGCGCGGCGGCGACCCTGCTGGGTCCGGCGCAGCAGGTGGAACGCGACAAAAAGGACGTGCCGCCGATGAGCGGGACGGCCGCCGGGGGGGACGCGACTCCGGCCACGGACCCCCCCGTGTCCGAAGACACGCAACCCGAGGCGGCGCTTGCAGAACCGGTGCGGTTGGAAGACCCGATCATGGACGAGGCCCCCCCGATCCCGCCGGAGCCCGAGGTTGATCTGGCCCCCCCGTTCCCGGACTTCCCGACGGAAGGCACCGATCCCGCGTTCGACCCGGCCCCCCCTGAAGGTGCGCCTGACCCCCCCGAACCGGCCCCCCCCGAACCGGCCCCCCCTGAACCCGACCCTGTATCCGATCTGGCGCTGGACCCGTTCATGCAGGTCGAGGACCCTGCGCGCGCGGCGGATGGCGAGGAGAGCTTCGAGGACCGCCTTGCCGGTGTGCCCGATCCGGCGTCCAAGACGGATGAGGCAGAGGACGCCCTGCTGGCCCCCCCCTTCCCGCCAACCCCCCCGTCGGAGGGCGACGACCAACCCTCGTTGCCGCCGATCACCCCCCCGGTCATCCGCGATATGCCCGAAGATGAGGCCGCAGCCCCCCCGCCCAAACCCGCCAAGGAAAGGGCAAAGCGAAATCTTCCACAGGGAAATCGACCCGCAAGCGCGTGAAAGCGGTGACGCCTGACGAACCGGTTGATGCCCCCCCCTTAACAGGGGGGCACCTGCCGAAGAGGATACGGACATCGGTCCTGCGGAGCCCGCTGCGACAGAAGCTGAGGCCGGGGGGGCTGACACATCCACGTTTGAGGCTGGCACGGCTGAGGCTTCTACGCCCGAGGTCGCGCCTGCCTTTGCCTCACGCCGGGGGGGCAAACCGGCCGAGGCCGATGTGGAGGTGCCGGAGAGATCGGAGGCAGGCGATCCGGCTGCGGCCGCTGATGCGCGCGAACCTGCCGAAAAGGGGGGGACGGATACGCCCGATGCACCCCCCCCGCGCCAAAGCCTGCGCCAATGGTGGAAGACGAACCCGCCGCCCCCCCGCTGGTCAAACCGGCACCCGAACCGGCGGCCAAGCGTCCGGCCCTTGGGGGGGCGGTCGATCGCGGTGCAATGCCCAAGGGGGGGGCGCCGGGACTGTCCGGTACGAAACGCGATACCCCCCCGGCGCAGAAGGGTAAGCCGGTCGGCAAGCTGGCCAAACAGGATAAGGCTGCAAAACCCACCCCCCCGCATGTGCCGGTCACCGCAGATCGCCTGCCGGAGGAGCCGCCCGCCAAACCCGCGCGGGGGGGCAGCGAGGCAAAGGAACGTGGCGCGGCGCTGGCGCGCGATGTCGGCAAATCCGGCAAGGCGCTGTTGTCTTCGGCCCGCAAGGGATTGGGCAAAGGGATTTCCGGTGTTGCGGACCGTGCAAGCAAAGCCGCCGCTGCCCGCGCCGAGCGCAAATCCGGCAAGCCAGCTGAGAAACCCAAACCGACCCCCCGGTTGCCCCCCCGTCGATCCCGACGCCCAAGACGGGCGGAACACAGAAGCCATCGGCGCTTGCGGCGTTCCTGGCAAGCAAGGAAAAGCAGGACAGCGCGTCGGCCAAATCGCCTGCTGATGCCGCGAAGGGGGGGCGGGCGGACACCGCCATCGCGCCGCCGCCCAAGCGCAACGAAGAAGAGGCGATGACCGTCTTCGGTGCCCGTCAGGGCGGCTCTGTCGGGGGGGGCAAGCCGCGTCATCTGGGCCTTGCGCTGACCCTGCTGTTGCTGCTGGCCATGGCCGTCGCGGCGGTCTGGTCGATGTTCTCCTTTACGGACGGGCCCGAGGCGCGGTTCGACCAGCCGGATACCGAATTTGCCACCGAGGCGGAACCGGAGCTGGCCCCCCCCGAGCCCGAGCCGCCCGCACAAGAGGTGGCGGTTGCGCCGGAACCCGAATTGGCCCCCCCGGAACCGGACCCCCCCACCCCCCCCGAGGAACTGGCGGAGCTGACGCCGGACGAACCGGTGGCCGACCCGGTTGAGGATCCGGCAGCCGAACCGGAACCCGACCTGCCGCTGGTGCCCGAGCTTCTGGACCGCGAGCCGCCGAAGCCCGCTATGCCGCGACGGCATCTGGGAGCGTGCGCCGGACGGGGGGGCCGAAGACCCGCTGGGCGACCGGATCAGCGATATCTATATTGCCTCCATTGATCCGGAGATCCGTGGGCGTGATCCGGTGGCCCTGCCGCGTCTGGGCGAGGCGCAGCGTCAAGGACGCCCCCCCAACCTGCCTGCTGCGCCGGCCCCCCCGCCGGGCACCACCTTTGATTTTGATGACCGTGGGCTTGTGCGCGCGACCCCCCCGGAGGCGCGCTGACGCCCGATGGTATTCTGGTCTTCAGTGGCCAGCCCGATACGGTCACCGGCCGCCGCCCTGGGACTGCGGTGCCCGAAGTGGCCGATGACGGTGCGCCGAACATTCCGCGCATCCGCCCGACCCGCCGCCCCCCCGAAGGGCTGGTCGAGAACAACGAGCGCGCCACCCTGGGCGGGCTGTCGCGCGAGGAACTGGCGGGCGTTCGCCCGACCCGCCGTCCCGAAGCCTGGTGGCTGCTGCCGCCGCTGTCGTAACTGCTCCGGATGCCGAAGCCGTGGATGCCGCCGTGGATGCGGCGATCGAAGGTCTGACCGAGGAGGCCCTGGCGGGTGCGACCTCGTCTGCAGTGGCGAACTCACCGCGTCCGGACAAGCGCCCGGCTAACTTCGACCGGATCGTTGCGCGGGCCGAGGACAATTCGGACGGGTCTGTCGCCGTGGCCGCCGCCGCCGCTGCGCCGCAGCCCTCGATCCCGACCAGCGCGTCCGTGGCGGATCAGGCCACCATCGACGGCGCGCTGAACCTGCGGCGGATCAACCTGATCGGGGGGGTGTATGGTGCCTCGAACTCGCGCCGCGCGCTGGTGCGTCTGCCATCGGGCCGGTTCATCAAGGTCAGCGTCGGGGGGGATCGCCTGGACGGTGGCAAGGTTACCTCGATTTCGAACAACAAGCTGATCTATCAGAAAGGCGGGCGCAACCATACGCTGGAAGTGCCCAGCTGATCTGATCGCGGCCTTATTTCACCGTGCCATAGGTGCCGCCAAGGAAGGCCAGCGGTTCGCAATCTTCGGTCGTCACGCGGGTCACGCGGCCCAGAACGATGGAATGATCGCCTGCCGGCGTCACGGTCTCGGTCATGCATTCCAGCCGCGCCGCCACCCCCCCTTGAATAAGTGGCATGTCATGCGGGCCCGGCGTCCAGTCACACAGGTGAAAGGGCGATGCCTCGCGGGCAAACCCTTCGGACAGCGGACGTTGGTCCGCCGTCAGGATATGGATCGCGAAATGGCTGGCCTGGGTAAAGGCGTCGTGCCGCTCTGACACCAGGGCAGGGCACCACAGAACCAGCGGCGGGTTCAACGAGACCGAGGTAAAGCTGTTCGCCGTCATGCCAATCGGCCCGGCGTCTGTGCCGGTGGTCACAACGGTCACGCCGGTGGCGAATTTGCCAAGGGCGGCGCGAAGCTCGATCGCGTGTTCCGGGCCGGGGGGGGTGAAGCTGTTCATGGTCGTCCTGTTGCGCGCTTTTTCTGTGCGGTTCAGGCGCGCACCCTACTGTCGGCGGGCGGGAAGGAAAAGAGCGAATTGGACCGATCTGTCGCAGGTCCGGCACACGCCTGGGTCCGTACTGGCGGCAATTCGTGATCCAAAAACGGCATTTTCTGTCGGGAAGCGACACAGGATGTGTAATCCCGCCGTTATTCTGACCCCCCCAAGAACTGTCATTCGGGAGGTTTTGGGCATGCAGACCCAGGCAAAGGTTGTTGTCATCGGCGGGGGGGGCGTCGTCGGCTGTTCGGTACTTTATCACCTGGCGCGGGGGGGCGGCTGGACCGACGCGCTGTTGTTGGAACGTTCGGAACTCACCTCCGGGTCGACCTGGCATGCGGCGGGCGGCATGCACACGATCAACGGCGATCCGAACGTGGCGAAGCTGCAGCAATATACGATTGATCTGTACAAGGAGATCGAAGAGCTGTCGGGCCAGGCCACCGGCGTGCACCTGACCGGCGGCGTCATGCTGGCCGCGACGCAAGCGCGTATGGATTGGCTGAAAGGCTGGTGGCCAAGGGGGGGCGGTATCTGGCATTGAGGCCGATATCATTTCCCCCCCCGAAGAAGCCTATGAGGCGATGCCCCCCCTGCTGGACCCGTCCAAGTTCGTCGGTGCCGTGCGCACCTATGTCGACGGTCATCTGGACCCATCGGGCGTGACCTATGCCTATGCCAAGGCCGCACGCAAACTGGGCGCGAGCATCGAGACCCACACCAAGGTCGAAGCGATCACCCGCCACGCAGATGGCTGGAAACTGACCACCAACAAGGGGGGGGAAGTGATCTGCGAACACGTGGTCAACGCGGGCGGGCTCTGGGCGCGGGAAGTGGGCCGCATGGTCGGGCTGGAGCTGCCGGTTCTGGCGATGGAACACATGTACCTTCTGACCGAGGATATGCCCGAGGTCGCCGAGGTCAATGAAAAGACCGGCACCGAAGTGTTGCATGCGGTGGACTTTGACGGCGAGCTTTACCTGCGTCAGGAACGTGGCGGCATGCTGATGGGCACCTATGAAAAGGCCTGCGTGCCTTGGTCGCCGAAACAGACACCCTGGAATTTCGGCCACGAACTGCTGCAACCGGATATCGAACGGATCGCGCCGTCGCTGGAGGTGGGGGGGTTCGAACACTTCCCCCCCGCCTTCCAGAACGCCGGGATCAAGCAGATCATCAACGGACCCTTTACCTTCGCCCCCCCGGATGGCAATCCGCTGGTTGGGCCCGTGAAGGGCCTGCCGGGGGGGTATTGGTGTGCGCTGGGCGTGATGGCCGGGTTCAGCCAGGGCGGCGGCGTGGGGGGGCTGGCGCTGGCCAACTGGATGATCGACGGTGATCCCGGCTTTGACGTCTTCGCGATGGATGTGTCGCGGTTTGGCGACTATGCGACGCTGGCCTATACCAACGAAAAGGTGCAGGAAAACTATTCGCGCCGGTTCTCGATCCGCTATCCGAACGAGGAACTGCCCGGCGCGCGTCCGCTGAAGACCACGCCGATCTATGACCTGCTGGCCGCGCGCGGCGCGCAGTTCGGCGCTGCGCATGGGCTGGAAGTGCCGCTGTGGTTCGCGCCGGAAGGCGTGGAGGACCAGTTCAGCTGGCGGCGGTCCACCGATTTCGACACGGTGGGGGGGGCCGAGGCACGCGCGGTGCGGGGGGGTAGCGTCGGTCTGATCGAGACCTCGGGCTTTGCCAAATACACCGTGACCGGGGGGGCAGGGGGGGCCGAAGGTTGGCTCGACAAGATGCTCGCCTGCCGTATCCCCCCCGCCGAAGGGCGCATGACGCTCGCGCCGATGCTGAAGGACGACGGGCGGGTGATCGGGGGGGATTTCTCGCTGGCGAACCTGGGCGGTGGCGAGTTCTTCATCGCCGGTTCCGGTGTGGCCGAGGATTACCACATGCGCTGGTTCGACCAACATTTGCCGACGGACGGGTCCGTGCAGTTGCAGGCCCATGGCGCGAATATGGTCGGCCTGTCGATTGCCGGGCCGAATGCGCGCAGGCTGCTGGCGAAACTGGTGGATCGCGATCTGGACAGCTTCCGCTTCATGGATATCACCCGCATGGATGTGGGCATGGCCCCCCCCTGCCTGGTCGGACGGGTCAGCTATACCGGCGATCTGGGCTACGAGCTGTGGATGGAGCCAGCCTACCAACGCTATGTCTATACGCAACTGATGGAGCGGGGGGGGCCGAGTTCGACATTCGCCCGGTCGGCATGCGCGCGCTGAATGCTCTGAGGCTGGAGAAGAGCTTCGGCTCCTGGCGCGGGAATTCCGCCCGATCTACACCGCCGACGAATGCGGTCTGGACCGGTTCGTGGCGTTGGACAAGACGGCGGAATTCATCGGCAAGGCGGCGGCTGCCGAACATCGCGCGGAGGGCGGCAAGCTGCGGCTGGTGAACTTCGTGGTCGATGCCAGGGACGCCGATGTGATCGGGGGGGATGAGCCGATCCGGAAGGACGGTGAAGTGGTCGGCTGGGTGACCTCGGGCGGCTATGCCCATGCCTCGGGTGTCTCGGTCGCAATGGGCTATGTCCCGCGCGAACTGGCGGGGGGGGAGGACAGCGGCTGGCAGGTGGAGCTGCTGGGCGAGCTGCTGGACGCGCGACCGCAACGGCAGCCCCCCCTGTTCGACCCGGACGGCGCGCGGATGCGGGGGGGCTGATCGCCTGGCCCACGGGCGGGGGGGCGCTCCCGCCCATCGTCAAGGTCTTCGGCCTCTCCTCTGGTTGGGCATGGCAGCGCTGCGCGCTGCCATTGCTGGCCTTATTGGTCTTCCAGCGTGAACCGTTCCTTTCCCCCCCGGCGAAGATGGGGGGGATAGGCGGCGCGACAGCCGCAGGTTTCCTTGTCTGATTGGTCGAGGACGAAGCGGTCTTGAGCCAAGCCCAGAAGGGCGGGCAGGTCGTCGAGCTGGTAGCTTTCCTTGGCGGCCACGGCGTCCAGCAATCCCTGTTCGATCTGGTCACTGTCGTCGTAACCTTCGGCGCAGGTCTCGTCCGCGTGGTCGCAGGAATAGGCGCGCAGGGTGAGTTGCCGTCCCGAGCGCAATCGGTGATGTGCCACCTGCCGGAGGATGGCCATCTACGCTGGCCGAACCGGAATGGAGGATCAGACCATTGCCGATATCCCGGTGACTGCCCTCATAGAAATGATGCGAAAGAACGGTGCGATTGCATTGCTCCAGCGTCAGGGCCTGAGCGGATGAGGTCACCGCAAGAGTGGTGAGGAAAATGGCGGGCAAAACGGGGGGGCGGTACATGAGGGCAATCCTATCAAACCATGCGAAAGATGCTAACCTGAAAGGGGGGGGCAAAGGGCGCACAGTCATTCCGCAGGTGCAAAGCCGGAAATCAGCTGCCTCAGACCAATCGCCGCGCCTGCCAGAATGCCCAGGAAGGTCACCGGCGCGGACCAGGCCAGCAGGGAAAAGGCGGAAAGCCCCCCTGGCCGATCGAACAGCCCACCGCCAGCACCGCGCCCTGGCCCATGATTACCGCGCCCAGGATCTGGCGTTTCAGCTCGCGGGGGGGGTCTTCGCAGGCTTCCCAGCGGAAATGGCCCTTGACCAGCGAGCCCAGGAAAGCGCCCAGAAGCACGCCCGCGACGGAGCCTACGCCGAAGTTCAGATTGTTGCCCGACGAGGTCATCAGATAGATGATCGTATCCCCCCCCAGCGGGGGGGCGGAAAACGTGTGACTTTCCACCGGGATGGCGGAAAAGCCGTTTTCAAGGATGTACCAGGTGCCCGCCCAGCCGGAGATCACGGCGACACCGGCCATGGCGGCCCAGAAGACCTCCTTATGGGCCGCGCGCAGCTCGACGGAGGTGAACATGGCGGCGAAGATGATCGCGCCGATGGCCACGCCCAGCCCCCCCGCCACCGGCAATCCGGTCCAGGCGGCAATCCCGTGGGCGATGCCGGGCAGGTTTCCGTCCAGCACATCCAGTTCGGGAAACACCGCCACACGCAAGGGCGAGAGCGGGCCGGAGATCGCCACGTAAGCGGACAGGCCCATTACCAGCACGATCACGAAGCGCGCAGATCGCCGCCGCCCAGCCGCGCCAGCGCGCCATAGCCGCAGTTGCCCGACAGGGCCATGCCATAGCCAAACAACAGCCCGCCCAGAACCGAAGCCAAAGGGTTCCATTGCTGGCGCAGATAGGCGGCCTCGTCGGCACCAAGCCAACCCAGGCCGATCAGGGCGAAAGACCCCCCCATGACCGCGACGCCAATGGCAATGCCCCCCCACATGCGCATGCGCAGGCTGGACCCGGCATAAAGCATGTCTTCGATTGCACCCAGGTACAGAACCGGCCAAGCCGGGCTGCGAGACCCAGCAAAAGCCCCCCCCGAACAGCCCGACAAGGGCGGCGAGGCCGGCGTCACTGATCCAATCGAACATGTCTTCCCTCCCGCGCGCCCCCCCACGGCACCGCCGGGAGCCCGGCCTATTCGGCCGCTTTCGCCTGTGGCGCGTCGTCGTCCTCGGCGCAGAACATTTCGTAGATGGTTTCGAGGATGCGTCGCGGGCGGTCGTCGGTCAAGGAGTAGTAGATCACCTTGCCATCGCGCCGCGGCGTCACCAGCCCTTCCAGGCGCAGACGAGCCAGTTGCTGCGACACGGCGGCCTGACGCGCATGCAGAAGCTGTTCCAGCTCGGTCACCGACTTTTCGCCGGTAACAAGGTGGCACAGGATCATCAAACGGCCTTCGTGAGAGATCGCCTTGAGCAAATTCGACGCGTCACAGGCGCTGGCCATCATCTTGTCCAGCTCCTCGGGTGCCATGTCCTCTCGGATCACCGGCAGGGCCATATCGTCGTCCTTTCCGCTCTCGTCACGATTTACCTCCCATACAGCAACGGGGGGGGTGGGGGGGGCGCAACCGGACGGCACGTCGCAGTCCAAAGGGTGTGGCCTCAACCCTGCACCGGCTGGAAGCCAAGGTGCTCGGCCAGCAACCCGCCCAGGAGGCCCCCCCAGAAGAAATCCTCGCCCGGATAGCCTTCGATCCGCGCCAGTTCACGGCCGTCTTCGACCAGAACAAAGGTGGGCGTGAACAGGACCGGGCGGGCAAAACTGATGCCGGTGACATCGCCGCGGGTGTCGGCGATTTCAACCTTGCGCAGGGGGGGGCGGTCTGGCCTTCGGGCGTCTTCGGATAGATCGCCCCCCCCAGTTCGGCCTCCCACCGGGCGCACCACATGCAGCCGGGTTCCTCGACCATGATCAATTCCGCGGCCAGGGCCGGTACCGTCATCAAGATCAGCGCCGCCGCAGCGGCGAGTTTGCGCAAGAATGCCATCCTGGTTCCATTTCTTTCAAACCGACCCGTTGACCGGAGCGCTCAAACAATAATAACTGAATATGTGCAATAATCAAGGACGGGTCATGTTCGACATCTCTCTTGCCGGGGGGGCCGCATTGGCCGGGCTTCTGAGCTTCTTTACCCCCCCCTGCATCCTGCCGATGGTCCCGTTCTACCTGAGCTACATGGCGGGGGGGCTGTCCATGTCCGAACTGACGGCGGAGGGCGAGATTGCGCCGGGGGGGGCACAACGCCGCCTGGTGACCTCGGCGGTGATGTTCGCCCTGGGGGGGGTCACGACGATTTTCATGCTGATGGGCATGGGGGGGGCGACCGCGTTGGGCCAGGCCTTTGCGCAGTGGAAACAAGTGCTGGCCTATGCGGGCGCGGGGGGGCTTTTGTTTGTCTTCGGGCTGCATTTTCTGGGGGGGGTAATCCGGATCGGGCTGCTCTATCGCGAGGCGCGCATCGAAAGCAAATCGGAGCCCACCACGGTCATAGGCGCCTACCTGATGGGCCTGGCCTTTGGTTTCGGCTGGACGCCTTGCGTCGGCCCGGCGCTGACGGCGATCCTGATGATGGCGGCGGGCATGGGGGGGTCATTGGCACAGGGGGGGGCGGGGGGGTTGCTGGCGGCCTACGGCCTGGCGATGACCGCGCCCTTTGTTGTCGCGGCGCTGTTTGCCCGGCCCTTCCTGGGCTGGATGGCGCGCAACCGACGTCACCTGCCAAAGGTGGAAAAGGCGATGGGGGGGGTGATGTTGATCCTGTTCGCGGTCCTGATAGCGACTGGGTCGGTCAACGTGATCTCGAACTGGCTGATCCAGGCCTTTCCGGGCTTCATGAACATGGGATGATTTCAGACGTTTCAAGCTGAGGAGGACAGCATGCGACAATTCGGAACATTGATCGGCGCGCTTTTGTTGGCGCTGCCAGCCTTTGGCACCGAGCTGGGCGATGACGGGCTGCACAAGGCGGCCTGGATGCGCGACACGTTCAAGGACATGGGCGAGGACCTGGCGGAAGCTACGGCCGAGGGCAAGCGCCTGTTGGTCATCTGGGAACAGCGCGGATGCATCTACTGTACGAAAATGCATGAAGAAATTTACCCGGTGGACCGGATCGACGCGCTGCTGCACGAGCATTTCTTCGTTGTGCAGATGAACCTGTTCGGCGATGTCGAGGTGACCGATTTCGACGGCGATACGCGCGCGGAAAAGGACATGGCGATGAAATGGGGGGGAATCATGTTTACCCCCCCGACGCTAATGTTCTTCCCGGAAACGGTCGACGACAGTATGCCGGCAGGCGATGCGGCGGTGGTCAAGATGCCCGGTGCCTTTGGGGGGGTGGGCACCACCGGCGACCTGCTGACATGGGTGGTCGAAAAGGGCTATCTGGGGGGGGATGAAAACTTCCAGAAATATCATGCCCGTAAGATCAACGAACGCCGCGCGGCCAGTGAGTGATTTCCGGCGGATCTCGCAAGCCTATTGCGTGGCCGCGCACGAATAATTCAAAAAAATCGAATTCGTTGTTGCGAATGTGTCGGGTGCTCGCTACCTTATGTCGCACAAGTTCATGGGAGGAAACATGAAGCGGACAAGGATTACGCTTGCAGCCATCATGCTATGCGGGCTGGGAACAGCGCAGGCCGAAACGGTCGCGCCTGAAAATGTCGTCTGGATGGACGGTGCCATCGAACAGTCGCTGACCGGCGTGCCGGGCAATGCCGTGGAAGGGGGGGCGAAGGTTGTGTCGACCAAGTCCCTGGGCAATTGTATCGCCTGCCATGAGATCACGGATCTGGCCGACGTGCCGTTCCACGGCGAGGTCGGACCGCTCCTGGATGGGGGGGCCGGTGATCGCTGGACCGAAGCCGAACTGCGCGGCCTTCTGGCGGATGCCAAGATGGTATTTGACGGCACCGTGATGCCGTCCTTCTATAAAACCACGGGGGGGTTCACCCGCCTGGGCAAGGCCTATACCGGCAAGGCCCATGAAGGTGAGGTTCAGCCTCTGCTGACCGCCCAACAGATCGAAGACGTGGTCGCCTATCTGATGACGCTGAAATAAGCGGCACGGATCGGCGACACCTGACTACTTTCAAGGAGAAACTGATGAAACTCACGCGACGTGATGCATTGGCGATCGGCCTGGGTGCCACCGCCGTTGCCATGCTGCCCCCCCTGCGCGCCAGCGCCGCTGCCGACGAGGCGATTGCCGCTTTTACCGGCGGTGCCGACGTAGGTGCGGGCGACATTACCCTGACCGCCCCCCCGGAAATCGCCGAAAACGGCAACACCGTGCCGGTGTCGGTGGACGCGCCTGGCGCGGCCTCGATCATCGTTCTGGCCTCGGGCAACCCGACGCCGGGCGTGGCCCAGTTCAACTTCGGCGAAGCTGCGGGCAGCCAGGCCGCGTCCACACGCATTCGCCTGGCAGGCACCCAGGACGTCGTCGCCATCGCCAAGATGGCCGATGGCAGCTTCATCCAGGCCTCGTCGACCGTGAAGGTCACCATCGGCGGCTGCGGCGGCTGAGTTCGGAGCAATCCCAGCGAAAGTGGAAACCGGTTTCGCGGTTCGGGATTGCGACCATTAAAGTTTAGGAGATCCAAGACATGGCATCTGGTGTCAAACCCCCCCGCGTGAAAGTCCCGAAAACCGCCGCTGCCGGCGATACGGTGACCCTGAAAACCCTGATCAGCCACAAGATGGAAAGCGGCCAGCGCAAAGACGGCGACGGCAATGTGATCCCGCGCTCGATCATCAATCGCTTTACCTGCGAGTTCAACGGCAAGTCGGTCATCGACGTGACCCTGGAACCGGCGATCTCGACCAACCCCCCCTATTTCGAGTTCGACGCCGTGGTCGATGCCTCGGGTGAGTTCAAGTTCACCTGGTATGACGACGACGGAGACGTCTACGAAACGGCCAAGCCGATCACAGTCAGCTGATCGGCGACGGCAGGGAGGAGAAACGCATGAAAAGCCAAATGCATAAAAGCATTGCAGCCATCGCAACCGCCTCGATCCTCGGGGGGGCGGGGGGGGCAGCCTTCGCCGATGAAGAGGCCGAACTGGTCGTCAACGGCGAGATCGAAATGGTCACCCGCACCGCTGCTCCGGCGCATATTTCGGATGCATTGGACGAGGTGCTGTCGGGCTGGCGCTTCCGTTCGGACCTGACGCAGGAAATGCAGATGGATGATTTCGACAATCCGGGCATGATCTGGGTCGAAACCGCGGCCGAACTGTGGGGGGGCACGCCGGAGGGCACCGAGGGCAAATCCTGCATGGATTGCCACGGAACGCCAGATGAGATGGCCGGTGTCAAAGCCGTTTACCCGAAGTGGAACGAAAGTGCCGGTGAGGTTTACACGCTGCAAATGCAGATGAACGCCTGCCGCACCGAACGCATGGGTGCCGAAGCCTGGAAGACCGACAAGGGCGACAGCATTCCGATGGAAGCGCTGCTGGCGTCGGTCTCGCGCGGGATGCCGGTGAATGTGGCCATCGACGGGCCAGGTCGCGAGACCTGGGAGTTGGGGGGGCGTGAGCTTTATTACACCCGCACCGGTCAGCTGGAACTGTCCTGCGCCAATTGTCATGAAGACAACTACGGCAACATGATCCGCGCCGACCACCTGTCGCAGGGCCAGATCAACGGTTTCCCGACCTACCGTTTGAAGAACACCAAGCTGAACGGCGTGCATAGCCGCTTCAAGGGCTGTGTTCGTGACACCCGTGCCGAGACCTACAGCCCCCCCGGTTCGCCAGAGTTCGTGGCGCTGGAAATGTATGTCGCCTCACGCGGCAACGGCCTGTCGGTCGAGGCCCCCCCTCGGTCCGCAACTAAGCTTTGACCCCCCCGCGTGCTTGACGGCGCGCGGGGGGGTTTTCTCCTCCGAACGTATTCAATTATCCGCATGTGAGCGGGCAAGAAGGACAAGACGCATGATCTCTCGTCGCGATTTTCTGCAGGTGGGCATGGCGGCCTCGGCCATGGTCGGGGGGGCCTCGGGCTTCGGCAACTGGGCGCGGCTGGCCGCGCAGCAGAGCCTGACCCAGGACCAGCTGCTGGGCTTTGACACCTTTGGCAATGTCAGCCTGATCCACGTGACCGATATTCACGCCCAGCTGATGCCGATCTATTTCCGCGAGCCCGAGATCAACCTGGGCGTCGGCCCCCCCGCCAAGGGGGGGCAAATGCCCCCCCATGTGACCGGTGCCGATTTCCGCAGGGCTTATGGGATCGAGGATGGCTCGCCTTCCGCTTATGCGCTGACCTACAACGATTTTTCCGCGCTGGCCAAGGGCTATGGCAAGGTCGGCGGGCTGGATCGTGTGTCCACCGTGATCAACGCGATCCGCGCCGACCGCCCCCCCGACGCGCTGCTGCTGGACGGCGGCGACACCTGGCACGGGTCGTATACCTGCTTCCAGACGGAAGGGCAGGACATGGTCAACGTGATGAACGCGCTGAAGCCCGATGCGATGACCTTCCATTGGGAGTTCACCCTGGGGGGGTCCGACCGTGTGAACGAGCTGGTCGAAAGCCTGCCTTACGCAGCACTTGGCCAGAACATCTTTGACGCCGAATGGGACGAACCGGCCGAGCTGTTCAAACCCTACAAGTTCTTCGAACGCGGTGGCGTCAAGGTTGCCGTGATCGGCCAGGCCTTCCCCCCCTATATGCCCATCGCCAACCCGCGCTGGATGTTCCCGGAATACAGTTTCGGTATCCGTGACGAGAACATGCAGGCCATGGTCGATGAGGTCCGGTCCATGGGTGCAGAATGTGTCGTGGTGCTGAGCCACAACGGCTTTGACGTGGACAAGAAGATGGCTGGCCGGGTGACCGGCATTGACGTGATCCTGTCGGGCCACACCCATGATGCGCTGCCCGAACCCGTGCAGGTCGAACAGACTTTCATTATTGCCTCCGGTTCCAACGGCAAGTTCGTCTCCCGCGTCGACCTGGACGTGCGCGACGGCAAGATGATGGGGGGGATCAAGCACAAGTTGATCCCGATCTTCTCGGACGTGATTGCGCCGGACCCGGTGATCACCAAGGTGATCGAGGACCAGCGCGCGCCCTATGCCGACAAGCTGTCCGAAGTGATCGGCCGCACCGACACGCTGCTTTACCGTCGTGGCAACTTCAACGGATCCTGGGACGACCTGATCTGCGATGCGCTGATTTCCGAACGCGAAGCTGACATCGCCATGTCACCCGGCGTGCGCTGGGGGGGGCCGTCGATCCTGCCTGGGCAGGAGATCACCCGCGAGGATATCTGGAACGTGACGTCCATGTCCTATGGTGAGGCGTACCGGACTGAAATGACTGGGGGGGAGTTTATCCACACCATCCTGGAGGACGTGGGCGACAACCTGTTCAACGAAGACCCCCCCTATTACCAGCAGGGCGGCGACATGGTGCGCATCGGTGGCATGGGCTACCGGATTGACATCACCAAGCCGCAGGGCGAACGCATCAGCGACATGACCCTTCTGAAGACCGGTGAGGCGATCGACCGTCCAAGACCTATGTGGTCGCGGGGGGGTGGGCGTCGGTGAACGAGGGCACCGAAGGGCCGCAGATCTGGGACGTGGTGGAAAATCACATTCGCAAACAGGGCACCATCCAACTGGATCCGAACAACTCGGTCCAGGTGGTGGGGGGGGCCTGACCGAACGACGCATTGAGGAGATTTGACTGATGTCAGATGATTTCGAAGGGGGGGCGAAGACCTCGCGCCGTAATTTCCTGACCGGTGCCGCTGCGGCGGGTGCCGCGATGGGTGCCGCCGGGGGGGCCGCGCAGGCGGCGGGCGACCCGCTGATTACCGAGGTACAGGACTGGGCCGCCGGTCTGGGCGATGGCGTGGATGCCGCGCCCTACGGGTTGCCGATCGAGTTCGAAAGCGATGTGGTGCGCCGCAATGTGGAATGGCTGACGGCGGACACGATCAGCTCGATCAACTTCACCCCCCCGATCCACGCGCTGGACGGCACGATCACGCCCCCCCAGGGCTGCGCGTTCGAACGTCACCACTCGGGCGCGATCGAGCTGCGCAAGGAAGATTATCGCCTGATGATCAACGGCCTGGTCGATACGCCACTGGTCTTTACCTATGAGGATCTGGAGCGTTTCCCGCGCGAACAGAAGACCTTCTTCCTGGAATGTGCGGCCAACACCGGCATGGAATGGGCGGGCAGTCAGCTGAATGGCGCGCAGTACACCCATGGCATGATCCACAACATGGAATATATCGGCGTCAGCTGCGCACCCTGCTGGAGGAAGCCGGGCTGGGGGGGGCCGCTGGTGATTTCGCCGACAAGTGGGTCTATGTCGAAGGCGCGGACGCCTCGTCGAACGGCCGGTCCATTCCGCTGGAAAAGGCGCTGGACGACTGCATGATCGCCTTCAAGGCCAATGGGGGGGAGGCGCTGCGTAAGGAGCACGGTTATCCGGTGCGCCTGGTCGTGCCCGGCTGGGAAGGCAACATGTGGTCAAATGGCTGCGTCGCATCGAGGTCATGGACGCACCCGTGGAGAGCCGCGAAGAGACCTCGAAATACACCGACACGCTGGAAGACGGCACCTCGCGCAAATGGACCTGGGTGATGGATGCGAAATCCATCGTGACCTCGCCCAGCCCGCAGAAGCCCATTGCGCACGGCAAGGGCCCGCTGGTCATTACCGGTCTGGCCTGGTCGGGCAGGGGGGGGCGATTACCGCCGTTGACGTGTCGCTGGACGGTGGTGTGACCTGGCAGGAAGCGCGGCTCGCCGAGCCCGGCAAGCCGATGGCGCTGAGCCGTTTCTATCTGGATATCGACTGGCAGGGCGAAGAGATGTTCATCCAGTCCCGCGCGATGGACGAGACCGGCTATGTCCAGCCCACCAAGGCGCAGCTGCGTGAAGTGCGCGGGCTGAACTCGATCTATCACAACAACTGCATTCAGACCTGGCACGTGAACGCCAAAGGGGGGGAGGCCAACAATGTCGAAGTTTCCTAAACTCGCGCTGGTGGCCGCTCTGGCTTTGACGGCCAGCCCCCCCGTTTGGGCCGAGAAACTGGGTCTGGGCCGTCCGGCCACGGCGGATGAAATCGCCGCCTGGGATCTGGACATTCTGCCCGACGGCACCGGACTGCCTGCAGGGCAGGGCGACGTCTGGACCGGGGGGGAAGAGGTCTTTGCCGAACATTGCGCCGCCTGCCACGGCGACTTTGCAGAAGGTGTGGACAACTGGCCGAAACTGGCCGGGGGGGGCTGACACCCTGGCTGATGAGGACCCGCTGAAAACCGTCGGCAGCTATTGGCCCTACCTGTCGACCACGTTTGACTACGTGCGCCGTTCGATGCCGTTTGGCAACGCGCAGTCCATGTCCGATGACGATGTCTATGCGATCGTGGCTTACATCCTTTATTCGAACGACCTAGTGGACGATGATTTTGTCCTGTCGCCAGAGACCTTCGCGGATGTGGAACTGCCGAATGCGGCGGGTTTCATCGTCGATGATCGCGAGACGACCGAGCTTGCCAGTTTCTCGACCCGCTGCATGGCCGACTGCAAAGCAGGACCGGTGGAGATCACCACAACCGTGGTTTTTCCGGGCGATCCGAACTCGGGCACCGATGCGACGCCGATCAGCCAGGCCGTGATGGGCACCGCAGGTGCCGAGGCCGCAGAACCTGCTGCGGAACCCGCCGCAGAGCCAGTAGAAGACGCAGTGGCTGAACCTACGCCAGATCCCGCCGCCGAGGCGATGGTCCTGGATGTCGCTTTGGTTGAGAAAGGCGCGAAGGTCTTCAAGAAATGCAAGGCCTGCCACAAGGTCGGGGGGGACGGGGGGGCCAAGAACGGCACCGGGCCGGTGTTGAACGGGATCTGGGGGGGCCGCACCGCTGGCACCTACGAGGGGGGGTTCAAGTACTCGAATGTAATGATCGACGCGGGCGCAGGCGGGCTGACCTGGGACGCCGAGACATTGGCCGGATACTTGGAAAATCCGCGCAAGTATCTGAAAGGAAACAAGATGTCCTTCGCGGGCTTGCGCAAGGAAGCAGATATTGCGGCGATCCTCGAATACTTGAAGTCGGTATCGCAGTAACACCAGGGCCGGGTGGGCAAGACCCCCCCTCCCGGCCTCCTTTTTGCCGGGCTGCCCCCCCGCGTCCGCAGGCAGACTGACCTGCGTTGTATGTGGGGGGATCGAGACATGGATATTCTTGCGGGTAGGAATTCGCACCCCCCCTCCAGTTTCCGTGTGAAAAGAATTCGCGCGACCGTCACAATGGCTTTGCTGGGCGCGGCGCTTGGAACTTCGGCCTTTGCAAATGAATTCGGTGACCCCCCCGAGCGGGGGGGTCAGAAGGCGTTTGACGACTGCAAGTCCTGCCATTCGGTGGGCGACGGGGGGGCCAAGCACCGTGTCGGCCCGCATCTGAACGGCGTTTTCGGCCGTCGCGCGGGGGGGGCGGAAGAGGACTTCCGCTACTCCAACGGTCTGGCCCGCATGGGGGGGCGCAAGGGGGGGCTGGTCTGGGATTTCGATCTGTTGGACCGCTATATCGAGAATCCCAAGGCCTTCGCCTCGGACACGCGCATGGCCTATCGCGGCATGAAGGACGAACAGGATCGTGCCGACCTTCTGGCCTTCCTGCGTCAGTATTCGGACAATCCGGGCGACATCCCCCCCGAAGCGCCGCCCACCATTACCGGCACCGACCATTCCGTCGCGCCTGAGATCCTGGCGATCCAGGGCGACCCGGAATATGGCGAATACCTGTCCTCGGAATGCACCAGTTGTCACCAGCTCAGCGGCAATAACGACGGCATTCCCGGCATCATCGGCTGGCCCGCCGAGGATTTCGTCATCGCCATGCACGCTTATAAGGACGAGTTTCGCCCGCATCCCGTCATGCAGATGATGGCCGGGCGTCTTTCCAATGAAGAGATTGCGGCCCTGGCCGCCTATTTCGAGGCCGTTGAATAACCAGGTGAGACACGGCCCGCAGACCCAACCATGGGAGGATTTGGGACATGAAACTGAACAGACGCGGATTTTTGGGTGCCACGGCGGGTGCCGCAGCAGCGGCCAGCCTGTCGGCACCGATGGCACAGGCCTCCGGTATGGGCAAACCCCCCCGTGTGGTGGTGATCGGCGGCGGCGCGGGTGGGGGGGCGACCTGCGCGCGTTATATCGCCAAGGACTCGAAGGGTGAAATTGACGTCACCCTGGTGGAACCCACCCGCACTTATTACACCTGCTTCTTCTCGAACCTCTACATGGCGGGTTTCCGCGAGCTGGGCTCGATTGCCCACAGCTACGGCAAGCTGGCGTCCGAGTATGGCATCAACGTGGTGCATGACTGGGCGGTGAACATCGACCGCGAGGCGAAGACCGTGAGCCTCGCTGGGGGGGGCACGCTGACCTACGATCGCCTGGTTCTGTCGCCCGGCATCGACTTTGTCGACGGTGCCGTGCCGGGCTGGGATGTGACCAAGCAGAACGCGATGCCGCATGCCTACAAGGCCGGGTCGCAGTCGGAGCTGCTGAAGGCCCAGGTCGAAGCCATGCCCGAGGGCGGCACCTTCGCCATGGTTGCCCCCCCGCCCAACCCGTTCCGCTGCCGCCGGGACCCTATGAGCGGATTTCGATGATCGCCCATATCCTGAAGAACAAGAACCCCCCCACGGCGAAGATCCTGATTGCGGATCCGAAGCCCAAGTTCTCGAAACAGGCGCTGTTCCAGGACGGTTGGAGCCGCCATTACGATGGCATGATCGAATGGGTCGGCCCGGATTTCGGTGGCAACAATGTCGAGGTGAATGCGGACGAGATGACCGTGTCGATCGACGGCGAGGTGACCAAGGTCGACGCCTGCAACGTCATCCCGGCGATGAAAGCAGGCCGCATCTGTGACATGGCGGGTATTACCGAAGGCAACTGGGCCCCCCCGGTCATCCCCCCCCACACGATGCAAAGCCGCGTGGACGAGAACATCCACGTGCTGGGCGACGCCTCCAACCAGGCGATATGCCAAAATCGGGCTTCGCCGCCAACAGCCAGGCCAAGGTCGCGGCGATGGCGGTGCGGTCGGCCCTGACCGGGTCCAAGCTGTTCCCGGCCAAGTTCACCAACACCTGCTGGTCGCTGATCGACGAGGGTGACGGGGGGGTCAAGGTTGGTGCGTCCTACGAGGCCACGGACGAGAAGATCGCCAAGGTCGATGGGTTCATCAGCCAGGTCGGCGAGGATGCCGAACTGCGCCAGGCCACGTTTGAGGAAAGCGTGGGCTGGTACGAAGGTATCACTTCGGACATGTTTGGCTGAGGCCGACTCCAGGCGGGACCACAGGGGGGGCCCCCCCGTCGCACCTATACAAGGATCTGAAAAGATGCGTAAATTCATGATGGCCGCCGCAGTTGCCGCCCTGACCACCCCCCCCGCCTTTGCCGACAGCCACGGTGCCGGGCAGGCCACCACCTATGACTTCGACGGCAGCTTTGACGACGCCACTTTCGCCGTGGAAAGCGCCATTGTTGGCGCGGGTCTGGTGATCGACTATGTCAGCCACACCGGCGAGATGCTGAACCGGACCGGCGCGGATGTCGGCTCGGAGGTGAAGATTTTCGAGGCCGCCGACATCTTCCTGTTCTGCTCGGCCGTGTTGAGCCGCAAGGTGATGGAAGCTGACCCGATGAATCTGGCCCATTGCCCCCCCTATGGCATCTTCGTCGCTGAGCGCGAGGGCAAGGTGATGATCGGATACCGCAACTACCCCCCCGAAGGCGAGATGCAGGAGGTCCAGGCGCTTCTGGACCAGCTGGCCCGAGAGGCTGCCGAGAACTGACCAGATACCCGGCCGGACACCCGAAGGGGGGGCAACCGGCCGGATACCCGTGCTCTTCCGAGCGAAAACCCTGATGGTTTCCTGATGGTTTTCATTCCCTGACTGACCCGCGCGACTGGCTCGCGCGGGTTTTTTGCGAGGGTGCGGGGGGGTACGATCCACGCTCCCCCCCGACATCCCTGTTCTCGTTGCGACTATAATCACGAATCCCAAATATTCACCTTGGCCCATGCCCCCCCTCCGACTGGTACACTGTTTGCGCGAACAGGCGGGGGGGCGTTTTTGCTCCCGGAAAGGAGAGCGATGGAAACCGAATTTACACCCTATGTCTCGCTGATTGGCGGGTTTCTGATCGGCGCGGCGGCGGTGCTTTTGATGTGGGCGCGCGGCAATGTCTTTGGCGCGACGGGCATCCTGTCCGGTGCCATCACCGGCCCGGATCGCGGCTGGCGGCTGACCCTGCTGGCGGGCATGATCAGCGGCCCCCCTGGGTCTATAAACTGGCCACCGGTGCGTTGCCTGTGGTGCAGCCCACGGTGGGGGGGCTGGGCGTCATGGCGATTGGCGGGTTGATCGTCGGCATGGGCGTCACATACGGCAGCGGATGCACCTCGGGCCACGGGGGGGTCTGCGGCATGGCGCGGCTGTCGCCGCGCTCGATCACCGCCACGCTGGTCTTCATGCTTTTTACCGGGATCACCGTCTATGTGATCCGCCACATGGTCGGAGGCTGAGCGCATGAAACACCTGATCCTCTACGCCGCCGGTCTGATGTTCGGCATCGGCATTTCCATGTCGGGCATGGGCAACCCGGCCAAGGTGCTGAATTTCTTCGACATCGCGGGCACCTGGGACCCGAGCCTGATCTTTGTCATGGGCGGGGGGGCGCTGGTGGTGACTTTCATCGGCTACCGCCTGGTGCTGCGCCGCCCGACCCCCCCTGCTTTCGAAGCCAAGTTTCACCTGCCCACTTCCCGCGTGATCGACGCGCGGCTGATCGGCGGGTCTGCCGTTTTCGGCATCGGTTGGGGGGGCGTGACCGGTTTCTGCCCCCCCGGTGGCGCGCTGCCGGTGATTTCGACCGGCGCGCCCTCGGTCCTGGTCTTCATGGCCGCGCTTGTGGCCGGTCAACTCATCGCGCGCGCCTGATCCAGTCCGCCGCCGCTCGCAATCCCGGCACCGCCGGCCCAACCGTCTGAGGCACCCAATGTCCTACCCGTCGAATATGCAGGTCAAACCCGAGGTCACGCCCTTTTTCGACCCGGAGACGAACACGATCTCTTACGTGGTCAAGGACCCCCCCGACAGCGACGCCTGCGCGGTGGTGGATTCGGTGATGGACATTGATTACTTCGCCGGGCGCATCACCTATGACAATGCCGACAAGGTCATTGAATACATTCGCGAAAACGGGTTGCAGCTCGAATGGCTGATCGAAACCCACGTGCATGCCGACCACCTGTCGGCGGCACCCTATATCCAGCAGGAGCTGGGCGGCAAGATCGGCATCGGCAACCAGATCACCGTGGTGCAGGAGACCTTTGGCAAGATCTTCAACGAGGGCACCGAGTTTCAGCGCGACGGCAGCCAGTTCGACGCGCTGTTTACCGATGGCGACAGCTATCAGGTCGGTACGATGAGCTGCGTTGCGATGCACACGCCGGGCCATACGCCCGCCTGCATGGTGCATGTCATGGGCAACGCGGCTTTCGTGGGCGATACGCTGTTCATGCCGGATGCGGGCTCGGCGCGGGCTGATTTTCCGGGCGGCGATGCCGGGCAGCTTTACGACTCGATTCAGAAGGTGCTGACCCTGCCGGATGCGACGCGGCTTTTCATGTGCCACGATTATGGCGGGCAAAATGGCCAACGCGACATCGCGTGGGAGACGACTGTGGGCGAGGAACGCGCGAACAACATCCACGTGGGCGGCGGCAAATCGCGTGAGGAATTCGTCAAGTTCCGCACCGAACGCGACGCGCAACTGGCGGTGCCGCGCCTGATCATCCCGTCCCTGCAAGTCAACATGCGTGCGGGTGATGTGCCAGAGGACCCGGACGGCAATCCGATGCTGAAAGTGCCGGTGAACAAGCTATGATTGCCGGGCTCGAAGATGTTGACGTGAAGGCGCTGGATGACCGCGTTGTTGTGGCAGGACAAATCCGCCCCCCCGACCATGTGCCCGCGATTGCGGCGGCGGGCTTTGCCTGCGTGATGATGAACCGCCCTGAACACGAAGAATACGGCCAGCCCGATTGGGGGGGTGAGATCGTTGCCGCCTGCCAAGCGGCCGGGATCGAAGCGCGCTATGCGCCGATGGGCGACCGGGCCTCGGCCTTGCAGGCGGTGGATCAATTCCGCGCCGCATTGGCCGAGGTGGACGGGCCGATCTTTGCCTTCTGCCGCTCCGGCGCGCGGTGTGAAATCCTCTATCAGGCGGCGCTTGGATGAAGCTTTCCGCACCGGCGCTGCGCCGCTATGTCCCGATCCTTGACTGGGGGGGCCGCCGTTACGACGGGCAGGCAGCCACGGCCGACCTGATGGCGGCGGTGATCGTCACGATCATGTTGATCCCGCAGAGCCTGGCCTATGCGCTTCTGGCCGGGCTGCCGCCGCAGATGGGGGGGCTATACGCCTCGATCCTGCCGCTGGTGGCCTATGCGATTTTCGGCACCTCCCGCGCGCTGGCGGTGGGGGGCCGGTGGCGGTGGTCAGCCTGATGACGGCGGCGGCCATTGGCGGATTGGGGGGGGTTCAGAGCCCCCCCGCCGACTACGCCCTGGCCGCCATTACGCTCGCCTTCCTGTCCGGTTTGATCCTGCTGCTCATGGGCCTGTTTCGGCTGGGCTTTCTGGCGAACTTCCTCAGCCACCCGGTGATTGCCGGGTTCATTACCGCCTCTGGCCTGTTGATCGCGGCAAGCCAGTTGAAACACATCCTGGGGGGGGTGGAGGCGAACGGGCATAGCCTGCTGGCGATGTTGGGCGGGCTGATCGGCGACCTTGGACAGACCAACCTGATGACCTTAGCGATCGGAGCGGGCTCCGCCGGTTTCCTGTTCTGGGTGCGCAAAGGGTTGAAACCGCTGTTGATTTCGGCTGGCCTGCCGCCCCCCCGATTGGCAGACAGCCTGGTCAAGGCGGGACCGGTGGGTGCCGTGGTGTTAACGACACTTCTGTCCTGGGGGGGATTTGATCTGGCAGGCAAGGGCGTGGCCATTGTGGGCGAGGTGCCCAAGGGCTTGCCGCCCCCCCTGACCTTGCCCAGCTTTGACACGGAACTCTGGGGGGGACAGCTGTTCGCCTCGGCCTTGCTGATCTCGATTATCGGGTTCGTTGAAAGCGTATCCGTGGCGCAAACGCTGGCGGCGAAGAAGCGTCAGCGCATCGTGCCGGATCAGGAACTGGTGGGGGGGCTGGGGGGGGCGTCGAACGTGGCTGCGGCCCTGTCGGGCGGTTACCCCCCCGTGACCGGCGGATTTGCGCGCTCGGTCGTGAATTTCGACGCGGGGGGGGCTGAGACCCCCCCGGCGGCGGGGGGGGCCTTCACCGCTGTCGGCATCGCTCTGGCCGCGCTGTTCCTGACCCCCCCGCTTCTGTTTTTCCTGCCCAAGGCCACGCTGGCCGCCACGATCATCGTCGCGGTGCTGAGCCTGGTCGATCTGGGCATTCTGAAACGCACCTGGGCCTATCATCGCGCCGATTTCACCGCCGTGGCCGTGACCATCGCGTTGACCCTTGGTTTCGGGGGGTCGAAATCGGTGTGTCGGCGGGGGGGGTGTTCCTGTCCATCGCACTGTTCCTCTACAAGACCTCCCGGCCCCCCCATATCGCCGAGGTTGGCGTGGTTCCCGGCACGCAGCATTTCCGTAATATCAACCGGCATGAGGTCTGGACGCACCCCCCCGAACTGGTGACGCTGCGGCTGGATGAAAACCTCTATTTCGCCAATGCGCGGTTTATCGAGGATTACCTGCTGGACCGCGTCGCGCGCGGCGGGGGGGTGCGCCATGTTGTGCTGATGTGTTCGGCGGTGAACGAGGTGGACCTGTCAGCGCTGGAAGCCCTGGAGGAAATCAACCACCAACTGGCGGAGGCGGGCGTGACCCTGCACCTGTCCGAGGTCAAAGGGCCGGTGATGGACCGCCTGACGCGCACTGATTTCCTGGCCGATCTGACCGGTGATGTCTTCCTGACCCAATACATGGCCCAGGCCGCTCTGGGGGGGCCGGTCGATGGCTGTCCGGGCGTGGGCAAAAACGTGGCGTAACAGGTCAGAGGGATTTATTGAACGCTTGTGCAATTCCTGCTACGTCCGAAGCCAACCGGATGAGGGAGGACACCCATGCAGATTACTGAAAACACCGTTGTTGTCGTGTCGGGCGGCGCTTCGGGCCTAGGCGGCGCGGTTGTGCGCGGCTTTGCGGCTGCGGGCGCCAAGGCCGGCATTTTCGACCTGAACGAAGACGCAGGCCAGGCCATGGCCGCCGAAGTGGGCGGGGGGGCTTTCGCCAAGGTCGACGTGTCGGACCCGGAGAGCGTGGCGGAGGGCTTCAAGACCCTGCGCGCGGTGCATGGGCAGGAGCGCGTCATGGTCAACTGCGCGGGCATCGGCCCGGCCTCCAAGACCGTGACCCGCGATGGCCCGCACGATCCGGCGATGTATGCCAAGGTGATCGGCGTGAACCTGATCGGCACCTTCAACTGCGCCAGCCAATCGGCGGCGGGCATGGTTGGGGGGGCCGACCCCCCCGTGACGGCGGATGGAGAACGCGGCGTGATCGTCAACACGGCGTCGGTTGCGGCCTTTGACGGGCAGATCGGCCAGCTGGCCTATGCGGCGTCCAAGGGGGGGGCGTGGTCGGCATGACCCTGCCCATGGCCCGCGATCTGTCGCGCGAGGGCGTGCGCGTGGTGACCATCGCGCCCGGCCTGTTCAAGACCCCCCCGCTGCTGGAAGGTCTGCCGCAGGAGGTGCAGGACAGCTGGGCGCGCAGGTGCCGTTCCCGTCGCGCCTTGGTGATCCTGCTGAATACGCCGCCATGGCGCGCCATATCGTCGAAAACTCCATGCTGAATGGCGAGGTGATCCGCCTGGACGGCGCAATCCGCATGGCCCCCCCGCGCTGAGCCCGCCGCATCTGTAACCACAAGGCCCGGACACTGTCCGGGCCTTTTTCGTATTACACCGCGTCCGGCTGGTTTGGCGGCGCGGCGGCGACAAACTCCGGTAAGGCGTCCAGCGCGTCGAAGATGCGGGTCACGGTCGGGTAGGGGGGGGTCATGTCGACCTCGAAGCGCTTGTTGTTCCAGACCTGCGCGTAAAGGCAAAGATCGGCCATCGTGGGGGGGCTGTCGCCGTGGCAGTAGCGGCCGGTGTCCGGGCTGCCCGCCAAGGCCGCCTCCAACGCCTCGAAGGTCACCGCGACCCAATGGCGGAACCAGTCCCCCCCCTTGTCGCCGCCAAACTGCCCTTCGACATGTTGCAGGACGCGCAGGTTGTTCAGCGGATGCACTTCGCAGGCGATCATGTAGGACAGGGACCGCACCCGCGCGCGCCCGACCGGGTCGGCGGGCAGAAGGGCTGGGGGGGTCGGGTGCACCTCTTCCAGCCATTCGATGATGGCCAGGGATTGGGTCAGCACGGTGCCGTCGTCCAGTTCGAGTGACGGGACCAGACCCGCAGGGTTCTTGGCCAGGTAATCCTCGTCGCGGTTTTCGCCCTTCAAAAGGGCATAGGACAGGTAGTCATACGCCAGCCCCCCCTTGAGGTTCAACGCCGCCCTCAGGCGGGTCGAGGTCGAGGACCGGAAATAATTGTGCAGTTTCAGCATGCGCGCTCCGTTCGTTTCGAATGCAACATGCCACGGTGCGGGCGCGGGGGGGGAAAGCCTGTCAGACGGTGTCGGCTGGCCAGATGCGCCAGGCCACGGTCAGGCAGAGCACACCTGACAGAGCCAGGATACTCATCGCCCAGGCGGTGCCGAGCCCGGTGATCAACAGGCCCGACAGCGGGTAGCGACCAGCCAGCAGGCATGCGACAGGGTGAATTGCGCGGCAAACAGGGCCGGGCGGTCCTCGGGCGGGCCAGAACGCGCGATAAGCCGCCCGGACGGGGGGGTCAGCATGGCCGAATATCCCAAGCCGACCCCCCCGGCCCAGCCCAGGACCAGCCCGACGAGGGGGGGTAGGGGGGGCGTGACGACCCAGATCGCGGCCAATCCCGCCAGGGTGGCGGTGCCGAACGCGCCACCTGCCAGCATCACCCGCCGGTCGCTTACCTGTTTCAACAGGCGGGGGGGCAGCACCAGGGCCGCCAGCATCGACCCCCCAGGCCGAACCCGGCCAGCGCCAGTGCCACCGCGCTTTCGCCCAATCCCAGATCGGCGCGCACCACCACCACCGTGTTGACGATCACCATTGCTCCGATCGACGAAATCACCCCCCCGTTCAACGCCAGAAGCGCGCGCAGGCGCGGGGGGGTGGCCAGATACAGGCGCAGCCCCCCCCGCGTGGTGCGGTCATAGATGCCGCGCCGCTTGGTCGGGCGGGGGGGGCTGGGCAGCGTGATCGACACCACCAAAAGCGCCGAAGCGATAAAGCCGATTGCGGTGCCCCCCCAGAACAGGTTGTCAAAACTCATCAGCATCAGTAGTACGGCGGCCAGCATCGGGCTGATCAGGCTTTCCGCATCCATGGCCAGACGCGACAGCGACAGGGCGCGGGTATAGTCATCCTCGTCCGGCAGCACGTCCGGGATGCTGGCCTGAAAGGCCGGGGGGGTGAACCCGGCGGAGGCCGATTGCAGCAAGAAAATCAGCACATAGACCTGCCAGACCTCGGTCACGAACGGCAGGCAGAGCGCCACGCCTGCGCGCACCAGATCCAGCGTCACCAGCATGCGTCGGCGGTCCAGTCGCTCGGCCAGGGCGGCGGCCAGAGGGCCACCAGCACGTAAGCCACCATCTTGATCGTCAGTGCCGTGCCCAGCACCAGACCTGCGCGCTCCCCCCCGGCCAGGTCATAGGCCAGAAGACCAAGTGCGACGGTGGCCAGCCCGGTTCCGGTCAGCGCCACCAACTGCGCAGCGAACAGGTGGCGATAGGTGCGGCGGCGAAGGATGCTGGCCATTGGCGCTTACAGATATTTGGTGATCTGCCGGAACTGATCTGCATCGGTGCCACCCGGTGCGTCAGGATCGAGGCAGTGGTCGATATGATCGTGGATCAAAACCCGTTTGGCATTGGTGATCGCCTTTTCCACGGCGAAGAGCTGTTGGGCAATATCCGCACAAGGCGCGCCACCTTCCAGCATCGACACGACCTTGGCCAGATGTCCGTTGGCCCGTTTAAGCCGGGCAGTGATCAGCGGGTGGGTCTGGTGGCGATGAGACTCTGTCATGCATTTATCCCTATCCTCCCCCCCATGGGGGGGATATTTCAAGATGAGGCGCTGACTGTCTGAGCCTTTCGCGCGAAATTCCACCCATGCCCTGCATGCGGCGGCCCGGTATGCTAAACCACCCCCCCGCGCGCGATTCGCCGTTAAGGCGGATCAGCCAGGCGCGCGACAGCCATGACCACAGCCCAAGGAGCCAAATGGTGACGGACAAGATCAGGCAGGCCGCCCGTCTCAGCGTGGCCCCCCCCATGATGGATTGGACGGATCGTCATTGCCGGTATTTCCACCGGCTGATGAGCTTTGAGACATTGTTCTACACCGAAATGGTCACCGCACCGGCCCTTGTGCGGGGGGGCGGGGGGGCGGTGCATCTGCTGGACTACAACGCTGAGGAACACCCGCTGGCGGTGCAATTGGGCGGTTCGGACCCGGCGGAGCTGGCGGCGGCCACACGGCTCTGTGTCGAAAGGGGGGTTATGACGAGGTAAACCTGAATGTCGGCTGTCCCTCGGACCGGGTGCAGTCGGGCACGTTTGGCGCGGTGTTGATGAAAACGCCGGATCTGGTGGCCGATTGCGTGTCGGCGATGGGTGAGGCGGCGGGCGGGGGGGTCGAGGTCACCGTCAAATGCCGCATTGGCGTCGATGACCAGGAGGCAGCGCAGGTGCTGCCGGACTTCCTGGACAAGATGCGCGGCGCGGGCGTGACGCGTATCGCGGTGCATGCGCGCAAGGCGTGGCTGCAGGGGGGGCTGAGCCCCCCCAAGGAAAACCGGGATATCCCGCCGCTGGAGTACCCGCTGGTGCATCGCATGAAGGCCGACTTCCCCCCCGACCTGCACCTGTCGATCAACGGCGGTATCACGTCGCTGGACGAGGCCCAGGCGCATCTGGAGATCATGGACGGCGTGATGATCGGCCGCGCGGCCTATCACCAACCCGCCGATATCCTGCTGGAGGCGGATCAACGCATCTATGGTGCGCCCCCCCACGCGGCAAAATCCGCGCATCAGGTTGCGCAGGAAATGATCCCCCCCTATGTCGAGGCACGCCTGGCAGAAGACATCCGCCTGCATTCGATCACCCGGCACATGCTGGGCCTTTTCGCCGGTCGCCCCCCCGGCGCGCGTGCCTGGCGGCGCATCCTGTCCGAAGGGGGGGCCACCAAACCCGGCGCAGGCATCCCGCTTCTGCGCGAGGCCCTGGCGGCAGTGCCTGAAACAGCGCCCGAAACAGTCCCGGTCGAGGCTGACGCCCTCGCGCAAATCGGCTAGGAAGGGGGGGCAAAGCCGGGAGCCCCCCCTACATGCCTGAAATGACAACCCTTCTGCCGATGCTGGCGCTACTGATGGCCATCGGAGCCTTTGCCGGCGTCATGGCCGGGTTGTTGGGCGTGGGCGGCGGCATCATCCTTGTGCCGGCTTTCTTCTATGCGTTCTCGTCTTTGGGGGGGTATGGGTCCGACCAGTTGATGCAGATCTGTCTGGGCACCTCGTTGGCGACAATCATTGTGACCTCTCTGCGGTCTGTGCAAAGCCACAACCGCAAGGGGGGGGCGGTGGATTGGGTCATCCTGCGCAGCTGGGCTCCGGGTATCGCGCTGGGCGCGCTGATCGGGGGGGTGGCCGTCGCAGCCGGGTTGCGGTCGGTCGTGTTGCAAGGCGTATTCGGAGCATTGGGCCTGGTGATCGGTGCCTATCTGGGGGGCTGGGGGGGCGCGCCGATTGGCGATTGGGAGAGGTCATGCCGGGCGGGCTGCGCCAGGGTGTGCTGTCGCCGGTGCTGGGGGGGTTCCTTTCGGTATTGATGGGTATCGGTGGCGGGTCCTTCGGCGTGCCGCTGATGAGCCTCTATGGCCAACCGATCCACCGCGCCGTCGCGACGGCGGCCGGGTTCGGCGTGATCATTGCCGTGCCCTCGGTCCTGGGTTTTCTGCTGTTGCCGATCGCGCCCGAGGCCCGGCTGCCCTGGTCAATCGGTGCGGTGAACCTGCCGGCATTCGCCGTGGTGATTGCCATGACCCTGATCACGACCCCCCCCTATGGCGCGCGCCTAGCCCATGCGATGGATCCCAAACCGCTGCGCCGTGTCTTTGCGGTCTTTCTGACCCTGGTCGCGCTGAACATGCTTAGAAAGGCGCTGGGATGGTAGACGATTTCGTGGACAGAGGCTGGGTGAAGTTCGACCGTGACGACAAGGTCCTGGCCTGGGTGGACCATGTAAAGCCCCCCCTGGCGATTGCTGCGCAGAAGGATCCCGCACATGCCGCCTGGTGGCGCTGCGATGACACTTGGTTCGTGGGCGTCAACGCGCTGGACAACGATGGGCGGGGGGGGTGTGTCGGTGATGGACCTCCACTGGAGGGCAGCGCGATGACGTTTGCCCGTGACCTTGCCGATCTACCGCTGGACAAGGCGCAACTGTCGACCATGTTCCCCCCCGGCTATCCGCGCCGCAGCATTGGAGAGACCGAGGCCGCCCATCGCTACCGTGCCCGCCGAGACAGTGCCCATGTCGATGGGTTGAAACCCTTCGGACCCGACCGGCGGCGTCAAGTGGACGAGGCGCATGCCTGGCTGCTTGGCGTGCCGCTGACCGACACGCCCGCCAGCCCCCCCTTTGTGCTTTGGGAGGGCAGCCACCATATCATGCAGGCGGCCTTTCGGGATGTGTTCGACGGCGTTGCGCCCGAGGACATGAAGACCCATGACGTGACCGATGCTACCAGGCCGCCCGGCGCAAGGTGTTTGACACCTGCGCCCGGATCGAACTGATCGCCAAACCGGGCGAAGCTATGTGTTGCATCGCCACACGCTGCACGGGGGGGTGGCACCCTGGACCGCGGGGGGGCTCACCGCCGGGCCAGAGGGCCGCATGATCGCCTATTTTCGCCCGGAACTGCCCGGCGGCGTGGTGGACTGGCTCTGACACACCCTCAACCTTTCTCAGCCTTTCATCTTTCCCGAAATATCCCCCCCGCCGGAGGCCTGCGCCCGCTTGCGGGCGCGTTCCCCCCCCGGCGCAGCCGGGCCACCGCCCCCCCGCAGGTGAAAATTATTTCAAATAATTTTGTTGCCGGTGGCCCACTCGCGGGCAAAGCCCGCTGTCGGGGGGGGACAAGCCCCCCCGCCAAGGCGGGGGGGCGCTTTTGGGTACGTCAGGTTACGGCTGATCGGGCCTTGTAGTCCGCGCGATCCCAAAGCCGCCCGTCCATGACTTCGGCTATGACTTCAACCGCCCGGTCGATGTCGCCCGCGTCAATGAAAAGCGGCGTGATGCCGAAGCGCATGATGTCCGGCGCGCGGAAGTCGCCCACCACCCCCCCGCGCGCGATCAGCGCCTGCATTGCGGCGTATCCCTCGTGGAAATGGAACGAGACCTGGCTGCCCCCCCGCAGCTCCGGCTCGCGAGGCGAGGCGAGGCGCAGATCGGGGGGGCACTTGGCCTCAACCCCCCCGGCGATGAAACGCTCGGACAATTCGAATGAACGCGCGCGCAGGGCCTGCATGTCGACCGTGTCCCAGATTTCCAACGCCGCGTCCAGCGCGGCCATCTGCAACACCGGTGGCGTGCCCACGCGCATGCGTTCGATGCCCATGCCGGGACGGTAGTCCTGATCGAAGTCGAAAGGGGGGGCCTCGTGGCCCAGCCAGCCGGACAGGGCCGGGGGGGCGACGCCGCTTTGGTGGCGCGGTGCGACATAGATGAAGGCGGGCGCGCCGGGGGGGCCTGCGTTCAGGAACTTGTAGGTGCAACCGCAGGCAAAATCCGCCCCCCCTGCGCCTGACAGGTCCACCGGTAGGGCCCCCCCCGCGGAATGGGCCAGATCCCAGACCACCAGAGCCCCCCCCGCCGCATGGGCGGCCTTGATCAGCGCGGGCATGTCGTGACGGCGACCGGTGCGGTAATCCACCTCGGTCAGCATCAGAACCGCCACATCCGGGCCGATGCGCCCGACCACCTCTTCGGGCGCAACGGTCACCAGCTCATGCCCGTGCCCCCCCATGGATCGCGCCAGCCCCCCCTGCGCCATGTAAAGGTCCGAGGGGGGGAAGTTCCCCCCCGTATCCGACAGGATCACCCGCCGGTCAGGGCGCATGGACAGGGCGGCGGCCAGCGCCTGGTAGACCTTGACCGATAGCGTGTCGCCGGTGGTGATGGCACCGGGTTCAGCCCCCCCCACCAGCCGCCCGATACGGTCCCCCCCCAGCGCCGTGGGCTGCGCCATCCAGCCCGCCCGGTTCCAGGCGGTGATCAGCATCCCGCCCCCCCATTCGTCGGTCACGGTGCGGGCGACACGGGCGGCAGCGCTTCGGGGGGGCAGGGGGGGGCCCAGCGAGTTGCCATCCAGATAAACCATACCGGGCGGCAGGTCGAAAAGAGCTTTGGTGGCGGCGAAATCCATACGCATGTCCTTCTGAGATGGGAGTGTCCGGTAAGCCGGACCGGCCAAGGTTGCGCCACGTTAGCGTGCTTGCGCGCGGGGGGGGCAAGCCCCCCCGGAGTTGGCGCAAACATCTTGCATGCGCCCGGCGAAACGCAAAGATGCGCTGCGGAACCGGAGGCCTCATGCGCATCATCACCCTGCTACTTCGCTGGATCGACATCCCGCCGGGCTGGCTTGCGCTGAGTGCGGCGGCGGCCTGGGGGGGGCTGGATGCGCTCATCCCCCCCGGACTTGGGTTCGGCTGGACCTGGAGCCGCGTGCTGGGCGACGGGCTGATTGCCCTGGGCCTGGGCACCATGGGGGGGCTGGCCTTCTGGGAGTTCCTGCGCGCCCGGACCAGTGTTATTCCACGCCAAATGCCCTCTGCCTTTCTGAAGCGCGGCATCTACCGGCTGACCCGCAACCCGATCTACCTTGGCGATGCGATGGTGCTGGCGGGGGGGCTCATTCTGCGCTGGGACGTGTTGGCCGCCCTGCCGTTGGTGCCTGCCTTCGCGGCCCTTATCACCCGCCGCTTCATCCTTGGCGAAGAGGCTGGCCTGATTGCCCGGTTCGGCGACGAGTTTACAGAATGGGCTGCCCATGTGCGGCGTTGGTTGTGACGGAACGCAACAAAATGTCCCAGCTGGGCAAGGAAATGTCGAAAACACGTGAAAAAAAGGTCGCAACGTTGCGTCATGGGGGGGTGGCAATACACCGCACGTCGCGTATAGGAAACTTGAAACCATGGCCAGGGAGGGGGGGATTCCCCCCCGCCCCCCCGGTGGTGCTGAACGGGAGAAAGGGAGAGACACGTGAAGATCGGTGTACCCAAGGAAGTCTTCGAGGGCGAGAACCGCGTCGCGATGACGCCGGACTCGGCCAAGTTGCTTCAGAAGCTTGGCTATGAATGCGTGATCGAGACGAAGGCGGGCGAAAACGCCGGCTTTTCGGATGCGCTTTACAAGGAGGCCGGTGTCGAGGTGGTCAAGACCGCCGCCGCGCTGTGGAAGGCCGCTGATATCGTCGCCAAGGTGCGCGAGCCCAATGACACGGAGATGAAGCGTCTGCGCAAGGGCCAGACCCTGATCAGCTTCTTCAATCCGGGCGGCAACGAAGCGGGCATGGAAAAGGCCAAGGCGTCGGGTGCCAATGTGATCGCCATGGAAATGGTGCCGCGTATCTCACGCGCCCAGAAGATGGATGCGCTGTCCTCGATGGCCAATATCGCGGGCTACCGCGCGGTGATCGAAGCGGGCAACAACTTCGGCCGCTTCTTCACCGGTCAGGTGACCGCCGCCGGTAAGGTTCCGCCTGCCAAGGTTCTGGTGGTTGGTGCCGGTGTGGCCGGTCTGGCCGCGATCGGCACCTCGACCTCGCTGGGGGGGGCCATTACGCTGGCCTTCGACGTGCGGCCGGAAGTGGCCGAACAGGTCGAAAGCATGGGGGGGGCCGAGTTCGTCTATCTGGACTTCGAGGAAGAGCAGCAGGATGGCGCGGCCACCGGCGGCTATGCGTCTGTGCAGTCGGAGGAATTCCGCAACGCGCAGCTGGCCAAGTTCCGCGAGCTGGCCCCCCCGGAAGTTGACATCGTCATCACCACGGCGCTGATCCCCCCCAACCGTCCCGCCCCCCCCAAGCTGTGGACCGAAGACATGGTTGCGGCGATGAAGCCCGGCTCGGTCATCATCGACCTGGCGGCCGAGCGTGGCGGCAACGTCGAAGGCACCGTCAAGGACGAGAAGGTCGTGACCAAGAACGGCGTGACCATCGTCGGCTATACCGACTTCCCGTCGCGCATGGCCGCCCAGTCGTCCAGCCTCTATGCCAACAACATCCGCCACATGATGTCGGACCTGACGCCCGAGAAGGACGGCCAGGTCAACCACGATATGGAAGATGACGTGATCCGTGGCGCGACGGTGACCTATGAGGGTGAGATCACCTTCCCGCCGCCGCCGCCGAAGATCCAGGCGATTGCGGCCCAGCCGCAGAAGGAAGCTCCGAAAGAGCTGACGGCGGAAGAGAAACGCGCGCAGGAAGTGGCCGAGTTCAAGGCGCAGACCAAACAGCAGGTCACCCTGCTGGGCGTCGGCGCGGTGCTGCTGCTGGGCGTGGGCCTGGTGGCACCCGCCAGTTTCATGCAGCACTTCATCGTCTTTGTGCTGGCCGTGTTTGTCGGCTTCCAGGTGATCTGGAATGTCTCGCATTCGCTGCACACCCCCCCGCTGATGGCCGTGACCAACGCCATTTCGTCGATCATCATCCTTGGTGCCGTTCTGCAGATCGGATCCGGAAGCTTCCTGGTGATCCTGCTTGCCGCGATCTCGGTCTTCTTCGCCGGGATCAACATCTTCGGCGGTTTCCTTGTCACCCGGCGCATGCTCGCCATGTTCCAGAAGTCGTAAGGGCCCCCCCTGCAATGGAATTCGGTTTCACGACGGCAGCCTATGTGGTTGCAGCTGTTCTGTTCATCCTGTCGCTGGGTGGCCTGTCGGGCCAGGAAAGCGCCAAACGCGCCGTGTGGTACGGCATCGTCGGCATGGCGCTGGCGGTGGCGGCAACCCTGATCGGGCCCGGTGCGGGCCTGTGGTGGCTGTCCATTCCGCTGATCGCGGCGGGCGCCTTATCGGCTATCAACTGGCCTCCAAGGTCGAAATGACCCAGATGCCGGAACTGGTCGCGGGCATGCATGCCCTGGTCGGTCTGGCGGCGGTCTTCGTCGGCTTCAACGCGCATTTCGAGATCATCAATGCGGCCGAGGCTTTGGCCGCCGGTCCCGATGCGGTCAAGGAACTGGGCGCTTTCGGCAAGCTCATCGCCAAGAAAACGGCGATCGAGATCAACATCCTTTATGTTGAACTGTCGCTGGGCGTCTGGATCGGGGGGGCCGTGACCTTTACCGGCTCGGTCATTGCCTATGGCAAACTGTCGGGCAAGGTGACCTCGGCGGCTGAAAAGCTGCCTGGTGGGCACATGCTGAACGCCGGTGCGGCGATCCTGTCGCTGATCTGCCTGATCTGGTACCTGAACTCGGGCGCGATGCTGCCGCTTCTGATCCTGACCGTGGCGGCGCTGTTCATCGGCTATCACCTGATCATGGGCATCGGCGGTGCCGACATGCCGGTGGTCGTGTCGATGCTGAACAGCTACTCGGGCTGGGCCGCGGCCGCCATCGGCTTCTCGCTGGGCAATGACCTTCTGATCGTGGTCGGCGCGCTGGTGGGCTCGTCCGGTGCGATCCTGTCCTACATCATGTGCAAGGCGATGAACCGGTCCTTCATCTCGGTGATCCTGGGCGGCTTCGGCGGCACCACGGGTCCGGCGATGGAGATCGAAGGCGAACAGATCGCCATCGACGCCGAAGGCGTGGCCGCCACGCTGGAAGATGCCGACAGCGTCATCATCATCCCCCCCGGCTACGGCATGGCCGTCGCCCAGGCACAGCAGAACGTGGCCGAACTGACCCGCCGCCTGCGCGCCAAGGGCAAGAACGTGCGCTTTGCCATCCACCCGGTGGCGGGCCGTCTGCCCGGTCACATGAACGTGCTCTTGGCCGAGGCCAAGGTGCCCTATGACATCGTGATGGAGATGGACGAGATCAACGAGGACTTCCCGGAAACGGACGTTGCCATCGTCATCGGCTCGAACGACATCGTGAACCCGGCCGCCCAGGACGACCCGAACAGCCCCCCCATCGCCGGCATGCCGGTGCTGGAATGCTGGAAGGCCAAGCAGGTCTTCGTGTCGAAACGCGGCCAGGGCGCGGGATACTCGGGCATCGAGAACCCGCTGTTCTTCAAGGAGAACACGCGCATGTTCTACGGTGACGCGAAACAGTCGCTGGATACGCTGTTGACGATGATTGATTGATCCTTCGATCATATGAACCAGAAGGGTGCCCCCCCGTGGGGGGGTGCCCTTTTTTTTCGTGCCGGGGGGGCCTGGACCAAGCCGCGCGCAGCGCGGCCACCCTATGACTGGAAGCGGGCTTTGCCCGCGAGAGGGGGGGCGTTGGCGAAGATTATTTCAAATAATCTTGCTGCCGGTGGCCGGGGGGGCTGCGCCCCCCCGGCAGGCACCTGGGGGGGCTAGAGTGGCGTCTCAGCCTTGGGCGCGCGCGGTCTGCGGGGGGGTTTGCGCGGACGGCGGGGGGGTTTCTCGCCAGGTGCGCGTTCCGGGCGGATCTTTGGTGTGCCCCCCCCGCAGCCGGTAGCCGGTGCATCGGCGCGTCTTGCCATTCGCCCGGATGCAGATTTCCCAGCCGCCAGGGCCCGATCCCCCCCGCGCGCACAAGGCGCAGGGTGGGCAGGCCGATGGCCGCCGTCATGCGCCGCACCTGGCGGTTGCGCCCTTCGGAGATCACGATCTCCAGCCAACGGTCGGGGGGGATGGACTTGCGAAACCGCACCGGTGGGTCGCGTTCCCAGAGCTTCGGCGCTTCAATGATGCGCGCCCGAGCCGGGCGCGTCGGCCCGTCATTGAGTTGCAGCCCCCCCTTGCGCAGAGGCTCAAGGTCGCGCCCTGTGGGGGGGTCGCCTTCGACCTGCACCCAATAGGTCTTTTCCATCTTGTTCTTCGGATGGGCAATTTTAGCCTGCAGCCCACCGTCGTCCGTGAGCAACATTAACCCCCCCTCGCTGTCGCGATCCAGCCGCCCCCCCGCCGGGTAGACGCCGGGCAAGTCGATATAGAGCGACAGGGTGGGCCGTTCGGTCGGGCTTTTCTTGTCGGTAAACTGCGGCAGCACGCCGAAGGGTTTGTTGAACTGGATCAGACGGGTCATGGCAAGGGCTTAACGCGGTGGGCGGCGCGGGGGGGAAAGCCCGTCTTTCGGCGCGCTTCAACCACGCCCATGTAATCGCAAGCGCAGGTTTGCCTCCTGATGCGGGAGAGGGTTGCGTTTCACATGTTAAGCGTTACCCATGGGCGCATGAACACATCCCGGGCAATCCTGTTGAAGCTCGCCTCGGTGGCGGGGGGGTTCGTGTCGATGGCGGCGCTGATCAAGCGGCCTCGGATGGGGGGGTGCCGCCGGGGGGGCAAGCGGTGTTCTTTCGATCCTTGTTCGCGATCCCGGTGATCCTGGTCTGGCTGTACCTCGATGGCAACCTGAAGCGCGGGCTGCGCACGGCGAACCCTTTGGGGGGGCATCTATGGCGCGGGCTGCTGGGTACCACGGCGATGGGGGGGCTGAATTTCTGGGCGCTGGGTCTGTTGCCGCTGCCAGAGGTTACGGCGATCTTCTTTGCAGCACCCATCCTGACGGTGATCTTCGCCGCCATGTTCCTGGGCGAGCAGGTGCGCGCCTTTCGCCTGACGGCCGTTGGGCTTGGGCTGGTCGGCGTGTTGATCATCCTGTCGCCGCGCCTGACCGCCTTTTCCGAGGGCGACGTCAGCGCCACCCAGACGCTCGGCGCGGTTCTGGCGCTGATGGCGGCGACCTTTGCGGCACTTGCAAGATCTTCGTGCGCAAGCTTGTTGGGATCGAACACCCGGCGACCGTCGTCTTCTATTTCTCGCTGACCGCAACTTGCCTGTCGGCTTTGACCATTCCCTTCGGCTGGGCCTGGCCCAGCCCGGCCGAGATGGTTTTTCTGGTGCTGGCGGGTGTGATCGGTGGGGGGGTGTCGCAGGGATTGCTGACCACCGCCTTCCGCCATGCCGAGGCCGCGCTGATCGCGCCCTTTGACTATGCCTCGATGCTGCTGTCGCTGCTGATTGGCTATTTCATCTTTGCCGAGGTGCCGACCCTGCCGATGCTGGCGGGGGGGGCGGCGCTGGTGATTGCGGCGGGCATCCTGATCATCTGGCGCGAGCGTCAACTGGGGGGGCTGGAGCGCGGCAAGGGGGGGCGTCAGGCGATGACGCCAGGCGGGCAGTAGGCGGGCAACGGACAGGTGGGGGGGGAACCATCCCACAAACCCTCTGGCGCTGATTCGCTTTTCGCGATAGAATCATCCACAGACCCGGATAACCGGGCGTGTATATGAGGCAGTTTCAGGCGGTTCTCTCATGACCGAGATGGTTTACGGCGCGCTCCCGCAGGCAGCAGGCGAGCCCATTCTTCCCCCCCGTTGGTGGCGGACGATCGACAAATGGTCGGTCTCCTGCGTGATGATCCTGTTCGGGATCGGGCTGCTTCTGGGGGGGCTTGCGGCCTCGCCGCCGCTGGCGGAACGCAACGGGCTGGACCCGTTTCACTATGTCGAACGGCAGGTGATCTTTGGCGGCGCGGCGCTGGTGGCGATGTTCGCCACCACCATGATGCCGCCGCAGCTGGTGCGTCGCCTGGGCGTGCTGGGCTTCATCGGTGCCTTTATCGCCCTGGCGCTTTTGCCCGTGCTGGGCACGGATTTCGGCAAGGGCGCGGTGCGCTGGTATTCGCTGGGCTTTGCCTCCGTCCAGCCGTCCGAGTTCCTGAAACCGGTCTTCGTCATTGTCTGCGCCTGGCTGATGGCCGCCAGTCACGAGATCAACGGTCCGCCCGGCAAGACGATCTCTCTGCTGCTGGCGGCGACCGTGGTGGGGGGGTTCCTGGCGATGCAGCCGGATTTCGGCCAATCGGCGCTGATCCTGTTCGGCTGGGGGGGGTGATGTACTTCCTGGCCGGCGCGCCTTTTACCCTGCTCATTGCCATCGCCTGTATCGTGATCATGGGCGGCATGTTTGCCTATAACAACTCCGAACACTTCGCCCGCCGCATTGACGGGTTCCTGAACCCCCCCGAGGTCGATCCGACCACCCAACTGGGCTATGCCACCAATGCGATCCGCGAGGGCGGCTATTTCGGTGTGGGCGTGGGCGAAGGCCAGGTGAAATGGTCGCTGCCGGACGCGCATACCGACTTCATCATCGCGGTGGCGGCCGAGGAATACGGCTGATCCTGGTGCTGGTGATCATCGCGCTTTATGCGACCATCGTGGTGCGCAGTTTCCTGCGGCTGATCCAGGAACGGGACATGTTCATCCGCCTCGCAGGCACCGGTCTGGCCGCCATGTTCGGCGTGCAGGCCCTGATCAACATGGGGGGGGTTGCGGTTCGGCTGCTTCCCGCCAAGGGCATGACGCTTCCCTTCGTCTCCTACGGCGGATCGTCGCTGATCGCGGGCGGCGTCGCTCTGGGCATGCTTCTGGCCTTTACCCGCACCCGCCCGCAGGGGGGGAAAATCGGTGACATCCTGTTGCAACGAGGCCTTCGATGAGCACCCCCCCCAAAATCCGCCGCTACTTGTCATCGCCGCCGGGGGGGGAACCGGCGGCCATATGTTTCCGGCCCAGGCCCTGGCCGAGGTCATGCTGCGCAAGGGCTGGCGGGTGAAACTGTCGACCGACGCGCGCGGGGGGGCGCGTTACACCGGCGGCTTTCCCCCCCATGTGGTCGAAATCGAACAGGTCTCGTCGGCGACCTTCGCGCGGGGGGGTGGCGTGCTGGCCAAGCTTGCCGTGCCCTTCAAGGTGCTGGGCGGTATCCTGTCGATGACCGCGCGGATGCGCCGCGACCGGCCCGCCTGTGTGGTGGGCTTTGGCGGCTACCCGAGCATTCCGGCGCTGGGGGGGGCGGCGACGTTGTTGCGTCTGCCGCGCATGATCCATGAACAAAACGGGGGGTTTTGGGGGGGCGGGTCAACAAGCTCTTCGCAAAGCGCGTGCACCGCCTGGCCTGCGGCACCTGGCCCACCGCCGTGCCCGAGGGCGTTGAGGCCGTTCACACCGGCAATCCCGTTCGCGCCGCGGTGCTGGAACGGGCAGGGGGGCCGCGTATATCGCGCCCGGAGATTACCCGATGTCGATTCTGGTGATCGGCGGCAGCCAGGGCGCGCGCGCGCTTTCGGACAATGTCCCCCCCGGTGCCATCGCCGCGCTGCCGGATCACATCTTGCAACATGTCTCGGTCAGCCACCAGGCGCGGGATGAGGATGGCGAACGCGTGCGCGCCTTCTACGATGCCCATGGCATCCGCGCCGATGTGCAGCCGTTCTTCTCCGACGTACCTGCGCGCCTGTCCGAGGCGCAGCTGGTCATCTCGCGCGCCGGGGGGGCCGGTTCGGTCGCCGATATCAGCGTGATCGGCCGCCCGTCGATCCTGATCCCGTACCCCCCCTACGCCACGGAAGACCACCAAAGCGCCAACGCTCGTGGCCTGGTCGACGCGCAAGCCGCGATCCTGATCCCGGAAAGCCAGCTTGACGTTCCGACCCTTTCGGCGCAAATCGCTGCCGTATTGGACAACCCGCAAGGGGGGGCGCTGCAAATGGCCAATGCCGCGTTGGCGCAGGGCATCCCCCCCGACGCCACCCAGCGCCTTGTGGACATGGTGCACGACCTGACAGGAGTACCCGAGTAAATGAACGCCGCCGCCACCAAACTGCCCACCGAAATGGGCATCATCCACTTCACCGGCATTGGTGGCATCGGCATGTCAGGCATCGCGAGGTGCTTTTGAACCACGGCTACCGCGTTCAGGGCTCGGACCTGAAAAGCTCGAAGATCACCAAGCGGTTGGAAGGGCTGGGGGGGGCCAAGGTCTTCATCGGCCAGGCGGCGGATAACCTTGAAGACGCCGAAGTGGTGGTCATTTCCTCGGCCATCAAACCGGGCAACCCGGAACTGGACGCCGCCCGCGTGCGCGGGTTGCCCGTTGTGCGCCGGGCCGAGATGCTGGCCGAGCTTATGCGCCTCAAGTCGAACGTCGCCATTGCCGGCACCCATGGCAAGACGACGACCACCACTATGGTGGCCGAACTGCTGGAAAAAGGCGGCATAGACCCCCCCACCGTGATCAACGGCGGCATCATCCACGCCTATGGCTCCAACGCGCGTATGGGGGGGCAGGGGGGGGAATGGATGGTGGTCGAGGCGGATGAAAGCGACGGGACGTTCAACCGCCTGCCCGCCACCATCGCCATCGTGACCAATATCGACCCTGAGCATATGGAGCATTGGGGGGGCGACTTCGATGCACTCAAGAAGGGCTTTCTTGAGTTCGTGTCGAACATCCCCCCCTTCTACGGCGTTGCGATCTGCTGCACCGACCACCCGGAAGTGCAGAACCTGGTCGGCAAGATCACCGACCGCCGTGTCATCACCTTCGGTTTCAACGCCCAGGCCGACGTGCGGGCGGTGAACCTGACCTACAAGGGCGGCGTGGCGCATTTCGACATTGAACTGCATGGCGAAGAGGCCGTGATCGAAGGCTGCACCCTGCCGATGCCGGGCGACCACAATGTCTCAAACGCCCTGGCTGCCGTGGCCGTGTCGCGTCATCTTGGCATGAAACGTGAGGAAATCCGCGAAGCCTTGGCGGCTTTCGGGGGGGGTCAATCGCCGCTTCACCAAGGTGGGCGAAGCGAACGGCGTCACCGTGATCGACGATTACGCCCACCACCCGGTGGAAATCGCGGCCGTCTTGAAAGCCGCCCGCCAGGCCTGCGAGGGCCGGGTCATCGCGGTGCACCAGCCGCACCGCTACACCCGCCTGCATTCGCTGTTTGACGACTTCTGCGCCTGTTTCAACGAGGCCGACGTGGTCGGTATCGCCGAGGTTTTCGCCGCCGGCGAAGCCCCCCCGATCGAAGGTGCCACCCGCGATGACCTGGTTGCCGGCCTCATCGCCCACGGCCATCGCCACGCGCGCAATGTCGACAGTGAAGACGACCTGACGCGACTGGTAAAGGAACAGGCCAGACCGGGCGATATGGTGGTCTGCCTGGGGGGGGCGGGCACGATCTCGGCCTGGGCAAATGGATTGCCTGCGCGGTTGGGGGGGGCTAGCAATGCGTGTCCTTGGGTTCCTTTCGATGTTGCTAATGACAGGGACGGCTTGGGCAGGCTGTGATTTTGAAATCGTTGAGGTTAAGAACTGGGCGATCCAACCGATTGATGCGAATACCAACCGGCTCAGAACCGAGCTGGTTTGGGGGGGGTGCCGTCGCAGTGCGTATGGTTGATGGTTCGGTTCGGTTTTCAGATGTGCTGGGTGGGCGGATCGCGTCCTTTGCCCTGACGCGCGATCAAAAGCTGACCCCCCCCGGACAGGCCTTCGTTGAAGAGGGAAGATGGGGGGGGCTCAATACTTTCGAGCGCCTTCTGGAAATGCACCAGGATGATGTGGTTGTGCGGGTATGTGTGCGTGCTGTCGTGACGGAGGATGGCGTGGTTGTGAAGTTCGATGGTTGACAGTTTGATGGCCACTTACGCAGCCTTCGGGCTTTCCTTCCTGCTCGGACTGGGCCTTGTCCTGCGGCCCGGGGGGGTCATCTTTCGGTTTTCCCTTCTGAATGGTGTTTTTTTGGCCGTCGTTGGCATTCTCTTGTTCTCGGCTCGGCGTATGATGGACGACCTGTCGTTCGATAATGGCCTGACCCTGGGTATCGGGTTTGCCAGCGCCGCCCTGGGAGCGATGATCGGCTGGCGGCTGAGGCGCTGGGAGAGACGTCCGCGAGACTGACCGCGCCAGAGAGGAATAGTCATGAGCCTGACCCTGGTCCTTGCCTGCCTCTGGGTTCTCGCCGCGACCGGCGTGGCCTTCCTGCCCATGCGCACACAGGTCGCACCGGGGGGGTTGTTCTTGCTGGTCGCCGCGCCGATCCTGATGTATTTCATGGCAAAAGAGCATGGGCTGGTTGTTTTTGCCCTTGCGCTCGCGGCATTTCTGTCCATGTTCCGCCGTCCATTGATCTATTTCGCCCGGCGCGCGCTGGGCCGCCATTCGGAGCCGCGGCAATGACCCTGTCTCTCACCCTTGCCTGCGCCTGGGCGGTGCTTGCCAATGTGATTGCGATGTTTCCCTCGCGCCGCCAGCACTGGCCGGGCGGCCTGGGGGGGCTGATTGCCGTGGGTATCCCGATCCTGGGCTTTGTCACCTACGAAAACGGCCCGCTGGTCGCCATCGTCGTGGCCGCAGCGGGCATGTCGGTCTTGCGCTGGCCTGTGATCTATCTGACCCGCTGGGTCCGCGCGCGGGTAAGCCGCTAGTGGCGTGGTGCGGTTCCGCACCATCTGCCCCCCCTTGGCAGGCCTCCCCCCCCGCCGTTATGACGCGGGCATGAGCTTTGATCTGCCCCCCCCGGTGCGTGGCACCCTGACCGAGAACCGCCCTCTGAACGACCTGACCTGGCTGCGCGTGGGTGGGCCTGCGGATTGGCTGTTCCAGCCTGCGGATGTTGAAGACCTGCAGGACTTCCTGGCGGCGCTCGACCCGTCCATCCCGGTGTTTCCCATGGGTGTGGGGGGGTCAAACCTGATCGTGCGCGATGGCGGCATTCGCGGTGTGGTGATCCGCATGGGGGGGCGCGGTTTCAACGGGATTTCCATCGAGGGCACCACGGTGACCGCAGGCGTGGCCGCGCTGGACGCCCACGTGGCGCGCAAGGCGGCCGCAGCAGGCGTCAACCTGACCTTCCTGCGCACCATTCCCGGTGCGATCGGTGGTGCGGTGCGGATGAACGCGGGCTGCTATGGCGATTACGTGGCGGATGTTTTTACCTCGGCCAAGGCGGTGACGCGGGCAGGGGGGGAGCTTGTCACGCTTACCGCCGATGACTTGAACTTCGCCTACCGCCAAAGCGAGCTACCTGAAGGCTGGGTTCTGGTCGAAGCAACCTTCGAAGGCCCCCCCGCAGGCGATCCCGCCGCGTTGGAGGCCCGCATGGCCGCCCAACTGGCCAAACGGGACGAAACCCAACCCACCAAGGACCGCACGGCGGGCAGCACCTTCCGCAACCCGGCAGGCTTCAGTTCGACCGGCAAGGCGGACGACACCCATGACCTGAAGGCCTGGAAGGTGATCGACGACGCTGGCATGCGCGGTGCAACCCTGGGTGGGGGGGCACAGATGAACACGATGCATTCGAACTTCCTGACCAACACCGGCGAGGCCACGGCCGCCGACTTGGAAGGTCTTGGCGAATTGGTCAGAAAAAAAAGGTTTACGAGAACAGCGGCATAGCGCTACAATGGGAAATCAAACGGGTCGGTGAACCTAAGGTTGACTAAGGTCAGCAAAAAGGTCGAAAACGCGATCTGACTTTGCCCTCAACGAAGGGCGCAGCAGTATACTCAGAACAACGGACCTGGGCGGTTCGATATAATCATCAAGGGTCGGAAAAACCGATCCGTTAATGAGGCAAAAGGGCCGGTAAACGGCTTGGTACGAGGCAACTAACGTGGGCAAGTCGAGCAGGACAGCCCCCCCGAAAGTCGCGGTCTTGATGGGTGGCCCCCCCTCGGCAGAACGCGAGGTCTCCCTCAGCTCCGGGCGCGAATGCGCCACGGCTTTGCGGGAAGAGGGTTTCGAGGTCATCGAAATCGACGCAGGCGCGGACCTTGTGGCGCGCCTTGAGGATGTTCAGCCGGATGTGGTCTTCAACGCGCTCCACGGTCGCTGGGGGGGCGAAGATGGCTGCGTGCAAGGCGTGCTGGAATGGCTGGGCCTGCCCTACACGCATTCCGGCGTGCTGGCCTCGGCCCTGGCGATGGACAAGGAACGGTCGAAACAGGTGTTCCGCGAGGCGGGGGGGCTGCCGGTGGTGCATAGCGTGCTGGCGGGCAAGGCAGAAGTCCAGACGCGCCATGTGATCGACCCGCCCTATGTGGTCAAACCCAACAACGAAGGCAGCTCGGTCGGGATCTATATCGTCAACGAGGGTGCCAATTCCCCCCCGCCGAAACTGGCCGATACCATGCCGGACACGGTCATGGTCGAAACCTATGCGCCGGCGCGAGATGACGACCGCCGTGATGGGCGACAAGGCGATGGGCGTGACCGACATCATCACCGATGGCTGGTACGACTATGACGCCAAGTACAAGGAGGGCGGCTCGCGCCACGAACTGCCCGCCAATATCCCCCCCGCCGAGATCGAGGCCGCCTGTCTGGACTACGCCCTGCGTGCGCACAATGCCCTGGGCTGTCGCGGCGTGTCGCGCACTGATTTCCGCTGGGACGAGGCGCGCGGGCTGGACGGGCTGATCATCCTTGAGGTCAACACCCAACCCGGTATGACGCCCACTTCGTTAGTGCCCGAACAGGCGGCCCATCTGGGCATGAGCTTCGGCGATATCTGCCGCTGGATGGTGGAGGACGCCTCATGCAATCGCTAAGCGCCACCCGTCCCACAGCCTCCCCCCCGCAGAAACGTGACCCGGCCCCCCCGTCGCGTGTGGCCTATAAGGTGCATCGGCTGTGGCTGACCCCCCCGTTCGTGCGGCAACTGACCCGTGTCGGCCTGCCGGTTTTTGCCGTTACCATGGCGGCGGGTGTTTATCTGGCCGATAGCGACCGGCGTGAGGCGCTGATGGCCTCGGCGCAGGAAATGCGCCGCGCGGTCGAGGAACGGCCTGAGTTCATGGTCAAGCTGATGGTGGTCGAAGGCGCGACCCCCCCGGTCGTGGATGACGCGATCCGTCAGCTGATGCCGATAGACTTTCCGATTTCCAGCTTTGATCTGGACCTTGAGGCGATGCAATCCGAGGTCGCCGCGCTGGACGTGATCGAACGTGTCGACCTGCGGGTCCGCCCAGGTGGCGTGCTGGAGGTCAAGGTGCGCGAACGCGAACCTGTGGTCCTGTGGCGCACCGCCGCGTCGCTGGAAATGCTGGACGGCACCGGGCACCGGGTCGCGACGATCTCGTCACGCGCGGGCCGGGCCGACCTGCCGCTTCTGGCGGGTGCCGGGGGGCCTCGGACCGGGTGCCCGAGGCGATGGCGATCCTGCGCGCGGCCAGCCCGCTGCGTGGCAAGCTGCGCGGCCTTGTGCGTATGGGCGAACGCCGCTGGGACGTGGTCCTTGAGGGCGGGCAACGCATCCTGCTACCGGAAGACAACCCGGTTCAGGCGCTGGAGCAGGTGCTTGCCCTGGACCAGGCGCAGGAGCTTCTGGCCCGCGACCTGACTGTGATTGATATGCGCAACCCGGTCCGTCCGACCCTGCGCATGAGCCAAACCGCAACCGAAGAATTGCGCCGTATCAAAGGCCTGGAATTGGGAGGCCCCCCCGCACGATGACTGACCTCTACGCACAACAACGCGCCATGCGCGCGCACCGCACAGCCGCCATGCAGCGCGGCGTGATCGCCATTCTGGACGTGGGCAGTTCGAAGATCGGCTGCCTTGTCCTGCGCTTTGACGGGCCGGACCGGTTCCGCGAGGCCGACGGGGGGGTCGGGGGGGCCATGGCGGGGGGGCAATCCGCCTTCCGTGTGATTGGCGCGGCCACCACCCGCTCGCGCGGAGTGCGCTTCGGCGAGATTGACGCGATGCAGGAAACCGAACGTGCCATTCGCACCGCCGTGCAGGCGGCGCAGAAGATGGCCAACATTCGAGTTGACCACGTGATCGCCTGTTTCTCGGGCGGCGCGCCACGCTCCTACGGGCTGGCCGGATCGGTCGATCTGGACGGCGGCAGCGTGACGGAAAACGATGTGGCCCGCGTGCTGGCCAGCTGCGATATGCCGGATATCGGGGGGGAGGGGGGGCGCGAGGTGCTGCACGCCCAGCCGGTGAATTTTGCGCTGGATCACCGCTCGGGTCTCAAGGACCCGCGCGGGCAGATTGGCAATCGCCTGTCTGTCGACATGCATGTGCTGACCGTTGACAGCGCGGTCATCCGTAACCTGCTTTATTGCATCAAACGCTGCGATCTTGAGGTCGCGGGGGGGCTGGCCAGTTCGGCCTATGTCTCGTCCGTGTCGGCCCTGGTCGAGGATGAACAGGAGCTGGGCGCGGCCTGCATCGACTTTGGCGGCGGATCGACCGGCCTTTCGATCTTCATGAAGAAACACATGATCTATTGTGATAGCGTGCGCCTGGGCGGCGATCATGTGACCACCGATATCTCGAAAGGGCTGCAAGTGCCCATGGCCACCGCCGAACGGATCAAGACCTTCTACGGCGGGGGGGTGCATGCCACCGGCATGGATGATCGCGAGATGATCGAAATCGGCGGCGAAACCGGCGATTGGGAACATGACCGACGCACCGTGTCGCGGTCAGACCTGATCGCGATCATGCGCCCGCGGGTCGAAGAGATCCTGGAAGAGGTACGCGGCCTTCTGGACGCGGCGGGCTTCGACCACCTGCCCAGCCAGCAGATCGTGTTGACCGGCGGGGGGGCCAGCCAGATCCCCCCCGGTCTGGACGGGCTCGCACCGCGCATCCTGGGCCAACAGGTGCGCATCGGCCGCCCCCCCCTGCGCGTGCAGGGCCTGCCGCAGAGCGTGACCGGGTCCGCCTTTGCGTCATCTGTGGGCCTATGCCTGTTTGCGGCACATCCTCAGGATGAATGGTGGGATTTCGACATTCCCGCAGACAGTTATCCGGCCCGGTCTCTGAAGCGCGCCTTGAAGTGGTTTAAGGACAACTGGTAAGCCGTTGAATAGGCTGAAATGATGCCTTTTCCACAGGTTTGTCCACAGACACTAGATTTCGTGTAACAAGCGAAATCCTGCTGAAAACCATTTGAAAACACCCAACATTTTGCGGTGGGTTGGCGTTTTTCGCGTGACGAAAGCGTGGAAATGAGCCAATATGCCCTGTAATAGGCAGAGCCTTGCTATATCGCGGGGGGGCCACACAGGTAAACGCGCCGAAGGTTCGGGACGGGACCGGCAGAAACGGCGACAGAAACAGGCGGACAGAGCGATGACGTTGAACCTCACCATGCCCGGTCAGGAAGAGCTGAAACCCCCCCGGATCACCGTATTTGGTGTCGGTGGCGCGGGTGGCAACGCGGTCAACAACATGATCGAGAAGGAACTGGAAGGGGGGGTCGAGTTCGTCGTGGCGAACACCGACGCCCAGGCGCTGCAGCAATCGAAGGCTGGGGGGGCGCGGGTCCAGATGGGCGTGAAGGTCACCGAAGGGCTGGGCGCAGGGGGGGCCCGCGCTTCGGTCGGTGCCGCCGCCGCCGAAGAAACCATCGAAGAAATCGTCGACCACCTGGCCGGCGCGCATATGTGCTTCATCACCGCCGGCATGGGCGGGGGGGGCACCGGCACCGGCGCCGCCCCCCCGATCATCGCTCAGGCCGCCCGCGAACTGGGCGTGCTGACCGTTGGTGTCGTGACCAAACCGTTCCAGTTCGAAGGCGCGAAACGCATGCGTCAAGCGGAAGACGGCGTCGAACAGCTGCAAAAGATGGTCGACACGCTGATCATCATTCCGAACCAGAACCTGTTCCGCCTGGCCAATGAGAAAACCACCTTTACCGAGGCCTTCAGCCTGGCCGATGACGTGCTTTACCAGGGTGTGAAGGGCGTGACCGACCTGATGGTGCGTCCGGGCCTGATCAACCTCGACTTCGCCGACGTGCGCGCGGTCATGGACGAGATGGGCAAGGCGATGATGGGCACCGGCGAGGCCGCGGGCGAGATCGTGCGATCCAGGCCGCCGAGAAGGCAATCGCCAACCCGCTCTTGGACGAAATCAGCCTGCGCGGTGCCAAGGGCGTGCTGATCAACATCACCGGTGGTTATGACCTGACCCTGTTCGAGCTTGACGAGGCCGCCAACCGCATCCGCGAAGAGGTGGACCAGGACGCCAACATTATCGTGGGGGGGTCGACCCTGGACCCGGATATCGACGGCAACATGCGTGTGTCGGTCGTGGCGACCGGCATTGATGCCGCCGAAGTAATGCAGGACATTCCGGTGCCGCGCCGCCGCCTGTCCGAGCCGCTGGCGACCGCCACCGAGGTGGAAGAGCCCGCCCCCCCGGCCGCCCCCCCGGTTGAGACCCCCCCGGCACCGATTGCTGCCGAGGAAACCCCCCCCGCCGCCGAACGCACCCTGTTCGATCAGGGGGGGCTGGACGCAACCGCAGCGGCCGCCGAAGAGCAGGTTGAAAACGTCTTCCCGGCCGAAGAAGCCGGTCGTGACCTGCCGCCGCCCGCCTATCAGCCGCAGCAGGCGCAGCAGGAACCGGTTGCGCCCGCAGCGCCCCCCCACCAGGCCCCCCCGGCCGCCTATGGCGGCGGCTACGATGGTGGGTATGAGGACGAGGCCGAAGTGGCCCAGTTCGTCGCGCCCAAGGCCCCCCCCGTGCCGGGCACCCCCCCGTCGCCCGAGGCGCTGGCGCGCCTGCAGGCCGCGGTGCAAAACCAGCCGCGCGCCGCTGGCACTGTTCAGCAGCCGCAGGCACAACAGCCGATGCAGCCCGGTGCCGACAAGCCGCGGTTCGGGATCAACTCGCTGATCAACCGCATGACCGGCCACGGTGCCGAGGCTCAGGGCCAACCCGCCCGTCAACAGCCGCCGGTACAGGCGCAGCAGACGGAACAGGCGATGGACCCGGAGCAGGAAAAGGTGGAAATCCCCCCCGCCTTCCTGCGCCGCCAGGCCAACTGACCCGTCTAAAACGCAGTCACATCTGATCCAGAAGGGGGGGCCGGTTCAATCCGGCCCTTTTCTTTTTTTAGGTCAGGGGGGGCTTGACCGGGTAATTATCGTGCTTGGGCGGCGTTCTGCCCATTGGTTACCAGGATGTTTCAATCCGTTACAATCTTTGAGTTGAGGTTACAGTTTGGTGACAGTACCTCATCTGCAACCGGGCAAACTGAGTCCGGGAAGCAACCAATGGACCCGTCGTGCAGACAACCCTTGCGACCCCCCCCGTCACCTTCTCTGGCACCGGCCTGCATTCAGGCCGCCCCCCCGTGCGCATGACCGTGAACCCGGCCGATGCTGGCCATGGGATCCGGTTTCGCCGCACTGACGTGACGGATGGGCGCGACAAAGTTCTGCCCGCGCATTGGAGCGACGTCGAACAGACCGCTCTGTGCACCCGCCTGATCAATGCGGACGGGGGGGTAACGCTGTCGACCATTGAACATATCATGGCCGCGCTTGCGGGCTGTGGCATTCACAACGCCTGATTGACATTGACGGGGGGGCCGAAGTGCCGATCCTTGACGGGTCGTCGCGCCGGTTCGTGACGCGGCTGATCGCCGCGGGCACGCGTCAACAGGACCGCCCGGTGCGTGTTCTGCGCGTGCTGAAACCGGTTGAGGTGCGCAAAGGCGATGCCTGGGCGCGGCTGGAACCGGCCGACGGGTTCGAGATCCGTTTTCACATCGACTTCTCGGACGAAGCCATTGGTGCCCAGGATCTGAGCCTGAACATGGCCAACGGCAGCTTTGTGCGTGAACTGTCGGACTGCCGGACGTTCTGCCGTCAGGCGGATGTGGACGCGATGCGCGCCAACGGGCTGGCCCTGGGCGGCACGCTGGAGAACGCGGTGGTGTTCGACGGGGGGGACGAAGTACTGAGCCCCCCGGGGGGGGCCTGCGTCGCGCCGACGAACCGGTGCGCCACAAGATGCTGGACGCCCTGGGCGACCTCTATACCGCTGGCGCGCCGATCCTGGGCCGCTACGTGGGCCACAAGGCCGGTCACGCGATGACCAACGCGCTTCTGCGTGCGCTGTTTGAGGATGACGACAATTGGTCGCTGGATGTGAGCGATGCACAGACCGCGCGCCACCTTCCGGGCGTTGGTGTGGGCGCGCATGACCTGCCGCTTTCAGCCTGAAACGCGGCGTGTTTTCGGTCCTTCGGGGGGGGCAGCAAACAGGAAACAGCCGCAAAAACCGGCCATAGACCATTTTGCCCGGAATTTTTCTGTGCTAGTGAGTCTGCAATCAGGCGCGGCTTGGACCGCGTGGGAATGGATTGACGGGGGGGTGGGCGCCACATGACGCGCAACGGGTTCACTACGAAAGCCTTTGTTTCTCTTGCCGTGATTGCCCTTTTGTCGGGCTGCGGCGGTTTCGGATCAATCGGCAGCGGATCGCTGGGCAGCGGATCCAGCTCGGCAGGCAATTCCGGCGGCGGCGGCTTTTTCAGCGCCTTCCGGGGGGGCAACCGGGTCGAACGCAAACCGATCGAGGAATATACCGCCGAAGAGATCTACAAGCGCGGCGAATACGACCTGAACAACAACGAGTTCGAGGACGCCGCCAAATGGTTCGGCGAGGTCGAACGCCTGTACCCCCCCTATTCCGAATGGGCCAAGCGCGGGCTGATCATGCAGGCCTTCGCCCATCACAAGAACCGTGATTACGAAATGTCGCGGGCAACTGCGCAACGGTTCCTGGATTTTTATCCGGCCGACGAGGATGCGGCTTACGCGCAATACCTGCTGGCGCTGAGCTACTATGACCAGATTGACGAGATCGGCCGCGATCAGGGCCTGACCTTCCAGGCGCTGCAGGCGCTGCGTGTGGTGATCGAGCGCTATCCGGATACGGAATATGCGCGTTCGGCGGTTCTGAAATTCGACCTGGCCTTCAATCACCTTGCGGCGAAAGAGATGGAGATCGGGCGTTACTATCTGAAACGCGACCACTATCCGGCGGCAATCAACCGCTTCCGCGTTGTTGTCGAACAGTTCCAGACCACCACGCATACGCCCGAAGCCCTGCATCGCCTGGTCGAGGCCTACCTGGCCCTGGGCCTGGATGCCGAGGCGCAGACGGCGGGTGCGATCCTGGGGGGGCATAACTTCCAATCGACCGAATGGTACGAGGACAGCTATCGCCTGCTGACCGCCAAGGGGGGGTTGAAACCCGAGGCCAAGGGCGACAGCTGGCTGGCAACGCTCTATCGCCAGCTGATCCGGGGGGGCGAATGGCTGTAAGCGCCGATGCTGCGCACGCTTGAAATCCGTGACATGCTGATCATCGACGTTGGAACTGGAGTTCCAACCGGGCCTGAACGTGCTGACGGGTGAGACCGGCGCGGGCAAGTCGATCCTGCTGGACAGTCTGGGCTTTGTTCTGGGCTGGCGCGGGCGGGCCGACCTGGTCCGTGCCGGGGGGGCCGATCAGGCGAGGTCGTTGCCGAGTTCGATCTGTCCCCCCCCGGCCATCCGGCCCATGCGGTTTTGGACGAGGCCGGGATCCCGTCAGAGGACGGTCTGATCCTGCGCCGCGTGAACCGTGCGGACGGGCGCAAGACGGCCTGGGTGAACGACCGCCGCGCCTCGGGCGAGGTGCTGCGGGCCCTGTCTGACACGTTGATCGAACTGCACGGACAACAAGATGACCGCGGGCTTTTGAACCCGCGTGTGCACCGCGCCCTGCTGGACGAATTCGGCGGGGGGGTGCAAGGGGGGGCGGTCGATAGCTGCCGAAAACGCTGGCGCGCCTGTCTGCCGCTCAAAAGGCGCTGGGGGGGGAGGCGCAGGCAAAGCTGGAAGCGGCCCGCGCGGATGAAGAGTTTCTGCGTCATGCCGTGGGCGAGCTGGATGAGCTGTCTCCGGAACCCGGAGAAGACGCTGACCTGGACGCGCGCCGACGGCTCATGCAGGCGGCGGAACGTATCGGCGAGGACATTCAGAAGGCCGCCCAGGCCCTGGGCCACGGTGACGGGGGGGCCGAAGGGCGCATGGGCGACGCCATGCGTTGGCTTGAAGGGGGGGTCGCGGGGGGGGACGCAGGCGAGGCGCTGACCGCACCGCTTGATGCCCTGGGCCGCGCTATGATCGAACTGGGCGAAGCCGCAGCTGGGGGGGTCGAGGCGGCGTTGGAGGCGCTGCATTTCAACCCGACCGAGCTGGAGATGGTCGAGGAGCGTTTGTTCGCGATCCGTGGCCTTGCGCGCAAACATGGGGGGGTGGCCCCCCCCGATGATCTGGCACATTCGCCGAAAACCTGCGGGAGCGCCTGACGGCCATCGACCATGGGGGGGCGGAGGATATCGCCACGCTGGAGGCCGCCCTGCGTGAGGCGCGGGCGGGGGGGTACGACGCGGCGGCCGAGGCGTTGACTGCAAAGCGGACCCGCGCGGCGGCAAAGCTCGACAAGGCGATGTCCGGGGGGGAACTGGCCCCCCCGCTGAAAATGGAGCGCGCGGTCTTTACCACGCAGATCGCGACGGGCGCGGACGGGCCCGAAGGGCGCGACGAGGTGACCTTTACCGTCGCCACCAACCCCCCCGGCGCGCCCTCAGGGCCTTTGAACAAGATCGCCTCGGGCGGGGGGGAACTCAGCCGGTTCCTGCTGGCGCTGAAGGTCTGCCTGACCCGCGACGCGCAGGGGGGGCTGACCATGATCTTTGACGAGATCGACCGGGGGGGTGTTGGTGGGGGGGCCACCGCCGATGCGGTCGGGCGTCGCTTGGCCGCGCTGGCCGCTGATGGCGGGCAGGTGCTGGTTGTGACCCATTCGCCGCAGGTGGCTGCCTGGGCGCGCATCACTGGCGGGTGCAGAAGGACGTGATCAATGGCACGACCTTGTCGACCGTGGTGCCTCTGGGGGGGGCGGACGATCGGGTGGACGAGGTCGCGCGTATGCTGTCCGGTGACGTGATTACCGACGCCGCGCGGGGGGGGCTGCCCGCGAATTGCTGGGCTAGGTTTGTTTTGCGGGTCACCGTTTGCGCAGCCTGCGCCACAGAGGCCTGATATCCAGTGCCGCGATGGCCAGGCCCAGCGGGATCATCCAGAACCCCCCCAATATCGGCAGGAAGCCGAACACCCCCCCGCCAATCATGATCACGATGCCCAGAACCAGACGCAGGCCCGGCGGCACCTTTAGGCGCACCCAGGCCAGGACGCGGCGATAGCTGCGCTTGACCTTCTCCGCCGCGGGTGTGGGTTCAGTTGCCACGGATCAGCTTGCCAGGATTGAGAATGCCGGTGGGGGGGTCCAACGCGGTCTTGATGTCGCCCATCACCGCCCAGGCGGAACCGTGTTCGGCTTCCATATACCCCCCCAGCTTGCCCATGCCGACCCCCCCGTGTTCACCGGTCACCGTGCCGCCCAGATCCAGGGCGCGTTCGCTCATGCGGGCGGCCAGGCGCCTGGCCTCGGCCATCTCGACCTCATTGGTCGGATCGACCAGCAGGATTGCGTGGAAATTGCCGTCCCCCCCCACATGGCCCAGGATCGGGCCGGGGGGATATGGCTGGCATCAATATCGGCACGGGTCTCGGCCACCGCGCGGGCGAGTTTCGAGATCGGCACGCAGATATCCGTAACGATCGCCCGCGCGCCAGGGCGAAGCCCCCCCAGACAGGCATAATAGGCCTGATGCCGCACGCGCCACAGCCGGTTTCGGTCTTCGGTCTTGGTGGCGCTTTCAAACCCCCCCACGGCACCGAAATCGCGGGCAATCTCGCCAAACACTTCGGCCTGTTCCGCCACCGCGCTGTCCGAGCCATGAAACTCGACCAGCAGGTGCGGGATCTCGGGCATATGCGTGTCGGAATGCGCGTTCACCGCCTTGACCGACATGGTGTCGACGAATTCGATCCGCGCCATGGGGGGGATGCCCATCTGGATCGTGTGCTGCACCGCGCCCACCGCATCTTCGAGCCGGTCGAAGGCACAGACCCCCCCCGCCGAGATCGCCTCGGGCTGGCCCTGCAGGCGCACGGTCAGTTCGGTGATGACGCCCAACGTGCCCTCGGACCCCCCCACGAAGAGGCCGGTCAGGTCATACCCGGCGGATGACTTCGCCGCGCGCGAGCCCGTGCGGATCACCCGCCCATCCGCCAGCACGACCTCAAGCGCCAGAACATTGTCGCGCATGGTGCCGTATCGCACGGCCGTGGTGCCGCTGGCGCGGGTCGCGGCCATGCCGCCGATTGTGGCGTTGGCACCGGGATCGACCGAAAAGAACATGCCGGTCGTGCGCAGCTCTTCATTCAACGCCTCGCGGGTCAACCCGGGCTGGACCACTGCAATCATGTCGCCCGGATCGGCGGACAGCACCCGGTTCATGCGCGAGAAGTCCAGGCTTACCCCCCCGCCCCCCCGGATCGCGCTTGTGTGACCTTCCAGCGATGTGCCCGCCCCCCCGAAAGGCACCACCGGGCAGCCATGGGCCTGACAGCTCTTCAGGATTTCGCTGACCTCCTCGGTCGAGACGGGCCAGGCGACGGCATCGGGCGGGTTGGCGGGAAAATGGCTTTCGGATTGGCCGTGGCTCTCCAGATCAGACTTGGAGCAGCTCAGGCGATCGCCTAACAATGGTGTTAGCGCGGCTAGTGCGGTGTCGATGGTCATGCCACCATTCCCCCCCCTTGGTATCCGGGCAAATTTAAGTCAACTGTGCGGCAGTTGGAAGACTACTGAAATGGGGGGGTAGGCATGGGTGAGCCGTTAAAATTGTTCCTATCTCGGTGGGGGGGCCGCCAATTTCGGTGTGAAACCGGTCGCATTTGGACCGTGTTGCGCGACAAGGGGGGGCCAAGCCAGGTGCAGTTCTGGCTGATTGCCCTAGTGATCGGTGTGGCGGCGGGGGGGACGGCCGCGCTGTTTTTCCGCAAGGGAATTGAGGCGTTGCAGGGGGGGTTTCTCTATGGAACCGAAGACATCGCCCACCTGCACAGCTGGGCGGGAACGCTGCCCTGGTACTGGGTGCTGTTGCTGCCCGCGATCGGCGGGCTTGTCGTGGGCGCCGTTCTGAACTGGTTCACTCATGACGGACGGGTGCGATCTGTTGCCGATGTGATCGAAGGCGCGGCCCTGTGGGAGGGGGG
>JDSH01000015.1_pt1 | contig 94701 bp, 138 predicted proteins | sample 199451 | NCBI WGS metagenome assembly JDSH01 (sample SAMN02584198, study PRJNA231836) | bioreactor metagenome | isolation source: continuous culture bioreactor electron acceptor NO2- transfer2 day 38 after... | place: Germany: Bremen | reverse complement strand
CCGCCCCCCCTTTCCATGTGCCCGTCCCCCCCCGGCTATAGCCTGAACCAAGAAATTCCTTCCTTTGCAGCCCTGCATCGCGTATCAGGGCCGCGAACTCAGTTAGCGCTAACACGAACCGTGAAAGGCCCCCCCGCCATGAGCATCATCATCGACATCATCGCCCGCGAAATCCTGGACAGCCGTGGCAACCCGACCGTCGAGGTCGACGTGATCCTGGAGGACGGCACCCTTGGCCGCGCCGCCGTGCCCTCGGGTGCCTCGACCGGCGCGCACGAGGCGGTGGAACGCCGCGACGGCGACAAGGACCGCTACATGGGCAAGGGCGTGCTGGAAGCGGTCGCCGCCGTGAACGGTGAAATCGCCGAGGCGCTGGTCGGCTTCGACGCCACCGAACAGGAAGCCATCGACGCGCCATGATCGAACTGGACGACACGCCGAACAAGGGCCGCCTGGGTGCCAACGCCATCCTGGGCGTTTCGCTTGCCGTGGCAAAAGCTGCCGCCGATGCCTCGGCCCTGCCGCTTTATCGCTACGTCGGTGGGTCCGCCGCGCGCGTGTTGCCGGTGCCGATGATGAACATCATCAACGGCGGCGAACATGCCGACAACCCGATCGACATCCAGGAATTCATGATCATGCCGGTGTCGGCCACCAACATCCGCGACGCCATCCGCATGGGTGCCGAGGTGTTCCACACCCTGAAGAAAGAGCTGACCGCCGCCGGCCTGTCCACCGGCATCGGCGATGAGGGTGGCTTTGCCCCCCCCAATATCGCCTCGACCCGCGAAGCGCTGGATTTCGTGCTGAAATCGGTCGAAAAGGCGGGTTACAAGCCCGGCGAGGACATCTACCTGGCCCTCGATTGCGCCTCGACCGAGTATTATAAGGACGGCAAATACGTGCTGTCCGGCGAGGGCAAGACCCTGACCAGCGAAGAGAACGTGGCCTATTTGCAGGCGCTGGTGAACGACTATCCGATCATCTCGATCGAAGACGGCATGGCCGAGGATGACTGGGACGGCTGGGCGGCGCTGACCGCCGCCATTGGGGGGGACAAGGTGCAGTTGGTGGGCGACGACCTCTTCGTCACCAACCCCCCCGCGCGCCTGGCCGACGGCATCGCCCGGAAATCGGCGAATTCCATGCTGGTGAAGGTAAACCAGATCGGGTCCTTGTCCGAGACGCTGAAAGCCGTCGACATGGCCCACCGCGCGGGCTTCACCAACGTGATGAGCCACCGTTCGGGCGAGACCGAGGACGCCACCATCGCCGACCTGGCCGTCGCCACCAACTGCGGCCAGATCAAGACCGGCTCGCTGGCCCGTTCCGACCGGTTGGCGAAATACAACCAGCTGATCCGCATCGAGGAAATGCTGGGTGAGACCGCTGAATACGCAGGCCGTTCGATCTTGAAGTGAACCGGAACTCACAACCCATCACAAAAAGGGCCTCTCGGGGGGGCCCTTTTTTCTTTGCCCCCCCGAAAAGCCTGCTCGGCCATTCTGTTCGCAAATGCACTAGAACGATGAGCTTACCGTGACCGTGATAGAACAAGGCACATTTCTGACCGTTGACGTTGATTTTCTCGTTAAACACCCTTCTCGACTCGACGACCCCCCCTCCCCCCCCGCGCTCGACGCAACAACCTATTCCGATGCAATAGACCGATTGTTCAAACAAAGAACGATCCTGACGGCCTCGGATTGGGAACGGTCCTCAAACTCCAAGTCCTTTCGTCCACCAACCGAACGTGACAGGGTGATGATCCTGCGCAGCTATGCCGCGGCACGCGAACTTCTGCTGGCAACCGAACTTCCGAAACGATGCCCAGACCTCGAATACTGCATTGTTTCGGAAATGCTGGATGACGTGCGCTTTGGCTGCGTCACGGGACGTTTCTCGGTGATAGTTGCAGTCCTCTCGCTCTCGGCAAATGTCGCTATGGCCACGGTGGCTGTAAAGCAGGGGGGGTTCTTCGAACGTCCCAATGTCTCAATTGGCTGTTCGATCTACGTTACCGGCGCGCAGGAGGTGAACAGCCATGCCCGTAATGCCATACGATATCAACCGGAGCAGTTTTTGAACTCAGAGATCGCGAACTGCGTCTTGCTGCGTCAGAGGCTTCTTGCAAATCACGGGTTCTATACAGGCGCAATCGACGGGAAGTATGGAAATCTCACCGTCCAGGCCGAAGAAAGGGCTTTCGAATACCTGAACCTCGACAATCCGGATATTGTTGAGCTCTACACCCGACTAACCCTCAAGAACAGCCCCCCCATGTCGCCTCCCTAAGACCCAGCTCCGCCCGTTTCCGGATGTCACCCAGCTTTTGTGACACGCGTGGCCGCTTGTCTTCTGCCCACATTCATACTTCTCTGCCCACAGTCATACCACGGGGGGGTCCCAATGTCCCAACTCCTTACCCAGCTTGCCCACAAGATGATCACCCGCGCCGAACGCCGTCTGGGCGTGGCGCTGGACTATGTGCATCAGATTGCCGAAGCCGATATCGGGCTTCTGACCCGCTACAACCGACTGTTCGGTTTTCTGGACCCGGTGAAACATCTGCCGAAGGAGGCCTATCACGTGGCCCGGCTGCGCGGCGCGCTGGCGGCCGATTGCGGCACCTGTGTCGAGGCGGAGGTCAACCTGGCCCGCAAGGCCAAACTGCCCGATGCGCTGATCCGCGATATCCTCAACGACACCGCCCTGCCCGCACCGCTGACCCATGTGGCGACCCTGGCGGATGCCGTCACGCGCGACCGTGTGGACGCGCCCGAGGCGCGCGCTGCCATCGTGGACACCTATGGCGAAAAAGGGCTGATCGAGCTCAGCTTCGCCATGAACGGCGCGGCCCTTCTGCCCGGCATCAAACGGGCGATGGGCCATGCCACCGCCTGCGATCTGTCCTTGATGAAGCGATTGGGGGGGTAACCTCAGCCGCCAACCGGCCTATATGCCCCCCCACGCCCGGCCTTGGCCGCCGACATGGCCCCCCCCATGGCCTCCTGGCTGGTCATCAGCTTGGTGGTGGCCCCCCCACCGGCCATGGTGCCCGAGGCCCCCCCGACCACCAGCGCGCAGGCCGCCATGACCTCGTCGCTGGGTGCTTCGATCAGCGCGACCACATCCTCATCCCCCCCGAAACAGAAGAACAGATGATGCAGCTTGCCGCCCATCGCCGCGATCATCTCGCCCGCGACCTTCTCGCGGTCCTGGGGGGGCTCATCGACCAGGGCGCGCAGGGCATCGGTGTTGTAACGTCCACGGAACAGATAAAATGACATGTCTTGACCTCCCAAATGTGTTGGACAGGCCCTGCCTTGTGAAACCCGACAATTCTGCGATTGTGCCCCCCCCTGATCCTAGCACGAAACCCGGTTCCGGTCAGCCACACGCCCGGCGACCGGCACAACCCTGCCGAGTACAGCCATGACAGCCGATCAGATCATCGAGACCCTGAACCTCGTCCCGCATCCCGAAGGTGGCCATTACCGCCAGACCTGGGTGGATGAAGACAGTGACGGCCGCCCCCCCACTGGCACCTGCATCTATTTCCTGCTGAAAGCGGGCGAGGCCAGCCACTGGCACCGGGTCGACGCGACCGAGATCTGGCTCTATCACGCGGGCACCCCCCCCTGGTGCTGTCTATGGCCGAGACCGACCAGGGGGGGCCCAAAACCGACCACCTGCTGACCCCCCCAGACCTGAAACAAGGCCGCCCCCCCCAGTTGATCGTGCCCAAGGATCACTGGCAGGCCGCACGCACCACCGGCGACTACACTCTGGTCAGCTGCACCGTCTCCCCCCCCGGCTTCCAGTTTGACGGGTTCACCCTCGCGCCGCCGGGCTTCGACATTCCCTGATCCCGGGCCTTTTCATCTTTCCCAAAATATCCCGGGGGGGGATGACAGGCCCCCCCTCGGGCTTGTCACCTTGGGGGGGGCAGCGCCCCCCCCATTCCCGAGGCGCAGCCGAGGCAACAAGCGTGCCGAAGGCACTCCGATTGGGAACGCCTAGCCGTCCAGCAAAACCGCCGAGACCGGTGCCATCGCCACCGATTTCGCCCGGTTGCCCAGACTCCATTCAATCAAAGCCTGAAGGGTCTCGGGACGCGCATGGCCCAACAGGATCACGCCCCCCCGTTCCTGACGCGCCTTGAAGGCGGCATTGTCCAGGAAACGGCGGATCACGTCCGGTTTCTGCCCATCATTGTCCAACTCACGGAAGACCAGCCCGGCAGGCACACCGGCCTTCAGGGCGCTCTTGTGCCCGGTGTTCAGCCCTGAGGCAGCGACACCAGCCCATGACCGCCCTCGACCAGAACCTGGGCCACCTGGGTCGCCGTCGTGCCGGAGCTTTGGAACCCGGCCTCCATCTGCAGCCCGACGGCTTCGCCCAAAAGAGCCGCGTGGGCCTGCAAGGTCACTTCGGCATCAACCGCCGTCGCGCCATCCGGCAATGCGACCGAAAGCAGAACCTCCGCCCCCCCGGCGTTGCGATAGAAAGCGATCGCTTCGGCTGCGTCGGCCTGTTCGGCGGCGACGATGAAGGTCACCGGGAACGGCAGGCCCGCCAAATCCCCCCCCAGGCTCGCGCGCGCAGCCGGGGGGGCGTCGCGCAGGACCACCGACATCATTGGCACGCCGTCCGGCCGATCGAAGTCGGCCGCATTGCGTTCAATCGCGAGGGGGGGCGAGGCGGCGGTCACTTCCGGCTCCTCTGCCTCGGCGTCCTCCGCGCCAACGGTCGGCAGGCGGTTGGTGGTCACATTCGGGGGGGCCAGGTCGCCAATCGGCTCCACCGGATCGCTTTTCAGGCGCGTCGGTTCGGGCGGCTCGGCCCGGCGGGGGGGGCGCGGGCGGCTGATCGGGATCTTCCGGCGCAACCGGAACGGCTGCCGGGGGGGTTTCGGCATTTTCTGGCGAAGGCAGGATGGCACCGGCTTCCCCCCCCTCAGGAGGCGAGCCTCCGGCTAGGGCCGGATCAAGTGCCGCCTCGGTTTGCGGCAATGGTGTCGGATCGGGCACGGTCTCGCCGATTGCAGGCACCGGTTGCGGAGCACTGGCCTCCGGTGCGGTGGGCACCTCGCCGGTGCGCGGTGCAGTGCCTTCGCCGTCGCGCAATTCAGGCTCGCATCGGGCTCCGGCGCGGTGCCGGGGGGGGCCTCTCCAACGCCTGATCCGCCTCGGGCTGCACATCGCTCATTTCCGGCTCTGCGGGCACATCGGGGGGATGGACGGCGCTTCGGCTTCTGCCTCGGTCGCAGGCAGGACATCAGATGCCGCATCACCGTCCGCATCCGGGTCCACCGGCGGTGCCAGATCAGCATCATCATCGGAGTCAAATGCCATGTCCGGTCCGGGCTCCGCCTCAAGGTCAGGCTCCGGCATCGATTCAGAGATCGGTTCTGGCGCGGTCTCCGCCACGGGCGCGGTCCCCCCCTCGGTTGCCAACGCAATCTCCTCCGCCTCCATCTGAGGCGCAACAATCGGTGCTTCGGTAATCTCGGTAATCTCTTCGCCAGCCGGTGCGACCGTTGCCACCGGCCCATTCACCACCGACAATGTGGCCAGCCCCCCCAGACCGCCAACAACCGCTCCGCTCACCATGCCTGCAAAAACGCCGCGTGCCACCCGCACCTCCATCACTTCCTGCTGCAATTCCTGTCCGCCCGCTCTTGACCCTCGGCGGCGGCTCTGAGCATGTATAGCCCGACTGCCCGCAGAGGTAACCCCCCCCATAGGCGAAAGGCCGCACGCATGATCCTGCTGATCGACAACTATGACAGCTTTACCTACAACCTCGTCCATTATCTGGGCGAGTTGGGGGGGGCGGATGTTCAGGTCCATCGCAATGACGCGCTGGATGTGCAACAGGCGATGGCGCTAAACCCGGACGGTATCCTGCTGTCCCCCCCCGGTCCCTGCGACCCGGATCAGGCCGGCATCTGCCTGGCTTTGACCGAAGCAGCCGCCGAAACGAAAACGCCGCTTCTGGGCGTCTGCCTGGGCCACCAGACCATCGGCCAGGCCTTTGGCGGCAAGGTCGTGCGCGCGGGCGAGATCGTGCATGGCAAGATGGGCACGATCCATCACGAGGGCGGCGGCGTCTTCAAGGGGGGGTTGCCGAGCCCGCTGGAGGGCACGCGCTACCACTCCCTGATCGTTGAACGCGAGAGCCTGCCCGACTGTCTGGAGGTCACATCCTGGCTGGAAGACGGCACGATCATGGGGGGGCTTTCCCACAAGACCCTGCCGATCCACGGCGTGCAATTCCACCCCCCCGAAAGCATTCGCTCCGAACACGGTCACGCGATGCTGCAGAACTTCCTGGACACGGTAAAGGAACCGGCATGAGCGACGCGATGAAACCTCTGATTTTCGCCGCCTCCGAAGGGCCGCTGAGCCGCGCCCAGGCCGAGGCCGCGTTTGAGGAACTGTTCGAGGGCCGCGCCACGCCCGCCCAGATTGCAGGGCTTTTGATGGCGATGCGCGCGCGGGGGGGCGAGGCCGTGGCTGAATATGCCGCCGCCGCCGCCGTGATGCGCGCCAAGTGCACCCCCCCGGTGAAAGCACCCGAGGGCGCGATGGACATTGTCGGCACCGGCGGCGACGGCATGGGCACGCTGAACATCTCGACGGCCACCGCCTTTGTCGTCGCTGGCGCGGGCGTTCCGGTCGCGAAACACGGCAACCGCAACCTCAGCTCGAAATCCGGCGCGGCGGATGCCTTGGGGGGGCAGATGGGTGTCGACGTCATGGTTGGCGCCGAAGTGGTGGAACGGGCGCTGGCTGAGGCCGGGATCGGCTTCATGATGGCCCCCCCGATGCACCACCCGGCGATGAAACATGTCATGCCGGTGCGTCAGGAGCTAGGCTGCAAGACCATCTTCAACATCCTGGGCCCACTGACCAACCCGGCGGGCGCGAAACGCCAGCTAACCGGTGCCTTTGCCCCCCCCGACCTGATCTTCCCGATGGCCGAGACCCTGCAGACGCTGGGGGGGTCCGAGAAAGCCTGGCTGGTCCATGGCTCGGACGGCACGGATGAGGTGACCATTACCGGCACCACCGCCGTTGCCGCGCTGGAAGGAGACAAGATCGAAGCTCGTGAAATCCACCCCCCCGAGGACGCAGGCCTGCCGGTACACCCCCCCCTGTCCGCCATCATGGGCGGCACACCCGAGGAAAACGGCGTCGCCTTCTGCGCGCTTCTGGACGGCGAGAAATCCGCCTATCGAGACGCAGTCCTGCTAAACGCCGCTTGCGCGCTGGTTGTGGCAGACAAGGCGGACAACCTTCGCCAAGGCGTTGAAATGGCATCGGAAAGCATCGACAGCGGCGAAGCCTTGAGGCGCATCCAGACCCTCGCCAAGGTGACCTCGGGCGCATGATACCGGACGGGATTGGCAGCTGGGGGGGCGATCTGCCCTTTTTCACCTTCGATTGGCCCGCCGTATCGCAGGCGCTGGCGGCGGACACGCGCCAGATCCTGCCCCCCCCGGATGAGACCCGCTTCCGCGCTCTGGAACTGACCAAGCCCGAAGACGTCCGCGTGGTGATCCTGGGCCAGGACCCCCCCTACCCCCCCACACCGGGCGACGCCAATGGGTTGGCCTTTTCGGTCTCGCCCGGCACGCCCTTGCCCCCCCGGTCCCTGAAAAACATCTTTGCCGAGATCGAAACCGACCTCGGATATATGCGCAGCGATGGCGATCTGTCCGATTGGGCACGTCAGGGGGGGGTACTTTTGCTGAACACCTCGCTGTCGGTCCCCCCCGCAGGCGCGGCGAACGCGCATAAAACCCTGGGCTGGGACCGGTTGGTGCAAGAGGTGCTGGACCATGTGTCAAAACGCCCGACCGCCTTCATCCTCTGGGGGGGCAACAACGCCCAAAAGCTTGGAAAACATATCAATTCCGGGGGGGACCACCTGATGGTGGAAACCGCCCATCCGTCTCCCCCCCTGTCGGCACGGCGCGGCTTTTTCGGCTCGCGCCCGTTTTCAAGGGTGAACGAATGGCTTACAACCCGGCATGAGCCCGCGATTGACTGGTAAAGACATGACCCAAACCGTTCTGGACAAGATCAAGGCCTACAAGCTTGAGCACGTGGCCGCCTGCAAGGCCGCCCGCCCGCTTTCCGAGGTCGAAGAGGCCGCCCGCGCGGCCTCGCCCACCCGTGGATTTGCCCGCGCCCTGCAAGAGGCCGCCAAGACCGGTTACGGGTTGATTGCCGAGGTCAAGAAGGCAAGCCCGTCCAAGGGCCTGATCCGCCCGGACTTCGACCCGCCCGCGATTGCCAAGGCCTATGAAGCCGGGGGGGGCGCAACCTGCCTGTCCGTCCTGACCGATACGCCCAGTTTCCAGGGTGCCGATGAATTCCTTGTCGCTGCGCGTGAGGCCACCAGCCTGCCTGCGCTTCGCAAGGATTTCATGTATGACACCTATCAGGTCGCCGAGGCCCGCGCGCTGGGGGGGGCCGACTGCATCCTGATCATCATGGCCTCGGTCGAGGATGCCCAGGCGCAAGAGCTTGAAGACGCTGCCTTTTCCTGGGGGGGCATGGACGTTCTGGTCGAAGTGCACGACGAGGAAGAACTGGACCGTGCCCGTGCTCTGAAATCCCCCCCTCTGCTCGGCGTGAACAACCGCGACCTCAAGACCTTCGAGACGACGCTCGACACCACACGCCGCCTGTCAAAACTGGCCGATCCCGGCCGCACACTGGTCTGCGAAAGCGGCCTGACGGGCGCGCAGGACCTTTCCGACATGGCCGCCCACAACGCCCGCGTCTTCCTGATCGGCGAAAGCCTGATGCGCCAGGACGACGTCGAGGCCGCAACCCGCAACCTTCTTGCCAATCCGGTGCCCGCATGACTGACTCGCCCCCCCTCACCCATTTCGACGAACAGGGCCAGGCCCATATGGTCGATGTTTCCGACAAGCCCGTGACCTCGCGCGTTGCGGTGGCCGAGGGTTTTGTGAAGATGACACCCGAAACCATGGCGTTGGTCACCTCCGGGTCGGCCAAGAAAGGTGACGTCCTGGGCATCGCCCGCATCGCTGGTATCATGGGGGGGTGCAAGAAGACCTCCGAGCTGATCCCGCTGTGTCACCCATTGCCGATCACCAAGGTCGCGCTGGAGCTGGAACCGATTGAGGAGCTCCCCCCCGGCGTCCGCATTGTCGCCACCGTCAGGACCGGCGGCCAGACAGGGGGGTCGAGATGGAGGCGCTGACGGCGGTCTCCACCGCCGCACTGACCGTCTATGACATGCTGAAGGCCGCCGAAAAAGGTATGGAGATCAAGGACATTCGCCTTCTTCACAAAGAAGGTGGCAAATCCGGAACCTGGCAGGCCGACACATGATCCCCCCCGTCACGCAAGCTCTGGAAAACGTCCTGTCACTGGTCCGCCCCCCCCTGGCCACCGAGACGATCCCCCCCCTGGCTCAGGCCGCAGGCCGCACGCTGGCCGCCACAGTGACCGCCACGCGGATGCAGCCGCCCTTTGCCGCCTCCGCCATGGATGGCTATGCGCTGAATGGGGGGGTCGAAGCGGACCCCCCCGAAGCGCAGTTCATGGTGATCGGCGAAAGTGCGGCGGGCGACGGGTTTGACGGCCGTGTCGGCCCCCCCGGCCAATGCGTGCGCATCTTTACCGGCGCGCCCCCCCTGCCCGAAGGCACCGACCGGGTCGTCATCCAGGAGGATGTGGAGCGTCAGGGCAATCTGATCACGCTCGGGCGCAAGCTGGACAAGGGGGGGCCGCATGTACGCCCCCCCGCAGGCGACGATTTCGCGCCCGGCGACACGCTGGATGCACCCCCCGCGTGTTGACCCCCCCCACGGACCTGGCCCTGATCGCGTCAATGAACGTGCCGGAGGTCGAGGTGACGCGCAAACCCTCGGTCGCTCTGTTGGCCACCGGCGACGAGCTGGTCATGCCCGGAGAAACCCCCCCCGGCCCGGACCAGATCATCGCCTCGAATTCCTTCGGGTTGAAAGCCATGGTCGAGGCCGTGGGGGGGGCCGAAGGTCGCATGTTGCCGATCGCACGCGACAACGCAGACAGCCTGCGCGCGGCTTTTGAACTGGCACTGGATGCGGACCTGATCGTGACCATTGGTGGGGGGGCCTCTGTCGGCGACCGCGACCTGGTTGGTCCGGTGGCCGCCGAAATGGGCATGGAGCAGAGCTTTTACAAGGTACGCATGCGTCCGGGCAAACCTTTGATGGCGGGTACTCTGAGTGGGGGGGTTCCGATGCTGGGACTTCCGGGAAACCCCCCCGTGTCCTCAATGGTTTGCGCCCATGTCTTTCTGGAACCGATGATCCGCGCCATGCTGGGTCAAGGCGAGGCCCCCCCTGCCCCCCCACGGCGCACAGCCCGGCTGACCGCGCCTATCGCCGCCAACGGCCCGCGTGAGCATTACATGCGCGCGGTGGTGGACGGCACGGGAATTCGCGCGCTGGAGCGGCAGGACTCGGCCTTCTGACGGTGCTGTCCCAGGCCAATGCGCTGATGATCCGACCGGTCGAAGATCCGGCGCGTGAGGTTGGTGACGAGGTGGAATACCTCACCTTCTGATTGAGCCCCCCCAATTGATGCATCCGCGCCAAGTCCGTTGACACAAAACGAGAACGCGCGTAGAACAACCCTTGAACACCCTCATCAGACGGGTGACCTGTAAGCGGTGCGCCTGACCGGGTGGTTTGGTGATGCAAAAGGGTTCAAGGGCGACAGGTTTTGGAGGATCGAGCATGCTGACCCGCAAGCAATTGGATTTGCTGGAATTCATCCACAAACGTATCCAGCGCGACGGGGGGGTGCCCCCCCCGTCGTTCGATGAAATGAAGGACGCGCTGGACCTGCGCTCCAAATCAGGCATTCACCGGCTGATTACCGCGCTGGAAGAACGCGGTTTCATCCGCCGCCTGGCCCACCGGGCGCGCGCGATCGAGATCGTGAAACTGCCTGAAACGATCGACGCCAATGCGCGGTCCGGGTTCGAACCCAAGGTCATCAAAGGCGACCGGCCCGATGGCCCGCCCCCCCCGTCCGGCGCGATGGCGTTGGAGGCTGTGAGCGTCAGCGAGCTGCCGCTTCTGGGCCGCATCGCTGCGGGCTCTCCCATCGAAGCAATCACCGACGGGGGGGCCAGCCACGTGGCCGTGCCCGGCACGATGCTGGGCGGGGGGGCTGGCAAGCACTATGCGCTGGAGGTCAAGGGCGACAGCATGATCGACGCCGGGATCAACAATGGCGACGTGGTGGTCATTCGCGAGACCAGCTCGGCCGACAATGGCGATATTGTTGTGGCCCAGGTGGATGGCTATGAGGCGACGCTGAAACGCTTCCGCAAGCAGGGCGACATGATCGCGCTGGAGGCGGCCAACCCGGCCTATGAGACCCGGCTTCTGCGAGAGGGCCAGGTCAAGGTTCAGGGCAAGCTGGTCGGGTTGATCCGCACCTACTGAGCCTGCAGGCAATCGGAGTTTGTGAACGGGGGGGCGGTGGACGCCCCCCCGTTTTCTTTTCCGCTACCGATTCCAGAGCCGATCACCAGAGATTTCGCGCGAGCCAACGACACGCCAGCCAACCTCGGTCGCGTAGATGGCAAGCGCACCGGTTCTTGAAAGGGCTTTGCGATCCCACAGGGTGCAATTCGCTGGCGCGTCCGCCTCCCCCCCGGACAGGATCACTACCGCACCCTCCGCACAGGCCTGCCCGACCCGATCAGCCGCACCGCGCCCGCTGAGGTGGGCAACCAATTGCCCTTGAAGATCAATGCGCAGGTCGCCCTTCGCGCCGTCGAATCCCGTGCGGGCAAAGGCGTCCGCTTGCTCGACCGGCGCGCCATCGTTTTCCAGCCAGCTGCGCGCGGCAAATCCTTCGCCGCGGGGGGGTTTGTTCAACACGCGGCCCTCGGCGGTCATGACCCCCCCGATCAACCCGCCACTGTCCGAGATCAGCAAATCCGGTCGCTCGGACAGGTTCCACAAGACGAACCCCCCCAGGACCAGAGGGGGGGCCAATCCGGCGATGCGTCCACGTCCCTGCCAAAGGATCAGGATCAACCCGCCAAACGCGATGGCGGGCACCACGCCCACCATCGGCGTGACCACATGGCCGATTGCCCCCCCCTCCATTGACGACACCTGCGTGGCCACCGCAAGGATCCAACGGATCGCGGGCTCCATCGCCGCAAGGGGGGGCAACCAGGCAAGTCCGAAAGGCGCGAGCAGCGCGGTCATCACCGCCAGCGGCATGATGAAAGCCCCCCCCATCAGGGGGGGCACCGACAACAGATTGGCAATCAGGCCGAAATGGCTGACCTGGTTGAAATGTGCCGCCGCAAAAGGCGCTGTGGCCGCCCCCCCCGCAACCGCCGATGAAATTACCACCGCCAACACCGGCCGCGCCCAACGCGGGGGGGCCTGCCAGCCGTCCCAGTCGCGCAACAGGCCAAACACCGCAACCAGCGCGGTGGTGGCGGAGAAAGACATCTGGAACCCCCCGGTTCGACCAGCGCCTGCGGATGCAGGATCAGCACGACAATGGCGGCCAGCGCGACAGACCGGATTGATAGGGCGCGCCGGTCGAAAAGCACCGCGGTGAACATGGCTGCGACCATGATGAAAGCACGTTCGGTGGCGACATTACCCCCCCCGGACAGGGCCAGGTAAAACGCCCCCCCTGCCCCCCCCATTGCCACCACGGCGGCGATCTTCTTGGTCGGCCAGCGCAGCGCAACATAGGGGGGGATCGCGGCCAGGACCAGACGCAACGCGGCAAAGACGAACCCGGTCAAAAGCCCCCCCATGTGCAACCCGGAAATGGCCAACAGATGCGCCAGATTGGACCCACGCAGGGCGGCCAGTGTCTCTTGCCCCCCCATGCCGGAGCGGTCTCCGGTCATGATGGCGGCAGCAAAGGCGCCAGGTTCGCCGGGCATCGTGGCACGCACCAGGTGGCAATGGACATGCGCAACCGATGTACGGCAAGCCCCCCCCACGGCCTTCGGCGGCGGGGGGGGCAAGCACCAGCACCGGTGCACGGGTATAGCCGACCGCGCCGATCTGGCGAAACCACGCCATGCGCTGGAAGTCGAAGCCGCCGGGTTCAACCGGGCCTTGCGGCGCGGAAAGATGGGCGGTCATGGCGACACGCAGGCCGGGTTCGGGCGCAATCCACCCCCCCTGTTGACCGTGCAGGGAAACGCGCACCCGCTCAGGTGTCTCGGAGGGGGGGCCGAGCCCGTCCAGCCGCACCTGGTCCAGCGTCAGGCGCACCGCATCCGATTGCGAGCGGTCGATGATCACCACACGGCCTTCGACCGCACCATAGTACCGAAAATCGAGTTTGGGTGCGGACAGGCTGCCCGCCTTGGCGCCCGCCAGGACCAGCCCGCCGAAGACCAGCGCCAGACCCAAAAACAAAGGCCCCCCCAGACCCTGCCAGAAGCGCCAGGCCAGCGCGGTGCCAAGCAGTGTGAGCAGCCCCCCCAATAGAACCCAAGTCCCAAAACTGGGTTCACCCCCCCGCAGAAGGAAATACCAGCCCACGCCCGTGGCCAGACAGACCGGTGCCCAGGGCAACAGCCGTCCACGGGCCTGATCGACCGCGCTTGCAACAGGCTCAGAGGCAAGCTTCGGGGGGGCGTCACTCTTGTCCTCTCCGTCGTCACGTTCTAGACCATTCCCAACGCTACGCGCAGCATGGTTTCCAAAAGGTTAACGCACATGAGCACCTCACCGGTCGTCACCCGTTTCGCGCCCTCTCCAACGGGCTATCTTCACATCGGCGGGGGGGCCCGCACGGCGCTATTCAACTGGCTTTACGCCCGAGGGCGCGGCGGCAAGTTCCTGTTGCGTATCGAAGACACCGACCGCGCGCGCTCGACCCCCCCCGAGGCAACGGCAGCGATTCTGAAAGGCATGGACTGGCTGGGGGGGCTGGACCATGATGGCGAGGTGGTCAGCCAGTTCGACCGCGCCGAGCGCCATGCCGAGGTGGCGCGCGAGATGCTGGCAAATGGCCATGCCTACAAGTGTTTCGCCACCCAGGAAGAAATCCAGGCCTTTCGCGACGCGGCCCGGGCCGAGGGCAAATCGACCCTCTACCAGAGCCCTTGGCGCGATGCCGACCCGGCGACCCACCCGGACGCTCCTTTCGTAATCCGCCTGAAGGCTCCGCGCGACGGGGGGGTGACCGAGATCCAGGACGAGGTGCAGGGCAAGGTCACCATTCGCAACGATCAGCTGGACGACATGATCTGCCTGCGCTCGGACGGGACCCCCCCGACCTATATGCTGGCCGTGGTGGTTGATGACCATGACATGGGCGTGACCCATGTGATCCGGGGGGGGACGACCACCTGAACAATGCCGCGCGCCAGACGCTGGTTTATCAGGCGATGGGCTGGGATCTGCCGGTTTGGGCGCATATCCCGCTGATCCACGGGCCGGACGGCAAGAAACTGTCGAAACGCCACGGCGCGCTAGGGGGGTCGAGGAATATCAGGCCATGGGGGGGTATCCGGCCCAGGCCATGCGCAATTACCTGGCCCGTCTGGGCTGGTCCCACGGCGATGACGAGGTCTTTACCGACGCCCAGGCGCTGGACTGGTTCGACCTGTCGGGAATCGGCAAATCACCGGCCCGGTTCGATTTCAAGAAGCTCGACAATATCTCGGGTCAGCACCTTGCAATGATGGAGGACGCAGCGGTTCTGGCCGCCATCGAGGATTTCCTTGCTGCGACCGATCAGCCTATTTTGCAGTCGCAGCAACGGCAGACTTTGTCGGCAGCGATGTACTGTTTGAAAGGTGCCGCGAAGACTTTGCCGCAACTCCTTGAAAAAGCACGGTTCGCACTGGCCTCCCGCCCCCCCATCGACCGGGACGAAAAGGCGGATAAGGCCCTGGATGATGTATCCCGTCGTATACTGAAAGAATTGACGCCGCAGCTGCAAAATGGTAGCTGGGATCGCGACACGCTGGAGGGGGGGGTACTGAACGGGCTCGCAGAGGCCCACGGAACCAAGTTCGGCAAGCTGGCGGCACCGCTTCGTGCAGCCCTTGCAGGACGGGCCGTGACCCCCCCCAGCGTATTTGACATGATGCTTGTCCTTGGGCGTGACGAAACCATCGCCCGTCTTCAGGACGCATCGAACTGAGACGCGACCCCCCCGCCCAGCCGGGCCAGGAACATGCACGAGAAGGGATATGACATGGCAGAACAGACAGGAACCGCGAAGCTGACGTTCGGGGGGGACAAGGAGATTGATCTGCCAATGTATTCCCCCCCGACGCTGGGGGGGCCGGATGTGATCGACATCACCAAGCTTTACGCCCAGGGCGGTGTCTTTACCTACGACCCCCCCGGTTACACCTCGACCGCATCCTGCGATTCGACCATCACCTTCATCGACGGCGGCAAGGGCGAGCTTCTGCACCGCGGCTATCCGATCGACCAGCTGGCGGAAAAATCGCATTACCTGGAAGTCTGCTACCTGCTGCTTTACGGCAACCTGCCTTCGGCTGCTGAACTGGAAGAGTTCGAGCGCACCATCACCCGCCACACGATGATCCATGAGCAGATGCACATGTTCTTCCGTGGCTTCCGTCGCGATGCGCACCCGATGGCGACCATGGTGGGCGTGGTCGGCGCGATGTCGGCCTTCTATCACGACTCGACCGACATTTCGGACCCGCGTCAGCGCGAGGTCGCCTCGCATCGCCTGATCGCCAAGATGCCGACCATCGCCGCGATGGCCTACAAGTATTCGATCGGCCAGCCCTTCATCTATCCGAAGAACTCGCTGGATTACGCCTCAAACTTCCTGCACATGTGCTTCTCGGTCCCGGCCGAGGATTACGAGGTGAACCCGATCCTGGCCCGCGCCATGGACCGGATCTTTACCCTGCATGCGGATCACGAGCAGAACGCCTCGACCTCGACCGTGCGCCTGGCCTCGTCTTCGGGTGCCAACCCGTTCGCCTGTATCGCCGCCGGCATCGCCTGCCTCTGGGGGGGCCCGGCCCACGGTGGTGCCAACCAGGCCTGCCTGGAGATGTTGAAGGAGATCGGCACCGTCGATCGCATTCCCGAATTCATCGCCCGCGCCAAGGACAAGAACGACCCGTTCCGCCTGATGGGCTTCGGCCACCGCGTCTACAAGAACACCGACCCGCGCGCGACCGTGCTGAAACAGTCCGCCGACGAGGTTCTGGAACTGCTGGGCGTCGAGGACAACCCGCTTCTGCAGGTCGCCAAGGAGCTGGAACAGACCGCCCTGAACGACCCCCCCTATTTCAAGGAAAAGAAGCTGTTCCCGAACGTGGACTTCTATTCCGGCATCATCCTGGAGGCGATGGGCTTCCCGACCTCGATGTTCACCCCCCCGATCTTCGCGCTGTCGCGCACCGTGGGCTGGATTTCGCAGTGGAAGGAACAGCTGTCGGATCCGGCGCACAAGATCGGTCGCCCGCGCCAGCTTTACATGGGCGAGATGCAGCGTGACTACACGGATGTGGAAGAGCGCTGAGGCGCTCGGTCATCACAAACAGAAAGCCGCCCCCCCGAGGGCGGCTTTTTTTGTGCACATGTCCAAAAGGAAAAGGCCCCCCCACCGAAGCGGGGGGGCCTTTTGCGTGGAGGGGGGGGTGGGATCAGTGCCCTTCGAACGTCGGCGCGCGTTTTTCCAGAAACGCCATGACCCCCCCTTCCGAGAAGTCGCGCGAGTTGCCGCATTCGCCTTGTGAATGGGCCTCCAGCGCCAGCTGATCCTCCAGCGAATTGTCCAGCGACGCGCGGATGGCCTCGCGGATGCGGCGGAAGGCAAGTGTCGGGCCCTTGGCAAGGTAGTCAGCGCGGGCGCGCCAGTTGGCGTCGAAGTCTTCATCCGCCACAGCCTCCCAGATCAGACCCCCCCAATCAGAGGCCTGCTGCGCAGTGATCTTCTCGGCAAACAGAGCCGATCCCATCGCCTTGGCAAAGCCCATGGTGCGCGGCATCCAATAGGTGCCGCCCGCGTCCGGGATCAGGCCGATCTTGGCGAAGGCCTGCATGAAGTAAGCGCTTTCCTTCGCAATCACCACATCGGCGGCCAGCGCGATATTCGCACCCGCCCCCCCTGCCGCCGGACCGTTCACCGCAGCGATGATCGGGATCGGGCTTTGGTAGATCGCGTCCAGGATCGGCTGGTATTCGTCGCGCAGCGTGCGTTCCAGGTCGACATCCGCCGCATTGGCCCGGTCGCCCAGATCCTGGCCCGAGCAGAAGGCCTTGCCCTCGCCGGTCATCACCAGCGCACGCGCCGCTTCCCCCCCGGCGGCCTTGACCGCATAGGCGATCTCGGCCCGCATCTGGGTGTTCAGTGCGTTATACTTGTCGGGGGGGCGGTTGAAGGTCAGCACCGCCAGCCCCCCCTCGGCGATCTCAAGGCGAATCGTTTCGTAGTCCATTGGGTCCTCCCGCATTCCGCGCCAGTATAACCGACCGCGCGGACGGTTAAACCCACACGCGGCACCTTTGCGGATATATTGGGCAGGTGGGAGGGAAAGGAAAGGGGGGGCGGTTCACCCCCCCACCCCCCCGTTCCGACGCCGCGTCACCGCCGCAATCACCGCCTGCGCGGTGGCATCGGGCCGCGCGGGTTGGCGTTCATAGCCTGTGCCGTCACGATTGCGCTTGAGCTGCCCATCCTCGACCAGAGAACGACGCACCTGGGCGGGATCGCGGAATGCCATCATCGGCTCGATCATGGCCGAGATTTCACGCTCGTCATACCGTCCAGGCGGCAGTTGCGCCCAGAAGGCCCAAAGACACAGTTGACGCACCGATCGTTTCGACGGCCAGCCGGTCAGACGCCCCCCCTGGGCGTCAAACCACCTCAGCGCCCGCGACACGGCGGTGCCATCCGCCGGGGGGGCCACTGGCCCGTCTTGCGTCGCGCGCAGGTGCTGGTAGTTGCGGTACCCGCCCGCACGCGCCAGCAGGTTCAACAGGCTTTGATGGCCGGGGGGGGCCTCGTCGCCCAGCTGCGTACGCAGGGTCCGGGCAAAGGCACTGAGGTCCGGCAGGGTCAGGGAAATGGTATCGCGGGTCATGTCAGTCATCCCTCATGGCGCATCCGAAAAACATGGCGGGAGCTGCCCTTGCCGCGCGAGGGACGCGCGGGGGGGAAACCGATCAGGGTATCAAGGCAGGTTCAGCATGTCCCGGAAGGGATGGCAGCGACTCGGTGAACTGCGGACCGTGGGGGGGCGATGGTAACGCCCCCCCACGGGAGGGGGGGGATGCAAGCCGGTCAGGAAAGACCGATCAGTCCTTCATCAACTCGTCCAGGCGCGCCTGCTCATCCGACGACAGTCCCGAAGCGGGCTCGGCGGCCTTTGATCGGCGACGCAGGTAGGTCACGGCGATCAGCCCGGCCAGAATGAAAAGCACCGGGCCAGTGGCCCACAGCAGCTTGTTCGCCCCCCCGGTCGTGGTCGCTTCATCAGCACGTATTCGCCGTACCGTTCCACCACGAAATCCAGCACTTCCTGGTTGGTGTCGCCAGCGACAAGACGTTCGCGCACCAGAAGCCGCAGATCGCGGGCGATGGCGGCGTTGCTTTCGTCGATGTTTTCACCCCCCCGACAAACCACGCAGCGCAGCTCCTGCCCCCCCAAGTCGCGGGCGCGTTGCTCCAGCACCGGATCGTCCAGCACCTCATCCGGGTTCACCGCCAGCGCAGGGCTGGTCAGCAAGGACAAGGACAGGGCCACAGAGATCACAAGGCGTTTCATTCGGCGGGCACTCCCTGCATCGGGGGGGCCTTGGCGGCACCGGCAGCAACACGGTAGCGGCGGTCAGACAGGCTGATCAGCCACCCAGCGACATCAGGATACACCCTGCCCAGATCCAGTTGGCCAGAGGCTTGATGAAGGTGCGTACGGCAAAGCCGCCGCCCGCCTGCGGATCCCCCCCAATCACCAGGTAGATATCGCGCCAGATCCCGTTTGCGATGGCGGCTTCGGTGGTCGGCATCGCCTGCACCGGATAAACACGTTTCTCGGGCGTCAAGCGGGTTACTTCAACCCCCCCGCTGCGGGTCACCAGCATATCGGCCTTTGTCGAGATATAGTTCGGCCCCCCCTGTTCCTCATAGACCCGCTCCAGCGTCACATCATACCCGGCCACCTGATAGGTGTCGCCGACATTGGCCACGCGGATATCCTCGACCTGCCAGGCCATCAGGCCGCAGATGCCGATGAAGGTAATGCCAAGCCCCCCCGCATGAGCAATGGTCTTGCCCCCCCAATCGGCGCGCGGCAGGCGGCTCAGGCGGGACAGGCGACTGGCAAGGGAGCCGCGTCCGGTGCGGCTCATCTGATCGACAAGGGCACCGGACACCAGCCAGGCACCAAGCGCGAGGCCGATCGGAGCCAAAGCGGACTTGTGGCTCTGCATCGCCCAGACCAGCGACCCAACGGCGACAGCCAGGATCATCGCCGGGACCAGAGCCTTGGCAACCCGCTTCAACTTGGCCCGTTTCCACGACAGCATCGCGCCAAACGGCAGGATCACCGCCAGCACCACCATGAACGGGGGGGTAAAGGCCGCCTCGAAGAAAGGTGCGCCGACCGACAGTTTGCGGCCCATGAAGGCCTCAGCCACCAGCGGCCAGATCGTGCCGACGAAAACCACAATGGAACTGACGGCCAACAGGATGTTGTTGAAGACCAGGGCGCTTTCCCGGCTGACCATGCCAAAGACGCCCTTGGCTTCCATCGCATTGGCACGGGCGGCAAACAGGGTCAGCGAACCGCCAGTAAACACCGCGAGGATCGCCAGGATATAAACGCCGCGTTCCGGGTCGGTGGCGAAAGCATGGACCGAGGTGATCACACCGGACCGCACCAGGAAGGTGCCGATCAGAGAGAAGCCGAAGGCCAGGATCGCCAAGAGGATGGTCCAGCTTTTTAGGCTCTCGCGTTTCTCGACCACGATGGCCGAATGCAGCAGAGCTGCGGCGAAGAGCCAGGGCATGAAGGACGCGTTTTCAACCGGATCCCAGAACCAGAAACCACCCCCCCAGCCCAGCTCGTAATAGGCCCACCAGGACCCCCCCAGGCCGATGCCAATGGTCAGGTTGATCCAGGCAGCCAGGGTCCAGGGACGCACCCAGCGACCCCCCCAGGCGGCGTCGATGCGGCCTTCGATCAGGGCGGCCACGGCGAAGGAGAAGGCCATCGAAAGCCCCCCCACGTAGCCCAGGTAGAGGAAGGGCGGGTGGAAGGCGAGGCCCGGGTCCTGCAACAGTGGGTTCAGGTCCTGCCCGTCAAAGGGCGGCGTCGCCAGACGGATGAACGGGTTCGACGTGAACAGAACAAAGCCCAGGAAAGCCACGGCAATGGCGCTTTGAACCGCCAGCACACGGGCCTTCAGCCGCGGCGGCAACCCGCCTCCGAACCAGGCCGCCATGGCACCAAACAGCACCACGATCAACACCCAGAGCAGCATCGAGCCCTCGTGGTTGCCCCCCCAAACGCCCGACACTTTGTAAAGCATCGGCTTCGCACTGTGGGAGTTCAGCGTGACGACCTTCAGAGAAAAGTCGGAGGTGACGAAAGCGTAGGTCAGCGCCCCCCCGAAGGAAAAGGCGACCAGAAGGAACTGGACCGTCGCGGCGGGCACTGCGACCGCCATCCAGTTGGTCCATCCTTTCTGCGCCCCCCCCACCAAGGGGGGGACGATTGCCTGGACGATCGCCACGCCCAGGGCCAGAATCAGTGCAAAGTGGCCAAGTTCCGTAATCATGTTCGCGCTCATGTTCCGTATGTCTGGCGCGACCATACGGCAAGCGCGCGCCCGCGCCAATGGGGGGGCGCGCGCTAATGTCACGGGTTATTCAGACGGCCAGATAGATCACGGCCGACAGCGTCACGGCACCCAGGATCGGCAAAAGGAACGCGGTGCCGTGCCAGCCGAATGATCGGTGGATCACGCTGAAATGCAGCACCGCACCGACGAAGTAAAAGCTGAGGAAATTGAACAGGATAGAGCTGTCCAGCGCCCAGAGTGGCCGACCCAGAATGGCATAGAGCCACCACCAGCCCATCACCAACCCTGCGCCCGACCAGCTGTAGGCCATGCCCAGGGCCAGGGGGGGCGTGGCGCGCTGTACATAGAGCCACAGGAAGGTGGCGGAAATCATCATGCTCATCATCGTGATCGCGCCATAGCCGATCTGATAGACCGCATCGTATCCGGCAAGCTGATAGCCCACCTGAAGCACCACGATCAGGACCACGGCGAGTGCAAATGCCTGTTTCATCTCTGCAAGACCTCCTTGACGGCGGCGTCCAATGCGGCGGCCGCTTCTTTGTTGCGTTCCAGCGCGGATTGCAGCTTGGCCCCCCCACGGGCCTTGCGCCGAAACCATTTGAAAAATATCATGAAAACACTCATCTCAGCCTCCCCCCCTGGTCGGCAGGCGTTCGCGGATGATCGTGGTGATCTCGATCAGGATCGAACTGTTCTTGTCCAATACCGCGCGGGTGGCTTGATCCTTCTGCAGGTCGCGGTAGAGCAGGTAGAAGACCAGCAGAACCCAAGGCCCATGCTCAGCGACCAGTTTCAGGATGATGTCACTGCCCATCACGCGCGCTCCAATCGTCCAGTGCCGGATTGCCCTCGCGCCCAGCGCCAGCCTCTAGCGCCTTGAGCGCGTGCAGGTTCTGCGTCACCTGACCCGCGCGGGTCATGGTTTCGGCCAGCGAGCGTTGGAACTCCTGCCCCCCTTGGCCTGGTGGCGTGCGCCGAAGTAGAAGCTGACGATCGCGCCCAGCAACCACCACAAAGGCTCCGGCACCAGGGCAATGCCCTGCATGCGGGCGGCAAACCAGATCGGGTCGACCATGGCCGAGACAAACAGGCCCAATGTGCCCAGAGCCAGCATCGGGCGCGGCACACGGTTCAGCGCATCCATGAAACGGTCGAACAGACCCTGGCGCGGCAACACGAACTCCTGCGCGAACTGTTCCAGCGCGGCGGCGCGATAGGCGGCCTCGCGTTCACCCGCCGCCTCCCGGTTCTCCAGGAAGACCTCGGCGGTTTCGCGCACCACATTGCGCCCACCGCCGAACAGCAGCGCCAGAATGCCCTCGATCAACCCCCCCATGCCGCGACCCGAGCGCGATGCTCGGCCTCCGTCAGGTGGTATTTGGGCGAAATGAACTCTTCCGCGCGTTTGATCCAGCCGCCCTTGCCACCATCGCGACGGCGCGCGTATTTGCGGCTGGAGGGGGGGCGATTGTCCGCCAGGCGGTAATAGAAATTGCGACGCTCAATCCCATAGGCATCGGCGATATGGTCCGGTGCTTCATCATGAGCGATCCGGGTGGCCGCCAGGGTTTGCGGGCCGATCACCCCCCCGTCGACGCCGACCGGGTGGCCCATTTTGCGCAGCAGTTTTTGCAGAATGCGAATCGCCCCCCCGCCGCCGGCATTTACATACATGTCGAAGACGGACGCTTGCAGCGCCTCGGGCAGCTCGCCGATACGCGGGCGCTTGAAATAGTGCTCGATGAAGATGTCGCGCGCCTGATCGCGGGTCAGGCGTTTCACGTCGGCAGGCGTCACCTTGCCGTCGCCAGTCAGGTCCAGACCAAGCCTGCGCATGGTGTGGATGGTAACGCCGAAGTTGGTGGCACCACCCGGATCATCCGGGTCGTTCACATAGCCGCCTTCGCGGGCAATGATTTCGTCTGCAATGTCGGAAACGGTTTTCATCAGGGCCTTCCCCCCCCGTGTGGTAATTCACGGGGGGGAAAGACTGACTAAATTCCGTTAAGAAAGCCGAAACCGGGCGTGCGCGCGCGGCGTCGCTTAGCTCTCAGGCTCGACATAGACGCCGGTTTCCTTCAGCGTGTCGATGACCTCTTTCGGCATGTAGCTTTCATCGTGTTTGGCAAGAATTTCAGAGGCTTCAAACACACCATTCACGTATTTTCCGGTGCCGATCATGCCCTGATTTTCTTCAAACAGGTCAGGCAACACGCCGGTATAGGCGACAGGCACCGAGGCCACGCCATCGGTCACCGCGAAGGTCACCGTCTCACCTTGACCACGCACCAGCGTGCCATCCGCAACCAGACCACCCATGCGGAAAGTCTCGTTCGATTGCGGCGGTTCTTCCATCACCTGGCTCGGAGAGCGGTAATAGTTGATACCGTCCTGAAACGCGTAGCCGATCAGGCCCGCCGACAATGCCAAGGCCACGAAGGCCAGCGCAATCACCTGGATGCGTCGTTTCTTCTTCAGACCTTTCATACCGGCCATCTGTCTGTCTCCTTACGGGAACACCGGGGGGGCAAGCATCAGCCCGGTGGTTTCGTCTTCGCCAAGCATCAGGTTGGCATTCTGCATCGCCTGGCCGCTGGATCCCTTGCACAGGTTGTCCAGAGCCGACACGACCAGAGCGCGCCCCCCCGGCACCCGGTCACCGACAACGCCCAGCTGGCAGATGTTCGACCCGGTGACATGACCCATGCCCGGCAGTTGGCCAAGGGGGGGTAGCACCTCAACGAAGGGTTCGTCTTGATATTGCTCAACCAGGGCCGCGTGGATCGCCTGCGCATCGCCCTGCACGTAACAATCAGCCAGGATGCCCCCCCGGTTCACCGGCACCAGATGGGGGGGCGTGAAGACAATGCGCACATCGCGCCCGGCGATCAGGCTGAACTCCTGATCGAACTCGGCCAGGTGCCGGTGCTTGCCGCCCTGCGCATAGCCCAACACGTCGGTGGAGCGTTCGGCGAAGAGCATGTTTTCCTTCAGCGACCGACCGGCACCCGAGATGCCGTTCTTCAGGTCGCAGATGATCGTATCCAGGTCGATCACCCCCCCCTTGGCGATCAGCGGACGCAGGGCAAACTGCACGGTGGCCGCGTTGCAGCCGGTGCCCGCGACCAGCCGCGCATCCCGGATCTCATCCCGATAGAACTCGGTCAGGCCATAAACCGCCTCTTTCTGCAGTTCGGTCGCCACATGGGCCGCACCGTACCACTTTTCATACTCCGCCGGGTCACGCAGCCGGAAATCAGCGCCCAGATCGACGACCTTGACGGTCTTCGGCAGGTCACGCACCAGCGCCTGGCTCAGCCCGTGGGGGGGCAGCGCGGCAAAGCACAGGTCCACGCCGTCAAAGTCGATCTGATCCATCTTGACCAGCGTTGGCAGATCCAGGTGGCGCAGGTGCGGATAGACGTCGGACATCTGCATCCCCCCCGCCTTGCGGTCGGCAGAAAGCGCGACGATTTCCATCGTCGGATGGGTGGCGATGAGCCGGACAAGTTCGGCGCCGGTATAACCAGAGGCGCCCAGAATGGCGATCTTATGGGTCATGACAGACCTCTTTCGTAGGATTTCACGTGATGTAAGGGTTCAAGCGCGTGCGCGCAATCATGCGGGTTCGAAAGTGATCTTTCGTCGCAGGAATTGCGTGGCGCGGTTGGACACGCGCGCGGGGGGGTCGCCGGTGGTCAGGAATTTCGACACCGCGCCGTCGCCCCCCCGCATGTTCGGGTGACGCTCCAGATAATCGGCCAGGCTTTCGGCCACCAGATTGGCCTGGCTGAACACCCGCACCCCCCCCTGCCCCCCCAGCGCATCCTGGAAGGTCTCTTCCATCAGCGGGTAATGGGTGCAGCCCAGGATCGCGGCCTCGGGTTTGGGCATCTTGCGCCTCAAGGCATCCACGTGGGAGCGCACCAGCGCCTCGGCCAGGATCATGTCGCCATCCTCGATGGCATCCACCACGCCGCCACAGGCCTGCGCCTCGACATCGACGCCGATGGCGCGGAAGGCCAGTTCACGCTGGAAGGCGCGGCTGGAGACGGTTGCAGGCGTGGCGAATAGCGCCACGTGCTTGACCTCGACCTCACGCGGCGGCGAGTTGTCGCCCCCCCATTGCCGTTCGGTCAGCGCTTCGATCAGCGGCACAAAGACGCCCAACACCCGCTTGTCACCGGGGGGGATCCAGCTTTCCTGCATGCGCCGCAGCGCGGCGGCGGACGCGGTGTTGCAGGCCAGGATCACCAGGTCGCAGCCCTCATCCCACAGCCGCTCAACCGCCGCGGTGGTCAGGTTGTAGACGTCATCGGCATCGCGCACACCGTAAGGTGCGTGTTCATTGTCGCCATAATAGACGAAATCGACATCCGGCAGGCGCTTGGACACGGCGTCCAGCACGGTCAGACCACCCAGCCCCCCCGAGTCGAATATCCCTACTGCCATTGCCTTGCCCGCCTTACGCCTTGTGTTTGTCCTCGAACTCATAGCCGTAATCGACAGTGTCGAGCGCCTTGGGGGGGACAAGGCATAGGTCCGTTCGCGCAGGAAATCCATCATGGATTTGGCATCAGTGGCATATTGGCTCAGCTCCGCGCGTGGGATGGGTTTCCCGATCACAACACGCACCGGTTCGTCCACGCGCCGTTTGAATTCCTTGATCAAAAGCGCCATGCGCAGGGTGGTGTGCAGATGGCTGGCCACTTGAAACAGGCGCGAGTTTTGGCCCTCGAAGAAGATCGGCACCACCTGGGCCTCTGATTTCGACACCATCTTGGCTGTGAACCGCCGCCAACCCGGATCCATTGGGCGGGTGAACGGCCTGGCCGAGGTCGACACGGTGCCGCCGGGAAATACACCCATGGCCCCCCCGCCCTGCGCCAGATACTCCAACGCGGTCTTGCGAGTCGCCAGGTTCTCGCGCATCGCCTCTTTCGTCTCATCGAAATTGACCGGCAGGATGACCTTGTTCAGGTCCGGGGGGGCCTTGCGAAACACGTGATTGGCCAGAATTCGAAAATCGCCCCCCCGCGTATGGGCCAGGATATGGCCCATCATCAGCCGTCCAGGATGCCATAGGGGGGGTGATTGGCCACGGTGATCAGTGGCCCCCCCTCCCGTGGGATATTGTCCAGACTTCCGCCCACGACTTTCAGGCTCAGCCCATAGCGTTCCACCATAACCTGCCAAAAATCCCGACCCTGCGCGACCTCGTCATCATAGCCCTCGGCGCGTTTGATCAGGCGAAGCCGCCCGGTCGAGTTTTCAACCACCCGGATCAGCGCCCGCCCCCCCGGACGGGTCTGCGCGGAATGGGCGTAGGAGATGTCGCGGGCGATGTGTTTCGTCATGTCTCTGTCCTGGCCGTCAGCTTGCCCTAAAGCGGTGACAGAAACATGACAAGAACCTACTCTGCTGCCTCGACCAGGCTGTGGCCCGCGCGATACGCCGCCAGCAGTTCCTCGCGCCGCTTTTCGGCCTTGGCGACGTTTTCGACCTTGACCGGGCCGAAGCCGCGAATGCTGCGTGGCAGCTCGGCCAACTGAATGGCCACGTCCAGCGGACCATCCCCCCCTTTCAGGACTTCATTCATGTTACGTTCATATTGCGCGATCAGGGCGCGTTCGGTCTTGCGTTCCTCGCTATAGCGGAACGGGTCGAACACAGTTCCGCGCAGGCGTTTCATACGCGCCAGCAGCGGCATGGCGCGGCGAATGAACTTCGGAATAGGCTCGCTTCACCGGGCGACCATTGGCCCCCCCGATCTTTTCAAAGATCGGCGGTGCCATGTGATAGGTCAGCTTCAACTCGCCGTCGAACTCAGCCTCGGCCTTCGCCCGCGTGTCCATCAACATGCGCGCAACCTCGTATTCGTCCTTGTAGGCCAAGAGCTTATGATAGCCCATCGCAATGGCTTCCTTAAGGGCCGGATCCTCGGCCCGGTCCACCAACTTGCGGTAGCGTTTGGCGAGGCGCTTGGACTGGTAGGTGACCAGGTGATCGGCACGGAAGGCGATCTTTTCGTCGAGCGACTTGGGCTTTTCAACCACCGTCGCCTCGGTCAGGCGTGCGACCTCGTCGGGGGGGTGCAGCACCGCCCAGCGGCCCAGCTCGAATGCGCGCTTGTTGCGCTCGGGGGGGGCCTGGCCGTTCAGGTCGATGGCCTGCATCAGCGCATCATGAGACAGCGGCACCAGCCCGTTCTGCCAGGACGCGCCCAGCACCATCATGTTGGAAAAGATGCTGTCGCCCAGCAGGATCCGCGCCAGTTCGGTGGCGTCGAACATGGCCAGCCCGTCGCGAATGCGCGCTTGAAGAGCAAGCTGCAACCTGCCGCCGGGAATACGGAATTCGGTATCGTGAGTGAAGTCGCCGGTCACAGTTTCATGGCTGTCAACCACCGCCTTGGTGCGGCCAGTGGCGGTCAGCCCCCCCAGGGTCTTGGCCCCCCCGGCGGAGACCACCAGTTCACCCCCCCCGATCAACGCGTCCAGCTCGCCGGTGGCAACACGGATGGCTGAAATATCCTCGGGTTTCTCGGCCAGGCGCAGGTGCACGGTGACCGCGCCGCCCTTCTGGGCCAGCCCCCCCGCCATCTCCATCATACCCGCGCCCTTGCCGTCGATATGAGCGGCCTGGGCCATGATCGCACCCACGGTCACAACACCGGTGCCACCGACGCCGGTCACCACGATATTGTGGGTCTTGTTGATCACCGGCAGGGTGGGCTCCGGCAGGTCGGGCAGGTCGATCTCGGTCGTGGCCGACTTCTTCAGCAGGGCGCCTTCGACGGTCACGAAGCTGGGGGGGCAGAAGCCCTGCACACAGCTGAAATCCTTGTTGCAGGAGCTCTGATCAATCGCCCGTTTGCGGCCCAGTTCGGTCTCCACCGGCACGATCGACACGCAGTTCGACTGCACCCCCCCGCAATCACCGCAGCCCTCGCAGATATCGGTGTTGATGAAGACACGCTTGTCCGGGTCCGGGAAGGTGCCGCGCTTGCGGCGGCGGCGTTTCTCGGCGGCGCAGGTTTGCACATAAAGAATGACCGATACACCGCTGATTTCACGGAATTTCCGCTCCACATCCAGCAGCTCTTCGCGCGGGTAGCTCTTCGTGCCCTTCGGGAAGGCGGTGACGTCCACATCCTCCTTGTCGTCATAGACCAGCGCCAGGTGTTCAACGCCCATGGCCTTGACCTCCTGGGCGATACGCAGCGCGGTCAGACCGCCCTCGTTGGTCTGCCCGCCGGTCATGGCGACCGCATCGTTAAACAGGATCTTATAGGTGATCGTCGTGCCCGCCGCCAGCGCGGCCCGAATGGCCTGCGCGCCCGAGTGGTTGTAGGTCCCGTCGCCCAGGTTCTGGAACACGTGTTTCGTGTTCGAGAACGGTGCCTCGCCGATCCAGTTCGCGCCCTCGCCCCCCCCATCTGGGTAAAGCCGACCGTGTCACGGTCCATCCACTGCACCATGTAGTGACAGCCGATGCCCGCATAGGCACGGCTGCCATCGGGCAGGCGCGTGGAGGTATTGTGCGGGCAGCCCGAGCAAAAATAGGGCAAACGCGCCGCGATTTCCTCGGCATTGTCAGCCTTGCGAGCCTCGGCCAGTTTCTCCAGCCCGGCCTTCACGGCCTCGGTGCCGCGGCCTTCCTCGATCAGGATGCCGCCGAGTTTCTCGGCGATCATGATCGGATCCAGGGCGAAACGGGTCGGGAACAGCTCGGTCCGGCGGCCGTTTTCCCACAGGTCGCCCTTGTGCCACCCATAGACACGCCGCCCGCGGCGGTCGTCAAAAATCGCCTCCTTGATCTGCACCTCGATCAGCTTGCGTTTCTCTTCTACCACCACGATCAGGTCGAGCCCCCCCTCGGCCCATTCATGGAAGCTGAGCATGTCCAAGGGCCAGGTCTGCGCGACCTTGTAAGTGGTCACGCCCAGGCGGTCGGCTTCATCGGCGTCGATACCCAGAAGGGTCAGCGCGTGTTCCAGATCCAGCCAGTTCTTTCCGGCGGCAACGAAACCGATCTTGGCTCCCGCGCGACCCCCCCAGACCCGGCGGTCAATTTTATTTGCCCGCGCAAAGGCTTCGGCCGCGAACCTCTTGTAATCAATCATGCGCGCTTCCTGCGCGACCGGGGGGGTATCGGCAAGGCGGATGTTCAACCCGCCGTCGGGAAGGTCAAATTCGGGCAGAACAAGTTGCACGCGGTCCGGACGACCATCGACCACAGCCGTCGCTTCAACCGTGTCCTTCATCACCTTGAGCCCGGCCCAGACACCGGCAAACCGGCTGAGCGCGAAACCGTAGATGCCAAGGTCCAGGATCTCCTGCACCCCCCCCGCCGGGCTGAGCACCGGCATATAGGCATCGACCATCGCCCAATCGCTTTGGTGCAACGTGGTCGAGCTTTCGCCGGTATGGTCATCGCCCATCGCCATCAGCACACCGCCATGGTGGATGACCCCCCCGCCATATTGGCGTGGCGCATTACGTCGCCGGTGCGGTCCACCCCCCCCGGCCCCCCCTTGCCATACCACAGGCCGAAGACGCCGTCATACTTGCCCTCGCCGCGCAGCTCCGCCTGCTGGCTGCCCCCCCAGAGCGCGGTGGCCGCCAGGTCTTCGTTCAGCCCCCCGGCTCGAAGGTCACATCGGAGGCGCTCAGGATCTTCTGCGAACGTCCCATCCACAGATCCACCCCCCCGCCAACAGGCGATCCGCGATAGCCGGTCACGTAGCCCGCCGTATTCAGCCCGGCCGCCTTGTCGCGGGCCTTCTGCATCAGCATCAGGCGCACCAACGCCTGGGTGCCGTTCATCAGGACCGGACTTTTGTTCAGGTCGAACCGATCATTCAGACTGATCTTCTGGTCGCTCATCGCGCTTCTCCCCCCCGTGGCTGGATGTGCCATCTCATATTAGGTCAAAAATCCTGACCTACCAACCAAAAACTTCGTGCCCTGGCCGTGATTGAACGGTTGGCTTTTCAAGGAAAATTTCCCATAAACGAATGAACAAAAAACGTGTCAACAGGGTAATGGTTGTTCGAAATGGACTGGGACAAGCTCAGAATCTTTCACGCGGTCGCCGATGCAGGGTCGCTGACCCATGCGGGCGATGCGTTGCATCTGTCGCAATCGGCGGTCTCGCGCCAGATCCGGGCGCTTGAGGAAAGTCTGAACGCCACCCTGTTTCACCGCCATGCGCGGGGGGGGCTGATTCTCACCGAACAGGGGGGGGAGCTGCTGTTTGACGCCACCCGCGCGATGAGCCAGCGGCTTGAGGCCGCCGTCGCGCGCATCCGGGATTCGAAGGAAGAGGTCTTCGGCGAGCTGCGCGTGACCACCACGACCGGCTTCGGCTCGCTCTGGCTGGCCCCCCCGCGCCTGCCCAAGCTCTACGAAAAGTACCCCCCCGAACTGAAGATCGACCTGATGCTGGAAGAACGGGTGCTGGACCTGCCCATGCGCGAAGCCGACGTGGCCATTCGCATGAAAGAGCCCAGCCAGGCCGACCTGATCCGCAAACGGCTGATGGATGTGCACATGCGGCTCTATGCCCTGCCCGCCTATCTGGAGGAACATGGCCGCCCGGAAACCATGGCCGACATGCACAACCACCGCCTGATCTGCCAGAACACCAGTTCCGCCCAGGTCAGCGCGGGGGGGTCGTCGATGGTGCAGGAGATCCTGACCCATGACGTGAAGTCCATGCTGACGGTGAACAACTATTTTGGCGTGTTGCAGGCTGTGTTGAACGGGTTGGGGGGGGTGGGCGTGCTTCCGGACTACGTGACACAAGATTTCCCTGAGCTGGAACGCGTATTGCCGGAGTTTGAAAGCCGCGACATTCCGGTCTTCCTTGCCTACCCGGAAGAACTGCGCAGTTCCCAGCGCGTGGCCGCTTTCCGTGATTTCGTGACCGAGGAGATCTTCGCACACCGCAGACGGGAACGTAGCGATACCTGACGCGCATCCGCGTCAATTTCACTGTTTACCCGCGCAGAAGTGATCAAATCCCCCCTTAATCTGTTGCTCGAAAGCCGCTATGCGCAATGCGCATAGCCGCATTGCAGCATTTAGGCTTGATCGAAAGGCATATGGCCCATATTTCAGGCTCAAAGCGAACGATTGACTAACGTCTCTTTCGCTTTTACCTCCCTGTTGGACTTGGCCGGGCTTTGCCCGGCCTTTTTTTTGGCATATCTGCCATACAGCTTCGCAGGGTTCCCACTGGAAGCTTCACAAGGTGACGGCAATTTGGGCAGCGCTCATCCTTCGCCCCCCCACTCACCGTTCCCGCAGGTCACCAGGACCTCTTCGCCGTCCGCGCCACTGCGGCGGATCATTGCGCCTGAGGGATAGTTGTGTTCCCCCCCCTCCTGACAGTAGCCGTCAGGCGGAAAGGGGGGGCTCCAGCTTACGCCGAAAGAGGCCGACCGCGCGCACCGAAACAACGTGCCCGCCATCGTCTTATGCGCGCCTATTGAATAGGCCTTGCCGTCGAAATAGCACAGCCGGTCCGCGACAGCACGTTCGTTGCTGCCCAGCAGGCGAACCTCGTCATCCTCGGTGTCCTGCGCGAAACCGACACCGCCCGCCGTCAGCACACCGCAAAAGACCAGCGCAAACAAACCCTTCCCTGTCATCCCATACCCTCCCGTTGAACAATACGCCCCCCCATGCTACGCTGATCCGGATCATCCGCCAATGGGGGGGTTGGTCGCGCGCGCCTCAATCGAACCGATAGGACACCGCCCCCCCACCCAACAGGATCGCCTGGCCGGGGGGGGATACCGTCACCGACCAGCAACGCCGATCCAGTCGCACCAGCAGATCGCGCCGGACCGCCGCCGCATAGTTAGCCGAAGTTGCCGGGGGGGCCGTGTTCAACAGGTCCCGAAGGCCGTCCAGATCATCTTGCAGATACAAAAGCTCCACCAAAATCGACAGTTTCGCCTCATCCAGACCGGCAAGCACCGTGCGATCTTGTGCCCGCAGCGCCTGTGCAACGGCCAACCAATCGGCCCAGGGAAATGCCTCGGGCAACAGCACGGGCCGCGCGGGCGGTATCGCCCCCCCTTCGCCACGCACAATAGGGGGGGCTATGGCACGCTTTGCGACCAGCCAATCCATCGTGCCCGCGGCTGACGTCGCGAAGTGACGGAACCGGCTGGACAGATCGAAGCTGCTCAAGGTGCGGCGGGTGTCCTCGTATCCCAAGGCGTCGACCAGGCCTTCATACTGGAACAACCAGGCCGCTTCGACATCATGGGCAGGCTGAAGGTTTCCCGCCTCAAGCGCCCCCCCCAGATAAGCCTTTGCGACCCCCCCATGCACCTCCGCCTCGCGCCCGGTCTGGTTCAGCACGATGTTCAGGAAGTCCATACCGCGCCCGAAATACCCCCCCGCTCGAAAGGTGTCATAAAGTGGGGGGGGCCGAGAACGACGGCGGTGCCTTGGGAATTTCAGGAAACTGGGGGGGCATGGCTGCGAAATGCTCTAAAAACAGCCCCCCCTCGCCCATCAACATACCGGGTTCGATCAACAGACCATGTTCCGCGACCCAGTTCCGCTTCAGAAACGCGCGATACTCCATCAAGTCCGACCGGCTGGCAAAAAAGCGCGCCGCCATTGGCAATTCATCGGCCGCCTCCGCATACCGGGCAATGCTCAGCTTAACCTCGTCGCTTGCATCCAAGAGGACAACGGGCCTCCCCCCCTTTCCGGAGGCGAAAGACCGGTCGAGGTCCGGTGCAAGGTCTGGACGCCCGCGCACCTGTTTGATCAGTTCAAAGTAGCTCCGACCGTTGTCGGCAAGAAGGATGGCGCGCTCCCCCCCCTGCGGGCCAAGTGACGCAAAAACCTTAACCGGGTCTTCGCCCAGACGCGCCAACCCCCCCTTCTCAACACCAAGGTGCCGCACCAGATAGTTCGCAAGCAGCTGGTCAGCGGTGTACGGCGGACGCCGTTCCTGCGATATGACCCGTTGAAGCAGCGCAAGACCGTCCTCGAAGCTCAAACCTGCATAGTGAAGTATCAGATAGGCCTCCAACGTCCCGAACCTGCGCGTCGCAAACCCGTTCAGCTGCGAACGGGTGTCCAGTGTATCCTGTGCCAGGCCCAGGATCGCATCGGTAAAGGCGCAGCTTGGCTGGTCGTCTGCAGGCGTGGATTGAACGGGCTCGACGGGCACTGCCTTGCCGTCTTTCGCCATGCCGGGCAACGCGGCAAGGCCCGACAGACCAGCGAAAACAACAGCACGAAGAAAGGTCATTTTGGTCTCCAACCGAATGCAATGACCGCAGCTCATGCGCCCAATCCCGAAAACACAAGCAAAAAAAACACCGCCCCCCCTGCCCGCTTGCCCACTTTCACCCGCGCGCCACATGGCCTAAAAGGCCCGCAAATGCAGCCTTAGGGGGGGGACACGGGCATGGACGATCCGAAGATCAATGACGAGCTGATTGCGGCGCATGGCTCAAGCCCGAAGAATATCAGATGATCCTGGAGATCATCGGCCGCGAACCCACCTTTACCGAGCTCGGCATCTTCTCGGCCATGTGGAACGAGCATTGTTCCTACAAATCCTCCAAGAAATGGCTGCGCACCCTGCCGACCGAAGGCCCCCCCCAGGTCATCTGTGGCCCCCCCGGTGAGAACGCGGGCGTGATCGACATCGGCGACGGCCAGGCGATCATCTTCAAGATGGAAAGCCACAACCACCCCCCCTCCTACATCGAACCCTATCAGGCGCGGCCACCGGGGGGGTGGGCGGCATCCTGCGCGACGTCTTTACCATGGGCGCGCGTCCCATCGCCGCGATGAACTCCCTGTCCTTCGGCGAGCCCTCCCACCCCCCCAAGACCCGCCAGCTGGTCAACGGTGTCGTGGAAGGCATCGGCGGCTACGGCAACTGTTTCGGCGTGCCGAATGTGGGCGGCGAGGTTCGCTTCCACCCCCCCGCCTACAACGGCAACTGCCTGGTGAATGCCTTTGCGGCGGGTCTGGCGGACGCGGACAAGATTTTCTACTCCGCCGCCTCCGGTGTCGGCATGCCGGTCGTCTACCTCGGGGGGGCCAAGACCGGCCGCGACGGGGGGGTTGGCGGCGCGACCATGGCTTCCGCCGAATTTGACGACACGATCGAGGAAAAGCGCCCCCCCACGGTGCAGGTCGGTGACCCCCCCTTTACCGAAAAGCGCCTGATGGAAGCCACGCTGGAGCTGATGGCCACCGGCGCGGTGATCTCGATCCAGGACATGGGCGCGGCAGGCCTGACCTGTTCGGCTGTGGAAATGGGCGACAAGGGGGGGGCCTCGGCGTCAAGCTGCAGCTTGATGACGTGCCCCCCCAGCGCGAAGAGAACATGACCGCCTATGAGATGATGCTGTCCGAAAGCCAGGAACGCATGCTCATGGTGCTGAACCCCCCCGAGCTGGAAGACGAAGCCCGCGCCGTGTTCGTGAAATGGGACCTGGATTTCGCCATCGTCGGTGAGACGATCGAGGAAGACCGCTTCCTGATCATGCACGGCAATGACATCAAGGCCGACCTGCCGCTGTCCAAGCTTGCCTCGACCGCACCGGAATACGACCGCCCCCCCTGGGTCGAAACGCCCACCGCCGAGGCGCTGGCCGAAGTGCCCGCCGTCGACGCCATCGACGCCCTGCGCGCGCTGGTCACCTCGCCGAACTACGCGTCGAAACACTGGGTCTACGAACAGTACGACCACATGGTCATGGCCGACACCGTGCGTGCGCCCGGTCTTGGGGGGGCTGGCATCGTGCGCGTGCACGGCACCGACAAGGCCGTGGCCTTTACCTCGGACGTGACGCCGCGCTACGTCAAGGCGAACCCGGTCGAGGGCGGCAAGCAGGCCGTCGCCGAAGCCTATCGCAACCTGACCGCCGTGGGGGGGGCCAAGCCGCTGGCCACCACGGACAACCTGAACTTCGGCAATCCCGAAAAGCCCGAGATCATGGGCCAGTTCGTCGGGGGGGCCATCAAAGGCATCGGCGCGGCCGTGGCCGCATTGGACGTGCCGATCGTCTCGGGCAACGTGTCGCTGTATAACGAGACCGACGGCCAGGCGATCCTGCCCACCCCCCCGACCATCGGTGCGGTGGGTCTGCTGGACAGTCTTGATGACCTGATTGGCGGCGTGGCGCGCGACGGTCACGTGGCCATGGTCGTAGGCGCGACCGAGGGCCACCTGGGCCAATCAGCCTGCTGGCCGAGGTCTTCAACCGCGAAGATGGCGACGCGCCGCACGTGGATCTGGAAGCGGAAGCCAAGAACGGTGAGTTCATCCGCGCCAACCGCGCCTGATCAAGGCCTGTACGGACCTGTCCGACGGTGGCCTGGCCGTGGCAGCGTTTGAGATGGCGCAAGCGGGCGGCGTCGGCGTCACCCTGGACACGACCGAAACCGCGACGTTGTTTGGCGAGGATCAGGCCCGCTATCTGGTGGCCTGCAACTTCGACGAGGCCGAGGCGTTGATGGTCGAAGCGGGACGCGTGGGGGGGGTACATATCGAAACCGTCGGCCGCTTCACTGGCGATGCGGTGCGTATCGGTGGCTCCGAGGCCCCCCCGCTCTCTGAGCTGGAAGAGGCCTGGCGCACCGGCTTCGACAGCGCACACCGCTGAGCCGATGGACTATACCCCCCCGCCGCGCAATCTGGCCGAACTGACGGCCGACTGTGCCGATTGCGCGGCCCTGTGCTGCGTGGCCCCCCCGGCCTTTGACAAGGGGGGGGAAGACTTCGCCATCGCGAAGCTTCCCCCCCTGACCCCCCCTTGTGTGCATCTGCAGGACGACAACCTGTGCAAGCTGCATACAGAGTTGGAAGATCACGGTTTTCCCGGCTGCGCGCGTTTTGATTGCCTGGGGGGGGCCGGGCAGCATGTTGTGCAGGGCTCTACGACGGCGCTGACTGGCGCGACGACCCGGCGCTGCTGGCGGACATGGCCGAAAGTTACCGCCGCATGCAACGCGTGCATGAGGCGATGCAGATGATGTTCCTGGCCGAACGCTTGCCGCTTGATGACGAACAGGAGGTCGCTCGCCTGACTCTGCTGCGCAAACTGCGCCCGGTCGACGGTTGGACGCCAGGGAGCCTGGCCGAGGCTGATGCCAGAGGGCTCTTCACCCGTGTGCGCGAGACCCTTGCGACTTTCCGAAGCGCCCTGCGCGGCTGAGGCTTGCAGCCCCCCCCTGCCCTGCCCCCCCCTAATTGGTACGACAACAGTTACAAGGATCTCACGCGCATGGCCATGCAAGCCCGCCAAATCGAAGCTCTGATCCGCGCCGGGTTTCCCGACGCGCAAATCACCATCACGGACCTTGCCGGGGGGGACGGCAATCACTGGGCCGCCGAGGTGATTGACGAGAGTTTTCGTGGCATGAACCGCGTGCAACAGCAACGCGCCGTGAACGCCACCGTGAAGCCACAGATCGACAGCGGAGAACTGCACGCACTTGCGCTGACCACCAAGGCGCCGGAGTAACATGTGAACGTCTGGTTTTTCTCACTGCTCTTCGCCCTGCCGATCGCAGGGATTGCGTTGGTCGTCGGTATCCACGACCTGAGAAAACGCCAGAAATTCGGTAAGCCACCCCCCCGCGGCACCGCGCCTGGTCGAGGGGGGGACACCTTGGTGAACCATGGCAATGAAATGGGCGGCGGACATGGTGGCGGGCATCCGACAGCTCACCGCGTAACCAAAGACCCGCAAATCTATGCGAAAGCTTTCGTCCCAGAGACGACAGAAAAGGACAACTGATATGACCGACGCAAAAACCCGCATCGACGAAACTGTGAAATCCACCGACGTGGTGCTCTACATGAAAGGCACCAAGGAAATGCCGCAGTGCGGGTTCTCGTCCCGCGTGGCGGGCGTGCTGAACTTCATGGGCGTGGACTACGCGACGTGAACGTGCTGGCCGACGAGGAAATCCGCGCTGGCATCAAGGAATACTCCGACTGGCCGACCATCCCGCAGCTTTATGTCAAAGGTGAGTTCGTCGGTGGCTGCGACATCATCACCGAGATGACCCTGTCGGGCGAGCTGGACACACTGTTTGACGAAACCGGCGTGGGCTACAACAAAGAAGCCGCCGACCAGATCCGCGCCGCAAACGCCTGATCCGTCCCACATTTCAAAAAGCCCCCCCGTCGTGCCTCCCGGCTGGCGGGGGGGCTTTTTTATGCCGCCCGTATCCGAACCATCCGGCAGGCACATCGGCAAGACGTTGCTATGCAACACCATTTCACAGGTTTCATGTGGGGGGGGAGGAGTTCTTGGAGCGGGCGACGGGAATCGAACCCGTATCTCCTGCTTGGAAGGCAGGGGGGGTCTTACCATTACACACGCCCGCTCAAGTCGTCGCTGGTTAAAACACGCATGCGCGTCGGTCAAGTGCGAAATTGCTGAATAGTCTCGGTCTGTTCGCGGTCTTGTGATTCATATGCACCTCAAAAAACACGCAGGGGGGGTCCTAGTTTACCACGCGGATCGCGGCGATCGGAAACGATCCCCCCCATAGGTGTATCAATTTGCGACCCCCCCTCGCAGGTCGAATGTAATCCTTGATCGGGGGGGAAACTCCTCCTGCGATAAGCAAGATGTAAAGGCGAAGGCAACATGGCGCACACTTACTACGATTTCTTTGCAGGCGGCGGAATGGCCGGATTTGGTTTGGGATCGGATTGGACTTGCCTTTTTGCCAACGACATTGATCCCAAAAAAGCAGCTAGCTACCGCGCCAACCACCACGGTGGAAAAGAACTTCTTCTAAAGGATGTAGCAAAGGTCTCTCTAGACGAACTGCCCGGTTCACCTGACCTCGTTTGGGCATCTTTCCCTTGCCAAGACCTCTCCTTAGCAGGGAACGGGGGGGCGGGCCTTGCTGGCAAGCGCAGCGGGATGTTCAAGCCTTTCTGGAAGCTAATGCGTGCTTTGCACGCAGATGGGCGTGGCCCAAAAATCATTGCACTTGAAAATGTCTATGGGGGGGCGATCACGAGCAATGGTGGTCGTGATTTCGCGACACTTGCCGCAGCCTTTTCGGGGGGGTTGGGTTATCGCTTTGGTGCTGTCGTCGTGGACGCGGTTCACTTTTTGCCACAATCACGCCCACGTTTCTTTATGATCGGGGGGGTGCGTGGCGATCTCTCAATCCCACCCGAACATGTAAATGATGGGCCTTGTGCAACTTGGCATCCGCATGCGCTGATCGAAGGGCATGACCTATTGTCCAAGACAGCAGCTTCCCGCTGGTGTTGGTGGCACCTTCCGACACCACTCGCTCGCAATATCAATCTTGCATCCATAATCGAAGAAAAGCCGACCGGCGTGAAATGGCATACAAAAGCAGAAACAAAATACCTGCTCGACATGATGACCGACCACAACCTCAAAAAGGTTAAGGCGGCAAAAGAGTGCCATGAGCGTGTTGTTGGAACAGTTTATCGTAGAACACGGGTGGACACCAATGGCGTAAAGCGACAAAGGGCGGAAGTTCGGTTCGACCAAATCGCAGGCTGTCTACGGACACCCGCTGGCGGGTCAAGCCGCCAGACAATCATGGTCGTGGACGGAAACAAAGTACGGTCGCGACTATTATCAACTCGTGAAGCCGCGTCACTCATGGGATTGCCGGAAACCTATGTGTTGCCAGAACGGTACAACGACGCATACAAGCTCGCAGGCGACGGTATTGCCGTACCTGTCGTGCGCCACCTGGCTGAAGCAATCTTTGAGCCTATCCTCCGACGGAATCGACTCGCTTTGGTTGCATGACATCTATTAAGTGTCGGTCATGACTGACCGAAATCCTGACGACACAAACTTTCCGCCTTTTGAAACAGAAGACCTTCGGTCAAACCTGACCGACTTTCTCACACAGAAATTTCACGACCCGATCACTGAAAAACTGCGCCCAGTCGGAAATTTCAAATGGGGGGGTGTTTACGCATTCTTTGACTATGATGGTGAACCGATTTACGTCGGCCAGACTAAGGAGAAGATCAGTACTCGGATTAGGCGACATTTAACTAACCAACGGACAGATGCTGTTGCCATGTCGGTTCTTGACCCCCCCTTCGAGGTGTTCGAGATTGAAGTGTGGCCCTTACCACAGTTCCAGAACACAGGCGCAACGAATGAGGAAGCAAGGCGCACCTCGATGCATTGGAAGACCTAGTGTACCAAGAAGCGATTGCGGGTAGTGCCTTCACCGCCGTCTTGAACGAGAAAGACCCGCCAGCGCCCACAGTGGTGGTCGAGAAACCACCTTCACTGAGATATTGTTTGGTTTCGGAAGACGTTCACAGAATTAGGTCGCACCCCCCCGATTTTCGCATTGCTCGGAGGGCGTTAATCATTTCACGCCTGGCACAGGTGATTTCCGAACGTAAGGTGCAAGGTGGACTACGTCGCGTTTTGCTTACGCAAGCCAAGCGCCTTCAATGGTTGGCTGAACGTCGTTATACGGCGCTAGGTGGCGATGCTTCAGTTGAAAAGGAAGACGCTCAGCAGGGAGGCAGTGAAGACTGATACGCAGGCATCCATATGACCTTACACTCATATGCTTTGGGGGGGCTGTCATTTTCAGCTAAATCTGCGCTCTTCCGGCAAAAAAAACCGCTTAGCTTAGCACCCCCCCTAAAGAAACCGCTTTGGCAACCGCTTGAGCTGGGCTCGCGGCATTTAAGCTTCGTCGAGAACGTCCCTTTGCTCCAAAACTCGTCCAAGCACTGGATTCTGCGCGTAAAGAAGAAGTCAGCTAATATCAGGTCGATGGTTAGCCAAGACACCTGAAATGCTTTGCAAACCCGAACCGGATTTGGGGGGGAAAGGAGCTGTGCACGAGATATCATTCACACGCGCCTTCCTCCGATCAGAAATCGTCCCAGCCATCTGTGTTCAATGGTTCTTCACTGAGCTCGGTGCTCGCTCCGGCGACAACCGCACGCTTCCCTTGCTTCGGCAACGAGCGAGTGGTTCCCTCCATTGCGGCCTTGCTCCTGAAATCCCCCCCCTGAACAACGCTGGATGTGTTGTCGGAACGAGGTTCAGCGGCACCAACGTCCTGTCCCGTGAAAGAAAACGCTTTGGTGCTGCTCGCAAGCGCATCGGCCTCTCTCTCGAGGGCATGTGTTGCTGCGGTGGTCTCTTCAAACATCGCTGCGTTCTGTTGTGTTGTCTGGTCAAGCTGGTTCATGGCCGTATTGATCTCGTCCAGACCCGTCGATTGCTCACGCGAAGAGGTGGCGAGGTTGCTCACCCGGTCACGGGTTTCCTCGGCGTATCCCGAGATCTCCTCCAGCGCCGTTCCAGATTCATTTACAACTCTCACACCGTTCTGAACCTGCTCTGATGTCAGGCTGATGAGATCGGTGATCTCTTTCGCAGCCTCGGCCGAGCGTTGAGCAAGTTGGCGAACCTCCGAGGCGACGACCGCGAAGCCACGTCCACTTTCCCCCCCGGCACGCGCGGCCTCCACCCCCCCGGCATTCAAGGCCAGCAAGTTGGTCTGGAATGCAATGTCGTCGATCAGGCTCGTGATCTTGGAAATCTTTCCAGAACTTGCCTCGATGGCCTGCATCGCGCTGATCGACTCCTGTACCTTTTTCTGGCCTGCCTCTGTTCGTTCCTTGGCCGCACCCGAGGCTTTGTCTGCCTCATTGGCCGCCTTGGCTGCCTCGGCGACCGAAGCCGTCATCTGTTCCAGAGCCGACGAGGTTTCTTCGAGAGCGGCAGCCTGTTTCTCCGTCCGCTCGCTCAGGTCGTTTGCCGCACCGGCGATATGGGCCACTTCGGTCATCATCACCTCTGCCCGCTCGGATATGCCTTGAATGACACATCCCAGTGCCTGGACCGACTCGTTGAATGCATCCTTCAGAGCGGTGAATTCCGGCGGAACGTCCGCGGTCAGACGTACGCTTAAATCATTCTCTGCAAGGCGGAACATGGCCTGCTGGAAGCCAAGGATGGCTTGTTTCGTCGATGTGATATCGACCGCGAATTTAACGACCTTGTAGACCCGCCCATCTGAATCCTTGATCGGGTTATAGGTGGCCTGAATCCAGATTTCGCGTCCACCTTTGGCGATGCGCCGATATTCAGCCTGTTGAAATTCCCCCCCCGCGCGCAAATCCTCCCAGAAGGCCGTATAGGATGGATCGTTCTCATCCTCGCGAGGCACAAACATGCGATGGTGTTCTCCCTTGATTTCCGAAAGCTCGTAACCCAGCGCGTCAAGGAAGTTTTGATTTGCCGTTCGAATCGTACCATCAGGATTGAACTCGATCACGGCCTGAGATCGGCCGAGCGCTTCGATTTGCCCCCCCTGCTGGTCGAGCGCTGTCTGTTTCTGACTGGTGATGTCGGAGGCAAACTTCACGACCTTCAAAGGCTCACCCGTGGCCGCCAGGATCGGATTGTAAGTTGCCTGCAACCAGACTTCTCGCCCGTCCTTTGCGAACCGGCGAAACTCGCCACTTTTTGTTTCGCCGCGCGCAAGGGCAGACCAGAACCCTTTGTACTCGGTCGACTGTTTCTCCCCCCCTTCGCCGACAAACAGGCTGTGGTGTTTCCCGCGAATTTCATCAAGTGAGTAACCCACCGTGGCAAGAAAATTGTCATTGGCCTTCAGGATGGTCCCGTCCAGTTGGAATTCGATTGTCGCCTGCGAGTGATCAAGTGCAGCGAGGTGCCCCCCCCGATCCTCCGCAGCTTTTTCGATGCGTGATGTAACATCCGTGCCAAATTTCACGACTTTGGCCACCTTTCCGACCTTGTCCGTGATCGGCACATAAGATGCCTCGATCCATATAGTACCACCGCCCTTGGCAACCCTTTGCAACGTGTCAGAGAGCGCTTTTCCGTCGCGCAGTTGCGTCCAGAACCTCTTGTATTCGGGGGGGCTTTTGGCGTAGTGTTGATCGACGAAAAGCGCATGCTTCTTACCGACAATCTCGTCACGCGCATAGCCCATGACCGCACAGAAATTCTCGTTGCAGTCAAGGATTTCGCCATCCGGTGAAAACCAGATCACCGCCGACTTTGCGAGTACTGCCCCCCCAGCGAGTTGTTCGAACGTGTCTTTATCAACGCTTTGCTTATCCCAGAATGGCATTCTTGATGCTCCTGATTCTCCGAATTTGGATCAGGGTCTCAGGAAAAAAAACTAAAAATTGCCTACACCCTTTCGGATAACTCCCATAGAGGGAATGTTGAAGTCCGGACTAAATCAAAGCGTGAGAAATACGGCATCATACGCTTCTTGCCCAATCTCACCCAGACTGCTTTCGCCCCCCCATATTGGCAGCACATGACGGAAAACAGCTGGACGCTTTTTTTCCTGAGCATAAGCCAACAAACCAGACGGCCGAATGGCGACCGCCTCAAATGACGGCTCTTACATTCCAGCACACCTCCTGCGGGGGGGAAGCAGCACATGTCCCCCCCTTCAGATCCAGTTGCCGACCTCTCCAACCCGAACCTGCCATCCAGATCGGTGCCTATGCGCATCGCGCAGTCACGCGCACCGTGCCCCCCCCGTTCCTGCTTAGATACGCAGACGGCATGGCTCTCTCTTACTGGCGAAGGTGCGGCGAAGTGAAGCTGCCCTGACGATTGTCATCCCCCCCCGACATCGCAGTAGTGACTGTGTCATCTGTTGGAATTCCAGCCCGGCACGGCTTCTCAGTTACCCCCCCGCCCGCCCCCCCGCCAGATATCCCGATCACAGCCAGAGACGACCACAGCGCAGGCCTGGACGGGATGCCTGCCTTGCGCTGCCGCCTTCAGCCAGCCCCCCCTTGAAACTGCTTGCTCCGCGTGGTCGTTGACGGTCGGCGGCGCGTGATGGGACGGAAACGATGACCCTTACAAACACTCCTCCGATCCGGCACCTACTGGTGGCCGGGCTGCCCTTGATGGCGGCGCTCTGGACCAGCAGTGCGCTGGCTCAGTCCGCGCAACCCGGTGCCATACTGATGCTGGATCCGATCGTGCTGGAGAACGGAACCCTGGCGGAGGACCTGCGCGACAGCATTCGTCAGGCTCCCGGCAGTGCCGATGTGATTGGCGCAGAAGAGATCGCCACGAACCCCCCCGCCCCCCCCACGTTTTCAGATGCCGTCGCCGGCGTGCCCGGCGTGATCGTGCAGGAGTTCTTTGGCGGCAATGACCAACCACGCTTCCAGATCCGCGGCTCTGGCACGCAGCAGAGCCCGACCGAACGCGGTCTTCTGATGATGTGGAACGGTATGCCGGTCAACCGCGCGGACGGGTCGTATATTGCCGGCTTCGCGGCACCAGGTCAGTCCGAAGCGATCGAGATCTGGCGCGGGGGGGCCGCAGCCAACCGCCTGGGCGCAAGCGTGCTGGGGGGGGTGCGGTCAACTTCATCTCGCCCAGTGCCTCAGACCTGGACGGCACGCGCCTGTCCTTCGGCGGCGGCAGTGACCACCGCTACTCCGCGTCAGGAGCGACCAGTCTCGAGGCGGGCTCGGCAGAAGTGGTGCTGCAATTCGGTCATGACCAAAGCGATGGCTTCCGTGTCTTCAACGATGAAAGCGAACGGTCGATCCTGTCGGCCAACGTGGACCTTGTCCATGATGACGGAAGCTCAACCAAACTGTTTGCCAGCTATACCGATCTGAGCTTCGGGATTCCGGGCCCGATCCTCAAGGACCAGATCGACATCGACCCCCCAGTGCCGTGCACCCAGGACCGACCATGACGCCAGGTGGGCCGATCAACGTCGGACCGAATGTGCCGCGCGATCAGCCTGGACGGGAGGCAAACCAGTTCCTGGTGGGCGCGCGCCATACCCGCGACCTGGGCGATCATCGCCTGGACCTTGGGCTGAGCGTTTCGCGTACAGATGACAGTTTCATGTTCCCGATCTCGGCCGGGAACCGGGTGACCGACGGCACTGACGCCAATGTTTCGCTGCGCTATGCCTATATGCCGGACCATGTGGCAGGCCTGCCCCCCCTTTTGGAGGCAACGCTGAACTTCGCCTTCGGTCAGGCCGACCGCAGTTACTATCACAACATGGCGGGCGAACGCGGCGCGCATTTTGGCGAGAACGACCTGGACAGCACCACGTTCTCGGCCCATCTGGGCGCGAATATCCCACTGTCGGATGTGCTGTTCCTGTCGCCATCTCTGTCCTACACCCATGCGACGCGTGACAATGACGACATGTGGAACGACCCCCCCACCCGGCCAACCTGGGGGGGTTACAGCCCGATGAACCCGACCATGCCGATGCCCGCAGGCACCACGGCAGCAGTCGATAACTCCTACGCGCAGAGCTATTCGGGGGGGTGGAGCCCGAAGCTGGCCCTGACCTGGAAACCCTCGGACAGTCAGACCGCCTGGATCGCACTGTCCCACAGTTTCGAGCCGCCAACCCATGATGACCTGCTGGCCACCAACGGCGGCAACCCGTATGTCGGCCCCCCCGGCTGGGGGGGGCGCGGACAGTTTCGTGACCGCCGATCTGGACGCGCAGACCGCCAATACGCTGGAGATCGGCTGGCGCGGCACGGTGGGCGACCTGGCCTGGGATCTGACGGCTTATCACAGCGAAGTTCGCAATGAGATCCTGGCCCTGCGGGACGCCACCAGCGCACCGCGTGCTTCGGTCAATGCGGATCGCACAACCCACACCGGGGGGGTGGAGGCCGGGTTGAGCTTTGCCCTGTCCGATGCGGTCACCGGGCGTCTGGCCTGGACCTGGCAGGACTTCCGGTTCGACAATGACCCGACACGCGGCAACAACCGTCTGGGCGGGGGGGTGCCGGAACATGTGATCACTGCCGCCATGGCCTGGCAGGCCACGGATGCGCTGACACTGGCCGGGACGGTCAAATGGGTGCCCTCCGCCACACCCGTCGACAACATGAACACCCTGTGGAACGATCCCTACTTCGTGGCCGATCTGCGCGCCATGTACGAGATCAACGACCGCGTGGCCATCGTTGCCGAAGTCTCGAACCTGTTTGACGAGAAATACGCCAGCTCGACCCTTGTGGTGGATCAGGCCCGTCCGGATCAGGCCGCGTTCATCCCCCCCGGCACGGGTCGAAGCTTCTACATCGGAACGAAGTTCGACTTCTGATCCGATCCGTTCTCGACCGGACCTTCCCGTGCTTCGGTGCGGAAGGGCCCATTCGGCGCGGGGGGGCCGCCATTTGTCGCAGGTCTCGCCCTTCACATTCCGACAAATTTGCTTAGGCTTTCAACAGCTCCTTGACCCAGGTCAATTCGCCAAATGATTTGCGGCGTTATCTCCGCTTCAGTTTATTGCTGCCAGCCAGTTGCAAGCCACGCAGTCCCTGTTCACGGCCCCCCCAGGCCGCAACCAAGAAGGCTTGCACATGACCCTGACCCGACGTTCCACCCTGGCGCTTGGCGCTGCTGCGCTAAGCGGCCTTGCGGCCCCCCCTGCCCGCCTGATGGCCGCCCCCCCGTTGACCGAGCTGAGCCTCTGGGGGGGCCCGCCCGCAGGCCCCCCCTCGGCCGTTCTGGCCCATGCAGCCGCCTCGGGCGCGCTGTCCGGCGTGGCGGACACCACCACCTTCCAGGCCTGGCGCAACCCCCCCGATGAGCTGCGCGCTGGCCTGACATCCAAGACGATCACCCTGTCGGTGGTGCCGGTCCAGGCAGCGGCGAACCTTTACAACAAGGGATTTCCGATCAAGCTGGTCAATGTAATGACGAAGGGGGGGCTTCTTTATGTGATCTCCGGGGGGGACGCCTCGCTGACATCCATCGACACACTGGCGGGCAAGTCGCTGGTCGTACCCTTCCGGGGGGGCGATACGCCTGATATCATTCTGGAGCGGCTGCTGGAAGACGCGGGCATCAAGGATCAGGTCGCGATCCACAACGTGGGGGGGACGCCGGTGGAGGCGATCCAGATGATGATGACTGGCCGCGCCGAGGCAGCCCTGTTGCCCGAACCTGCCATCTCGGCAGCGATCATGAAGGCCAAACAGGCTGGCAAGGACCTGACGCGTGTCATGGATATCCAGGCGCTCTGGGGGGGTGTGCTGAATGGTGCCGACCCCCCCATCGTGCCACAGGCGGGCCTGGCCGTGACTGGCCCGTTCCTGGCCGAGCATGGCGCGTTGATCCCCCCCGAGATCCACGCAGCCCTTGCCAGCGCGGCCGAAAGCGCCCTGGCCGACCCGATGAGCGCCGCCAAACACGCCTCCGGGGGGGCGCTCAAATTGCCCCCCCCACCTGTTCTGGCGCAATCAATTCAGTACAGCCAGCTGGGCGTTTGGACCGCCAGCGAAATGCGCCCGGCCATCGAACGCATGTTGTCGACCATGGCTGAGGTTGACCCCCCCAAGAAAATCGGAGGCAAGCTGCCCGATGACGGGTTCTACCTTCTCTGACTTCCTGATTGCGGCACGGGACCGGCTGGGACGCGCCGGTCGGTTCCTCTGGGGGGGTGCTTGGGCCGGGCTGGCAGCTCTGGCCCTGTTGGGTGCGGTGTGGCAGGCCGGGTTCGAGGCCTATGGCGCCTTCATCCTGCCTGCGCCGCTGGACGTGCTCAGGAAAGGTGTCAGACTGATCGCGGACCCGGCCACCTGGGCCATCGCCCAGGCCACCGGCATTCGCGCGCTGGAAGGTTTCGCACTGTCGGTCTGTATCGGCATGGGGGGGGTCGGTATTGCGGCGGGCTATTCTCATGCCGTTCTACGCCTTGTGCGCCCGCTTTTGACCATCATGCTGGGCGTGCCGCCCGTCGCCTGGATCGTCCTGACCATGATCTGGTTCGGCGCGGGCGACGGCACCGTCATTGTTACCGTGATCGTCGCCGCCACGCCGATCCTGGTCGCAGGCACCGCAGAAGGCATCCTGACCCGCGACCGTGGCCTTGACGCCATGGCGCTAGCCTATGGTGCCGGGCCGTTCCGGCGCTTCGCCACTCTGGGACTGCGCCACATGTCCGCACATCTGTTTCCCGCCGTGGTGCTGGGCCTGGCCACGGGGGGGTTCAAAGTCGCTGTCATGGCCGAGCTTCTGGCAAACTCCGGCGGCATCGGTGGCGCGCTTGCGGACGCGCGCGCACTGTTTGACATCGAGGAGGCGCTGGCCTGGGTCGCCATTTCAGTCAGCCTGCTGATCGCGGTGGAATATGGCGCCGTGCAGCCCGTGCGCGGCGAGCTTGAGCGCTGGAAACAGGCAGCTCAACCTTGGGGGGGGATTAAACGATGAGCGTTCTGGACCTGACCCGCGTGGGCCACGCCTACCTGGGGGGGCGGACGGTGCTGACCGGCATCAATCTGACCATCGGCAAGGGCGAGATCGTCGCCCTGGTCGGCCCTTCGGGCTGTGGCAAGTCCACACTGGCCCATATCGCCGCCGGGCTGATCGACCCGACCGAGGGCCGCGTTACGACCGGCTATGCCCGTCACGCGATGATCTTTCAGGAGCCGCGCCTGATGCCATGGGCCACCGCGCGCACCAATATCGCCTACCCGCTGAAACTCGCCCGCATCCCGCGTCGCACCCGTGCATCCATGGTCGAAGCGGCGGCAGCCAAGGCCCACCTTCTGCCCGAGGATCTGGACAAGTTTCCGGTCGAGCTGTCCGGCGGCATGCGCCAGCGCACCGCAATTGCCCGCGCCCTGGTCGCCAGCCCGATTTCATCTTCTATGACGAGCCCTTCACCGCGCTCGATGCCGCGTTGAAGCGGCGCATGCAGGACCTGGTCATCGCCAATGCCGCCGAGACGAGCATTGCCGGGCTGTTCATCACCCATGACCTGGCCGAGGCCGCCCGCATCGCCGATCGCATCGCCGTCATGCACACCCATGGGCGCGGCATCCTGGGTGAACGCCCCCCCCTGCCCGCCCGGCCCGGAGCACGCAGCGACGATGAGGTCTTCGCCTGGGTGCAGGCTGCGTTGAGGTCCGATCCCCCCCTGTTTGCCCATATCCACGACGTCGACGAACGAGCCATTGCATGAGCATCGCAGAGACACACGCCGCACGCCCCCCCCGTCTGCGCGCCCTGACCGACGAAGGCTTTCGCCTGTTCTTTGTCCTTTCGGCGCTGCACATGGCGCTGTGGCCGTTTCTGTGGGTCGTGGTGGCCGGGCTGGACCTGCCGCTGGCTGCGGATACCCCCCCGCCCACGCTGTGGCATGCCCATGAGTTGATTGTCGGCAGTTTCGGTGCCGCCCTGATCGGCTTCCTGACCACAGCATTGCCGGAATGGACCGATACCGAGCCGCTCAGGGGGGGCCGTCCGCTGATGCTTCTGGCCATCTCATGGGCCTCGCCCGTCTCATTGGGCTTCTGGGCTGGGATGGGGGGGCGGCCTGGCTTGCGGGGGGGCTTTGCGATCTGGGCTGGCTGGGCGCGCTGATCGTCTACGCTGCCGTGCTGAGCTGGCGCAAATGGACCGACAGGTTTCTGGTCTTCCTGTTCTGGCTCACCGTCCTGACGCTGACCGAGATCACCGCCCGGACTGGCATGAGCCTGGGCGACGACGACCTGACCCAGCTGGGCGTCTATGGCACCGGCTTTGCCTTCCTGGGTCTGCTGGCGATTGCCTTGGGACGCATCACCGTGCCGGTCACCAATCTGGTTCTGGACCCCCCCACCGAGACCTCGTCGCCCTTTCGCCCCCCCCACCCGGGCCGGCTGACCCTGGCTGCCGGGCTGGTTTTCATCGCGCTCGTCGGCGAAGCACTGGGCCTGTCGGAAAACATACGCGGCTTTCTGTGGATCGCCGCCGGAGCCGGGTTCCTGGACCGGGTTGGCGAGGCCTTCATCGGGCGTGCCTCGTTCCGGCTGGAAATCCTGATGCTGGCCGGGTCAGCCGCGTTGGCGGGGGGGGCTGGGCTGTTGCTGCTGGGAGCCTCCCTTCTGGGCGCTCCCTTCGGGCCGCATGCCGGGTTGCACCTGGCATTCATGGGGGGGGCTTGGCATGGGCGTGCTGGCGGTCTTTGCCATCGCCGGTCTCATGCACTCCGGGCGCACCCTGCCCTTTCCGCCGATCATGTGGCTGAGCTTTCTCCTGATCCTTGCCGCGACGGCCACGCGCATCGGACCCGACCTGGGCCTGACCAACCACCCGTTCGGTGCGCCCTATGTGCTGGCCTCGGCTCTTTGGGCCGGAGCCGCGCTGACATGGTTGGTCGGCTTCTGGCCGATCCTGACCCGGCTGGAAGGCGGCCACGGTTGCGGCTAAAGCGTTTCGGGAAAACGTGTGTCACGGCTGCTCTCCAAACACCCACAACATGATACGTTTCGTGGAACGTCCACTCAAACCTGCCTCATATTTATGCAGAAACGCTTTTGATCGCAAAAACCACATGCCTGTCACGCCGAGCCATCCCAAGCCGATGCACAAGTAAACTCGCCTGGAAGACCGTCCGTGATGACGCCGGGCCGACATCTGCGCTGGTTTCACGCCACCCCCCCTGCGTTGGAAGCGGTCGCATGAGCGCAATGCGCGGTAGCGCCCTATCGCGACAGCCGGGACCTCTGCGCCGAGGCGCGCGATTATGTGAATAAAACCGGGTTCCCGAAAGGCACGGCAGATGCCGTTGCCCGCAACAGCGTTCCCGCGCGTGCCAATGCTCCTGAGCAAGCAGGCCTGGAGGGACGAGCAGAGACCACAATTAGGGGGGGCGAGCAAGTATTGTTTTACAACGCGGTTGGACAACGCCCGGCGCAGAACATGGACGCCATCAGACGGTCTGAAATACGTGACCTCAAGGCGTCCGAACAGCTGTGTTGACCTGAGAACTACACCCGGTGTGCGCCATGCGAGAGCCCACAGTTTTGTCTGGCCTCAACCCTCAAAAAGGCGTATGAGAGGTCCACAATCGAAGAGCGCCGATTTGAGCTTCAGCTTGCGGGCGCGTGAATAAATGCAGCTAAAGCGGGGGGGAAAGCATTGCCTTTCTTCGACATACCGGCGCAAGACGCCTGAAGGAGAGAGAGATGCGGGACACCGTCAATCCATGTGCAACACCTGTTACGGAACGCAGCTGCGTGCCGGTTGATCAGATCACGCAAGCCCGCCGGGTGTTTTCATCGGCCCCCCCCTGACCTTCGAGCTTCAGTTGCAGGCGGAAGATCCCCCCCACGCTGTGTTTGAACTCTGCGCCTCTGTCACACGGACAGGTTTTACCGTGAAACAGGCAGCCTATCACGCCAGCGGCACATGCCATCTGCGCCTGTCGGATCAAGACCGCCCAGACCCGGCGGTGCTGGAACATGTGTTCGCCAAGCACCGGGAGGTTGCAATCCTGCGCTGGACAAATGTGGTGGGCGCGGTCGGCTAACAGCGCAACCTCGCTCTCTCGCCCACCCACAACGACTGGGCCGCGTTCTTGCCTGTCAGGTCCGTGATGCCTCAAACGCGGACCACGCGGCTTCGAATGCCTCGAAGTCGAACCCCCCCTCGGTCCGGGCGGGATCCAGCACCAGACGTTCGGTGGCAAGAAGGTTGCGAATGGCCCCCCCTTCCAGGTCCGGCAGGACCTCAGGCGGGATCACCAACGCGCCGTGCCGGTCGGCATGTACGAGGTCGCCGTCGTTGATGTTCAGGCCGAAGATAGAAACCGGCGTTCCGATCTCACACACATGGACAAACCCATGGCTGGGACCGATGGAGCCTGCCACCACGGGAAATCCGTCCGGCAGATCGCCCAGGTCGCGCATGACCCCCCCGTTGGTCAACGCGCCCGACAGGCCGAACCCCCCCTTGTGCACGGTTGTATTGATCTCGCCCCCCCAATAGGCGCCGATGGCATGGGGGGGGAAGTCCAGGTCCTCGACCGTTGCGATCGCCGGGCGGGGGGGGCCGTCCGCCATATGGCGATAGTAGTCCATGCGCCGGGCCTTGATCACCTCGGGTGCTTCGGTCGGCGGCGCAACCGCAGCGATTTTGGCGGTACGGGCAAAGCCACCATCGCCGGTTCCTCAGGCGCGGAACACAGCATCGTGCCTCGGGTAAACTCGTTGAATCCACGCTTGCCCTGTGCCACTTCGATGGCGTTGCAGACGGTGGGGGGGGTGTCGACCTGTCTCAGCAGGTCCAGCAGGGTCTGTTCCATTAGGCCTCCAACCAGCGCGCCAGCGCTGCATTCGTTGTTTCGGGCTGTTCCAAAGTCGTCAGGTGCCCTGCCTTTTCAATGACTTCCAGGACAGAGTTCACCAACAGCCCGTGCATTTGTTCGTGCCGATCCAATGGGCAGAGCTTGTCGCTTTCCCCCCCGACCAGCACCAGCGAGGGGGGGCCGGTATAGGCCGCCAGAGTCTCGATCTGCGCCGGACGGTCGCGCAGGGCCAGAGACTGGCGCAGGAAAACCTCGGGCCCCCCCAGCTCCAGTGCCATGCGAAGCGCAAGCGCATCCATCTCAGGCGTATCGGTGCCCTCATGGGCATAATTCGGGATCATCTGCTCGGTCATGACCCGGACCAGCCCCCCCCTGCCCGCACGGTGTTCATCTGCGGCCCGCGCTTTTCCTTGACCTCGTCAAGTTCGGCGCGGGGGGGATTGGTGTCCAGAAGGGCCAGTCTTTCCACCCGCTCGGGGGGGGCCTGGCGCAGCACCTCCATGGCGACAATCCCGCCCATGGACAGACCCGCCAGTGCAAACTGCTCCGGCGCGCCCGCCAGAATGTCGGCGGCCAGTGCCTGCACCGTGTCATGCGCATCCAGCGGCGCGACCTGCACGGCCCGCGTGCCGGAAAAGGCCGCGATCTGCGGGGGGGCGAAAAGCCGCCCGTCGCACATCATGCCGGGGGGGATCAGAAGAAGGGGGGGCGTTCGGGCCATCTGGGCCTCCGTTGAGAAATGGCCGGGCGTGGTCCGCCCGGCCTGTGGGTCAGTTGCCGGTCCAGGTTGCACCAGCCGGGTCATCGGTGGCGGTGATGCGGTAAAGCCCAGCCTCGCCGGTCATCGACGGTTCCACCGCATAGCTTTCTCCGGGCAGGACCAGAACCGTGTCCCCCCCGGTCGAAATGGTGGTGGAGTAGCATCAACCGACACACGCCAATGGCCACGCGCAGGCATCAAAACCACAGGCTTGGCGGCAGTCACGGCCTCCACCTGGGCGGAGCCTCGGGCCAGGAAATCCACTTCGAATCCCGGCTTGTCCTTGATCAGGCCATTTGCACCAATCACCACGGCGGGTTTCTGCGCTGCCAGCGCCGAAAGGTCCCAGTATCGCGCGACATAGGCCCCCCCGATCACATCCTCGACCGGCACTTCCGGATAGGCCTTCAGTTCCTCATCCGTCAGCAGCGGCATGGGACGCACATTGTGGGGGGGCAGGCTTTCGCCCTTCTTGCTGTCATAAAGCACACCATTGTCGCCCAGCATCAGCCCATGATCCTGTGCGTCCTGAATCACCTGCGGAGCCCAGGTCACGCCGCCGCCCGCATCATCGCCGCCCAGCATCGACATGATCATGCCGTAGTCATCGCCCACGTTCTCGAACCCGCGGAAAATGCCGGTGGGAATGTTGAAGATATCGCCTTCCTCGGCGATGAACTCGCCAGCCGTGCCATAACGCCCCCCCCAGAAAAAGCGCCAGCGGCCCTTGGCGACAAAGAAGACTTCGGCGGTGGTGTGGCTGTGCAGGGAGTTGCGGCATTTCGGCGGCTGGCCCGCCGCGCCGATGTTGAAGCCGACCTTGTCGGTGATATGCACATGCTGATCGGGGGCTTTCCGACACGCCCCCCCCACCGATGATGGTGAAGTTTTCCTTCTGGTCAGATCCCGGCGTATGGGCGTCGATAAAGGCGGTCTTGCACGGTTGCAGCTCGCCATAGCGAACGATGCGGCTTTCAATCGGGTGAGTCATGTCGGTCTTTCCGTCGTCTGTTGGCCATGGGCCATTGGGTGATCCGGCTGGCATCTCCGCTTGCCGGGGGGGAGTGGTTCGGAACCTGTTGGGGGGGGCGGAGCCTAATCCGCCCCCCCGGCCCAGGCACGTTGATAGGCATGCGGGGGGGTGATGCCGTATTTCGCCTTGAATTTTTTTTCGCCAGTTGAGCGGTGCTGCTGAACCCGGTGGCCGCTGCGATCTCGGCAATCACCAGGTTGGTTTCATTCAACAGCGCATGCGCCCGCGACAGCCTGAGATCGGTCAGGTACTGCATCGGCGACTGTCCCAGGTAGCGCTTGAACAGGCGTTCCAGCTGCCGATGCGAAATGCGGGCGGCTTTCGACAATTCGGCAAGGCCCAGATCGTCGTCGAGGTTCTGCTGCATATGTGTCAGCGCGCTGATCAGCGCCGGGTTCCGTGATCCCAGCGCCGCTGAAACAGCGGTCCGCTGCGGCGCGTCCCGGTGTGGCGTGCGCGCATAGATGCACATGTCCGAGACATAAAGCGCCAGTTCCTTGCCATGGTCATGTTCTACAACGTCCAGCATCATATCCATCGCCGCATTGCCACCGCCACAGCTGAGCAACCCGCCATCGGCCTCATAACGGCGCTGACTGGGGGGGCGCAGCAGCGGGAAGCGTTCCAGAAATCCCGGCTGATTGTCCCAATGCAGGGTAAAGGCGCGGTCGCGGATCACCCCCCCGGCTTCAGCCAGCGCGAAAACCCCCCCCGCGCAGAGGCTTCCAACCCCCCCGCCCCCCCCATGGGCCGCATGCCGCCGCAGCCAGTTCACCAGATCGGAACCATAGGCGTCCTGCACCCGCACGCCCGAGCAGATGAACAGGAACCCCCCCGAGGCCGGGACCTGATCCAGCGCAATGTCCGGCTTGATCTCGATCCGATTGGAGCAGCGCACCGGCAGGCCGTCCGTGGTGACCATGAACCAGCGGTACAGCTCCTGACCGGCCACCTGGTTGGCCACCCGCAACGTTCCGCCGCCGCCGAGAACGCCAGCATGGTCGTGTTCGGCAGCAACAGAAAGTAATAGTCCCGCGGCTTGCCCACATAGCCCAGGTTTAGGGTATGTGTCGCTGGCGGCACGAAATCAGACTGCACCGCCTGATTGGCGCCGGTCGGATGCAGAGAGCTTGATTTCAGGGGGGGACGCATGGGACTTCCTTGTCAGGCCAGCAAAGATCGCTCAGCCGGTTTGCAGCAGGATCTGTTTCCAGACAGAGGTTTCATCGAACAGGGTCACATCCCGGCGCAGTCTGACCTGACCCGGAATAACCGCCCCCCCAAACTCGGCGTGACTGGCTCCCATCACATGCACCCTGGCCCCCCCGGTGGGCTTGCCGAAAGCCCCCCCCATCCGTCATGGGTGCCGGTCAGGCTCCAGCGAATGGCCGAGCGCGGCGGCATATGCGGATCATCGCGGCCGATCTGGTGGTGGATCTCGAACTTGGCCGAGGGGGGGAAGGAGGCGCGCAGCCCCCCCATCCAGAACCGCTCCACCGGATCCCAACCGTGGCCGGTCATCCCACCGGCATATTCCGACTGCACCGCACGGTCATATTCCGCTTTGATCACGGTAATATCGGCATCCATGATCCGGGTCAGAATGTCGGCGTGGCGTTGCCCCCCCCATTCATTGTCATTGCCCCCCCGCCCCCCCTTGTAAGGGCCCGGCTGGTCAATCTCAGGCGTGAAGGGCTTCACGCAGGCCTCCGCCCCCCCCTCGCGCGCAATCAGGTCGCGGGCATAGTCGACCACGTCCCAACCCATCTGCCGTACGATCGCGCCCTGGTCGCGGATTAACCATTCGTCGTCGATCGCGTTGTTCTTCGCGTGGCAGTCCGCCAGGATGCGATAACGCAGCTTCTTGCCGGTCGCCCTGCCATAGACCCCCCATCGCCCAGATGGGTCGCGGTCGAGATGATGCGGTGCGAGGACAACATGCCCTCCTCCGGCGTTCCGGACCAGATCACATCCTCGCCCAACAGTTCCCGGTCGGGGGGGAACTCGGCCAAGGTCGCCATGGTCGCGCCGATGACGTTCTGGTTGCCGATCACAACGGAGCCAGGGCTGCGCACCACGATCTCGGGCGCATAGTATTCATGCAGGGTCGCCAGGCCGCGATCCTCCCATATCTCCTTGGTGATCCCGATGATATAGTCGGGGGGGAAATCCTTGAATTTCGGGTCAAATCCCTTCATTCGCTCCATCCTTCAGGTATGCGGGCCGAGCCGCGGATAACAAGGGGGGGGCCGTCGATCTCGACCTTGCGGGGGGGGCCGCGCCCCCCCTCGCCGTCAATTTCGGCGACCAGCAGGTCAACGGTTTCCGCCACCATCCGGTTGGCGGGTTGGCGCACAGTTGTCAGGTCGTAGGCAGGCCACCCGGCAATCGGCACATCGTCATAGCCGACGATGGAGACATCACCGGGCACCGCGAACCCGAACTCGGATCGGGCCACATCCATGACCGCAAAAGCCATGTGGTCATTGGCCACGAAAACCGCGTCGGGCGGCGGGTCCAGCGAGAACAGACGACGCGCCGCATCACGGGCCGTTTCGATGTGGAAATCCCCCCCAATCTCCCGCGCGTAGAGGACACGCCCGCCTCGGCCAGACGCGCAGCAAACCCGGCCTCGCGGTCGCGTTGGGTCGAGGCACCCTCCCAACCGGCGACATAGGCGATCCGCTCATGCCCACCCGTCAGCAGGAAATCCGCCACCTTGCGCCCGCCCGCCACATTATCCGAGGCGACCGAGGATAAGCCGGGCCCATCCTGCGAACGGTTGAACAGCACCATCGGCACGCCGGCGTTTCGGCACCGCGCCGTCAGTTCCGACGACATGGCGACCGAGGCGGTGATAATCCCATCCACCTGATAATCCAGAATTTCTTCAACCACATCGTCCACATCTTCAGCGGTTCGGGAGGCCATGAAGATCAGTACGTGGTAGCCGCGTTCCTGCAGCGCACTGGACAGTTTCTCCAGTGCCTCCGGATAGAAATGGTTCTCCAGATAGGCAACGACCAGGCCAATGATGCGGCTTTTACCGGACACCATGGCGCGGGCCAGAGAGTTCGGGCGGTAGCCCAGTTCACCCGCCGCTTTTCGCACTTTCTCAATCGTTTTCTTCGAAGCCGAGGCACCGGGCGTAAAGACCCGGCTGACCGCCGACTGGCTGACGCCGGCGCGGGCGGCGACTTCTGCCGAGGTGATCTTGGTCATTCCGCCGTCCACCCCCCCCGTCGATCATCAGGCCGAACCGGTCACCAGCGCTGCGGCATCCGAGGCCAGGTACTGCACCGCTCCCATGATGTCTTCAACTTCACCCACACGACCCAGCTTGATCTTGTCCTCGATCCAGGCGCGTTTATCGGGCTGATCGAAGGTCGAGCGGGTCAGGTCGGTCAGGATGAAGGTCGGCAGATCGTATTGACGCGAATGCCCGCCTTGCCCCCCCACTCGATCGCCATCGACTTGGTAAAGCCTTCGACCGCATGTTTGGTGGCCGCATAAACCGCGCGATCAAGCCCGCCAACCTTGGACATCTGGCTGGAGATATTGATCAACGATCCCGCTTGCCCGCCGCCATCAACCCCCCCTTGGCCACCGCCTGGGTCAGGAAGTAGGCCCCCCCCTTGATATTCAGGTCCGACACGGCGTCAAAATCATCCGGGCTTGTCTCTGTCGCAGGCGAATGGCGGGCCAGCCCGGCCGAGTTTACCAGCACGTCAAACGGCCCTTGATCTTCGATGGCGTCTCGGGTGGCCGCCACATCGGATACATCCAGCACGATGGCACGGGCATGCATACCCGCCGCCGTCATCTCGGCCACCAGAGCCTCCAGCGCGTCGATCCGCCGGGCGGCGACGGTCACCTCAGCCCCCCCCGCCTCGCCCAAGGCCGCTGCACAGGCCAAACCGATGCCGGAGGACGCCCCCCCCGCGACCAGCGCGCGTTTGCCATCCAGGCGGAAAGAAGGGGGGGTCTTGGGCAGGGTCATGTCAGGTCTCTCCGATTGGATAGGGCACGGCGCCGGGGGGGACGCGTGCCTTGTTCATTTCGCGCATGCGCGCCAGCACATCCAAACCGAGTTGCGCATGGACGTCCAGCAGATCAACCAGGACCCAGTTCTCGGCGATCCTGCCTTGGGCCACGCGCCAGAAATCGAGGCTGCGCAGGGTGATCATCTGCCCCCCCGTGGCCGGCAGCCCCCCCAGCCATCCACCACCGGTCAGCGCCTGTTTCATGTTCGGCCAGCCGGTCACAGCCGCATAATCGCCGTCGCCAAAGAAGTGGTGGGTCACATCGGCCTCATGCTGCCCCCCCCGGTCCGGCATGGCCCGCAGGAAGGGGGGGATCTGGTGCCAGTTGCGAAAGCCGCGAATGCCCCCCCGACAAGTGCCGATCCCGGCGGGGGGGCCGTACCAGGTCATGGTCTCATGCCAGAAGCGCTCCATCTCCATGACCTCCGGGCCGCCCTGTGACGGGTGGCGAGTCATATGGGTCAGCATGTCGATGATCAGGTCGCAGGATGCTTGCGCGCGCGCCGCATCGCGTGGCCCGGTCACTATGCCGTCCAGGGTCGCGGGGGGGCCAGGCACCAGCCTTCGCGTCCCAGCGACGGTGCCAACGGCCAGGCCCCCCCTGCCTGCATCATCAGTTCCGGAATGTCCCAGATCGCCTGTACCTCGACCACCCGTCCCGCTTCAAGCCGGTAGAACTCGTGAAACCGCATGTGGGCGAATTGCCCGGTGGGTGGAATGTCCAGAAAGGGCGCGGCAAAGGTGCCAACATAATGCCCGCCACATCCGACCCAATCGTCCCCCCCTGCCCCCCCATCCGGCCCGGCCAGAACGATCCAGTCCCGGCGCTCAAGGTCAGGCAAGGCGTGAAACAGCGCTGCGAAACAGGTGTCAAACCAACCTCCGGCGGTCAGATCCCCCCCAAAGGGGGGGTGGCACATATGCACGACCGCATCTGGAACCAGGGTCTGGGCAAGCGCTTCACGTACTGCGCCCTTGGAAAAAGCCCCCCCGCGCAGCCGCGCAATCACTGCCTTGTTGTCAGAATGCCTCCCCCCCATCGCTTTCATCTTTCCACAAATATCCCGGGGGGGGTCTGGGGGGGGCAGCGCCCCCCCCAGCCATCTCCAACGTCACTCGGCCGCTGCACCATAGGCCACGTTCTGCCCGCCATAGCGCCGAACCCGCAGGTTGCACTGTTCAGCGTGGCCGACGAACCCTTCCAACAGGCACAGGCGCGATCCATAGGCACCGATCCTGGCGGCGGCCTCGTCCGTCGTGACTTTCTGATAGCTGTGCGTTTTCAGATACTTGCCAACCCAAAGCCCCCCCCGGTGTAGCGACCAGCCTTCTTGGTGGGCAGGGTGTGGTTGGTGCCGATCACCTTGTCGCCATTGGCCACGTTGTGCGCGGCCCCCCCAGGAACAGCGCACCATAGCAGGTCATGTTCTCAAGGAACCAGTCGTCGCGGTCGGTCATGACCTGCACATGCTCGGACGCAATGTCATCAGCCACCGCCAGCATCTCGTCATAAGTGTCGCACAGGATCACCTCGCCGTAATCCTCCCAACTGACGCTGGCGGTGCCGGAGGTCGGCAGGATCCCGAGGATACGGTCGATTTCCGACAGCGTCTCTTCGGCCAGTTTGCGCGAGTTCGTCACCAGAACGGCGGGTGAGTTGTAGCCGTGTTCGGCCTGGCCCAAGAGGTCGGTCGCGCACATCTCGGCGTCCACGGTTTCGTCGGCGATCACCATGGTCTCGGTCGGGCCGGCGAAAAGGTCGATGCCGACCCGGCCAAAGAGCTGCCGCTTGGCCTCGGCCACGAAGGCATTACCGGGCCCGACCAGCAGGTGCACCGGCGCGATCGATTCCGTGCCGATCGCCATGGCACCCACGGCCTGGATACCGCCGAGCACATAGATCTCATCCGCGCCACCCAGATGCATGGCGGCGATTACCGCCGGGTTCGGTTCGCCATTGAAGGGCGGGGGGGTACAGGCCACGATGCGCGGCACGCCCGCGACCTTGGCGGTGGCGACGGACATATGGGCTGATGCGACCATCGGGAACTTGCCGCCGGGTACATAGCAGCCCACGGACTGCACCGGGATGTTCTTGTGGCCCAGGATGACGCCCGGCAGGGTCTCGACCTCGATATCCAGCATGCTGTCACGCTGCGCCTGGGCGAAGTTCACCACCTGCTCCTGCGCGAACTTGATGTCCTCCAGATCACGAGGGCTGACCTTGGCAATCAGCGCGTCGATCTCGTCCTGCGACAGACGATAGCTGTCGCGGTCATAGCCGTCGAACTTGACCGCCAGCTCGCGTACGGCCGCATCGCCACGCGCCTCGATGTCCTTCAGCGTGGCAGCCACGACGGCGGCGGTCTTGGCGTCATCCTCGGCGCGATCTGCTTCGGGTTTGCCCTTCTTAAGGTATTCGATTGCCATTGCCTTATCCTTGTTTTTCAGGCTGCGGGGGGGCGATCCGCTCGCCCCCCCGGTCGAAGGCCTCCCAGCCTTCACCATTGAAAATGTCCACGCCCAGTTGCGCGGCCACATGGGCGAAATCCACATTCACCCAGTTGTCGACGATCTTGCCGTCAACGACTTTCCAGAAGTCCATGTAGCGGATTTCGACCCGCTTGCCGGTGGGGGGGGCCAGCCCCCCCAGGAATTCGCCACTATGCGTGGCTTCCTGACGGCCAAAGGCGGCCGCCCACTCGCCCATGTACAAGCGCGCTTCGTCGATACAGGTCTTGTCGCTGAAAGCGGCCTGGAACGGGCGCTGCCAGTTGTCTTGAAACTCCGTCAAACCTGTCTTGGTGCCGCAGCCCTGATTGCCCATCCAGCGAAAGCCTTCGGCAAAGAACTCGCCAATATCGTCGATGCGGTGGTCATTCAGGCCATCCACCATGGTTTCGATCACACGACGGGTCTCGGCGGTCTTGGTCATGTCGGTGTCGCGGGTCAGAACCGCTTGTTCGGGGGGGCGGGAGCCTTTCATCGGGCCTCTCCTTTCTGCATGTCGTGGGATGGTGAGGGGGGGGTAAGGCACACCCCCCCGCTCAGGAAATCCCGCGGCATCCTGTTTAGCGCCGGGTGGCGCGACAGGGCGTTATTTCGGGCCGAGGCGCTCATGCCGCCTGCCCGGAAATCTTGGCAAACCGGTCGTATCCCGGCTGCATCAGCGCATGCGGGACATCGAGCATGCACCGGAATTCGACGATCCGGCCGGTCGGCGCGGCCCCCCCGGGGGGGAACGGTATGACCCGCCCCCCCCGGCAAGCTGTGTCCAGCCGCCGCTCACTTGACCGGCGGCAGCACGTCGAACCCGAACTGCAACAATGCATGGGGGGGGACATCGACGAACACCCAGTTTTCGACCAGCAGATCGCCCTCGCGCCGCCACCAGTCACAGACCCGGAACAGGACCCGTTCATTGGTCGGGCCGAAGCCCATGAACGGTTTGACATTGACACCTGTCAGCGAAGGCCAGCCCCCCCCGGAGCAGGTGTAATCACCCTCTCCGTAGCGGGCGAAGTGCCGTGTCATGCCATTGTTGGAGGACCCGCCGGACCAGCCTTCGAACTGGCTTTCGAACGGCACTTGGAACGACCGGAAATGTTCGATACCGATGAAAGAGCCCCCCCAGGCACCGGGGGGGCCATACCACATCATGTTTTCGTGCCAATACGGCCGCCAGGCCTCGTCTTCGGTGGCAAGTCCCGCCAGCATGTCAGTGACGATCTGATAGCTTTTCCGCCCCCCGCATCGGCATCCATCTCGCCGCGCATGATGCCATCCTGCGAAGCGGGGGGGCCCTGAATCAGTCCGGTATGGCCATACTCCTTGCCCGGCACATAGCTGAGCGGCCACTGCCCGCAGGAGATCATCAGCTCCGGGATGTCGAGGAAGATGTAACTTTCGACCGCCTTGCCATCTTCCACCCGAAAGAACTCGCCAAACCGCAGATAGGTCAGCTTGTCGGTGGCGCGGATACCGATCCAGTCGCGGGCGAAATGGCCGACATAATAGCCGGTGGCGCTGACCCAGGTGGCGCCTTCGAACTCGCCAGTCATAGCGACATACTGACGGCGGTATAGGCCCTCGAATGCCGTCAGCAAGGGTTTCAGGAAATGCTCGCAATAGGCATCGGCCCCCCCGGCGATCTCATTGAAGGGATGCACGATGTTAATGTTTGCGTCTGCTGCAAAGAAACGCTGCGCGGCGGCGGCAAAATCGCCGGGATGCTGCAACGCATCGGAATAGGCGAAATAGGCGGTTTTGGCGGAAGACATCTGTCTTGGTCCTCGTAATTGGTTCAGGTTTGCGTGGGCGTGATCGACGTCACGCAATCCGGACCCGCCCGCATCCGCGCAAATGGAATCCGCCCTGGCCGCCGCGCCCGGAGTGCCGCCAGCTTCAGCCGGGCGGCGCGCTCATGGGCGCGGAGGGATTGAGGTTGGTTGCGCCCCCCCACGGAACTTACCCTTTCACCGCGCCAGCAGTCAGGCCACCGACGATCTGGCGCTGGAAGAACATCACCAGGATGAACAGCGGCACGGTGGCCGAGACAACCGCCGCCACGGCGAACATCACGTTGCCTTCGGTCTGGGTCGTGCCCAGGAAGGCCGCAATCGCCGGAACCATGGTACGGTTGCTTTCGGACAGCAGCATCGCCCCCCCCACGGCAAAGTCGTTATAGGCCAGCAGGAAGCTGAACAGGCCCGTAGTGATCACGCCCGGCCACATCACCGGAATGATAACCCGCCGGAAGGCCTGGAACTGGTTGCAGCCATCAACCTTCGCGCTTTCATCCAGCTCGCTGGGGGGGATGTTCTTGAAGAACGAGTGCAGCATCCACAGGGTAAAGGCTGATTGATCGCCACAAGCACGATGATCGTGGTCGGCAAGATGCCCCCCCAGACATTCCACTCGAAGAACGGCAGCAGGTAACCGGCAACCAGAGTGATCGGCGGCATGGCGCGGAAGATCAGCGCGGTGATCAGCAACCAGAACGTATAGTTGTAGGTGGAGCGGGACAGGGCGTAGCCCCCCCCAGCGTCCCGATGGTCAGCGAAATGGTGACCACGAAGAAGCAAACGATGCCCGTGTTCAGCACATTGCGCCAGAACTCTTCCTGGATCCAAGCACCGGCATAGCCAGTGTCGGTAAAGGCCGAGCCGTAAACAGCTTTCGTCCGTTCGCCGGTGATCGCGTTGGTCCAGTCGGCAATCGAGAAGAAGTCGAGTTCTACCTTGAACGACCCCCCCCAGACCGTCCAGGCGAAGGGAAACGCCGCCAGGATGAACCAGAAGAGGACGAAAAGGGATGACGCGATCCTCAGGCCCTTGGGCATTCTTTGTGCGCGGCTGGCCATGTTATCGTGCTCCTTTGAAGTCGCGCCAGGTGCGAACAAGCACGGGCGAAAGAAGAATGGCGACCCCCCCGATAATCGTGATCACGGAGGTTGCGGAGCGGAGGAAAGCTGGCGCGTTTCACCGCCGAGGTCATTGTAGATGAACGAGCTGAGCGATTGTGCATGGGCAGCCGCGTTGAAGCCGATAATGGGTTCAAATACCTTGAAGTTGTCCATCAGCTGGATGAGTGCAACAAAAGTGACCAGCGGCATCAGATGCGGAACGACCACATATTTGACCTGCTGCCAACGTGTTGCCCCCCCGTCGATCTGGGCAGCCTCAAGCTGATCCCCCCCGGGCAGGGTTTGCAGCCCGGCATAGAATACCACGAAAGCAAAGGGGGGGGCGGCGTGCCAGATACCATAGACAATCAGGCCACCCACATCAGCCCGGTTGAAGCCTTGAGGCTGAAATCCGGGTCTCCGGCCAAAGCGACCAGGGCGGATCCGATGACGCCCCCCCGACTATCGACCATCCAGAACAGGATCAGCGAGCCGATCAGAGGGGGGGTCACGATCATCGGCAGGAGCGAGAAGAAGATCATCAGCCCTTGAGGTGCCGGTGCAGCGAGTTGATCGCCAGCGCGATGACCAATCCCAACACAATGGTCAGCGGCGTCACAACTGCAACAAAGGTCATTGTGAAGGCCATCGCGCGATAGAATGGCAGGTTGCCCAGTTCCGAGAAGAATTCACCCCCCCAGCTGTCGTTGGCGGCCCAGAGCTCGCCGAATTCCTTGACGGCGAGGTGGCCGCGGTCAAAGTAGATATCCAACCCCCCCACGAACCGTCCCAGAGGTTTTTCGGCGCGCAGCGCGGCCGTGGCCTCCTGGTCGATGGTGGTTTCGGTTGTGCAGCCAACAAGAGGGGGGGTGCAGCTTTCGACCTCGATCAGAACCGCCTGGTGAGGGGGGGCAAAAATCGATTGGGTCACCACCGAGACGATGGGCAACGCGATGAACAAGAGCATCGCAAGGCCTGTGGGCAGGAAGAACCAGAGGAATGTCTTATGGCGCATAGCGTTATCCCGGCGTGGAGTGGCAGATGCGGACGGCTAGGAAAGCCGCCCGCACGAGAGGCTCCTTACTGGAGGAAGCCCTTTTCGATGGCAGCAGCGCGGTAGGCAGCTTCGACATCGGCCAGCGCTTGTTCGGCGCTTTCCTTGCCTTGCATGAAGTCGGCCAGTTCGTTGCCGAGCGCGCTGTGCATCAGGCCCATGTAGGGCAGCATCGGATAGGGGGGGGTCGTCCCCCCCATCTGGGCTGCCGCGAACACGCCCTGGGCGGCGTCGGTCGGCTCGTAGCCGTCAATCAGCCAGACCGCCAGCGGGCTGGTCTCATCGTTCAGCATCTCGGGGGGGCGAATGCCGTGCTTCATGGCAATGAAGGTCGCCTCGGCTTCTGCGTCAGAGATGTTCTTGCCGACGGTCCAGCCGTCCCACCACAGGTCGAGGCCGCGGTCGAGCCGCCACCAACTGTCAGGGGGGGGCCGCGATGGCGTGACCGGCAGCAACTTCTTCCAGAACGCCTTCGGTGGTGGGCTGTTGCGACGCGCGCGAGCCCCCCCACATGTTCAGGATCGCGACGTTGCCCGCGCGGTATTCCGCGTTGGTGGCGTTGGAGTCGTGGGTCAGGAAGTCGGGGGGGTTCATGTACTCCGACAGAGCCTTCATCATATTAAGCGCGTTGACGCCGGCCTCGGTGTTGATGTTGGGTTCAGCCGAGCCCTCTTTGAAGTGGGTGCCACCATAGCCGAGGAACATGTTGTTGAATTCCTGAGCCAGGTTCCACCCTGCCGCATAAGCGCCGCCGACCGGGTTCTGCATGATGCCCTGCGACCGGATCGCCTCGGCCACTTCAAGCATTTCTTCATAGGTGGTCGGAACTTCGACACCGGCCTGTTCAAGGACATCCTTGCGATACATCAGGTGCTGCGCGTTGGCCATGAAGGCCACAGCCATGATGTCGTCACCGATCTTGATCAACTGGCTTGATTGCAGCCCGTCGCCGTGCTTGGCAACCAGGTCATTCAACGGGCGGATGACATCTTCGTTCATCAGAGCCACAATCGAGCTGTTGGCAACGATTGCGGTGGTGTATTCCGACGGGTCGCCCGACAGGCCAGCCACGTTGATGGTCTGGTGCTCGGAGGTCAGGTTGGATTCAACCGAAGCGCCGGTACATTCCTGCGCAGCTGCGCCAACGGCCTGGATTGCAGCAAACTCGTTGCCGACAATGCTGACCCGTGCGTCGATCTCACAGGCCAGGGCACCACCGGCCCAAAGGGCGACCGTGCTGGCCAGGGCCACTTTCTTCAGAAACATATTTATTCCTCCCTATGGAATTGGATGCACCTTCGAAGACTGCACCCGGGTTGTTCCGCCAAGGCGGTGTGTAGTGGGGGGGGCGCTCAGCCCCCCCGAGGCGCGCACCGGTTGCGGTATCGAACAGGTGGCAGTGATCGGTGTGAATATGCAGCGACACGGGGGGGTCGTCGATCTCGGCGCGGAAGGTCTTGTCGGCTTTCACAGATACCAGCTGTCCTCCCAGCCGGACCGAGACCATGGTGCTGTCGCCCAGAAGTTCCAGCGTGTAGATCGGTGCGTTGATCTCACCGCCCGCCCCCCCGCCTTCGACCACGTTAGCATCTTCGGCCCGGAAGCCCAGGGTGAGGTTGCCATCAGGCACATCCAGGCCGCGTACCTCGGTGTTTTGGGCCCGGAAAACACCGCCTTTGACCTCCCCCCCCTCCAGCAGGTTCATCGCCGGATTGCCGATGAAGCTTGCGACAAAGGTGTTGGCCGGGGGGGTGTCGTAGATTTCGACCGGAGTGCCGACCTGCTGGACCACGCCCTGTTTCATGATCACGACGCGGTCAGCCAAGGTCATGGCCTCGATCTGATCATGGGTCACGTAGATCGTGGTCACCGCCAGTTCGTGGGACAGGTTCTTGATCTGCGCCCGGGTCGAAACCCGCAGTTTCGCGTCAAGGTTCGACAGTGGCTCGTCCATCAGGAACACGTTCGGTTCACGCACAATGGCGCGTGCCAGGGCAACACGCTGACGCTGACCGCCAGACAGTTCGGCAGGCTTGCGGTGCAGGAAATCGTCCAATTCGACCATGGCCGAGGCGCGGCGCACTTTTTCGTCATGGGTTTTGGGGGGGTCGATGCCGCGCACTTTCAGCGGAAAACGGATGTTTTCGTAAACGTTCATGTTCGGGTAGAGCGCGTAGCTCTGGAACACCATGGCGACGTCACGGTCCTTGGGCTCCAGGTCATTGACCTTTTTGCCGTCGACCAGGATCTCGCCCTCGGTGGCATCCTCCAGCCCCCCCGCAATCATGCGCATCGTCGTGGTCTTGCCACAGCCCGATGGCCCCCCCAGCAGAACAAGGAATTCCTTGTCTGCGATGGTCAGGTCAAAGTTCTGAACCCCCCCCACGAAACTGCCCCCCCAGCGCTTGCTGAGGTTGCGCAGTTGAATCTCCGCCATTCGACATCCTCCCGTCGGAATCGGCTGCGTTTTGCATACGTTTGCAAGAATACTGGACAAGCTTGTGGCATTTTGGCAAGCTCTTTTTTTTGCATACGCATGCAAACTTCATACCCAAAGCATGGAAAAGGCGGCAGAAAAAGTGAGTGACTTTCAAACCGAGAAGGCTCTGGTAAGGGCAATGCAGGCCGACCTGGACGTGGAAGGTGCGGATTTCGCAGCGGTTCTGAAGCGGCATACAGAACCAAGTTATCGCTGGCGCGGCTTTCACCCTTTCGGGGGGGAACTGACCGGCGCGCAAACCGTGGCCGATACCTTCTGGCAGCCCCCCCTGCGCACCGCTCTACGCCCGATCCAGCGGCGCGAGGATATCTTCTTCGCCGGGACCAATCACATCGACAATGGTGCCAGCACCTGGGTCGTTTCGATGGGCCACCTGATGGGCCTGTTCGACGCCCCCCCCTGGCTGGGCATTCGCCCGACCGGCAAGTTAGCCTTTCTGCGCTATTGCGAGTTTCACCGGGTTGAGGGTGGGCAAATTGCAGAAACGGCACTCTATTTCGATGTCCCGCACTTGATGGTCCAGGCCGGACAGAACCCCCCCTTTGGCCCGCAGACGGCGCAGCACCTGGTGCAACCCGGACCGATGACGCATGACGGGCTCTTGTACGACACACAGACCCCCCCCGCCGAGGGTCAGGCGACGTTGGATCTGATCCACCGCATGATCGGCGACCTGGGGGGGCAATGGGACAGTGAATTGAGCCTGGAAGATGAGCTGCGCCAGACCTGGGCAGAAGACATGATCTGGTGGGGGGGTCCGGAAGGCATTGGCGCGACCTATACGATCGAACGCTACGCCAAACAGCACTCGGGTCCGTTCCGCGCCAGTTTCACCGATCGTTCAAAGACCCAACATGTGGCCCGCCTTGCTGAGGGCAACTATGGCGGGTTCTTCGGCTGGCCCAATTTCACCGCCACCCCCCCCACGGGCGGCTTCATGGGCATGCCCGCCACCGGAAAACCGGGCGAGTTTCGCGTCATCGACATCTATCGCCGTGAAGGCGACAGGCTGGCCGAAAACTGGATATTCATCGACCTCTTGCATTTCTGGAAAACCCAGGGCGTCGATATTCTGGCGCGCGCGACCGGGACCCAGCCCGCCGCCTGACATCCAGACACACCTGCCCCCCCCGCGACACCCCCCCGCCGCACGGCCCGTGCGGCGGGTTTTTATTTGACAAGCGCATCAATGCATCCCTAGATGAATGCGCATTCACACAAGTCAAGAACGAATCCGGTAGAGCCGATCCGCGCCGCCGGTAGGGAGAGGAAAGCGCCGATGGCGATGACACCGCGAGAGAACTTCAAGGCCGCCATGGAGCGCACGAACCCCCCGAGTGGGTGCCGCTGGACATGGGCAAGCATATCGGATCGATCCACAAGACACATTACGCCGACCTGAAACCACTCTTGTCGGGCGTGCCGATGAAGAACGGCGACACGATCCTCGACCGCATGGCCCAGACCGTGGTGCCGGACGAAGCCCTGCTGGAACACCTTGGCGTCGATTTCCGCTGGCTCGTGCCCAACTGGGTCCAGGTCACCGAACGCGACGACATGGAGGACGGCTATGTCGACATGTGGGGGGGCGTGCGCTACAAGGGGGGGGCGGATGGCGACCACTATGCGGTGGACAGCCTGGCCAAGGCACCGCTGGCCGATTGCGAAACCGCCGAGGATGTGTTGAACGCCCCCCCCTGCTGGCCGGACCCTGAGGACCCCCCCGCGCAGTTCGCCGGTCTGCGCGAGCGCGCAAAGCATCTGTATGAGACCACCGGTTATGTCCTGGGCGCGGACGCGATCAAGGCGGGGGGGCCGCTGATGTCCGCTCTGCAAATGCGCGGCTATCAGCAGTTCTTCATGGACCTCGTCATTAACCCTGAACTGTCCGACGCACTGATGGGTAAGATCACCGACACGCTCTGCCGCATGTGGACCCGGTTCATGGAGGAAGTCGGGGGGGATTACGTGGACCTGGCCTATGTCACCGACGACCTGGGCAGCCAGACCTCGCTACTGATCTCCCCCCCCAAGATCTACAAGAAGCGTATCAAACCCTTCCACACCAAGCTGCACCAGCACATCAAGGCCGCTGGAAACTGCTACCTGATGATGCACACCGACGGGGGGGCCGTTTTGCCGCTGATCGAAGACTTGATCGAGACCGGCGCGGACATTCTGAACCCGGTGCAGACTTCGACCGCGGGGGGGATGGAGGACACCTCGGCCCTCAAGGAGAAGTTCGGCGACCGGCTGGCCTTCCACGGTGCCATGGACGTTCAGCAGATGATGCCCGGCGCCACCCATGAGGAACTGCGCTGGGAAGTGGCGCGCCGGTTGAAGGATCTGGGTCAGGCAGGCGGCAAGAATGGCGGTTACATCATCGCGCTTGCCACAACATCGGCCATGACATCCCGCCGGAAAACACGGTGAAGTTCTTTGAGCTTGTGCGTGAATTGGGGGGGCGGTACCCGCTGAACGTGGACGCGGCGCTTGAGCCGAAAGCATCCTATTTTGAAAGGCTTGCACGGGAGAGCGGGGGGGAATGAGCCCGAACGCCCGTTTCCGCCGTGCGCTGCTGGCGCGTGATCAATTGGTGGGCTGTTTCATCAAGACCCCCCCCACCCCCCCACGGTGATCGAAGTTTTGGGCGCGACTGATCTGGATTTCCTGGTGCTGGACGGGGGGGAGCATTCGCCCTTCGACAAGGCGGCGATCAACCTGTGTCTACTGGCGGCCAAAGCGTGGAGATGCCAGTTCTGGTGCGCGTACCGGACGACAACCCGGCCTTCATCCTGAACGTGCTGGACTGTGGTGCGGCGGGGGGGGTGGTTGTACCCCCCCATGTCACCAGCGCCGAACAGGCCCTGCGCCTGGCCCGCGCCATGCGTTACGTACCCGGCGGGCGCGGCATCGCCGGAACCACACGGGCGGGCGGCTACGGTGCCCTGCCCCCCCTGCCCGCGCATCGAGATAAGGCCGACGCCGAGGTCACGTTGATCTGCCAGATCGAGGACCGCGAGGGCGTGGAGGTCGCCGCTGACATTGCCGCCGTCGATGGTGTCGACGCGCTCTTCGTCGGCCGCGCCGATCTGACTGTGTCCTACGGAAAAAGCGATTTCGGCGACCCGGAGGTTACCGCACTCTGCGGCGACGTCCTGGGCGCAGAAGGCGCAACCACGGGCCTTTTCGTCGCCCCCCCAACCGAAGACATGGCCCCCCCCTGGCGCGCCAAAGGCGCGAGCTTTTTCCTAAGCGGCTCCGACCATTCTTTTCTGTTCGCGGGGGGGGCCAAGGCCCTGGCTGCTCGCAAACCCGACACACCCTCTTGAGGAGATACCGAAATGTCCGATCTTCTGACCCCCCCGGATTTTGCCAAGAACATGCGCCTGGTCGGCCATTCAGATCAGGGTGGCCGTGCCGATGGCATCCAGATCATGGTCTCGAACGGCTATGCCTATGTCGGCCATGTGTTCAACAATGGCTTTTCGATCATCGACGTGCGCGACCCGAAAAATCCGCGCTTTGTCAAACATATGCCGCAGCCCGAGGGCACCTGGTCCCAGCACCTGCAAACCCATGGCGACATCCTGATCGTCAATAACATGTGTGACATGCTGAAGGTCGAGACCTCCGGTGCCTTCGATCCGGGCGACTATTACAAGGGCTCGGTCGCCGACAAGGTGGATTTCGCCGGGGGGGAAAAACCCTGGTCCGCCGGCATGCGCGTCTATGACATTTCCGACCGCGAAAACCCGCGCGAGATCGCCTTCCTTGATGTGCCCGGCCTGGGCGTGCACCGGGTGTTCTGGGATGGCGGCGACTGGGCCTATATCTCGGCCCTGCCCCCCCCGGTTTTTCGGACGATATCTTCATGATCGTCGACTTCCGGAATCCCGAGAAACCCGAGGTGGTGTCAAAGCTCTGGCGCGAGGGCATGCATACGGCGGGCGGCGAGGAACCGTGGTGGGATCCGAAATACCGCTACGCGCTGCATCACGCGATCATCAAGGGCGACCTGGGGGGGGCTGCGGCCTGGCGTGATGGCGGCATGTCCCTGATTGATGTGTCCGACCGCTACAATCCGAAGTTCATCAGCCACGACAACCCCCCCTGCCCGCCGTTTGCGGGGGGGCATACACACAATACGCTGCCCTTGCTGGAGCGCGGGTTGCTGTTCGTGGTCGAAGAAAGCCAGGCCGACAATTGCGAGGACGGGATCAAGCGCAACTGTCTATGACATTTCGGTGCCGGAGAACCCGGTCACCATCGCCACGACCCTGCCGCCGTCGGAAGCCGACTACAAGAACAAGGGCGGCCAATTCGGCCCGCACAACGTGCATGAAAACCGGTCCGAAGGTCTCGTGAGCGAAGAGCTGATGTTCGTGAGCTATCAGAACGCCGGTCTGCGCGTTTACGACATTTCGAACCCGTTCCGCCCCCCCGAAGAGGTTGCCGCCTGCGTGCCCCCCCCGCCCCCCCCAAGACGCTGATGGATTATCGCCCGAACCGTCCGGTCGTGGTCGACACCACGGACGTCTATGTCGACAAACAGGGGGGGCTGATCTACACGACCGACATGAACGCGGGGGGGCTGTACATCATGGAAATGGATGGCCTGTCATGACCCGGCTGGTAATTGCAGGCAAGATCCACCCTGATGGCATGGCCTTGTTGGAGGCGGAGCCGGAATTGGTGATCGACCTTTTTGAAGACCCCCCCGGTGCCCATCTGCCGATGGAAAGCCTGTCCCAGGCAGACGCGCTGCTGATCCGTTATGGCGTGATCACCCCCCCCGAGATGGCCGCAGACATGCCGAAGCTGAAGGTGGTCTCGCGCCACGGCGTGGGATGTGACAACCTGCCCAACGACAAGCTGGGCGCACGGGGGGGCATTCCTGTCACCATTGTCGGCCCGGTCAATGCCACATCGGTGGCCGAACAGGTGCTGGCGATGATGATGGCGCTGACCAAGAAGGTCATCCCCCCCAGCGACGCCGCCGTTCGCGCGGGCAACTGGAACTATCGTAACACCGTGACCCTGAGCGAACTCAAGGGCAAAACCCTGCTTTTGCTGGGCTTTGGCCGGATCGGTCGCGAAGTCGCACGCCGGGCCGCCGCCTTCGACATGGTCGTGCAGGTATTCGATCCCTTCGTTGACGCCAAGACCGTATGCGCCGCCGGATATACGCCGGTTATCGACTGGAAGGCCGCCCTTCGGGACGTGGATGTTCTGAGCCTGCACCTGCCCGCCACACCGGACACCATGGGGGGGCTTATTGGTGCCGCGGAACTTGCGCAGATGAAGCCAACCGCAATCCTGATCAACGCGGCCCGCGGCGGGCTGGTGGATGAAGACGCCTTGTTCATGGCGCTCAAGGGGGGGCGCATGTCCACAGGCGGGGGGCCGGGCTGGACTGTCTGGCCGCTGAACCCCCCCCTGCCCCCCCCGATCTGCCACTGCTTTCCCTGCCCAACGTGGTGTTCAGCCCGCATTCGGCGGCTTTGAGCGCCGAAAGCACCCGCGCGATGGGCGTGGTCGCCGCGCAGAACATCCTGGCCGGGTTGAAGGGCGCGCTTGACCCCCCCGCCCTGATCTTCAACGCCGCCGCGCTGAAAGAGGCCGGATATGGGGGGGTATGAAATCCCAACCGAGGGCCGCATCCCGCTTCTGGATATCACCATCCCGATCCATTGGGGGGGCAACCACGCGATCCTGATGTTCGCGATTTGGTTCGTGCTGGTGCCCTTTGCAGTCATCCTGCTCAGGTTCGGGAAGATCCGCCCGACGCCTTACGGCATCCCACGCGGCACGCCCAAATGGGCCTGGCCAGAGTTGCCCTGGAGCTTTCACAAATACGCGCTCTACACCGCGATCGCCCTGGCGCTGGCCGGGGGGGCAGGCTTCGCGATGATGCTCAGCGGCGGCTTCTCGGGCACGCTGCATGCCTGGTTCGGCCTCGCAACGATCCTGCTGGGGGGGCTGGGGGGGCAAGGCGCGTCAGCCTGGTTTCGTGGAAGCCACGGCGGACGAAAGGGCCCCCCCGCCTCTGACCCCCCCGAAGACCGGACGACTTGGGGGGGCGGCGACCATTTCGACATGGCTCCGCAACGTTGGTGGTTCGAGGCCTATCACAAGACCTCGGGCTATTTCGCCTGTTTTGTGCGGGCGGGGGGGCCGTTGGCACCGGTTTGGCGCAATACTGGATGCCAGGTATCGCGGTGGCCTTCGGGGGGGGTCGTTCTGGTTGGGCTGATCGCCTCGGTCCTGCTGCAAGGACGCGGGCATAACCACGACACCTACAGTTCGGTTTATGGGTATCACCCGGAGCATCCATTTAACAAACGGCGCTATCGCGAAATGATCAAAGCGCAGGACATGGAGCCCTGAGGCTTAACTTCGCAGCGTTAAACCCAACAGTGTATTCAAGGGTTGGAAGCAGCCTGTATCCGTAACCGTCACGCCGGGGGGGTTGCTGGGACCAAAGACGCCAAGCAACTCCTGCACCTTCTTCGGATCCCACAATTTCCGCTGGCCACATAGGTCATTGGCCTGAACCGAAACACGACGCAGCCTTGCGCCCGGTGCGGCCTCGCGCTGTATTCTGTGTGCCCGACGGCCCAGTTCAAACAACGCCTCGTTGCCCAAATCGGATTGCACATGATGGGCACTGTAGTCCCGCTCCAACCAGTCGAACGCTGATGCTTGGGAATAGCCCATGGTGACCAGATATGCGGTCACCTGAGCTCCCGCCGCGACGGCCTCGGCCAATTCGAGGTCCTCCAGGTGAAACCGGTCTGCCAAGCGGACCCCCCCGCCCCCCCGCGCGGGGGGGACCGCCGCGACGGGATGCAGTAGGATGATTGGGGGGGCAGACAGTGTCTGAATACAGTTACGGGCCTGCGCGATCCAGTCCCGTAGCCCCCCCACGGCCCGACGTCCACCCCCCCGGTCAAGCACCCGCGCATACTGCTTCTGTCGCGTCAGGCGGCGAACGGCGGGGGGGTCCAGCAGCTCATCGACCGGGACCGGGCAAGCCGCCTTTGCGACGGGTGGGGGGGTGCTGAGACACATGAGATGTGGACCAGATCAGTTGGCCAGACCCATGGCCCGTTTGACAGCATTGACCGCGCCAGGGGGGGCATCTTCCCCCCCAAAAGCATCCGCGCCGATGGCGTCGGCATAGGATTGGTTGATGACTGCACCGCCGATAACGATCTTGACGTCCTTTTCCTGCTCTTTCAAATGGTTGACCACCTGCATCATCTGCGGTTTCGTGGTGGTCAGAAGCGCGCTGAGGCAGACGACCTGGTTGCCGCGATCCGCGGCAGCGGCGAATTCTTCGTTCGGCACGTCGACGCCAAGATCCTCAACTTCGAAGCCCGCGCCCTTCAGCATCATGACGACAAGGTTCTTGCCTATATCATGCAGGTCGCCCTTGACGCTGCCAATGCAGACCTTGCCAACCGGCTCATGGTCCGTTTTGGCAAGGATCGGCTCGATGATGTCGATCCCACCCTGCATGGCCCGCGCCGCCACCAGCATCTCGGGGGGGACAAAAACCTGCCCCCCCGCAGAAAACTGTTCGCCGACCTCGGTCATTGCCGGGATCATGGTATCGTTCAGGAGCAGGCCAAGGTCCCCCCCGCCCGCATCGCGTTCACGGCCAACCAGCTCGACAACGGTCTCGCGGTCCCCCCCGTCACAGATGGCCTCGAACAAGTCGTCCTTTTCGTCTTCCGACAGCATATTGGTCTCCGGTCTGGTTGATTCTGTATCAGCGTCTGGATTATGAATGCGCATTCAATATTCATGAATTGAGCACCCAGTCAAGAGGCAGATACACCCCCCCCTTGCGCCCTCGATACGCATGACAGTGCACTTCGACGGCTTTCCAAGCGAAACGCGATCTTCTAGAACGAACCCCCCCGTTCTTGCGGCGAATTTCAGGAGTGCGGATGTCGAGGAAGTCGATCACATCATATGACGTGGCTGAAGCCGCAGGCGTTTCCCAATCCGCCGTGTCACGAGCCTTTTCCCCCCCCGGTGCCTCCATCTCCAAGCGAACGCGTGAACACATTCTGAAGGTTGCGGCTCAAATGGGGGGGTATCAACCCAATGCGATCGCCCGCAGCATGTCGACAGCGCGCAAGGACACGCACCAGAAATCCGGCATGGTCGGGGGGGTCATCGTGACCCGGCTGGAAGACCCGTTCTTTGCCCAGACGATCGCCGAGTTCAGCCGGGGGGGCATCCAAGCGCAGGCTGGCAGATGCTGCTGTTTACCGTCGACACCGAGGCTGAGGTCGACACCGCCCTGAATACGCTGATGCAATACAAGATCGACGGGGGGGTGATCATTCTGTCGGCCATTCTCAGCGATCAGATGGCCAAGGCCTGCCGGTCCCAGGGCATTCCCGTGATGCTTTATAACCGAAGCGTGGGAGGCTTGGACGTCAGCTCGGTCGAGATCGAAAACCATGATGGCGGCAGGATGGCTGCCGAAATCCTTCTGGAGGCCGGCCATGACCGTATCGCCTTCGTCGGTGGGGGGGAAGAAGGCGACGCGACCTCGGCAAAGCGCCAGGCCGGGTTCGAGGAACGTCTGACCGAGGCAGGTCAGGGGGGGATTTTTCTGCACGAGACGGGTGACTATACGTTCAACAGCGGGCGCGAGGCGGCGATGCGACTGTTTGCGCGTAAGGACCGCCCGGACGCCGTCTTCTGCGCCAGCGATGTCATGGCCCTGGGCGTCCTGCACGCGGCGCGTAACGAGCTTGGGCTGGAGATCCCCCCCCAGGATTTTTCCCTGGTCGGGTTCGATGACATCCCCCCCTCGGCCGGCTGGGCAGGCCATGCCCTGACCACGATCCGCCAGCCCATTCGCCGCATGATCAAAGAGGCGGTCGACAGTCTGGTGGAAAGCATGGACACCCCCCCTGCCCTTCCCCCCCCGCGCAACCGGCAGTTCGAGGGCCGCCTGATCATCCGGGATACCGTGCGCCGGGTCGGAGCCTTATAGGCTGATCCCTGCCTGCGCGTGCGCAGTCACTGCTGGCGCGACAGTGGCCCAGGGTGGCTCAGACCAGAACCGTCACGCGATCTTCGACCCGATGAACGCGGGCGGGTGTGCCGAAGACCTCGTCCAGCAGACCGTCGGTCACGATCTGATCCGGTGCGCCCATCGGCCCCCCCAGTGCCCCCCCGCCCCCCCGCAAGGTGACCATATGATCGGCATAGGCGCAGGCGTAGTTGATGTCATGCAGCACGGTCACGATGGTGCGCCCATGCTCATGCGCCACCCGGCGCAACAATTGCATCAGCGACCTGCTGGCGGCGATATCGAGGTTGTTCAAAGGCTCGTCCAGCAATACGAACTCGGTATCCTGGGCATAGGTCATCGCCACATGCGCACGCTGGCGCTGCCCGCCCGAGAGGTTGTCGAGCGGCCGGTCGGCCAGATCCTCAAGATCAAAGGCGTGAAGTGCGGCTTGGACCATCGCACGATCCTCAGCTCCCGGACGGCCCTTGTGATGCGGATAACGGCCGAAGCTGACCAGTTCGGCCACGGTCAGACGCGGGGGGGCAGCTTCGCTGGCCTGGGGGGGCAGGATCGCCAGCCTGCGCGCAAGCTGATCGGTGGGGGGGGTGGTGCTGACATCCAGCCCGTCCACCGTGATACGCCCGGATTGCAGGGGGGGCATGAGCCGCGCAATCAGCCCCCCCAGCAAGGTCGATTTCCCCCCCGCACCATTCGGCCCAACAAGCGCCGTAACGCCGCCGCGCGGAATGTCCAGTGTCAGCCCGCTCAAGATCGGCGTCGCGCCATAGGCATGTGATACGGCCTCGATCGAAATCATCTGCGCAATCCTTTCAAAAGAAGCCCCCCCAGGAACAGAAGACCTCCCAACACATCCACAACAACCGAAAGCGGCGTCGCCAGGCCCAAAACACGCTCCAGAACCGTCTGCCCACCAACCAGCACAATGGCCGAGATCAGCCCGGCGGACGGCAGCAGGACAGCATGATGCGGGCTAGGGGGGGTGATCAGATGGGCAATGGACACAACCAGCAGGCCCAGAAAGGCCACCGGCCCCCCCACCAGCGCGGTCGAGACGGACACCAGCACCGCCACCAGCACAAGCGCCTGGATCTGCCCGCGTTTCGGGTCCTCGCCCAGGTTTATCGCCGCGTCATGACCCAGCCCCCCCAGCACGTCCAGACGGTGGCGCATGGCCCAGGCGGCAATCAAGGCGATCACGGTAAACACACCGGCAAGCGCCAACAACCCGGTCTCGATCCGCGAAAACCGCGCGAAACTGGCGACCTGAATCACGGCAAACTCGTTCGGATCAATCATGCGCTGCATCATGCCGGTCAGCGATCGAAACAGCGTACCGAAGATGATGCCAGTCAGGATCATGCGCATGAGATCGTGACGGGTCTGAAACAGAAGCGTGCCAAAAAGCGCCAGGGCGGCCGCGATCAGGACGACGACATTGACCGCAAAGATGCCCATCGGAGGCAGCAGCACCACAAAGCCGCCGCCCAGGAAAAACACCGCCCCCCCGGTCAGGATCAACACATAAAGCGCGTCGAACCCCCCCATGATCGACGGCGTCAGGATGCGGTTTCGCGTAATGGTCTGGAACAGCACTGTCGCGGTGGAGACCGAAACGGCCACCATCAGCAGCACCGCCAGTTTCGCACCGCGAAACGGCAACACGAAATCCCAGCCCGCCCGCACGCCCAGGGTCATGTAGCCCGCGCAGCACAGGACCAACGCCAACGCCAGCAAGGCAATGCGTTTACCGTGCATGGCGCGGCCTTGTGTAAAGCAGCCACAGGAACACGACAGCACCGACGACGCCGAAGACAGTGCCAACGGGGGGGATCTCGAACGGATAGCGCAGCACCCGGCCCAGGATATCCGAGATCAGGACAAGCCCCCCCGCCCCCCCCATCATCGCCACCATCGGCAGCGTCGCGCGCAGGTTGTCGCCGAAACGACGCGAGATGATGTTGGGCACCACAAGGCCCACAAAGGGGGGGATCATGCCGACCGTAACCACGGTCAGGGCCGTGACGACCGAGATCGAAATGAGCCCGGCAAGCACAACTTGACCATAGTTCAGGCCCAGGTTCACCGACGCGGTGCGCCCCCCCATGCCAACAATGGCGAATTGGTCGGCGATCAGGTACGACAGGCCCGCCACCACGGCCGCAATCCACAAGAGTTCGTAACGGCCCTTCAGCACGCCCGAGAACTCTCCGGACATCCAGACCTCGATATATTGCAGAAGGTCGCCCTGATAGGCGAAGAAGGTCACCACCGCGCCAATGACGCCGCCATAGACCATGCCGACAAGAGGAACGAGCAGCGGTTCGGTCGGCGGCAACCGACGCACAATGGCCAGAAAGCCCAGGCTGGCGATCAAGGCGGTCCCCCCCGCAGCCAGGGCCATGCGGGAGAACAGCGAGGCGGTCGGGATCAGCCAGGTCGCCAGAAGAATGCCAAGCGCCGCCCCCCCTTGCCCCCCCGTGCCTGTTGTCATTGGCTCAACAAACCGGTTGCGTACGATCTGCTGCATGATCGTACCCGCCACCGCCAGGGCAGCCCCCCCGGTGATCACAACGGCGATGGTACGGGGGGGGAAGCGGCTCAGCGCGATGAGACGCAGCGCCTCAGGATCGTTCACAAGGTCGCGGGGGGGGCGCATGTCGATCACCCCCCCCACGAACAACGAACAGGCGGCGAGGGCCAGAAGGGCGCACAGCCCGCATATCCCTGCCGCGCGGCGCGTCATCCGATCAGTTGTCCGCGAATACGGCGGTGATCTGGTCCAGTGTATGGCTCATCGACTGGATGCCACCGCCCGCGATGTAGAAGGGGGGGGCGCTGTCCAGATAGATCACGCGGCCTGTCTTCCAGGCAGCGGTCTCGTGCACCAGGGCATTGTCCAGGGTGGCCGCAGCCGGTTCGCCTTCGCCCCCCCCGATGGCAGCCTGACGGTCCACGACAATCAGAATATCGGGGGGGTTGGCAGCGCGGATGAACTCAAAGCTGATCGCCTCGCCATGGGTGGACTGATCGACGCCTTCGACCGCTTCGGGCAGGTCCAGCGCGGTATGCAACCAGGCGAACCGCCCGCCTGCGCCGTAGGCCGAGACCTTCGGTCCGTTGGTCATGACGATCAGCGCACGCCCCCCCTGATCGGCAAGCACTGTCCTGGCGGCCTCAAGTTTGGCGGAAAATGCATCGATCAACACGGCGGCTTCGGCTTCCTTGCCGAAAATCTTGCCGTAGGCTTCCACCCGCGCCAGCCCTTGGCCGACAGTGTCTTCCCAGATGGTCATGTCGATCGTGGGCGCGATCCTGGCCAGATCCGGGGGGGCCACTTTGGACGACCGGCCACCGGCGACAATCAGGTCGGGGGGGGCCAGCGCAGCAACAGCCTCGAAATCGGGCTCAAACAGGTTTCCCAGAACCTCAGCCCCCCCGTCACGCGCCTCAGCCAGATAGGGGGGGACATAGACGTTATCGACCGTTCCCGCCGGAGCGATGCCCAACGCGTCCAGCGTGTCCAAGGCGGCGATATCAAAGACGGCAATTCTTGCGGGCGCAACCGGTGCTTCTACCGGCCCCCCCGCATAGGTATCCACGGTCACGGTGTCAGCCAGCGCCGGGGGGGCGGCGGCCAGGGTGGCCATGATGGCAAGCTTCTTCAGCATCGGAACTCTCCTGTCCAGCTGCATGGCTCACCGCGTGGTTGGCTGTGCGATATGTAATCGGGGGGGCTTGATTAGGGGGGGCTGAAAATGGGCGAGTCCAGTAGTAACTGACAAATTCAATCAGATAAGGGCATTCGAATGCATGACCTGACCGGCATCTTCGCCACGTCGAACGGACCCAAATACCTGCAACAGCTGTGCAAACACTTCGCACACAAGATTGAGGTCACCCATTCGGAAACGGAGGGCACCTGCAGCTTTTCACTGGGCAAGGCGTTCCTGTCCGCGGACGGGGGGGCAGGCCTGATGGTCCGGTTCGAGCTGACCAGCGCCGAAGCGATAAATGATGCCAAACGCGTCATCGACAAGCACCTCGAACGCTTCGCCTTTCGCGAGGGCTTTACCCATATGGAATGGTCCTAGACGAGCGCGTCGTCTCCCCCCCGCCCCCCTTGACCTCAGGCGCGCACGGGGGGGCCACGTCAGACCTGACCTCAAGCGGGGGGGTCGATGCCACCATCGGGTATACGTGATACGGCGGCTTGGCCCGGTTGAACGACATCTATGCCGACGCCGAGGTGGATGACGATACCGTGGGCACGCCAGCCCGACGGCCACGATGCGGTTCTGAACCCGGAAAGGGCGCTCTGCGACGCTGCCGCGCGCCGTTGACCTCAAGCGCGGCTTGCTGAGACGGGCCGGGCAGCATACCCTGCCCGCACAGCAGTATGACGCAAGGGCAGGCATGACCATCCCCCCCACCCCCCCACAAGAGGCCCGCGAATTCTTCGGTGATGGTGACCCGCAGGTCGGGCTGAACCGGGCCTGGTTCAATCTGATGCGCCTGCACCGCAACCTTTATCCAAAGATCGCCAAGGCATTGCGCGCACATGGGATCAACGATCCGATCTGGTATGAAATCCTGTTGGAGATCGACCGTGGGGGGGGCCGCCGGACGGCTGATGGGCTTGATCGAAGAACAGCTTTACCTGCCGCAATACGCCCTGTCACGTCATGTCGGACGGCTGGAGAAAGCGGGCTATATTCGTCGCGAATTCATCGCCGACGGGCGGCGCAAGCAACTTCTTTTTCTGACCGATGTGGGGGGGCGCAACAAGCATGATGCCATCTGGCCCGCCTATCACGATGCGATGCAGAAAGTACTGGGCCCGCTGAGTTCGGCTGACGAGGCCTATGTGCTGTCGCGCATACTGGTTGGCATGCTGCAAAGGCCTGAACGCAAAAGGCCGCCCGGTCCATTCAAACCGGACGACCCAAATCGGCGAAAGCCGAGGGAAACCTCAGAACTCGAGCACCGCCGTCAGCGAGATCCCCCCCCGGCCCGGTTCATACAGGGTCGCGTAAGACCCTGCCTCCGGGTAGTCCACGCCATAGGTGGCGCGGTCGGCGAACTTTTCGTCCAGCAGGTTGTTTACCTCGGCACGCACGGTCAGGTTCGGCATGCTGGCCGGGCTGTATTCGGCAAAGACATCCAACACCGCATAGCCGGGGGGGATCTCCTGTGTGCCCGCCGCACCGCTGTCATAGTCCAGCGCCACGTCCAGGCTGCCCCCCCCAACCATCAGGTCCCATTTCTGGATTTCCTGCTGGACCTCGATGGCAATCACGTCACCCAACGGTGCACCATAATCCAGAAGGTAGTAAGAGCCGGATGACTGCGTCCCGCGTGACCTCGCTGTGCGAGAAGGTCATGCGCGCGAAACCGCTGTCCCAGCCATAGGTGCCCGACAGGTTGAAGCCTTCGCTTTCCAGGGTGAACCCGCCATTCGGGACCAGGTGGTCGTGCAGGCGCACATCGGTGATGCGGGTCTTGAACACTTCGGCCCCCCCCAGGGTCAGACCGCCACGTGCCCAGTCAACGCCGACGACGAAGTTCTCGGCCCGCGACGCCTCCAGCGCGTCGTAATCGTAAGAAGTATCGTAGGTGTAGTTGTCCTCGATCGCCAAACCGCCGAACACGGTCGAATAGCCGCCGCGAACCAACAGGGTGTCGGTGACGTCAAAGGCCAGCGACAGGTTGCCGCTCAGCCCCCCCGAGAAACTGCGCTTGTATTCCGACCCGGACCCGGTGTTGCCGGTAAAGTCCTGCCAGTCGTAACGCAACCCACCTGACAGGCTCAACCGGTCGGTGGGTTCAAGGCGGGCCTGAGCGAAGAGGCCGACGTTTTCCGACTGCTCCGTATAGGGGGGGCCCGAGGTGCCCCCCCCATGCCGTCCGATCCCCCCCGGTAATGGCCCGTCTGGTCACGGTAATCCAGGCCCGCATCAACGGTGCCCAGCCCTGCCAGGTGGAAGGTGTTCTTGAAGGTCGCCGAAACCGTGTCCGTGGTCCCTTCGCTTTCATAGATACTGTCCACGCCGACGGCAGTCTCCGAGTACCCGATGTTGACCGACGGTCCCACATCCCCCCCTCCCCCCCGATGTTGGCGGCATAGTTGAAAGCACGATGGTCCGTTCGGTATCATAGCGTTGCAGCCAGCCGGTGGGGGGGCCGAAATTGGCGCGGCCATTGCGGATCTCGTCATCAATCATCCGCTGGGCAGAAAACTCGAACCGCGCCCCCCCGTCCTGGGTTTCAAAGGCAACCTTGCCCAGACCCGCCCAGAGGTTCGCCCCCCCGGTTCCCGTCATGACGCACCATCGCCGCCGCTTTGGTAATTCTTGCCTTCGGCGCGTTTCAGATACCCCCCCAGGTATTCGAAACCATCAAAGCGACCGGCCAGGGTCGTGGCGCTCTGCCATGTCTCGCCGTTGTCGGTATAGCTAAGGCGGGTGTTGCCGCCAAAATTGTCGCCCGGGTCCAGCACGTCGCCCGCATCCACGGTTTCCATCACCACGCCACCGGCCAGGGCAAACGGGCCCGCATCGGCCGCAGCCACGCCCGGATCGACGCGCACGAATTTCATCAGGCCGGGATCGAAAGCATTGGCGCTGGCGTGGTGGAAAATACGGTTGTTCTGCGACACACCGTCAACGGTGACAGCCAGGTTCAGCATGTCCACACCATTGACGAAGATCTTCTGCGCCACCGGGATCGCGCCGCCGACCGACACGCTCGCCAGACCGGCAAACAAGTCCTTCAAATCCCCCCCCATACGCGCGCGTTCCAGTTCGGCATCGGCCACATAGACCGAGGTGCCCCCCCGATCAGCGGCATTGCCGTAATCGTCCCGCGACTGCACCACGATCGGGTCCAACAAAAGGACGTCATTGCCATAGGCATCTTCAACGGGTTGCGCCAGCGCCGGGGGGCTGACAGGCACAGCGCCAGGGCGGTGCTGCTTTTCAGGGGGGGGAGGGTCATGCGGGCTTTGCCAGTCGCCATGTCGTGTCTCCGAAGATCGAATCTGCTGGCTTGGTGCGAACACTGGCTGGGCGTCGGATAGGTTAACCATTCTTGGCATGCAAGTGCATGTTAAGGGCTTCACCACCTGTAAAAAAAGAGTGTGGCCGCAATCCGACACTTTTTGTCGGAAATTGATCTTCATCAAGTTACCAGCCTGATTCCCAGGGCAGACTGTTCCCATCCGGCTCACCCCCCCGGTCGATCCCCCCCCAGCTTGTGCCAGGTCCGATCGCCGTTTCCCTCAACGGACCAAAGGACATGCACATGAAGGATGGCGCTGCGATTCCGCCACCGCTGGAAAGTTTCTATGCCCGGCAAACCAACGCTCCCCCCCTGGCGGATGCCTTTCCCGGCAAACGCGCGGTACACCCGTTCGTCGGCATGGCCGCCGTGCCCGAGGAGGACGTGCCCGGACATTGGAGCCGTATTCACGCCGCGCAACGCAGCAACCGCGCGGTGGCCTATGTCCACGTGCCTTTTGCGAGAATCATTGCCTGTTCTGCGGCTTCTATCAGAACGCCTGGCGGTCGGACGCGGGCGCGCCTTACGTAGATGCGGTGATCCGGCAGCTTGAACACTTCGCCGACACACCCGCCCATGACGGCCCGCCCTTACAGGCGATCTACCTTGGCGGCGGCACACCCACCGCGCTGTCTGCATCGGATATCGCCAGATTGGTCACCGCCCTGCGCCGCCATCTGCCTTTAGCACCTGACTGCGAGGTCACGCTGGAGGGGGGGCGTGTGTTTTCCTTTGACGAAGAAAAGGCCCGCGCCGGATTTGACGCGGGCGTCACGCGGGTCTCGCTGGGCATTCAAAGCTTCTCGGACGCCGTGCGCAAGCCGCTCGGGCGCAAGACCGGGCGCGCGGGGGGGATCCTCCGCCTGCTGGAAACCCTGGTCGCCCTGGACCGCGGCGCGGTCGTGGTCGACCTGATCTACGGCCTGCCGAAACAGACGCCCGACGATGTGGCCGCAGATGTCCAGCTCTGCGCTGACCTGGGGGGGCTTGACGGGCTCGACCTCTATTCCCTGAACCTGATTCCGGGAACACCCCCCCTTCTGACCGCCATTGAAAAGGGCAAGATGGAAAGCGCGCTGCCGACCCGGCTGGGCGACTTCTTCGAGGCCGGAGAAGAGGCCGCCCTGGCCGAGGGTTGGCGCGCGATCTCGACCACCCATTGGCAGGGCACCCTGCGCGAGCGCAATGTCTACAATGTCGCGGTCAAGACCGGGGGGGCCGATTGTCTGGCATTCGGCGCGGGTGCGGGCGGGTTTCTGGGCGGCGTGAACTACCGGATCAATTCCGACCTCAAGGCCTTTGCCACGCGCGCCGGGACCGGCGCATGCCTTGCCCCCCCCGGCATGATGCGACAGGCCGCCACCGCGCCGGTGCAAAATGCCGTCAAGTCCGGCATGGAACGCGGACGTCTGGACCCGCGCTATGTGGATCGTACCTTGTGCAATATTGCCGGTCGCGACGCCACCTCGTTCAGCGCGCACGCTGCGCCCTTGCTGGATCAATGGACCCGCGCGGGGGGGCTGCTTGAACCACACCACCGTTTCCACCGCCTGACCCGTGCCGGCCGCTTCTGGCAGGTCGCCATGACCGGGCGTCTGCTTGGCTGGCTCGCCCAGCATCCCAACCTAAAGGACCTTTGACCATGACCAACGAAGCTCTCAAAACGGCACTTACCGAAAACCCCCCCACCGCCGCGCTGGAAGACATCGCGCGGGCGGCGGGCGTAACCCCCCCGCTGGACGTCCTTGATGCCCTGCCGGAAGGCGAGGTGACCTCCCTACGGCGCGCACATGGTCGAAGTCCTGGAGGATATTGCCACCTGGGGGGGAGAGATCACCTTCATCGTAAACACTGGCCCGGTGATCCTGGAAACCAAGGCACCGCTGGGCAAGGGCAAGGTTGCCAACGGCATGTATAACCTCAATGAAAAGCCGATCTGCGGGCACCTCAACCACGCGGCCTGCGCCCGCGTCGCCTTCGTGCGTCGCAAGCTTTTCTCGATGGAGACGCGGTCGGTGCAGTTCTATTCCAAGGATGGCAGCTGCATGTTCAAGATCTATCTGGGCCGCGATGAGAAACGGGCCTTGAAGGCAGATCAGGTTGCGGCCTTTGACCGGCTTGAGGCGCGTCTGACAGGGGGGGTGGACGCCTGATGAACGGAGTTGCGGACCGCCATATCCTGGTGATCGGCCTGGGCTATTCGGCCCGCGCCTTTGCCGCGCGCGCGCTGGCGGACGGGGGGGCGCGGGTGTCCGGCACCTCGCGCCAGCCAATGAACGGGGGGGTGAACATGGCATCTCTGGACAACCTGCCCGCGGATATCACGGATCTGGTTGTTTCCGCCCCCCACCTGGCCCCCCCGACGGCTGCCCCCCCGCCCTGCCCGTGTGCAGCGCGCTCCGACCGCAATGGATCGGCTACCTGTCGTCCACCGCGGTCTATGGCGATTGCGGCGGGGGGGCATGGATCGACGAGGGCCATCCCCCCCCGCCCCCCCGCAAAGCCCGGACGCCAGGGCGCGTCTGGTGGCCGAGGACGGCTGGCGTGACTTCGCCAGCCGCACGGGTGCGGCGCTGGATATCCTGAGGGTGGCGGGCATCTATGGCCCGGGCCGGGACGTGCGCGCCCGGCTGCAAGGCGGTCAGGCCCGTGCGATCGTGAAGCCCGGCCAGGTCTTCAACCGCATTCACCGTGACGATATCGCCGGTGCGCTCATGGCCGCCATGACCCATCCCAAGGGGGGGCAGCGCCTGATCAACCTCGCCGATGGTGCGCCTTGCCCGGCCTCGGACATTCTGATCGGCGTGGCCGAGATGATGGGCTTGCCCCCCCGCCCCCCCGAGGAAGTGACGCTGGAGAAGGCCGGTCTGCCGCCCGCAGCGGCCGGGTTCTATGCCGAAAACCGACGCCTGAAAAACGACCGTCTGATGGCCTGCCGGGGGGGTTCACCCTGCGCCATCCAACCTGGCGCAGCGCCTATGAGGCCATGTTGAACGGGCGGCCTTAACGCCCGCGAAATGGCGGCCCGCCGTTATCGGGCCGGGCCGCCATACGGTTTGATCAACCGTCGGCGCGACGGATCACGCCACTCAAACCGCCTGCGAATGGGTTTGACCGGTCGCGGATCGTGCCGCATGATCCGCTGATAGGTCCGTCGCACCCGAATTCCACAATAAAAGGCGTAGCCCCCCCCACAGCCCGACACAAGACCACAGACACGAGGTTCCCATGCCCATTGAACATGCCCCCCCTTTCAGCAAGGCGGAGTATGATCGGCGGATCGCAAAGACCCGCGATGCGATGGCGGCCGCAGGGATCGACGTCCTGTTTGTCACCGACCCGTCGAACCAGGCCTGGCTGACCGGATATGATGGCTGGTCCTTCTACGTGCACCAGGGCGTCATTCTGGGCCTGTCGGGCGATCCGGTATGGTGGGGGGGACGGGTTCAGGATGCCAATGGCGCGCGGCGCACCGTCTGGATGGAAGACGACCAGGTGCTGGGCTACGCCGATGACTACATCCAATCCACCACCTGTCACCCGATGGAGGACCTGGCCGGACACCTTGGCGCGCTAGGCCATGCCAAGGCGCGCATCGGGGGGGTCGAGATGGAGAATTATTATTACTCCGCCAAGGCGCACGCGATGCTGGACCGCGACCTGCCCAATGCCACATTTGTGGACGCAACCGCGCTGGTAAACTGGCAACGAGGTGTGAAATCGGACGAGGAAATGGCGTTCATCCGCAAGGCTGCGCGCATCTCGGAAAAGATCGTCAATGTCGCACTCGACCGGGCCGAACCGGGCCTGCGCAAGAACGCACTTGTCGCCGATATCAGCCATGCCGCCATCACCGGGGGGGTCGACGACGCCTGGGGGGGGATTACCCGGCCATCGTGCCGCTGACCCCCCCGTCGGGCGTTGATGCCTCTGCGCCGCATCTGACCTGGAACGGCAATGAGATGAAGACCGGCGAATGCACCTTCTTTGAGCTGTCGGGCTGCTATCGCCGCTATCACGCGCCTTTGTGCCGCTCGATTTTTCTGGGCAAACCACCCAAGACCATGCTGGACGCCTCCAAGGCCTTGACCGCCGGGCTGGAGGCCGGGCTGGACGCCGCCCGCGCAGGCAACCGCGCCTGTGACATTGCCAATGCGCTGAACGCCGAGCTGGCCAAGGTCGGCATCGACCGCGGCGGGCGGTGTGGATATCCGATCGGCCTCAGCTATCCCCCCCCTGACTGGGGGGGCGAACGGACCGTCTCGATCCGCCCTACGGATGAAACGGTGCTGAAGCCCGGCATGACCTTCCACTTCATGCCGGGCCTGTGGATGGACGGATGGGGGGGTCTGGAAACCACCGAGACCATTGTCATTACCGAAAGTGGCCCCCCCGCCGAAGCACTGTGCAACGTCGCGCGCAAGCTCTTCATCAAGGACTGACCTTGGGCGCGCTGGCGGATACCAAGACCCTGCTGGCGGAGCTGATCGCCTTTCCAACCGTATCGGCGGACAGCAACCTGGACATGATCCACCATCTGGCCGACCGCCTGAACGCCTGTGAGGCCGAGGTTGATATCTGGCACGACGCGACCGGCACCAAGGCCAACCTCTTTGCCACGCTGGGGGGGCCGATGCGAGACGGCGGTATTGTGTTGTCCGGACATAGCGACGTGGTGCCGGTAACCGATCAGGATTGGGCCTCGGACCCATTCGCTTTGGACGCGCGGGATGGCAAATGGTTCGGGCGCGGCACCTGCGACATGAAAGGCTTCATCGCCGCCGTCGTGACCATGGCCCCCCCGCGCTTTGCCGCGCTGAACCTGCACCGCCCGGTGCATTTCGCCTTTACCTATGACGAGGAGGTCGGCTGCTTCGGCGCGCGCGCTCTGGCGGATAGCCTGCGCGCCAAGGGTCTGAAACCCGCCGTCGCCATTATCGGCGAACCCACGTCGATGCGCGTCATCGACGGGCACAAGGCTGTTACGAATACAGCACCCATTTCACCGGGCTGGAGGGCCATGGCTCTGGTCCTGCCAGAGGCGTGAACGCGGTAGAATATGCGGTGCGCTACGTCTCCAAACTGCTGGAGTTGAAGGCCGAGTTGCAAGCCCGCGCACCGGCGGGCATCCGGTTTGATCCACCCTGGACCACGATCAACACCGGCGCGCTGGCTGGTGGCGTGGCGCATAACGTGATCCCCCCCGGAAAGGCCCAAGTGGATTGGGAGATGCGCCCGGTGCAGAAGGCGGATGCGGACCACGTCAAGGAGACGCTGCACCGGTTCTGCGCCGACACGCTGATCCCTGCCATGCAGGCCATTCACCCGGACGCGGGATAAGGACCGAGGTCATCGGCGAAGTCGACGGGTTGGAGCCGATGGACGACAATGCGGCCCGCGACCTTGTGATGGAATTGACCGGTGCCAACGGGGGGGCTGATGTGGTTCCCTTCGGCACCGAGGCGGGTATTTTTCAGGGGGGGCTTGGCATGAGCGTGGTGGTCTGCGGCCCCCCCGGTTCGATCGACCAGGCGCACAAGCCTGATGAATATGTGTCAGAAGATCAGATGGCGCAGTGTCTGGCCATGCTCGAACGCCTTTCGGCCAAACTGGTGTGAACAGTGATCCCGTTGCGTCTTTCTTCGTGGTTCTGGACTGTCGCCCCCCCGGCGCTGTTCGTTCTGTTCTGGGCGGGCGGCTACAGCTTTGCCAAACTGGGTTTGCCACATATCGAACCAATGACAATGCTGGCAATCCGCTATGGGTTGGCCGCCCTGTGCCTGATCCCCCCCTTGCTGGCCCTGTTCCGCCCGCCCCCCCTGCCCCCCCGTGATCCGGCCCATTGGACGGCGATGGCGGCCAGCGGTTCCTGATCCAATGCATCTACTTCGGGCTGGCCTATCTGGCCATGAAACAGGGGGGGTTGGCCGCAGGCACCACCGCAATTGTAATGGCGCTGCAACCTGCTCTGGTTGCGGCCCTGTCACCGCTGGTGGGGGGGGAAACACGCGGGCGTCCGGTGATATGGGTGGGTCTGGCACTTGGCTTTGCCGGCGTGGCGGTGTCGGTGCTGGATCGCACCGGGGGGGCGGTGCCCCCCTGTCGACGGGCCTTCTGGCCTTGGGCGCGCTGCTTGGCCTGACCTGCGCCACGCTGCTGGAAAGGCCCACGGGCGGCGCAGTGATCCGGTGCTGGGCGGGCTCGTGCAATATGTGGTCGGGTTTACGGTTCTGCTGCCGGTCGCTGCGGCCACGGAGAGCATGCAGATCACCTGGCACACGAACCTGATCCTGTCCCTGGCCTATCTGGTCATCGCCAACTCGTTGATTTCGATCAGCCTTTACGTCGCCCTGGTTCAGCGGGGGGGGATACGACCCGCGTCTCTGCCCTGCTCTACCTCGTCACGCCGCTGGCCATCGCGCTGGCTGGTTGATCCTTGAGGAGCCTGTGACATGGCGGGTTGGTCTTGGGTTTATTCTGTGCCTGGGCGGCGTCGCATCGTGCATCGCGCCAAGAGCTGAGCGGCGGCATTCGGAACCACATCAGAACGCTTCCCGAATCACCCGTGCGCAGTCGCCCTGCGGTTTGCGCAAGGTCAGCGACAGAAGGGTGAAACGCTCGCTTGCCCACGCGCCTTCGACCGCGAACGCGGCCTGGACGAGGCCCAGATCACGCGTGGGTGGCAGGGGGGGTTGCCAGCCCTGACCGCTCAAGGTGAACCCTGTGAGCTGCCAGCCTTGGTTGAACGCGGTCTCGCCGTTCTGAAAGAAATCCACCGACCCGCGCAGGCGCTTGCCGGGCCCGGTACGCGCCACGCAGCCGATCCTACCATCCCTGTCGACATCAAGCACCGCGCGCGTGCAGTGGAAGATCCATCCGCGCGCCTTGGCCCGCACATAGGCGGCGGCCCCCCCATCCACCGTGCAGGTGGTCGCGAAGGCCGCACCTGAGCCCGCCAAAAGGCATGTGGTAATGACCAACGGCTTGACCGAAGACAGAGCGTTGCAAATCATCATGCCCCCCCCAATAACTCCCCCCCTGGCCCGCCCTCTTCAGGTCCTTGCCGCCGCGCTACGCCGTGACCCGCAGCCAGGTCATCATCCCCCCCTGCGCAAGATGGTTCAGCATGTGGCAATGAAACATCCAGTCCCCCCCGACGTTGTGGGCGTTGAAGACAATCTCCACACGGGTGTTTGGCGCGGTGTAGATCGTATCGCGCCATGGTCCCAGCCGCCCTGCGCGCAGCTCGCGAAAATGGTGGCCATGCAAGTGCATCGCATGGGGGGGTGCGGCATTGGCATTCACGATGGTGATGCGAACGGTTTCCCCCCCCTTGCTGGCCGTGATCTCCGGCGTTTCGGGCATCCCGCCCAACCATTGATCGCCCAACCCAGACCGCGTTCGCGCAACGCGTCGCGCCCCCCCAGCTGCCCTGCGCCCCCCCTGACCCGAGCGCTGGACAGGGTGCCGGGCCTGCCGCCGGTCATACGCAGCGTCACGCGCTTTGCCCCCCCTGCCAGATCAAGATCTTCGGTCGGATTTGGCGGCAATACAGCGGGCGCAGGTCGCCGCCCCCCCCTGCCGCCGCGCCGGACACCGGGAATGCGGCCAGCACTTCGCCCGCGCCAACCAGTTGGGCCTGAGTGCCCTCGGATGCGGTCACGTCCACGAACAGGTCGATGCGTTGCGCGGGGGGGGTCATTCGGACCGCCCCCCCCAGACGCTGCGGTTGGGCCAGAGGCATGCCGTCCAGCGCCATGACCCACCCGTCCAGCCCCCCCCGCGCCGAGACAGTCATGATCCGGTGCGGCACCGAACTGATCAGCCGCAACCGAAGCCTTTGGTTGCGCTGAACGGATCTGGCGAACCGCCTTTGGCCATTGACCGTCAGGAAACGCTGCGCGACGGGATTGGTGCCGGGCAGCCCTGCAATCTGGTGGTTTGCATCAAGCTGCCAGTCCCCCCCGACCGTCAGCGTCATGTCGGCGTCAACATCCGGGCGCTCGGTCTCGTGCACAATCAGGGGGGGGCAGTCATACCGCGCGCGACTTGTTCAAACGTATTGGCATGGGGGGGGTGGTACCAGAAGGTTCCGGCATGTTTGATCAGGAAATCATAGCGAAAGAAGCCTCCGGGCTGGATCGGGTCCTGGGTCAATCCGGCCACGCCGTCCATGCTGTTGCGGTTGGGAATACCGTGCCAATGCACCGTTGTGGCTGAGGCAGTTCGTTGATCAGCTTGTAGCGGATCCGTGCCCCCCCGCGCTGCACCTCAACCCCCCCATCACCGGGCACGTCACCGTCATAGCCCCCCCATATCTGGGTCGGCTCCGGCTGACCTGGCCAAAACCTGTGCCGCGACGGTCGTGCAACCACATTCCTGGTCGCGAATTCCAGTTGCAGCCCTTCGGCCTCGGCCGGATCGCCGCCACTGTACAGGCACCCGGAAAGCCCGGTTGCCGCTGCGGCCACACCGCCGCCGATGACCATGCGTCTGTCGGGTCCGATCATCCACTGTCCCCCCATCCTCCCCCCCATCGGAAGTGTAACCCGGAGAGCCCGAAATCACCAAGAACCCCCCCAGGTATGCAGCTCTGGCCGAGCGACCCAGATCCCCCCCGGCGGGCAAGGCCACCTGAAGACCGTGATGCAGTTTCCACCGGGTTTGGACTTACCCCCCCTTCGCATAGCCCTCTGCACCGCACTTACACCGGCCACCCCCCCTTGACCCAAGAGACCTTGCCCCCCCCGTACAGGTCTTAGAGGGCGTCTTCTGCCCCCCCATCTCAAGGACCGAAAGGCGGATCATGACGGCGCAGAATGCGTTTTCCAACACCCTTGACGAGTTGAATGAGCGCCACGGTGGGCGCATTGCATTACAGGGGGGGAGCGGCGGGGGGGCGGTGCGCTTTGCCCAACTGCCCGAACACATCGCGGCAGGCGCGGCTGAGTTGGGCGCGCAGGGGGGGATCGCCTCGGACCGGGTGGTCGCCTATGTGGCAGACACGCCTTGGACCGCCGCCACGCTGTTTCTGACGCTCAGCGCACACGCGACGGCCGCGCCGATCCCGTCCCATGCGACCGGAGCCGAGTTTCTGGCGCTTTTGCGTCTGATGAAGCCCGCTGCCGTTGTCTTTGCAGACGCGGCATCGCCACTGGTGCCCCCCCAGGCCGCCGAAATGGGCTTGCCGGTGCTGATCGCGAAGGAATACACGCCCGGCCGATACGCATTCACCGCGGTGACCGATACTACGCGTGCCAAAGACGCACGGATCGACGCGGGCAAGGGGGGGGTCATCCTGACCACCTCGGGCACCACAGGCACGCCGAAACTGGTTGCATTGGACGCGGATCGCCTGGTGGCAGGCGCGCGCAATGTCGCTGCCACCCTGGGCTTGGGACAGGATGACATTGGCCTTGAAATCATGCCCTTGCACCACATTCACGGGCTGATTGCCGGCCTGCTTGCTCCGCTTTACAGCGGGGGGGCGATGAATATCATCCAGCCCGACCGGGATGCGGCGTCTTTCCTGGCTACGGCACAAGAGGTCGGGGGGGCCACCTGGTACACCGCCGTGCCCACCATGCATCGCGCCATTCTGGACACCGGTCGCGCGGATCCAGATCTGGCGCGCGCCTGCCAGTTCCGGCTGATCCGCTCGTCTTCGTCCTCCATGCCTGCCGATGTGCGCGGCGGGTTGCAGGACCTGTTTGCCTGCCCGGTCGTTGAGGCCTATGGCATGACCGAAGCGACCCACCAGATCAGCTCACAGGCCCCCCCCACGGACATATGCAGCCACGGCAACATCGGTGTGCCCCCCCGCCCCCCCGGCACCCTGCGCATTGCGGACACGACTGGCACTGACCTGCCTGACGGGACCGAAGGCGAGGTTCTGGTCAAAAGCCCCCCCACGGTCATCCGCGCCTATCTGGACAACCCGGACGCCAATGCACGGGCCTTTACCGATGGCTGGATGCGCACCGGCGATATCGGTCGGATCAACCCGGACGGCACCCTGTCGCTGGTCGGCCGCGAGAAGGAGATCGTCAAACGTGGAGGCGCTCAGGTCGCCCCCCCGGTCGAGGTCGAGGATGCCCTGCTGACCCAGCCCGGCGTGACCGATGCCATCGTATTTGGTGTGGACCATGCCACTTTGGGTCAGGACGTGGCGGCGGCGGTGGTGATCGAGCCGGCCTCTGGCGGTGATGCGCGGCAGCTGCGTGCGGCGCTGCTGGATCTATTGTCGGATTACAAGGTGCCCAGCAAGATCCTGCATGTTGCCGAAATCCCCCCCAAGGGCCCGACGGGCAAGCCTCGGCGGCTGGAGATGCAAGAGTTGCTGGGCGAGGCGCTCAAGGGCACCTATGCCGCGCCGCAAAGCCCGATGGAGGAAATTCTGGTCGCGTTGTTCGAGGAAACGTTGAAACACGGCCCGGTCGGGCGGGATGATGACTTTTTCCTGTCGGGCGGGGGGGACAGCCTGTCGGGCACAGGGCTGATGATCCAATTGAACGAGGTCTTCGACACGGCGCTTTCGCCCGAACTTCTGTTCCGCCACCCCCCCACCGCCGCCGAACTGGCGCTGTTTCTGGAAAGTGTGGACGGCGGACGGGTCGGTCGCAGGGTCGCGGCCCTGGTTGCCGAGGATCACACAGACCACCGCACCGAAGACCTGGTGAAATGACCGCACGCGGCAGGGATCTGATGGCCCGAATGGCCCGCGCGCGCCCGTCTGGCATGCAGAGCCTGGCGGAACTGTTCGCGGCCCAGGGGGGGATCAGCCGTGTCTACACGGTGCCGGGCGATCTGAGCTTCGGTCTTCTGGCGGCCTTCCTCGCGCAAGGCATGCTGGTGACCTCGTGTCGTTCCCAGGCCACCGCCGTTTTCGCGGCAGCTGCCGATACATTTGCAACCGGCACCCTGCAAAGCTTGGTTCTGGCCCCCCCGCGTGGACCCGGCGTTCAGAACGCGATGGCGGCGATGACCTCAACCATGGCCAACGGGCTTCCGGTCCTGTTGGTGTCTCCGACGGAAGACCTGGGGGGGATGGATTGCACGGGCGCATTTCAGGCGGGCACGACAAGGCTGGACAGCAGCGACGGCTTCATCGTCGATCACATCGGCAATCCCGACACCGCCTGCACGCAAATCGCCCGAACCCTTGCCGCCTGCTCTGGCCCTCGGCGCAGTTCGGCCCTGATCGAAATCCCACGCAGTCTGTTGGACGCGGATTTGGCCCCCCCCGCCAGCCCACCCGCCGCACATCCACAGCCCACCGCGTCGGATACATTGCCGGACATGGCAAAGGTTCTGGCACAGGCCAGGCACCCCCCCGCGGTGGTAGTGGGACATATGGCGCGCTGGTCTTTAGACCTCGACGCCCTGAACACGCTTTGCGCCCGGCTGAACGCCCCCCCCTCTGCCCGACCGGATTGACCCTGGGGGGGTTTGCCGGGCACAGGTTGCAAACCCTGGCCCAGGATGAGGTTCATGAAACCCTGGCAGGGGGGGCCGATGTGATCCTGCTGGTCGGGGGGGCCGCGCTGGACTGGACGCTGCGCCTGGGGGGGGCGGCTATCGCGCCAACGGCGAAGGTGCTGCAGCTGCGCGATCACCCGGATGAGCCTGTCGGCGCCCGTCAACCGGACCTTGCCGCGCTGGGGGGGAACCTTGGCGAAATGACGCGGGCGCTTTGCGACGCCACCGCCCTTCGCGCGCACCCGGCCCCCCCGGCAACTCCACATAGCGCACCAACCGCGCCCATGGGATTGCGCGGCCTGGTTCTGGATGCGCTCGCCCACGATTTTCCGGCTCGCACGGGGGGGTTGGTGGTCGATGGCGGCACGGGGGGGTTGATCCATGCGGCGCGCAACATCCAACCCGACACCCCCCCCTGGGCGCGCATGACCCCCCCCGGCCTGACCGGTCATCTGGGGGGGGCGGTCTAGGCCACGCCATGGGCATGATGGCCAGCGGACGGTTCGACCACGTGGTGCTTGTCACCGGCGATTTCAGCCTCGGCCTGTCGCTGGCCGATCTGGAAACCGCATTACGCCATGACATTCCGGTGAAGGTCCTCGTCGCGAACAACCTCGGCATGGCCGGTGGCAAATTGCAGATGCGACCCAAGTCGCCCGGTGTGGTCGACTACCATCCGACCTCCGACTATGCGGCCATCATGCGGGGGGGGTTCGGTGGACAAGGCCTGTATCTGCAACGTCCGGAGGATTGGCCGGACATCGCGGCGCAGCTCTTTGCCACATCCGCGCCCTGCCTCGTCGATATCCGGGAAGAGGCCTGATCCACATGGCGACCAGGCCCCCCCAGACCCCCCGCCCCCCCCTCGCGGCAAACGGCTGCTGGACTCGCTGCGTCAGGGCCGGGCCGCCCCCCCCGAAGATCCGGCAGCCCTGGGCGACGTCCCGCTGACATTGGCCCAGCAAACCCTTCTGGCCTCGCATGAGCTGCACCAGGATCAGGCAGTCGGCAATGTCTCGCACACCTGGATCTGCACGGACCGCTGGATGCGGAGGCATTTGAACGTGCCTTTGTCCGCCTTGTCCAACGCCACGACGCGCTACGCATGTCCATCCCCCCCCGTGATCACGGCCGCCCCCCATTGCCCGTTTTGCCGATACGCTGGACTGCTCCCTTCCCTGCGAGGTTCCACCGGGTGATGATCCAGCCGCGTGTCTGGACGCAATCGAGGTAGAGATGGAGCGGGCAAGCCTTGCCAGCCTGTCGCTCAGCGCCGACCGGCTTTGGAACGCGCGACTGTTCCGCGTGGATGACCATCACCATGTGCTGGTCG
>JDSH01000014.1_pt1 | contig 98470 bp, 130 predicted proteins | sample 199451 | NCBI WGS metagenome assembly JDSH01 (sample SAMN02584198, study PRJNA231836) | bioreactor metagenome | isolation source: continuous culture bioreactor electron acceptor NO2- transfer2 day 38 after... | place: Germany: Bremen | reverse complement strand
GGCGGCTTTGGCGGCGGTGGCGGCGGTGGGTCCGCCCCCCCGGCCGGTGGCGGCGGCGGGTTCGACGACGAGATCCCGTTCTAAGACAAACCAACAGACAGGAGGCGCGCGATGACATGGTCTTTTCCCATCGGGCGCCTCTTTGGCTCGCAGCTGCGCGTCCATGTGACCTTTCTGCTGCTTCTGGCCTTCATCGGTGCCTCGGCCTGGGCGGAACGCGGGCCTGAGGCGGCGCTCTGGACGACGCTCTTCATCCTCCTGCTGTTCACCTGTGTCGTGGCTCATGAGTTCGGCCATGCCTGATGGCGCGCCGGTTTGGCATTCGCACGCCGGACGTGACGCTGTTGCCCATTGGCGGGCTGGCGCGGCTGGAAAAGATGCCCGAAAAACCCGGACAGGAAATCCTTGTCGCGCTGGCTGGCCCGGCGGTGAATGTCGTGATCTGGGCGGTTCTGACGCTTTTGTTCGGCGCACCGACCGAGCCCGATCAGCTGACCGGCCTTGCCGTCACACCGTCAACCCTGCCCGCGCAGCTGGCCACGCTCAACCTGATCCTGGCCATCTTCAACATGATCCCCCCCGCCTTTCCGATGGACGGGGGGGGCCGCGTGCTGCGCGCGGTGGTGGCGCTGTTCACCGACCGGGTCACGGCCACGCGCATTGCGGCCACCGCCGGTCAGGTGGTGGCCTTCCTGATGGCGCTGACCGGGCTCATGTCCGGCAACCTTATGCTGGTGTTGATCGCCGGGTTCATCTTTGTCGCAGCGGGCGGTGAAAGCGCCGATGTCGCCATGCGCGACGTGGCGCGCCGCCTGATGGCGCGCGATGCGATGATTACCGAATACGAGGCGCTGCGCCCCCCCGAGGACGCCATCAGCCTGGCCGCAACCACACTGATCCGCACCACCCAGCACGAGTTTCCTGTTTTGGATGCGGGCGGTCATCTGGTCGGCTTCCTGACCCGCGAGGCGCTGTTTCACGCCATGGCCGAGGACCGCGCAAACACACGGGTCAGCGATGTGATGCAGAGCGTGCCTGCGGTCGCGCTGACCGACGGGTTGGAGACGGTGCTGGAACGGCTGGGCACAAATCCGGCCGTGGCCGTGCTGGACCGCGACGGGCATCTTCTGGGCTATATCACCCGCGAGAATGTGGGCGAGCTGATGGTGATCGCCAACGCGCGGCGTTAGCGGGCGGCCAGCGCCTCGATCAGCACCTCACGCACCACGCCCATGTCCACATCAGTCGCCACGAAGCCTCGCCGATGGCGCGTGCCAGGATGAAGCGCAGCTTGCCGTCCAGAACCTTCTTGTCCTGCCCCCCCATCAGCGCGATCAAACCATCCGCGTCGGGCAGATCGCCCGGAATGTCGGCCATATCCTTCATAATGCCCATGGCGGCCAGATGCTCGCGGAAGCGCGAGGGGGGGCTTTCCTGGCTCATCAACCCCCCCAACCGGGCCGAGGTCTCGAACGCCAGCGCACAGCCGATGGCGACACCCTCGCCATGCAGCAGCCGGTCGGAATAGCCCGTGGCGGCCTCCAGCGCGTGGCCAAAAGTGTGACCCAGGTTCAGAAGCGCACGGTCGCCCTGTTCGGTCTCGTCCCGCACGACGATATCGGCCTTCATCTGCACCGAATGGCGCACGGCCTCGGTGCGTTTGGCCACATCCCCCCCCGCTGCCAGGGCCGGGCCGTTTTCTTCGAGCCATTCGAAGAACTTGGCGTCCCCCCCCAGCCCGCCGTATTTCACCACCTCGCCGTAACCGGCCAGAAAATCGCGCTGCTTCAGCGTACCTAGAACGCCGATATCCGCCAACACCAGCGAGGGCTGGTGAAATGCACCGATCAGGTTCTTGCCCGCAGGCGCGTTGATCCCGGTCTTGCCGCCCACGGAACTGTCCACCTGCGCCAGCAGCGTGGTCGGGATCTGCACGAAACGCACGCCCCCCCGGCGCAGAACGGCAGCGGCAAAGCCCACCAGGTCGCCAATCACGCCGCCGCCCAAGGCCACGACTACATCCTTGCGCTCGACCTTCTGTTCCAGCAGCCATTCCACGGCGCGGGTGAAATGCGGCCAGCTCTTGGTCGCTTCCCCCCCGGCCGGAAGGGCCAGCGAGACCATCTCGATCCCTTCAGCCGCCAGACCCGCGCGCAGCGCGTCAAGGTGCAGCCCCCCCGCCACGGTCTCATCCGTGATCACCGCCACGCGCGGACGGTTCAGAAGCGGCGCGATCTCGGCCCCCCCGGCGCGATCCACGAGCCCAGTGCCGATACGCACATCATATGCACGCCCTTCCAGGGGGGGAACATGAACGATTTCCATAACTTAACCCTCTTCCAGCACGTCAGGCCGGGTCTTCAGAGCGGCGACGACCGCCGCGCACATATCGTCGATGGAATACTCTGGCCGCGCATCCACGGCCAGATCCGCCAGCGCGTAGACCGGCACGCGGGTATTGTAGATCTCGGTCAATGTCGCCTTTGGATCGGGCGTGCGCAGCAAGGGCCGCGTGTCCTTGTGCTTGACCCGGTTCCACAGAAGCTCAAGGTCGGCGCGCAGCCAGACCGAGACACCCCCCCTGTCCGTGATCATGTCGCGATTGCGCTCGGCCAGGAACGCCCCCCCGCCCCCCCCGGTTGACAACACGGCGCGTTCGGTCTCCAACAGCCGGCCAATCACCTCGCTTTCGCGGTCGCGAAAGAAGTCCTCGCCATCGCGCGCGAAGATCTCGGCGATCGACATGTTGGCCGCTTTCACGATCTCTTCGTCGCTGTCCAGGAAATCAACGCCCAAACGGCGGGCCAGCGCCTGCCGACCGCGGTCTTGCCCGCGCCCATCATGCCCACCATGACGATGGATTTCTTCACCCGAAAAGCCACTTTGGCGGCGCCTCGCCCATTTTTCACGTTTCTCCCCCCCTGAATGGCGTGATATTGTCAAAAAGGCCATATATAAAACGCAGGCAGAGCAGACCGGGACAAGGAAACACAATAAATGCTGGGGGGGCGATTGCTGAAATTCGTTGGAGTGCTGGTAATCCTGGGGGGGGCATCGGCCTTGTGGGCTATGCCTTCCTGGGCGATCTGTCGCCCGAGGTCGAACCGAAAAGCGTGACGGTGACACTGGATGCGAACTGAGGCGCTGGCCCTGCTTACCGCGCTCAGCCTGGCCGGGTCGGTCGCGCTGGCGCAGGACGACGCGGCGTCTGACACAGGGGGGCCGAGGCCGGGCCGATGTCGGCCATCGACTGGCTGTCAGACAGCCTCACCGCCCCCCCACGCGCGCCGAACCTGCCCGCCGAGCCCGATGTAAGCACCGGTGCCACGGTCGAGGACGTGACCGTGCAACCCTTGGGCCTGCCGATGCCGGATGCGGTCGGCTTGCTGCCGGTGTCGGTCACCGGGCTGCCGCGTGGCCTTTGGGGGGGGCCTCGCGCCCGGATGACCTGGCACTTCGCTTCCGCCAAAGCCAGCCGGACATGCTGCCCGCGATCCAATCGCTGCTCTACACCCTTCTGCTGGCCGAACTGGACGCACCTGCCGGGTCTGACCCCCCCGGTTCGGACACGGTGTTTCTGGCCCGCGTCGACCGGCTGCTGTCCATGGGCGCGCTGGACCAGGCCGAGGCGCTTCTGTCGCGCGCCGGGGGGGCGTCGAACCCCCCCGAAATCTTTCGCCGCTGGTTCGACACCGCGCTTCTGTTGGGCACGGAACACGAGGTCTGTGAGGTGCTGCGCGCCACACCGGAACTGTCGCCCACCTTTCCGGCGCGTATCTTCTGCCTGGCGCGTGGCGGTGACTGGAACGCGGCCGTTCTGACGCTGGAAACCGGACGCGCACTTGGCTTCATCAGCGAAGAGGAAGACGCGCTACTTGCCCGCTTCCTGGACCCGCATCTGTTTGAGGGCGAACCGCCGTTGACGCGCCCGGCCCGGCCCACGCCGCTGACCTTCCGCATGTTCGAGCGATTGGTGAGCCGATCCCAACGGCCACCCTGCCACTGGCCTTTGCGCAGTCGGACCTGCGCGCCAATATCGGCTGGAAGGCGCGGGTCGAAGCGGGCGAGCGTCTGGCACGAACCGGCGCGGTTGGCGATAACCAGATCTGGGGGGGCCTCTATTCCGAACGCCGCCCGGCGGCTTCGGGCGGGGGGGTCTGGGATCGCATCGCTGCGCTTCAGGCCCTGGACACAGCCATCGCGGCGCGCAACGCCGACCAGGTGGCCAAAGTTTTGCCGCAGGCCTGGGCGGCGTTGGAACAGGCGGAACTGGAAGTGCCGTTCTCGCATGTTCACGGCAAGGCCCTGGCCCGCATGGGGGGGCTGGACGGCGAGGCACGTAGATTGGCCCTGCGCATGGGGGGGCTTTTGTCGGTTGATGCGGAAGAAATCTCCCACAGGGCCGCCCCCCCAGACACGCCAATGGACACCCTTCTGGTCGGCCTTGCCCAAGGCAAGGTCGATGGCCTTTCCGCGCCCTCGCCGGAGGCCCAGGCGGTGATTGACGGTTTCCTGGCGGAAGCGGTGCCGGTGCGCCTGGCTCCGCTGCTTGAAGCGGACCGGTTGGGCGAGGCAATCCTGCGCGCATGGCGCTGTTTACCTCGGGCAGTCGAGGCGACTTGGACGAGGTCAGTGATGCGCTGGCGCTGTTGCGGCACGTCGGGTTGGAGGCCACCGCCCGTCAGGCGGCAATCGAATACCTGATACTGGATCGGCGCGGATGACCGCGGCGCCAACCCACGATCAGGCGCGCTGGATCTCGACCTTTCTGGAGGCGCAGGCGGCCGAACTGGACGCCTCGCAGAACACGCTGCTGGCCTATGGGCGCGACCTCAAGGCCTTTGCCGAGTTCCTGGGCAAGGACGGGTTCGAGACCGTCACCCGCGACCGAATCGAAGGCTTTCTGATCGACTGCGAGGCCCAAGGCCTGGCCGCCTCCACCCGCGCGCGGCGGCTGTCGGCGATCAAGCAGCTCTATCGCTTTGCCCACGAGGAAGGCTGGCGCGAAGACAATCCCAGCCTCAAGGTCAAGGGGGGGCCCGGCCGGGCCAAAACCCTGCCGAAAACCCTAAGCGAGGCCCAGGTGGACGCGTTGCTTGACGCTGCCCGCAATCAGGCCGCCGCAAGGAAGACCGGCTGCGCAATACCTGCCTGATGGAACTGCTCTATGCGACCGGCATGCGGGTCAGCGAGCTGGTTTCCCTGCCCGTTTCGGCCGCCCGAGGGGGGGATCCGCGCATGTTGCTGGTGCTTGGCAAGGGGGGGGCAAGGAACGCATGGTGCCCCCCCTATCCCCCCCGCCGCGCGCGCGGCGTTGGGGGGGGCGTGGCTGACGCCCGCGACGCGGCCGAAGACGCGGCAAAGGCCAAGGGCAAGGCACCGTCCCGCTTTCTGTTTCCAACCGGGTCGGGCCAGGGGGGGCACCTGACCCGCCACCGCTTCTATGCCTTGATCAAGGAAATCGCGGTCACCGCTGGCGTCGCGCCAGGTGAGGTCACCCCCCCTCACCGGCTGCGCCATGCCTTTGCCACGCATCTGCTGGCAAACGGGGGGGCCGACCTGCGCGCAATCCAGACCCTGCTGGGGGGGCATGCGGATATCTCGACCACCGAGATTTACACCCATGTGCTGGATGAACGGCTGAAAGATCTGGTGTTGCAACACCACCCGCTGGCGTCGAAGGAGTGACACGCAAAACTCTTCAGACAAGTTTTGCCAGGAGTTTTCAGAAAACTCTTGGACCCGCTCAGCCGTAAAGCTCTTTCGCCCGCGCCTCGAACGCCTTCACGATCCGGTTCATCGCCTCGTTGAACACAACCCCCCCGATGAGCTTTTGCAGCACCGCATTCCTGAACTCGAAATCCACAAAGAACTCGATCTCGCAGCCTTCGGGATGCTCCCGAAATTCCCAATGAGACCGCATGTATTTGAACGGCCCGTCCAAGTATTCCATATCCAGCCGTTTTTTTTCGGAACCAGGACCGCACGGCTGCCGAACCGTTCGCGAAAGACTTTGAAGCTGATCACCATATCCGCTTCCAACTCAATCGACCCGTCCGGCCGTTCCTTCTGCGAACGCACCCGCGCCGCCGAGTTCCAGGGCAGAAACTCCGGATAGCGCCGCACATCCGCCACAAGGTCATACATCTGGTCGGGCGTATAGGGCAGCACCCGTGTTTCCCCCCCATGTGTCGGCATTTTGGCTCACTTTCCGGTCGGCTTTCCGCGCCGACATGTGTAAGGATCGGGCCGGAAAATCAAGAGGCTCCCCCCCATGACGACGCGTCCATATGTCATTGATCAGCTCATCTCGGCCAAGTCGATTGCCGCCCGGGTCGAGGCCCTGGCGCATGAGATCCACGACGAATTTGAAGGCACCGATAAGCTGGTTGTCGTCGGCCTGTTGCGCGGCTCCTTTGTGTTCATCGCCGATTTGGTACGCGAACTTGATCTCCCGGTGGAGGTCGATTTTCTTGAGGCGTCCTCTTATGGAAATTCGACGGAAAGCAGCCGGGAAGTGCGCATTCTCAAGGACTTGCGCGGTGAAATTCATGACCGTGACGTTCTTGTGGTCGAAGATATCGTCGACACCGGCCACACCCTGACCCAGGTGGTCAAACTGCTTGAGGCCAAGGGGGCCCGCGCGCCTGAAGACCATCGCGCTTCTGGACAAGCCCTCACGACGTGAAGTCGATATTCGCGCCGATTGGACGGGGGGGTTCGAGATCCCGGATGAATTTGTCGTGGGCTATGGCATTGATTTCGCGCAACGCAACCGCAACCTCGACCATATCGGCAAGGTGCGATTCACCGACGAAGGATAGGCGATGAACCCCCCCCGTCACTTCCTGCGCATGGCCAAATGGGCCAAGAACCCGCCCGGTGAGAAACGCGTCAAGCTGGTGTTCGGGGGGGTGATCGTGATTTGCCTGGTGATCTTTGCGCTCGAACGCCTTGTCGGCTTTCCTGACTGGCTGGCACCAGAGCGCATTCGTCCTGGAAAACCAGGTCAGTAGCGTGTCGCGTCAGCGCTGACCCAGCCGTTCCATCCGCGCGGCGCGCAGTTTCTCGAAATCATTGCCCGCATGGTACGAACTGCGCGTCAACGGCGTCGCTGAAACCATGCCGAACCCCCCCTTGCCATAGGCCGCCTTCTCGTAATCCTTGAACTCGTCAGGCGTCACGAAACGCGCAACTGCATGGTGTTTCGGAGTCGGTTGCAGATACTGGCCGATGGTCAGGAAGTCGATGTCGGCGGCGCGCATGTCGTCCATGACCTGGAGCACACCCTGACGATCCTCGCCAAGCCCAACCATGATGCCCGACTTGGTGAACATCGACGGGTCCAGTTCCTTTACCCGTTGCAACAGGCGCAGCGAATGGAAGTAGCGCGCGCCGGGGGGGCGCACGGTCGGGTACAGGCCAGGCACGGTTTCCAGGTTGTGGTTGAACACGTCGGGCCTGGCCGCAACAACGACTTCCAGCGCCTCGGGGGGGGCACATTTCAGGAAGTCCGGGGGGGTCAGGATCTCAATGGTGGTCGAGGGCGACCGGTGGCGAATGGCGCGAATGGTCTGGGCGAAATGTTCAGCCCCCCCGCCGTCGTCCACGTCATCCCGGTCAACCGAGGTAATGACCACATGGTTCAGCTTCAACTTGGCGACCGCATCGGCCACCCTGCCCGGTTCGAACGCATCCAGGCGTCCGGCTTGCCGGTGGCCACGTTGCAGAAGGTGCAGCCACGGGTGCAAATCTCGCCCATGATCATCATGGTGGCGTGCCCGGCACTCCAGCATTCGCCAGCGTTCGGGCAGGCGGCTTCCTCGCAGACCGTGGCCAGCTTGTGCTCGCGCATGATCTTGTGGGTCTCGGCATAGGCCTTGCCCCCCCCGGTGCCCGCACGCGGATCCAGCTCGGTTTCTTCGGCTGGGCATTGTCGGGACGATGCGCCTTTTCCGGGTGGCGCTGGTCGGGGGGGAGTTTCAGATCACGCATGGGTCCGCCTTCGATTGCCTTTGCGTCAGATAAGCCATGTTGACCTTTTTTGTAACCTGCATTTCGCGCAAAGGCGATATGCAACGGGATACAATAGCCGGATCAGCACAATTTGCCCGATTGTCGCAGGGCGCGAATTCACCGTTGCCAGAGTTTTGGAATGGTTCTAAACACGTTCAGGAACCCAGCGTGATTCCCCCCCACGCAAGGCAATATCCATACGACTGAAAAAGGAAGAACCCATGCATGCAGGCGTGCGCGTCCCCCCCGACGTAACCTTCAAAACCCGTGTCCGTGACGACAGCATCGAAGGCCCGAACCCGTTCCGCTGGCAGGACATGACCACCGCCGACTATTTCGCCGGCAAGCGCGTCGTTCTGTTCTCGCTGCCCGGTGCGTTCACCCCCCCGACCTGCTCGACCTACCAGCTGCCCGGCTATGAGAACGGCCACGCCGATTTCGCCGCCGAAGGCATTGACGAGATCTACTGCATGTCCGTGAACGACAGCTTCGTGATGAACAAATGGGCCCAGGCCCAGGAGCTGGAAAACGTGAAGGTGATCCCGGACGGCTCCGGTGAATTCACCCGCAAGATCGGCATGCTGGTCGCCAAGGACAACCTGGCTTCGGTGCCCGCTCCTGGCGCTACGCCGCCGTCATCAACGACGGCGTGGTCGAAGCCTGGTTCGAAGAGCCCGGCCGTGACGACAACTTCGGCTCGGACCCCCCCTATGGCGAAAGCGCCCCCCCGGAAACCGTCCTGGCCTGGCTGAAAGAACAGAAGGAAGCGGTGGCCTAAGCCCTGCCTCCTTCAAAGTGAGAAACGCGCGAACATGAAGGGCCGTCCCGGTTGGGGGGGCGGCCCTTTCGTTTGGAGCGGGTCAAAACTCTTCAGAAGAGTTTTGCAAATTCCTTGAAAAGGAACTTGGCTCAGCCGAGAGGTTTCAACCCCCCCTTGGCAAACCGTGCCGCATTCGACTGGTAATGCGCCGCCGAGGCATAGAGGCCCTTGATCGTCGCTTCATCAAGCTGACGCACCACTTTGCCCGGCGCACCCAGCACCATTGCCCCCCCGTCAGGAATTTCCTTGCCCTCGGTCACCAGAGCCCCCCCCGCCCCCCCGATCAGGCAATTGCGGCCGATCCTGGCACCGTTCAGCACCGTGGCCCCCCCCATTCCGATCAGGCTGCCTTCACCCACGGTACAGCCGTGCAGCATCACCTTGTGCCCTACGGTGACATTGGCCGCCAGCGTCAGGGGGGGAAAGCCCAGATCGGTGTGAAAGACACAGTTTTCCTGCACATTCGTGCCCTCACCGATCGTGATCGGTTCGTTATCGCCCCCCCGAATGGTGCAGCCGAACCAGACGCTGGCCCTGGCCGCGACCTTCACCCGGCCGATCACATTGGCGTCCGGCGCAACCCATGCGGTGTCGTCAATTTCGGGGGGGGCGACCCGTCGAGTTCGTACATCATGCGTCATCCTCCTCGAATTCCGCCTGCAACTTGCGCACATGGGTCAGCAGACCCGGTTGTTGATTGCGCCTCTGACGGGTGGCCTCAACTATGGTGATCAGCCGTTCGGCGGTCTTGTCCAGATCGTCATTGACCAGCACATAGTCATAGCTGCCCCCCCAGTGGCTGATCTCGTCCCAGCTTTTCTGCATGCGGCGCTGGATCACCTCGCCCGAGTCCTGCCCCCCCCGGCCGACCAGGCGCGCGCGCAGCTCGGTGATCGACGGCGGCAGGATGAAGATCGACAGCGAATGCGACGCCATGGCCGAATTGCGTATCTGCACCTCGCCCTGCCAGTCCACATCGAACAGCACATCACGCCCGCCCTCGATCGCTTCCCGCACCGGCCCGGCGGGCGAGCCATAAAAGTTGCCGAAGACATGGGCGTGTTCCAGCATTTCGCCCTGGGCGACCATCTCCTTGAACCTGGCTTCAGTGACAAAATGGTAATCCTTGCCGTCCACCTCGCCCTCACGTGGCGCGCGGGTGGTGGCGGAGACGGAAAAGCTCAGCGTCGGGTCCCATTCCATCAGCCGCTTGGCCAGGGTGGATTTCCCCCCCGCGCCCGACGGCGAAGACAGGATGATCAGAAGGCCGCGGCGCTGGTCGAGAGGATCGCTCATGTCTTACTCCACATTCTGAACCTGTTCGCGCATCTGGTCGATCACCGCCTTGAGGTCAAGGCCGATCCGCGTCAGCTCGGCAAACTGCGCCTTGGAACACAGGGTGTTGGCCTCGCGGTTGAACTCCTGCATCAGGAAATCCAGCTTGCGGCCACGGGGGGGCGCGTCACCGCCCAGCAGCTCGCGCGCGGCGGCGACATGGGCGACAAGGCGGTCAAGTTCCTCGCGCACGTCCGTCTTGACCGCAATCAAGGCCAGTTCCTGGGCCACGCGGTCCGCATCGGCACCATCCGTGTTTTCCATCACCCGCGACAGGGCCGTGCGCAGGGTTTCTGCCTGCGCGTCGGCCCGCGCATCGACAAGCGCGGCGGCCTCGGCGGTCAGCGCCTCGATCCGGTCCACCTGTGCCGCCAGCACCCCCCCAGCCAGGGCCGCGCCTTCGCGCGCGCGCATGTCGTTGAACGAGGCCAGCAGTTCCGGCAGCTGCGCGGTAAGGGCTTTTAGAAGCGGTGCGGTATCCTCTTCAGCAGCGGCCACATCCAGAACACCGCGCATGGAGCCAGGTCGGCCGCCGTCATCGGCGTCAATGCCAGACCCTTTGCTTCCGCCACATGGGTGATTTCCGCCAGCAGGTTCAAGGTCCGGTCCAGCGCAGCGCCGTTCAGGGCCAGCGCGCCCTCCTCCGCCCCCCCGCGCGCAATACGCAGAGAGACCGAGACATTGCCCCCCCGCGCCACAGCCCCCCCGCCGACCGCCTTGCGCACGGCCCCCCCTTCCAGGCCTTCGATCCAGTCTGGCACGCGCAGGCGGATATCCAGCCCCCCCTTGGCGTTCACCGCACGAATATCCCAGCTCCAGGCAAAGTCACCGTACGCTCCCTTGAGCGCGGCGAAACCCGTCATCGAATAGACCATTGCCATCCCCCCCTCGGCCCTTCCCGGTGCCCGCGCGGCAACGCGGACGATCCGGCGTTCGGCGGGGGGGTTAACCATTTGTTTAGTTTTTGCACCACTTCGCCGTGGTTTCGTGTCATGTTAAGACATTGGTAACGATTACCGCATGAAGGGTTAGCAGACGGTAAACGGCGAAACAACCGGCGCCAGGACCGTGAGGGGGGGTTAGGACATGAAAATCGAGTATCTCAAAGGGGGGGCGAACGTGATTTCCATCGCACCCGCGCGCACGCAGCAGCAGTTCCCGGCGATCTCGCAGGTCGAGGCCTATTGGGAGGGGGGGCTGCGCAACGGCCGCCTTATGCCGACCCGCTCAGAGGTTGATCCGCGCGGCATTTCCGACATTCTGGAATTTGCCTTCGTGCTGGAAAAGATTGCACCCGGCATGGCGCGCATTCGTCTGGCGGGCATGCATCTGAATGACCTGATGGGCATGGAGGTGCGGGGGGGCATGCCGCTGACCGCGATGTTCCTGCCCGAGGCCCGTCGGCAGATCCAACGCACGCTGGAATTGGTGTTCGAGCGCCCCCCCTCGACCGCGCGTCTGACCCTGTCCGGCGACAGGGGGGGCATGACCCGTCCGGCGCTGGACGCACAGCTGTTTCTGGCCCCCCCGCTCAAGGGTGAGGATGGCAAGCCCAACCGCATCCTTGGCGCGCTTCAGGCCAATGGCAAGATCGGCCGTGCGCCGCGTCGTTTCACCGTGCGCGAAAGCGAAATCAACGCACTGGTCGACGATGCCCCCCCGCTGACCCCCCCGCGCGAGGCGGCAGAGTTGAACATTCCGGGCTTTGCCGAACATGCCCGCGGCTTCGGCCACACGCCCGTCGCGCCAAAGACCGAAGACAAGTCCAAGCGCGGCGCACACCTGCGCCTGGTCGCCGACAACGACTGAACAACGGCCAAAAGGCCGGTCTGACAGGATCCCCCCCCGTGCCCACCCGGCGCGGGGGGGGTTTTCAGTTGAGCGGCGGGTAGGATGCGCCGGGCGCGCAGGCCGCGCTGGTCATGCGCCCCCCCCGACAGGCCTCGACCGTCGACAGATAGGCTTGACCCCCCCAGTCGTCCAGCTCCAGGCCGCGCGCCCGATCCAGCCAAGCCTCTGCCTCGGCCTCTCGTCCTGCGGCAAGCAGGGCGTAAGCGGCCAATACACTCAGAATGCCCTCATCCGGCTGGTCGTTCAGACGGGTGTCAAATTCAGCAAGGATACGGTCCAGCCGGGTCGGATCGGCCAGAACGGCGGCACTGTCCTGCCACAGCCCGTTCAGCGCCAGGCCGAACTGGTGTTCGGGGGGGTCCTCCAGCCAGGTCGCCAGCGCCAGAGCCCGGTCCCAGGGCGGGCGTGCACGTATTGCGGCCCAATCTTCCGAGGCGATCAACTCCTCAAGCCCCCCCTCCACCTCACCTTCGTCGAACTCGCGGTAGACCGGCAGACCATTGTCCGGGCAGACCGGCAGAAGGGTGACGAAATCGCAGGAGGTCACGGGTTTCAGCAGCATCGTACGCCCCCCCATCTGCGAACAGCTGAGCGTGCCGGTAATGGTGAACTCCTCACCGCCCACCGGACAGGTGAACGGCTCTTCAGTCGGGGGGGTGCCCGCCAAGGCGGTGGAGGCGCAAAGGGAAAAAGCGGCAAGGAGCGCGAAACGCATGAGCAAACCTCGTGTCGGAACACGCCCACCCTGCCCCCCCGCAAATGCCACGCGGACAACAAAAAAACCCCCCCGGCTGAATAAGCCGGGGGGGCTCTTTGTCGTCATATAACCGGCAATCAGCCTGCCTTGGCCTGTTTGACCGGACCTTCGCGCAGGGCCGACAGTTCCTCGGCGACCAGGAAGGCCAGTTCCAGCGACTGGCTGGCGTTCAGGCGCGGGTCGCAGGCGGTGTGGTAGCGATCCGACAGGTCCTCGTCCGTCACCGCACGCACACCACCGGTGCATTCGGTCACGTCCTGGCCGGTCATCTCGAAATGCACGCCACCAGGAATCGAGCCCTCGGCCTTGTGCACGGCGAAGAAGTCCTGAACCTCGCGCAGCACGCTATCGAACGGCCGGGTCTTGTACCCGCTGGCCGACTTGATCGTATTGCCGTGCATCGGGTCGCAGGACCAGACCACGTTCGCACCTTCTTCCTGTACCGTCTTGATCAGACGCGGCAGGTGGTCGGCCACCTTGCCCGCGCCAAACCGCGCGATCAGGGTCAGGCGCCCGGCTTCGTTTTCCGGGTTCAGCTTGGCCATCAGCACCTTGAGGTCTTCCTCAGAGGTGGTCGGGCCGCATTTCAACCCGATCGGGTTGATCACGCCACGGCAGAATTCCACATGCGCCCCCCCGTCGGGCTGACGGGTGCGGTCGCCGATCCAGATCATGTGACCGGACCTGCAACCGTCTTGCCGGTGGTCACGTCCAGACGGGTCAGCGCCTCTTCATACTCCAGCAGCAGCGCCTCGTGCGAGGTGTAGAAATCCACCGCCTGCAGCGTGTGCATCTTGTCGGCGGTAATGCCTGCAGCTTCATGAAGTCGAGCGTATCGGACAGGCGGTTGGCCATGTCGCGGTATTTCTCGGCCTCGTCCCGTTCGGTAAAGCCCAGGGTCCACTGGTGCACCTGATGCACATCGGCCAGACCGCCGGTCGAGAACGCGCGCAAAAGGTTCAGTGTCGCGGCCGATTGGGTGTAGGCCTTCAGCATCTTGCGCGGGTCCGGAATGCGGGCATCCGGGGGGGTGAAGTCCAGCTCGTTGATGATGTCACCACGGTAGCTGGGCAGTTCAACACCATCCAGGGTCTCGGTCGGGGGGGCCGAACGCGGCTTGGCGAACTGGCCGGCCATCCGGCCCACTTTCACCACCGGCACCTTGGCACCATAGGTCAGCACCATGGCCATTTGCAGCATGACCTTGAACGTGTCACGAATATTGTCGCCCGAGAACTCGGCGAAGCTTTCCGCACAATCGCCCCCCCCTTGCAGCAGGAATGCCTCGCCACGCGCGGCTTTCGCCAGCTCGGCCCTGAGCCGCATCGCTTCGCCCGCAAAGACGAGCGGCGGATACTTGGCGAGCTGTTCCTCGACCTCCGCCAGGGCGGTGGGGGGGTCGGTATAATCCGGCATCTGCACCCGCGGCTTGTTGCGCCATGCAGTTTTGTCCCAGTCCGTCATCATCTTTGCTCCGATTGATCATCCGTTGACACCGTTAGCGGCATCAGGTGCCCCCCCGTATAGCCGAACTTGCCGCGCCTGCAAACATGGATGTGCAGCAAAAAAGCGACAGAACTTGTCTTGATCGGTCTGTGCAAACCTGATGGAGTGCTTTAACCCCCCCGCGCCCGAAAGGGAGAGAGATGAGTCGCGCCAACACAATTGCCTTTGAAGCCCCCCCGGACAAACCCCCCCGGCGTTTCGTCTTCGTTCTGCTGAACGATTTCACGCTGCTCAGCTTCGCGGGAGCGCTGGATGCGCTGCGCATTGCCAACAGGAATTTCGGCGGTGACGCCTATGAATGGGTGCTATGTGGGGGGGAAGGCGGCGAAAGCGTGGTCAGCTCCGCCGGGCCAGAGTTCAAGCTGGACATGGATCTGGAAGAACTCAAGCGCGATGATACGGTGCTGATCTGTTCCGGCGTAAACGTGCAGGCCAACACCACGAAACGCATGCTGAACTGGCTGCGCCGCGAGGCGCGCCGGGGGGGCGTGGCGATCGGGGGGGGCCTGTGCACCGCCGCCCATGTGATGGCCAAGGCCGGGCTGCTGGATGGCAAACGCGCGACGATCCACTGGGAAAACAACGACAGTTTTGCCGAGGAGTTCGACGAGGTCGAGCTGACCAAGTCGGTCTTTGTGGTCGATGGCAACCGCATGACCACGGCGGGTGGCACCAGCGCGATCGACCTGATGCTGAAACTGATTGCCGATGATCATGGCGAAGAGGTGGCCAACGTCGTCGCCGATCAGCAGATCTATACCACCATCCGCACCGACCAGGACACGCAGCGCCTGTCCGTGCCGACCCGCATCGGCGTGCGCCACCCGAAACTGTCCGCCGTCATCCAGATGATGGAAGCCAATATCGAGGAACCCGTGTCCCCCCCCTCGATCCTGGCCAAGGATGTGGGCATGTCGACGCGGCAGCTGGAACGTCTGTTCCGCCGCTACCTGAACCGGTCGCCGAAACGCTATTACATGGAGCTGCGGCTGCAAAAGGCGCGCAACCTCTTGATGCAGACGGACATGAGCGTGATCAACGTGGCCCTGGCTTGTGGTTTTGCCAGCCCCCCCTCGCATTTCTCGAAATGCTACCGGGCGCATTACAACACCACGCCTTACCGTGAGCGCGGCAGCCAGGCGACGCGTCTGTCAGTGTGATCAGGACTGCACGCCTGACCCTGCGCCCACCCTGCCCGGCCGATCTGGAGCCCCCCCTCCACGCGATCTTTTCAGATCCCCCCCGCGCCATGCGGTTCTGGAGCCATGAGGCGCATGAGGACCTTGCGCGCACAGAAAAGACCCTGAACGGGATGATCGAAAGCCACGCCCAGACCGGGCTGGAACTTGTGATCGAGAAGGATGGCCAAGTGATCGGCAAGGCCGGTCTGTGGCGGATGGCCGAGATCGGATATATCCTTCATCCCGACCACTGGGGGGGCCAGGGCCTGGCGCAGGAGGCGCTTGGGGGGGCCGTCTTGGAAGCTGCCTGGGCGCTTCACCCGGAAATGCAGGAAATCAACGCCGAGATCGACCCGCGCAACGACAGTTCGGCCCGTTTGCTGACCCGGCTGGGCTTTGTGGAAACACACCGGCCGAACGAACGATCAAAGTCTGGGGGGGAGAATGGTGCGACAGTGCTTATTACGCCCTGAAACGTGGCGCGGCGGACCGGATCAGCCCGGTGTGAGCCGGATCAACGTGCCATTGCCCACGGACAGGATCCAGATCGCCCCCCCATCCGGCCCCCCTCGCGCACATCGCGCACACGCAGGGTGTCGTCCGAGGTCAGGCGTTCCTCGGCCCAGCCTGCCGGATCAAGCCGCGACAGATAATCGAACTTCAGTGAACCGACGAAAACATGCCCGCGCCACTGCGGCCAGAGCTTGCCGGAATAGATCATCATGCCCGAGGGTGCGATCGACGGGTCCCAGAAGAAGGCGGGCTGCTCCATCCCGTCCTTGCGCGTACCCTCGCCGATTTTCGCGCCCGAGTAATGCCGCCCGTAGGCAATGACCGGCCAGCCGTAATTCGCGCCACGCCGCACCCGGTTCACCTCATCTCCGCCCCCCCGCGCACCATGTTCGACAACCCACAGCTGCCCAGCGGCATCCACCGCCGCCCCCCCCTGCGGATTGCGGTGGCCATAGCTCCAGATTTCGGGCTGCGCGCCATCCGTCCCCCCCACGAAGGGATTGTCCACGGGAATGGAGCCATCTCGATTGATGCGAATGACGCTGCCCTCGTGACGGGCAAGGTCCTGCGCCGCCGGGCGATCGCCCCCCCGTTCTCCCACGGTCAGAAACAGCCGCCCATCCGGCGCTTCGACAATGCGGGAGCCGAAATGCCGCCCACCGGAACTGCCCGGTGCCATCTCGAAGATCACGCGAAACCCGACAAGGGCGCTACCTTCCAGCCGCCCCCCCACGCCAAGCGCCGTGCCAGCCTCCGCGCGCAACCCGCCACCCTGGCGCTTGGAAAAGCTCAGAAATACCTCGCGGCTTTCGGCGAAATCGCGCGGCACCATGACATCCAACAGACCACCCTGCCGCGCGCCACGACCTCAGGCACACCCGCGACCCTCTCCCGCCTGCCGCCCTGCACGTGCCACAGAGCGCCGTCGCGCTCGGTCACCAGCACACCGCCGCCGGGCAGAAAGGCAAACCCCCCCCAGGGAAACTCCAACCCATCGGCCATGACCTGGGCCTGGATCGGCCCCCCCTGGGAACTGTCGATGACCTCTGCTCTCAGTGGCAGGGCAAAGAGACAGGCAAACAGGATCAGACGAAACATGAAGACACCTCGCGACATTTGCCCCCCCAGCCTGACGCCAAGCTTCCCCCCCCACGTCCACATTCGATACGCAAAAGTGAATGTGAAACCGGCACCATACAACCTGTCGCATTTCTCCTGCCAATTGTCCGATTACGCTCCGATTTCCGCCGATTCCGCCCTTTTCAATCGAACAATCCACATCTAGGGTGAAGGCCGGAAATTTGTTCCAATTGGGAGAGAACACAATGAAAAAGCTGCTTCTGGCTTCGGCCGCGACAGCTCTGGTCGCGGGTGCTGCCCAGGCCGAGGACGTGAAACTGGGCGTGATCCTGGGCTTTACCGGCCCGATTGAATCGCTGACCCCCCCGCACATGGCCGCGGGTGCCGAGCTGGCGATGGAAGAGGTCACCGCCTCGGGCAAGTTCATGGGCGGTTCGTCCGTGACGTCCGTGCGCGCCGACTCGACCTGTGTCGACGCCGCCGCCGCCACCGCCGCCGCCGAACGCCTGATCACCGCCGAAGGTGTCAAAGGCATCATGGGTGCCGACTGTTCGGGCGTGACCGGGGGGGCCGTTCTGGCCAACGTCGCCGTGCCCAACGGCATGGTCATGATTTCCCCCCCGTCGGCGACTTCGCCGGGCCTGACCAACGCTGAAGACAACGGGCTGTTCTTCCGCACCGCGCCCTCGGACGCCCGCCAGTCGGCCGTCATGTCGGAGATCCTGATGGAAGGCGGCGTGAAGTCGGTTGCCGTGACCTACACCAATAACGACTACGGCAAGGGCATGGCCGACGCCTTCAAGGCCGAGTTTGAAGCCGCCGGTGGTGAAGTGACCATCGTCGCCGCCCACGAAGACGGCAAGGCGGACTACACCGCCGAGGTTGGCGCGCTGGCCTCGGCCGGTGGCGACGTGCTGGTCGTGGCAGGCTACGTGGACCAGGGCGGTGCCGGCATCGTGCGCGGCGCACTGGACACCGGTGCGTTTGACACGTTCCACTTCCCGGACGGCATGATCGGTTCGAACCTGACCGCCAACTTCGGCTCGGACATCGACGGCTCGACCGGCCAGGTGCCGGGCACCGACAGCCCCCCGGTGCGGCCACTTTCGCCGAAATGGTCGGCGACAAGTTCGACGTCACCTCGCCCTACACCGGCGAAAGCTATGACGCCGCCGCCCTTCTGATGCTGGCCATGCAGGCCGCCGGTTCGGTCGAACCGGGCGACTATGTGTCGAAGATCGAAATGGTCGCCAACGCACCGGGTGAAAAGATCTATCCGGGTGAGCTGGCCAAGGGTCTGGAAATCCTTGCGGGCGGTGGTGACATCGACTATGTCGGCGCGACCGCGGTCGAGATGATCAACGGTGGCGAGGCCGCAGGCTCCTACCGTCAGATCAAGATCGAAGGTGGTGAGCAGATGACGGTCGGCTACCGCTGATCTGCATCCGCAGCTGAATTCGAAGCAGCCCGGGAATTCCCGGGCTGTTTCCATAAAAAAAACAAGGCCCAACTTGAAGTTGTGGCAACAGACTGGGCCAACCATCGGTTGGAAGGGGGGGACACCATGATCGTCATCGAAGACGTTCACAAGCATTTCGGCGGCTTCCACGCGGTGGATGGCGCGACCATGACCATTCATGACGGCTCGATCACCGGTATGATCGGCCCCCCCAATGGTGCAGGAAAAACAACTCTTTTCAACGTGATCGCGGGCGTTCTTGAACCAACCTCCGGCCGCGTGACCATGGGCGGCGAGGACATCACCGGCCTGCCCCCCCCACATGAATTGTTCCACAAGGGGGGGCTCTTGCGCACCTTCCAGATCGCGCATGAGTTCGGGTCCATGACCTGCCGCGAGAACCTGATGATGGTGCCCGGCAACCAGTCGGGCGAGAGCCTGTGGAACACCTGGTTCGGCCGCAAACGCATCGCCGACGAGGAACGCGCGCTTGCTGCCCGCGCGGATGAAGTGCTTGATTTCCTGACCATTTCCCACCTGGCCGACCACCCGGCAGGCGCGATCTCGGGCGGGCAGAAGAAGCTGTTGGAACTTGGCCGCACCATGATGGTCGACGCCAAGATCGTCTTCCTCGACGAGGTTGGCGCGGGCGTGAACCGCACCCTGCTGAACACAATCGGCGATGCGATCATCCGGCTCAACAAGGAGCGGGGGGCTATACCTTCGTCGTGATCGAACATGACATGGACTTCATCGGCCGCCTCTGCGACCCGGTCATCTGCATGGCCGAGGGCAAGGTCCTAGCCGAAGGCACGCTGGACGAGATCAAGGCCAATGAACAGGTGATCGAAGCCTACCTGGGCACCGGCCTGAAAAACAAGGACAAGCTGGAAAACGCCTGAGCCCCCCCTCCGGGCCTGCTTTCCAGCGGCGGAACAGCCGATAGGACGACGACGATGAGCACCAATCCCTATGGCGATCACGGCAACAAGGATGCCTCGATTACCAACCCGCATGGTCAGGGCACGATGACGCCCATCGAGGACACCGGTCCGGCCGTCCCCCCCGCGCCGGGCGGCCCCCCCTTCCTGATCGGTGATACGATGACCGGCGGCTATGGCAAGGGTCCGAACATCCTGCATGAATGCACCATCGCCGTGGAAAAGGGCGAGATCGCGGTGATCGTCGGCCCGAACGGTGCTGGCAAGTCCACCGCGATGAAAGCGGTCTTCGGCATGCTGAACGTACGCGAGGGCGCGGTGAAACTGGATGGTGAGGATATTACCAAGCTCTCCCCCCCGCAGGCGCGGGTGCACAAGGGCATGGGTTTCGTGCCGCAGACCCACAACATCTTTACCTCGATGACGGTGGAGGAAAACCTGGAGATGGGTGCCTTCATCCGCACCGATGACATCAAGCAGACGATGGAGCAGGTCTACGAGCTGTTCCCGATCCTGCGCGACAAGCGCAACCAGGCGGCAGGCGAGCTGTCGGGCGGCCAGCGCCAGCAGGTCGCCGTCGGCCGCGCGCTGATGACCCAGCCGACCGTTCTGATGCTGGACGAACCCACCGCCGGTGTCTCACCCATCGTGATGGACGAGCTGTTTGATCGGATCATCGAGGTTGCACGGACGGGAATCTCCATCCTCATGGTGGAACAAAATGCCCGCCAAGCCCTTGAGATCGCGGACAAAGGTTATGTGCTCGTCCAGGGGGGGCGCAACGCCCACACCGGCACCGGCAAGGAGCTTCTGGCCGATCCCGAAGTCCGCGCGAGCTTCCTGGGGGGGGCTGAACAGTGCTGCGTCTTTCCCTACTCCTTTTTCTGGTCGCCACGCCCGCCTTTGCGCTGGACGTGCTGGAAGAGGCCCGCGCCAAAGCCCGCGCGCAGGAGGGTGGCGTTGTGTTGACCTGCGAGCTGGTGCGCAGTTGTGTGGACACGATCTGCACGGATGTGTCGGAGCAGGCCGAGATCATCATGATCGTCGAAACCTCCGTGGACGTCGATTATCCCAGAGCAAGCGGTCTCTGGATCGGCCCGGACGGCGCGCTGGATTTCACTGCCGTCGTCAATCCGTCGAATGAGGCCATCGCCTGGATGGCCGGAGAAGGCAACGCCATGCGGATGATCAGCTTTGCCGCCGCTGGCGGAACGCTGGCCATGTCCCGGCTGGGCGTAGAACCCGTGAGTGCGACAATGACCGTCGGTATGTGCGAGGTGGCCGAATGATCCGCCTTGCCTTGCCTTTGATGCTGACCACCCTGCCCGCCTTCGCCGAGACCACCGAGGCGCAGCTGGATTGTATCTTTGATCAGCGCTGCACGCAGGAGGCCTGCGCGGCGATCACGCCAAAACAGGCTTTCTTGGCGGTACATGCAAGCGGTAAGGCACAACTGACCTGGGAAGACACGCCAGCCCCCCCTCCCTTGGATCTGACCTATGACCTGACGCCTGCTGGCACGGTGATGGCGAACGGGCCGGATGGCGCGGATCTGGTGTTGATGTCGGCCTCACCCCCCCGTGGGCCCATCGCGATGACCCGCCTGTCGCCGGACGGCACTCAGGTAAACTGGTGGGGGGGGCTTGCCAATGATCCGCGCCGCCGCCCTTCTGTCTCTGGCCGCCAGCCCCCCCGCCGTCGCCCTGCCCGGCGCGATGGAGCTGGGGGGGTGTGAGTTCCAGTTCCGCTGCATCGAGGGGGGGCGCTGTGTCTTTCACGAGGACACCGCCACGTTGCACCTGACCGCAACCGGCACCACGCCCGGTTTCATCGGCCAGGTCACGCGCGGCGGCACCGACCACCCCCCCGCGATGGGAAATACCGAGGGCGATCTGACCCAGATCGAGTTCTCGGACCCGCAAAACGCACGGTTCCTGACTGTGCATGACGATGGGCGCGCGATGATGCGGCTGCTAGAGCCACCCCCCCTGCGCACCCTGCTGCTTGGCACTTGCAAAGAGGTTGAATGATGGACCTTCTGAACGCCATTGTCGCGCTGTCGAATTTCGTGCTGATCCCCCCCGCGATCAGCTACGGCTCGCAGCTCGCCCTGGGCGCCCTGGGCGTGACCCTGATCTATGGCATCCTGCGCTTTTCGAACTTCGCCCATGGCGACAGCATGGCCTTTGGGGGGGCCATGGTGACGATCCTGTTCACCTGGTGGTTCCAGTCGATGGGGGGGCTGAGCCTGGGACCACTGCCCACGGCGCTGTTGGCCCTGCCCTTCGGCATCGCGGGCACGGCCCTGATGATGCTGGCGACCGATCGGGTGGTCTATAAGTTCTATCGACGGGTCAAAGCCAAGCCGATCGTTTATGTGATGGCCTCGCTGGGGGGGGTCATGTTCATCATGAACGGGCTGGTGCGCTTCATCATCGGCCCCCCCGGTGAGCAGCGGTTCGGCGACGGCGCGCGGTTCATCATCAAGGCGCGGGACTTCAAAAACTGGTCCGGCCTGAACGAGGGTCTGGCTTTCAAGACCTCCCAGGGGGGGATCACCATCGTCACTGCCATCGTGGTCGTGGCTGCGCTGTTCTGGTTCCTGAACAAGACCCGCACCGGCAAGTCGATGCGCGCTTTCTCGGATAACGAGGATCTGGCGCTCTTGTCAGGCATCAACCCGGAGCGTGTGGTCATGGTGACCTGGATCATCGTCGCGGGGGGGCTGGTGACCATCGCGGGCGTGCTCTACGGGCTCGACAAAAGCTTCAAGCCGTTCACCTATTTCCAGTTGCTGCTGCCGATCTTCGCCTCCGCCATCGTGGGCGGTCTGGGCAATCCGCTGGGGGGGGCCATTGCGGGTGGCTTCGTGATCGCGTTCAGCGAGGTCACCGTGACCTATGCTTGGAAGAAGGTCGCCACCTATCTGATGCCCGAGGCGCTTGAGCCTCTGGCCTGGTGCAGCTTCTGTCCACCGACTACAAATTCGCGGTCAGCTTCGTCATTCTGATCGTCGTTCTGCTGTTCAAGCCCACCGGGCTTTTCAAGGGGGGGCAATCGGTATGAGCCAGACCCTTCGCACTCCGCTTCTGTTTGCCGCCGTCGCGGCGCTTTTCATCCTCGAAGGTACGACGGATGCCTGGATCTTTTCGGGGGGGTCCTGGAACAGCTCTCTGACCATCCTCAACATGGCGCTGATCTCGGCGATCATGGCGCTGGGGGGGGTCAACCTGCAATGGGGGGGCTATGCGGGCCTGTTCAACGTGGGGGGGATCATGGGCTTCGTCGCTCTTGGTGGTCTGGCCACCGTCGTGATCTCCATGCCCACCACGCCGGGTGCCTGGAGCGCCGGGGGGGGCTTTCGCGTCGTTGCCGGGCTTTTGCTGGGCGCGGCCACCATTGTTGCCGCCATTATCGTACAAAAGAACATGGCCAAGGGCCGCACGCGCGCGCTGGCCACGCTGGCGGTGCTGATCGGCGGTTTCTTCCTGTACCGGTTCGTCTTTGATGGCGGGGGGGTTGCGGCAATCGAGGCGATCAACCCCCCCGCACTGACTGGCTACCTCGGGGGGGGCCTGAACCCCCCCGGCGGTCCGGAAAACTACCGCGCCCATGGCTACATGGCCGTACTGGCCTGGCCGGTGGGCGCGCTGCTGGCTGCCGGTGCCGCCTGGGTCGTCGGCAAAACCGCGCTTGGCCTGCGTTCGGATTATCTGGCGATTGCCACGCTGGGCATTTCCGAGATCATCATCGCAGTTCTGAAGAACGAGGACTGGTTGTCGCGCGGCGTGAAGAACGTGATCGGCCTGCCCCCCCGTCCGGTGCCCTATGAGGTCGACCTGCAGAACTCCGCCAGCTTCGCCGAAAGCGCCGCCAGTTGGGGGGGGCTGGACACCACCACCGCATCGACCATCGCGGTGAAATTGAACTACGGGTTGCTGTTCACCCTGGTGCTGGTGATCCTGCTGATCATGAGCCAGGCCGCGCTGAACTCGCCCTGGGGGGGCCGCATGATGCGCGCCATTCGTGATAACGAGGTCGCGGCCGAGGCGATGGGCAAGGACGTGACCAAGCGACACTTGCAAATCTTCATCCTGGGCTCGGCCGTTTGTGGCATGGCGGGTGCGATGATGACGACGCTGGACGGGCAGTTGACGCCGGGAACCTACAACCCGCTACGCTTTACCTTCCTCATCTGGGTCATGGTGATCGTCGGCGGATCCGGCAACAACTTCGGCGCCATTCTGGGCGGGTTCCTGATCTGGTTCCTGTGGATCCAGGTGGAACCGATCGGCAACTGGCTGATGGGGGGGGTGATCACCTCGGGCATGGCTGATGGCGACCTGAAAACACACCTGATCAACTCGGCAGCCCACATGCGTCTGTTCACCATGGGCATCGTGCTTCTGCTGGTGCTCAGGTTCAGCCCGCGCGGGCTGGTGCCCGAACGGTAATGGACGCGCCCGTCCCCCCCATCCTGATCCTCGCGGCGGGCGCTTCCAGCCGCATGGGCGGGCGGGACAAGTTGGTGGAGCCGGTGCGCGGGCACCCCCCCCTGATCCGGGATCGCGCGCTGGCCGCGCTGACGACAGGTGCGCCTGTCTTTGTAACCCTTCCACCCGGAGACAGCGCGCGTCACGCGGCGTTGCAAGGGTTGGAGGTTACTTTGGTCGCGGTGGAGGCAGGCCTCATGGGTGCCTCCCTTTCAGCGGGCATCGCCGCCCTGCCCCCCCGCAATGCAACGGGCGTGTTGATCCTGCTGGCGGATATGCCAGATATCACCACCGACGACCTCACATCCATTCTGAACGGCTTTGACGGCACCCCCCCCGACGCGGGGGGGCCACACAGGACGGCAAGCCCGGACACCCGGTTCTATTGCCCCCCCGTCACCTGTTCGCAGCAGTGCAAGCTGTCTCCGCCGATGCGGGCGCGCGGGAAGTCTTGAAAGGCAGAGAGGTTGAACTGGTGCCCCCCCTGCCTGGACGACATGCCCGGACCGACCTGGACACGCCGCAGGACTGGGAAGCCTGGCGCGCCGCTCAGAGTGACAACAGCAACGACAGCTCTTTGTGATCAATCACCACACGCGGCATCTGATAGGCCGCGCGACCCTGAGCGTAACGCAAGCGCGGGACGGCCTCATAGAGTGCGTCGGCCAGCTCCGGGTGGGAACACTCCATCTGGCGCATATCCGGGGGGGCCAGGCTCTCAACCCAGATCCCGGCGGCACGGATCAATTCATGTCCGGGCAGAAGCAGATGCACCCAGGCCGGCGCAGAGCGGGGGGGCGCGGGGGGGCTGACCCCCCCCGGCAAGTCCATCAGGTCGCTGGCGTGGGCCAAAACCTCGTTCACGCCGAACAGCAGCTCGGCCGTGGCATGTTCCAGAAGCGCCAGATGCCCCCCCGGCGCAAGCAGCATGGATCCCTCCCCCCCGTGTCCGCGTGCCTTGAACCGCACCGGTGACGGCCCGTCATGCGGATCACGCGAGCGCCCGGCCCAGAGCACCGGTTGCAGACCATTGTCACGGGTTTGTACAAGATCGCCCACCACCAGGTCGCGTGCAGGACGTTCGCCCTGATCGGTCAGGATCATCGCATCGGGCGACAGGCCGGACGGCGCAAAAGCACAGCCCCCCCGGCATTTCGGTGCCACGCGGGTGCAGCTCAGCTCGCCTGAAAAGTCCAGTTCAGCGTCCAGCTCCGCCCAATTATCGCGAAAGTGCAACATACTCAGCCCCCCCAATCTTTACTTGGCCCCCCCGTTAGTCGGACCTCGCCTTCAGGCTATGGGGGGGAAATCATGCCCAAACTGTGAACAGTTCACGCCCAAATCAGGGTTTCTGCACCTGCGAAACAAGAAATCTGCCGAAAATTCGTCGCAACGGTTAATGTTGGGTAAACCACGATCACCCCCCCACCGAAACCGAAAACAATCCCGCAGAGACCCGCGGGATTGTTCACAGTACCGAAACACGTTTGGGACTTACCCGGCCATGACATTCGGTGGCCCTGGACGGGGGGGGCAGCCCCCCCTCCCCCCCCGGCGCGGGACGTGGTCCGCCGAACCCCCCCGGCGGACCCGCTGCATTACTTGAGAAGCATCTTCGCTTCATGCGCCTTCAAGGTACGGCGCGCGGCGGTGTAATCCTCGATCCCCCCCTGGGTGGTTTCCAGCTCGGGGGGGAACAGTTCGAAGATCTCGGTGCGCTGCGCATTGCCGACGCCTTCAGCGAATAGTCGCCGGGCTGGAAGCTTTCGGTCCAGGCACCGTCCGACAGCACCACCTCGTGGTGATCGAACATGAAGTGGATGTAGGTCGTGCCCATCGTATCCACCCGGTGCACACCCTTGTTGTCGACCAGATGCTTGGCGCTGACCAGGACCTCACGCTCTTCGAAGTAGAGCGCGGTGCGGTCATTGGCCACCAGCACGCGGTGGTTCGGGCTGACCAGCATGTCACGTTCCGGCAGGCCATTGCCCAGCGATCCCGCCTGAACCAGCACCGGTTTCAGGTGCTTGTTGGCCTCCAGCTGACGCCAGTCCATCGCCTTGTGACCGACCCAACGGATCTCTTGAATGCCGTTGTCGCGGGTAATCACGCGGTCGCCTTCGCGCAGCTCTTCGACCCGACGCTCGCCCTTCGGCGTGGCAATCAGCGTGCCAGGCGTAAAGCAGGGCACGATCTCTTCGATCTCTTCGAACTGCAGCGTGCCGGTTTCGTTGCCGTCGCTGTCAAAGTAGGTGACAAAACCGTCCGACCCGTTGCCGTTGCTGTCCGGCCCGGTGATCGTAACCTTCAGGCTGCCACCCGAGGGGGGGGCCGAGCCGGTCAGGTCCAGAACGTCGTAGTCATCGCCACCGGCACCGCCGTCCACGGTGTCACCCGCGTTCAGACCGGTAAAGGTGTCGCGGTCATCGCCGCCGGACAGGTCATCATTGCCCAGCCCGCCGGTGATCTGGTCATTGCCAGCCCCCCCACCGTCGACCACGTCATCGTCACCGCCCGCGTCGATCACATCGTCGCCGGTGCCGCCGGTGATCTCGTCCTCACCCAGGCCACCGGTAATGGTGTCATCATCCGCGCCGCCGTGCAGCTCGTCCCGGCCGGTGGTGCCGATCACGGTGTCATCGCCAGCCCCCCCGCCGTCGATGAAGTCGCCACCGGTGCCACCGTCCAGCGTGTCGTCGCCGTCGCCGCCGAAGATGATGTCCGAGCCGCGACCGCCATCGACCACATCGTCGCCAGTGCCACCGTCAATGGTGTCCGCCCCCCCGTCGTCGCCGAAGATCGTATCGTCGCCCTGGCCACCCAGCAGGGTGTCAGCATCGTCGCCGCCGTGGATCTCGTCATTGTCGATCCCGCCGTCGATGTAATCCAGACCTTCGTCGCCATAGAGGATGTCGCATCGTCCTGGCCATAGATCTTGTCGTCACCAGACCCGCCGTGGATCACGTCGATCCCGTTGTTCGGCACCGGGTCGTCGATCGGGAAGCTGTCGCCGGGCTGATCCACGTCGGGCGCGTTGAACGGATCTGTACCGGCACCCAGGCCGCCCCCCCAGATCTCGTCATTGCCGTCACCGCCGTCAATCGTATCCGAGCCGTGACCGCCGATGATGAAGTCATCATCCGCGCCGCCGTCGATGGTGTCATCGTCCAGCCCGCCGTCAATGGTGTCCTCACCCGCACCACCCGTAATGGTGTCCTGGTCGTCACCGGTGGTGATGGTGTCATCACCCTCGCCGCCGTCCACGGTGTCACGATCATCAAACGGATCCGCATCCGGCGGGATCACCCCCCCCGGCCAGCCGTAGTCGGTGCGCGGGTCCGACCCCCCCGAGGTGTCGATGACGTCATTGCCCTTGCCACCGTAAACGGTGTCCGAGCCATCGCCGCCGATGATCTCGTCATCACCGTCTTCGCCATGGATCGTATCGTCACCTTCGCCGCCGTCGATCTCGTCGTTGCCGTCGCCGGCAAAGACGGTGTCGTCGCCCTCGTAGCTTCGATGATATCGTCATTCGGACCTTCGCCCGGCAGGATCTCGTCGTTATTGTCGACCATGTCCCCCCCTTCGGGGGGTCACCGGTGTAGCCCAGGTCGATCAGATCGTCACCGCTGGTGCCCTCGACGATGCCGTCGAGCGGGTTTTCCTCGACCGTGACTTTGACCTCGGCGGTGTCAGTGCCACCATTGCCGTCGGAGACCTCATAGGTAATGGTCGCCGTGCCCTCGAAACCCGGAGTGGGCTCAAAGGTGATCGTGCCATCCGGATTGATCGTCACGTCGCCATTGGGCGAGCTTGCACCGATCACGTCCAGCGGATCGCCATCCACATCGGTGTCATTGTCCAGAACCGGAATGGTCACCGCCGTGTTGTAAGGCGTGGTGGCCGTGTCGTCATTGGCTTCCGGATCATCATTCACCGGGTTCACCGTCACGGTCACCGTGGCGGTGTCGGTACCGCCGTTGCGTCCGAGATCTCATAGGTGATCGTGTCGGTCCCGTTGAAGTTCTCGTCCGGCGTGTAGGTGATGGTGCCATCCGGGTTGATGGTCACATCACCGTTGTCGGCGGTGGCACCGGTCACCTCCAGCGGGTCGCCATCCGGATCACTGTCGTTGTCCAGGACGTCGATCACGACGGGGGGGGTGTCCTCGTCGGTCTCAGCCGTGTCGTCGTCGGCCTCCGGTGCATCATTCACCGGGTTCACCGTCACGGTCACCGTGGCGGTGTCGGTACCGCCGTTGCCGTCCGACACCTCGTAGGTAATCGTGTCCGTGCCGGTGAAGTCCGGATCGGGCTCATAGGTGAGCGTGCCGTCCGGGTTCACCGTCACAGACCCATTGTCCGCCGTGGCACCGGTCACTTCCAGCGGGTCGCCGTCCACGTCGGTATCATTGTCCAGCACCGGAATGTTGACCGAGCCGTCTTCGTCCACCTCAGCCACGTCATCCATGGCGTCCGGATCGTCATTCACCGGGTTCACCGTCACGGTCACGGTGGCAGTATCGGTGCCGCCGTTGCCGTCCGAGATCTCATAGGTGATCGTGTCGGTCCCGTTGAAGTTTTCGTCCGGCGTATAGGTGATGGTGCCATCCGGGTTGATGGTCACGTCACCGTTGTCCGCCGTGGCACCGGTCACCTCCAACGGGTCGCCATTCGGGTCGCTGTCATTGTCCAGGACGTCGATCACGACGGCGGTATCCTCATCCGTCTCCGCCGTGTCGTCCTGAGCGTCCGGGTCCTCCGGCGGCAGGATCACACGTTCGATGTTCACGAACTCCATGGTGCCGGTGACATTGCCGTCCCCCCCGTCAAAGAAGGTAACGGTGCCGTTTTCCGGGTTGCCAGGATCATAGGCCACGCTCAGCGGGCCTTCGCCGGACAGGTCCAGAACGTCATAGTCGTTGCCACCTTCGCCACCGTCGACCTGGTCGCCCGCGGTGCCGCCAATGAAGGTGTCGCGGTCATCGCCGCCCTTCAGGATGTCGGCCCCCCCCTCACCGCCGGTAATGGTGTCGTCATCGGCACCGCCGTCGATGAAGTCATCGCCGTCCTTGCCCGAGATCGTATCGTTACCGCCATTACCCCCCCAGAATTCGTTCGTGAACGTGTCAGCCGGGTTGGTGCCCTGTTGATCGAAACCGGTCAGCACATCGTCATACTCCGAGCCGATGATGCCGTCGATGCCCTGCTCGATCGTGTCATTATCTGCGTCGCCGCCCGACAGGCTGCCGGTGGACAGGTCCACATTCACCGCCGCATCCGAACCGGAGTAGTCAATGTTGTCCTGACCCCCCCCGCCCCCCCCGCGAAGGTATCCGCGCCGTCGCCACCGATGAACGTGTCATCACCGGCCCCCCCACCGGACAGGTAGTTGGTGCCGGTGCCGCCGGTCAACACGTCATCGCCGCCCTGGCCATAAATGGTGTCGTCGCCTTCACCACCGGACAGGTTGTCATTGCCGTCAGGGCCGTTGTCGACCACCTCAACCGATGTGTCGTAATAGACATCGGTGATCTGAACGTGGCTGTCGCTGTTGCCATCCTGGTTGTGGGTGATTTCGATCCGCGCAACCGGACCCGGAATCGTGACCTGCAGATTGTAGTCAGACGCGCTGGGCTCAGCCCCCCCACCGCCGGTCGATGCGGCGTGGTTGCCCGAGACGTTCAGCTTGGCTCCACCCGACAGGTTGACCGTGATCTCATTGCCATCCGCATCGAAGGCCTTGATCCAGACTTCGCTGTCATGGTCGATGTCGTTGATGTTGAATTCGACATTCTGAACCGCATCCGAGAAATCCAGCGCCACGGTGGCGCATTCCTCATTGCTGTTGCTTTCAAGCGCCAGACCAGAGTTCTTGTCGGCCCCCCCGCCCAGGTCGCCGGTGTCGATCCCGTCGACATTGCCGGAATTGTCCTCGAACTCGATCTGCGGGGGGGTTTCGTTGGTGTCAACGATCGAGAAGGTCACCTCGACATTCCCGGTGTCCTGGGTAAAGCCGGTGGTATCGGCCTCGTCGGCATAGCCGGGGGGGGCTTCGTCCCATTCGAACTTCTCGCGCACCAGGTCGGTCTGGCCGCCCAGGTTGCCGTCGCCATAGATGGTGTCGTTGCCTTCACCACCGTCCACGGTGTCGTCGCCCGACCCGGCATAGACATCGTCGTCGCCTTCACCCGCGATCACGGTGTCATTGCCCGCACCGGCCAACACGATATCGTCCTGCGGCCCTTCGCCGGGCAGGATCGCATCGCCCGAGTCGATCATGTCGCCCTCGGGGGGGTCACCGGTGTAGGAGGCGTCGATCACGTCGTCGCCCGCGGTGCCTTCGACATAACCGTCGCCTTCCGGCTCGGCCAGGATCGGGCTGTCATAGGTAATGTTGTCGATCGCGCCGGACCCGCACAGGGTCACCTGCATATAGCCGACATTGTCACAGTTCAGCTCGGCCAACGCCTGGCCATTGTTGCCGGTCGTGGGCAGGTAGACCTTGCCAAGGTAATTGCCATCCACGTCCCAGAACCTGACGTATCCGCCTTCCTCGTTGTCAAGCACGGTCAGATTCTTGACATCGGTGGGCTCATCGAAGGTAAAGCAGATGGATCCGCCACCGCCATTGTCATCCGGGTCGGAGCTGTCGCCATCCTCGGACACGATCAGCACATTGCCCAAGTTGTTCGTCGCCAGGTCGTAATCCCCCCCGCCGGTCGGGTTGTCCGTGTCGAACACCATCGCCGGATGGTTGGCCGCAGACGAAATGGTAACGCCCTGCCCCCCCTGATATTGATTGTTTACGATATCGCCAGCGGCGAGGTTCTCGAAATCGAGCGTATAAATAGGCATGACCGTCTCCTATGAACATTCCGAACCGGGCCGGCGCAGGCGCGACCCGGAATGTTCCGCGCACGTGGTGGCACGGATTACTTGAACCGATACGGGAGACATCGTCACCGCACGCAAACGTGCCGAGCCGATTTCGAACCATCCCTTGTCCATACACTTCCCCCCCCTCAGGTCGTGTTGTTACCGGTTACCCTGTGATGGACGATGGCCGGCCACGGACTATGGCCGCATCGACATCACCGAACAGTGCCATCATTGAGAGGAGATGAGGTTTAACCCTCAGGAATACGTAACAAGAGACACCGGCATCCCGTCCGGTCTCATCCCTTCCGCACTCCACGTGCGCCCATTCGCCATTATGCCAACGGACACACGCCTCCCCCCCTCGGTGGAAAACACCGTAGGTTCTTCGTGCGGCCGCCCCCCCCGTGGCCTACAGACATCGCCCCCCCCAGTTGGGCAAGTTCAAATTACCCGCAATGCTCGTGCGCCAAAAGAAAAATGTGCAAAGGCTGGGGGGGCAAATCTGCGTCACAAATGGTTAATGCAACAGGGAAAATTCGCCTAGAGCTTTGCATGATGCGATAAGATTGTTTCCGCACCGATAGGGATTTGCAACCAGAAGATGTAGCACCCTGACACAATACATTTCTTCATTTCCATGTTTACAAGCCTTTCCGCCTTGCAGGACAGGGGGGGTCTTTGACCGGGTGATCAAAGTCTGGACGTTTCCCGGCAGTAAACAGTCCCAGCGGTGCATTCCTTAACGTCAAGGGGGGGTTAACCTGTTCAGAATTTCCCCCCCCTCTCCAAACGGGTCAGATGTTCGCCCAAAACGGTCAATCCCCCCCTCAATTTCATGCAATCAGAGGCAGTTTGGGAAACGATCACGGTTAAGAAACTGCGAATCATTCCAACTCAATTTTCGTGGAATTGCGCAGGCCATCGCGCAGCATATCGCGGATTGGCATGAAACCGCCCGGCACTGGGACAGCTCCCAAACAGGATCTGCCGCCGCCGACTGCGAATTCGCGTCGTTCAGCCCCCCCATGTCGACCTTGCCAGACGAACCCGTGGGACGGTTGCCGAGCGAGCAGAAAGACCTCTGGCACCTGGATACACCCGAACTCATTCGTGTTGGCGCATTGCACCAAAGAACGGTCCTTGCCGTCTCTGACTTATCGGGATTTGCGGTGGTGCCCAAGGTGGGACTCGAACCCACACGATATATTTCAATCGGGGGGGGATTTTGAATCCCCCCCTGCGTCTACCATTCCGCCACTTGGGCCTGCCCTTTCAATAGGCAAGCTGTCCGGCAACGTCAACGCGATTGCGCAAAGAAAACGGGCCGGTCAGACCGGCCCGTTCTTATCTGTAACGGCCTTCACATACGGCCCTAGAACATCACTCCGACCAACCAGAGCGTAATGCCCGGGAAAGCCACCAGGATCACCACGCGGATCAGATCCGACAGAACAAAGGGCGCAACCCCCCCGCGATAGGTGGCAACCATTGGAATATCGCGCGCCATGGAGTTGATAATGAACAGGTTCATGCCCACAGGCGGCGTGATCAACCCGACCTCGACCACGATCAGGGCCAGGATGCCGAACCAGATGCCCGCCTCTTCCGGGGGGGTCAGGCCGAAGTCCAGCGTTTCGACGATCGGATAGAAGATCGGAATGGTCAGCAGGATCATCGACAGGCTGTCCATGACACAGCCAAAGATCAGGTAAGCGATTAGCATCACGGTCAGGACCACCAACGGTGCAAAGCCCGCGTTACCGACCCAGGCAGCCAGGTTCTGCGGGGGGGCCTGGGTAAAGGCCAGGAAGCTGTTGAACATCTGCGCGCCCAGCACGATGAAAAAGATCATCGCGGTCGATTGTGCGGCTTTCAGCACACTGTCCATGAAGGTCTTGAAGGTCAGACCGCCGGTCATGATGCCGTAGAACCCGGTGGCAACAGCCCCCCCCACGGCGGCCCCCCCCTCGGTCGGGGGGGTGAACAGCGCCTGACGCCCGGCTTGGCCCAGTTCCAGTCCGCCGCAATCCCGCCCATGACCAGACCGAAAATCACCACAACAGGCCAGATCTTCAGCAGTGTCATGAAACGATGCGAATAGGGCACACGGTCAGCGGTGGTCGCCGATCCCGGCTTCCAACGCACATAGACGGCGACCGTCAGCATGTAGCCAGAGCAGCCAGGATGCCCGGCACCAGAGCGGCGATGAACATCTTGACGATGTTCTGTTCGGTCAGGATGGCGTAGATCACCAGGATGATGGACGGCGGGATCAGGATGCCCAGGGTGCCACCGGCCGCTAGAACGCCGGTCGACAGATCATCGGAATAGCCGCGCTTGCGCATCTCGGGCAGGGCCACCTGCCCCCCCATCGTCGACGCGGTTGCCAGCGACGAACCACAGACCGCGCCAAAGCCCGCACAGCGCCCACGGCGGCCATGGCCACCCCCCCACCCTTGCGGTGCCCCCCCAGCCAGTCGGACGCCGCCTCGAACAGCGCGCCGGACATGCCGGATTTTGTCGCGAACTGCCCCCCCATCAGCAGAAAGAGCGGCACGATCGACAGCGAATAGCTGGAGAACGTGTCATAGCTCAGCGTCTTCAACTGGCTCAGCGGCGCGTTCGGGTTGCCCATCACATACCAGACGCCGAAAAAGCCGGTCAGCCCCCCCATCGCCAGACCGATCGGCAGGCGCAGGAAAATCGCCAGCAACATCAGCGCGAAGGCGATCATTGCAATTTCGAGGCCGGTCATACGTGTTCCTCCCGGCCCTTCAGGACCCAGTTGAGCGAGCGCCAGACGGTATAGACCGCCACGACGAAGAAGAAGAAAGCGCCGATCAGCGACAGCGCATAGGGGGGGATCCAGATGGGCAGTTCCAGCTCATAGGTCGTTTCGGCAAAGAAGGGTTTGTAACCCATGCCGAGCGCGCCGCGAAAGGCGTCGGAACCATAGGGAAACTTCTCGCCAAACCCCCCCAGCCAGAGCCGCCACAGGATCACATAGGCCGCGAGCGTCAGCATCACGTCACCAATGAACCCCCCCAGGAAGGCCTTGGCCCGGTCCGGTAGGCGTTCGATGAACAGGTCCACAGTGACATGGCCGCGTTTCAGCTGCGTATAGGGCAGGAAGGAAAACACGGCGATGGCGCAGCCCATCTCGACGATCTCGAAATCGCCCTTGATCGGGCCCAGGCCGAAGCTCAGAAGCGCGCGGCCGATGATCGAGCCACCGTGACCCCCCCGGCCACCGCGGCCAGGATGGTGCCGCCGAAATACGCCAGCCAGCGCGCGATGCGCTCGAATATACGGCCCACGCGGGCCTCTGCATTTGGTGCGATTGCTGCCACGGGTTTGTCCCCCCCACTCCCGTTGAGTTGCCACCCGACAGGTCAAGACTGACCCCCCCCGGGTGTAGAAACTCCGGGCCACGGCAGGCGCAGCCCGGAGCAGTCATGTTCGTCAGATCACTGGTCCGAGTACTTGGCGACCAGCTCCTGGGCCAGGGCTACCATGCCGGCACCGTCCAGGCCTTTCGAGGTCACTTCCTCGATCCAGGCGGCGGTCTGTGCATCGCCAATGGCGCGCAGCTCGGCCACCACGCCATCGTCCAGGGTGTGGATCATGTTGTCGGTGCCGCCCACCAGCTCTTCGCCGGCCGCATCGCCTGATCCATCGCCGCACCGGCCCAGGCCGAGGTGTCAGCACCCGAGTTGCGTCGATGATCGCCTTCAGGTCATCCGGCAGGCTGGCGTAGGTGTTCTTGTTCATCGCCCAGATGAAGAAGGTGTTGTAAAGCGCACGGTCGCCACCGATCTGGGTATGGCTGTCGGCCAGTTCATGCACCTTCAGCGGCGGAACGATTTCCCACGGGATCACGCCGCCATCCACAACGCCCTTGGACAGGGCTTCGGGGGGGAAGGCCGGAACCGGCATGCCGACCGGAGTCGCGCCCAGGGTTTCCAACAGAGCGTTCGCCTGACGCGAGGGCCCGCGCAGTTTCAGGCCCGCGAAATCGGCGGTCGTTTTCAACGGATCGCCTTTGGTGTGAATGACGCCCGGACCATGCACATGCACGGCCATCAGGTGCACGTCCCCCCCCATGCGTTCCATCAGGTACTTTTCCGAATACTCCCAAGCGGCGCGCGACGAGGCTTCGGCGCTCATCGAGGTCATGAAGGGCAGTTCGAAGGCTTCCGATTCCGGGAAACGGCCCGGCGTATAGGCGGGCAGAGCCCAGCCGCAGTCGATCACACCGTCACGGATCTGGTCATAAAGCGCCGGCGGTTTACCGCCCAGCTGCATCGCCGGGTAAAGCTCGACCTTGATGCGGCCGTTCGACTCCTCCTCGATCTTCTGCGCCCAGGGCTCCATGAAATAACGCGGCACCGATCCTTTCGGCGACAGGAAGTGCTGGCAGCGCAGGGTGACTTCCTGCGCGAAACCGGCACTTGCCGACAGGCCCAGGGCAATGGCACCGGCCAACACGGAATTGAGGGTCATTTTCATTTCGTTCTCCTCCCAAAATACGAAACGTCGTTTCAAGCTATCCTCGACGGGGGGACCGAATACGAAATTCAAATCCCCCCCCTCCCCCCCGCATAAGAACAGGCTATGCGCCCTGTCGCAAGACAAATTCGACCACGCGGTCGGTTTTGACATTTTCAAGGCGCAGCCAGCACGGTCGCGGCAAGTCGTTTCAACCGCAACGGTTCAGCATTCGAACCGCGCTGTCAAGCTATTTAACACGTTAATATCATCAATTCGGCGCACAGACTACAGGCGATCGGTGTTGAATGTATTGCAGCTTTCCAGCTGCCCGGTCTCGTAACCCCCCCTTGCAAACCAACGCTGTCTCTGTGCCGAAGAGCCATGGGTAAAGGTATGCGGCATCGGTGTACGCCCCCCCGCATTGCGTTGCAGCGTATCATCCCCCCCGATCTGCTTGGCCGCATTCATTGCCTCTTCAATGTCCCCCCCCGGTTCCAGCGAGCCGAATCGCGCCTGCGCCGCCCGCGCCCAGATGCCGGAAAAACAGTCCGCCTGAAGCTCGATCCGCACGGAAATCGCATTGGACTCCGCCTGGCTGACCCGCTGACGCACCCGGTTCGCCTCGCCCAGAATGCCCAGTTCGTTCTGCACGTGATGGGCCACTTCATGCGCCACAACATAGGCAGCGGCGAAATCCCCCCCGCCCGCACCCAGACGCTGCTCCATCGTGGTGAAAAAGCCGGTGTCGAGGTAAACTTTCCGGTCTCCCGGACAATAAAACGGCCCGGTTGCGCCCGAGGCCCCCCCGCCACAGGGCGACTGCGTCACGCCCTTGTAAAGCACCAGCACCGCCGGATCATAGGCACGGCCGACCTGGGTCCGAAACAACTCGGCCCAGACCTCTTCCGTGTCGGCCAAGGTCACGGACACGAACTGTCCTGCGCGCCGGTCGCTTCGGTGACTTCAGCCGGCGCAGTGCTGACAGGTCCCCCCCCGCCCTGCAACAGGGGGGGTGTCACATCGACCCCCCGGTGAAATAGCCGATGGCCAGGATCGCCAACACCCCCCCGACCACGCCGATCTGCGCACCTCCGCGTGCCGTCCTGCGACCGCCCTGCCCGCGCCGATCCTCGATATTGCGGCTGCCGCGCCGTCCCTGCCATTTCATGTCACACACTCCCTACTGATCACATCCAGTTTACCGTTGAGGGCCCATCCGGCAAGCAACAGATGCTTGACCCGCCCGCGCCCCCCCCGTGGTCTGACAGCTCCAAGCGAGGAATTCGAGCATATGCTGAAAAGACTTTACGACTGGACCCTGTCCCTTGCCGAAAGCCCTTACGCGCTCTGGGCACTGGCCTTGGTGGCCTTCGCGGAAAGCTCTGTCTTTCCGATCCCGCCCGATATCCTGATGATCCCGATGATCACGCCCTGCCGCACCGCGCCTTCCTGATCGCAGGCATTGCGCTGGTGTCGTCCGTGTTGGGCGGGGGGGCCTTTGGCTATTTCATCGGTGGGGGGGGCTATATGAGACCGTCGGTCTGCCAGTGCTCGAATTCTACGGCAAGACCGGCAAGTTCGAGGAATTTGCAACCAACTATAATGAATATGGTGCCTGGGCGGTGCTGATCGCGGGCGTAACCCCCCCCTTCCCCCCCTACAAGGTGATTACCATCCTGTCGGGGGGGTCGACCGGGCTGAACTTCGGGGGGGTTTTCATGGTCGCCAGCGTGATTGCCCGTGGCCTGCGCTTCTTCGTCGTCGCAGCCCTTCTGTGGAAGTTCGGCGCGCCCATTCGCGACTTTATCGAAAAACGTCTGGGCCTGATGTTCACCCTGTTCGTCATCCTGTTGGTTGGCGGCTTCTACGTGCTGAAATACCTATGACCCTGACACGCGCCCACCTGATCCTGTTTGCCACCTTCAGCTCGGCGGCCCTGCTGGGCGGGGGGGCCTTTCTGTTCCAACTCGCGGGCTACGCGCCCTGCGCCATGTGTTACTGGCAACGCTGGCCGCATGGCATCATCGCCGTGCTGGGTCTGGCGGCACTCGCAACGAAGAACCGTCTGCTGTGCTGGGTCGGTGCGTTTGGCATGTTGATCTCGGCAGGCTTGGGTGCCTACCATTCGGGCGTGGAACGCAAATGGTGGCCCGGTCCCAGTTCCTGCACCGGGGGGGGTGGCGATCTGAGCGGTTCGGCCACCGACCTGCTGGACAGCATCCTGTCCACCCCCCCGGTCGTGATGTGCGACGAGATCCCCCCCTGGCGCCTGTCCGACTGGATCCCGCTTCAGATCCTCGACCTGACCATGGCGAATTTCAACGCGGTCTTCTCACTGGTGCTTGCCGGCATCTGGTTCAAGCCGCGCGTATGAAATAACCGTCACGCCCGAGCGCGTCCGAAGGACCCAGCGAGCAAACAAGCCTGCGCGGGACCCGCGCAGTCCTTCAGGTAAATCTACGACCTGCCGCGCAAAAGCTGCCTCAGCGCGCCATGCAGGATCTGCACGTCCTGACGCGTCATGGAAAAGCGCGACCACATGTTGCGCATAGTCACCTTCATGCCCGGCGCTTTTGGCGGCGGGAAGAAAAACCCGGCCTCGTCCAGCCGCGCCTCGTAATGGTCTGCCAGTTTCTCGACCTCGATGGCACTGGCCCAGTCGGCCCCCCCGGCCATGCCGTCATCCTCATGGGTAACATCCGTGGCCTGCCGCCGCCACTCGTATGAGGTCAGCAACACGCATTGCGCCAGGTTCAGGGACGCGAACTCCGGGTTCACCGGGACCGAGATGATCGCGTTGGCCTTGGCCACCTCGTCATTCTCCAACCCGGTGCGTTCCGGCCCGAACAGCACCGCGACCTTGCGGCCCTGGGCGCGCATCTCGGCGGCCATCCCCCCCATCGCGCGTTCGGGGGGGCTATAGACGGGTTTGGTCAGATCCCGGCCCCCCCGCGCGGTGGTGGCAAAGACAAAATCGCAATCCCCCCCCACCGCTTCGGCCAGGTCGTCATGCACCTGGGCTGCGTCCAGCACCCGCCCCCCCGCGCCCGAGGCCATGGCCACCGCCGCCGGGTTCGGCCAGCCGTCACGCGGGGGGGCAACGATGCGCATGCGTGTCATGCCGAAGTTCAACATCGCGCGGGCCGCAGCACCAATGTTCTCGCCCATCTGCGGGCGCACCAGCACCATTGCCGGTTCCGGTCCCAGATTGTCAGCAGTCATGGCAAAGCCCTTTCGCGGTCGATGACGCGCGGTTTAATCTGGACGGAGGTGGAAAACAAGCGACCGAAGGACCCGCCCCCCCATGCCCCCCCATGACGAAGGCCTCGCCCAGATCCTGCGCGACACATTGGCAGACACACCCGGCATCACCGAAAAACGCACGTTCGGGGGGGGCCTGTGTTTCATGCTCAGTGGCAACATGCTCTGCGGCGTACATGGCGACAAGATCGGGCCCGGTAGCATGTTTCGCGTCGGCAAGGACAACGAGGCCGCCGCACTGGCCATCGAAGGCGCCGGCCCGATGACATTTACCGGTCGCAAGATGGGCGGCATGGTGGATGTCACCGCCGAAGCCCTGGCCGATGATGCAGCCCGCACGGAATGGCTGCGCCTGGCGATGGATTTCGTGGGCAGCCTACCTTCGAAAGCGTCTCGAAACTAACATCTGCCGACGTTTGTTTCGAGGTGCGAGTAACAGGTAGATCTATCGCTGCGCTTCGTATTTCACCTGACCAGGCGAAGTTCGAAACGCTTTAAGTAGTCAAGCGTCTGCGGACACGCTATAGCACGCGGCAAAGCAGACGAAGGAATGTCCCGATGGCCGAGACCGAGCAGCCGCAGATCTATCTCCTCACCCCCCCGCCGGATTTCGAATTGTCGACCTTCCCCCCCGACCAGCTCGCCCGCGTGCTGGACGCCCATGAGGTCGCCTGCCTGCGCCTGTCGCTGGCCACCGCGGACGAGGACCGCATTGCCCGTGCCGCGGACGCCTGCCGCGAAGTGGCCCATGCGCGCGATATCGCCTTGGTGATCAATGACCACGCCATGCTGGTGGAACGTTTGGGCCTGGACGGGGGGGTGCACCTGTCCGACGGCGCGCGCCGCATGCGCAAGGTGCGCACGGACCTGGGCCAGGACGCCATCATCGGTGCCTTCTGCCACGCCTCCAGCCATGACGGCATGTCAGCGGGTGAGGCTGGCGCGGATTATGTCAGCTTCGGCCCCCCCGTGGGCGCCACGCCGCTGGGCGACGGCACCCGCGCCGAACGTGATCTGTTCGCCTGGTGGTCCGAGATGATCGAAGTGCCCGTGGTGGCCGAAGGCGCTTTGGACGCCGACCTGATGCGCGATCTGACCCCCCCGGTCACCGATTTCTTTGCCATCGGCGAGGAAATCTGGCGCGCCGATGACCCCCCCGCCGCTGCCTTGGGGGGGGATCTGATCACGGCGATGGAATAAGGGCCGGGCGGCGTCGGGATCAGCCCTGCGCCGCGCCCTCTTCACCTGCGAAATCCAACCCTGCCAATGCGAGCGGCGCACGTACCGTCTGTTCGCAATAGGCGGCCAGTGCCTTGCGGCTGTCGAACTCGTTGACCTTTACCGGCTCATGATAGACCAGCTCGACCGAACCCTGACGCCCCCCTGTGCCAGCACCTTGAGCAGATGCGGACCGAAGTCCATACCACCCCCCCACCAACCGTAGAAACGACTGTCGCAGCCTTTGGGCGCACGATAAATCACGGTGACCGGCTGCACATGCATGACCTCGCGCAGATGAGGCGTGAAGAACGCCGCGAAAAGCGTTGATTTAAAAGGAAGAACCCTGCGCGAGTCCGTGCTGGTGCCTTCAGGAAAGAACAGCAGCTTGTGACCCGCGTCCAACCGTTCCTCGAACACCTTGACCTGAGCGGCCGCCTCGCGCCGGTCGCGGTTGATGAAGACCGTGCCGGTCGCCTTGGCCAGCCAGCCGATGCCCGGCCAGTTCGCCACCTCGGCCTTGGAAACGAAGTAGACGCGCTTCTTGGCGTTCAGCGCAAAGATATCCATCCAGCTGGAATGGTTGGCCACCACTGCACCGATCCTGCGCATCTGCTGGCCCGAGGCGCGAAATCGAATGCCCAGGATCACGAAAGCCGTGCGACAAACCGTCTGGGTAATCCACGGCGTCAGCGGGCGCTTTACCCCCCCCAGATCGGCTTTTCCACCAGACGAATGGTCAGAAGGATCAGCAGACCACCGAAAACCACGATGGCCAGCGGCAGCCCGCGCAGCACCGCCCGCAGCCAGCCGATCGGTCCGATACGCACCGGTTCAGATTCCGTGCCCTCGCCCCCCCAGACCTGGCTCATGCGCCCTTCCCCCCCTTCATGTATATTCCGCGGTGCTTTTCGCTCAGCACGGCTGTGTCTAGGATGAGGCAGACGTCGGTGGTATTGAAGGCGTGGTCGATGAAGGCCCCCCCCTCGCCCACATAGCCGCCCAGGCGCAGGTAGGCCTTGATTAGCGCAGGCGTGGCCTTCATAGCGGCGGGGGGGCGGTTGATCTCGGCCTCCGGCATCAGATCCATCGACTGAAAATGCTCCGGCACCACCCGCGCGCGCAGGGCTTCGGGGGGGGCCAGGTGGCGATGGTGCAGCAGCGACAATGACCCTTTCAGAGCCGCGATATCGGTGCCATGAAAGCTGGCCACCCCCCCGAACAGCACCTCGATGCCGTGTTCGGCCACATAGTCGGCCAGCCCGTTCCACAGATGCATCATCGCCATGCCGCCGCGATAATCCGGGTGCAAGCAGGACCGACCCAACTCCAGCAGCTTGCGTCCAGAAGCTTTCAAAGCCGTCAGATCATACTCGCCTTCAGAGTAATAGCGCCCCCCCAGTTTCGACGCCTGATCATCCCGCAACAGGCGATAAACCCCCCCAACGGCCACCCCCCCGCCCTGCGCCTTGTCGAACAACACCAGATGATCGTAGAACGGGTCGAACTCATCGCGCTCCAGCCGTGCCTCGTGATCGACCAAAGCCCCCCCATCACCGCCCAGCTCGTCGACGAAGACGTCATAGCGCAGGCGTTGTGCGGCGATCAGGTCAGCCTCGTCCTGGGCAAGACGCAGCTCGAAATCAGGGTTAACGGCGGGCATTTTTCTTAAGCTTTCGGTAACCTTTTCGCGGTTCTATGGGGGGGGCACGCGGGGGGGATTTGCAACCGGCAGGCTTTAACACAGCCTTTGGTTGTGCTAGCGTCCCCCCCCATAACCGTTTGTAATTGCATCAGGAGTCAAAGACGGGAATAAGCTCCACCCGCGCGCTTTCGATCACCCGCTTGCCGGCGTGTTCGAAGTTCACGGTCACCTTGCCGCCAATGTTGCTTTGCACCTGGCCCAGCCCCCCCCAATCGGGCTGGTTTGGGTGCCGGACCAACATGCCCGGTTCCAAAATGGCTCCTATCCCGCTCATACCAAGCTCCTTTCCAAGACGAGGCCGCCCATGTCCGTACCTTCCCGTGATCTGAACGCCCTGCTGGGGGGGTCGCGCATCTGCCATGACCTTATCAGCCCTCTGGCGCAATCGGCAATGGGGGGGTCGAGCTCATGCAGCTCTCCGGATTGGCCGATACGCCGGAAATGGCCCTGATCGCGGAAAGCGTCGAGAACGCGAATATGCGCATCCGCTTCTTCCGCATTGCCTTTGGCGCAGCCGCCGAAGGCCAGATGGTCGGCGCGCGTGAAATCGCCACGGTCCTGGCCCCCCCCGGTGTGGACGGCCGCAAGATCGAGATCGGCTGGACCCTGGAGGGCGACCAGCCGCGCACCGCGGTCAAGGTCATCTTCCTGATCCTGCAATGTTTCGAAACCGCCATGCCCTGGGGGGGTGGACGGGTCAAGGTCAGCCATGATGGCGACCATTGGAAGGTGGCTGGTGAGGCCGAACGGCTGAAAGTGGACCACGGGGGGGTTTGGGAACTGCTGTCCAACCCGGCCGCCGAGGTCGACCTGGCCGCCGCCCAGGTGCATTTCGCCCTTGTTGGCCCGGAACTGGCACGTCAGGGGGGGCGCAAGCTGGGCCTGACCGTCTCGGAACACTCGATCAGCGTCGAGTTCTGAGCCAGCTACCGCAGACCGTTGAAAGAAGCAGGATCAACGCCTTGGCGTGGCAATCCTGCTTGCGAAACCGTCCATAGGCCGGAATTTCCAGGCAAGGGGGGGGTGGGTTGGGCCTCGGCCATCTGACTTCTCTGTCCCGAATCCGCAAGTACCATTTGGATTGCGCCCTCTCCGCTCAGGGCTTCGCCCCCCCTCCCGTTGAGGTCGCGGCAGGGCGGGCGCCGGGCTTTTGGCCCGCGCCCGCCCCCCCCACCGACACGAGACCGTATCGCGTCAGCATCTGGTCCGTGGCGGAACCATTTCATTGAAATCGGGGGGGAGCACGCACCACGCCGGACGCAACCTCGCCGGGCCAAAGCCGAGGTACCGCGACACCGAAAAGCCCGTGCGCAGCATGGGTTAGGAGGTGACGCAACCCCCCCTGCCCCCCCACCCAGTCGCACAACCAACAGATTACGGACGGATCGTGCCGTCCCCCCCTGTCACCAGGTATTTGAACGAGGTCAGCTGCGTCGCCCCCCCAACCGGGCCACGCGCATGCATCTTGCCGGTGGCGATGCCGATCTCGGCCCCCCCCATGCCGAACTCGCCGCCATCGGCAAACTGGGTCGAGGCATTGCGCATCAGAATCGCGCTGTCGAGCCGGGCAAAGAAGCGTTCGGCCGCGGCATCATCCTCGGTCAGAATCGCGTCGGTGTGCGACGAGCTGAATTCCTGAATGTGGTGGATCGCCGCGTCCAGGTCATCAACGACGCGTGCAGCAATGATACTGTCCAGGAACTCCTTGCCCCCCCAGTCGTCATCGCTGGCCGCCTTGGAACCGGTCAGCCCGGGCCCGGCGTGGACCGCAACCCCCCCGGCCGCCATCAGCGCGTTCAGCACGTCCTGACCCAGCCCGATTGCATCCTTGTGGATCAGCACACATTCCGCCGCGCCGCAGATACCCGTGCGCCGGGTCTTGGCGTTCATCACCACCGCATGGGTCTTCTCGGGATCGGCGGCCTTGTCGATATAGATATGCACGATGCCTTCCAGATGGGCAAAGACCGGCACCCGTGCCTCGCGCTGCACCAGGCCCACCAACCCCCCCTTGCCGCCACGGGGGGGCACGATCACGTCGATATGGTTGGTCATGGTCAGCATCTCGCTGACCGCCGCGCGGTCGCGCGTGGGCACGCGTTGGATGGCGTCCTCGGGCAGGCCCGCCGCACGCAGCCCGTCCTGCAGGCAGTCGTGGATCACGCCCGCCGAATGGAAGCTTTCCGAGCCCCCCCCGCGCAGGATCACCGCATTGCCCGCCTTCAGGCACAGCGCACCGGCATCCGCCGTCACGTTCGGACGGCTTTCATAGATCACACCGACCACGCCCAAGGGCGTGCGCACGCGCTGGATATGCAGGCCCGAGGCATGTCCCATTCTTCCATCACCGCACCCACGGGATCGTCCTGCGCGGCCACGGCGCGCAGACCCTCGCACATGCCCTGAATGCGGTCTTCGTCCAGCATCAGACGGTCCATCATGCGGGCGTCAGCCCTTTGTTTCGGCCAAACTCCATGTCCTTGACGTTCGCTCGATGATCTCGGCCCAGCGTGCCCAGCAGGCGTCGGCGGCGGCCTCAAGGGCGGCTCGTTTCGCCTCTGCCGGGGGGGCAAAGGCCAGCTCCGACGCGGCCGCTTTCGCACGCGCGCCGATGTCTTCCATCAGGGCGGGGGGGATGTTGTCTTGATCTTTCATGTCGGAGCCTTCGTGTTTTGTCGGGTCGAAGATAGTCGGATTTGTGTCACAGCGCCATGTCGTCGCGATGGATCAACGCGGCGCGGCCGGGATAGCCCAGGGTCGGTTCGATCTGATCGGAGCGTTTGCCGGCAATCGCCCGCGCCTCCTGCCCGGTGTACCGCGCAAGTCCCGCGCCCAGGTGGGTGCCGTCAGGACCGTGAATATCCACCGGATCGCCACGTTCAAAACTGCCGTAAACGGCGGTAACACCAGCAGGCAGCAGCGAGTTACCCGAGGCCAACGCCTTGGCCGCGCCCGCGTCCACCACGATATCCCCCCCTTTGGGCTTCATCGAGGAAATCCAGTGTTTGCGCGCCGCAACCGGCGTGGTGCGCGCCGTAAAGAGCGTGGCGGGCTCTCCGTTCAGAAGCGCCGTCAGGGGGGGTGCCATGCGGCTGCCTTCGGCGATCGTCATCGCACAGCCCGCGCCGGTGGCGGTCTTGGCGGCCATGACCTTGGTCTTCATGCCGCCTTTCGACAGTCCGGTGCCTGCATCGCCTGCCATCGCCTCGATCTCGGGCGTGATCGCTTCGACCACGTCATAACGCTTGGCCATCGCATCCACGCGCGGGTTGCCCGAATAAAACCCGTCCACGTCCGAGAGCAGCACCAGGTGGTCCGCCCCCCCGATGGTCACGGCGACCTGCGCGGCCAGCCGGTCATTGTCGCCAAAGCGGATCTCGTCGGTGGCCACAGTGTCGTTTTCATTGACGATCGGCACCACGCCCAGACCCAGAAGCGTCTCCAGCGTCGCGCGAGAGTTCAGATAGCGGCGGCGATCCGCGCTGTCCTCAAGCGTGACAAGCACCTGCGCGGTGGTCAGGCCAAGCGGTGCCAGCACCTCTTCATAGGCGCGGGCCAGTCGGATTTGCCCCCCCACGGCAGCCGCCGCCTGGGACTGCTCAAGCGGCAGTTCGGCAGCAGGCAGGCCCAGCACACCGCGCCCCCCCAGCGCGATAGAACCGGACGATACCAGCACAACATCCGCGCCCTTCGCCTTGAAGGTCGCCACGTCACTAGCCAGCGAGGCGAGCCAATCCCCCCCCTTCAACGCACCGGTTTCGGCGTCGACCAACAGGGCCGAGCCGATCTTGATGACGATGCGTCTGGCGTCCTTCAGGGCTGCCATGTCTCGGGGGGGTCCTCATCGACTTTCTTGAGGCGCAGCTTATCGGCGTCAATCTCGCCCCCCCGCAGGGCGCGCAGCACGTCGACGGTCCCCCCCATCTGGGCCACGCCCGACATGGTCAGGACCGGGCCCGCAACAGTCTCCAGCTCGGCCTTCTTTTCGGCCAGCTCGTCCTCGTCCAGCGCGTCGATCTTGTTCAGCACGGTCACGCGGGGGGGCTTGTCGCCCAGAATATCGCCATAGGCCTCGACCTCGGTGATGATGGTCTGCCAGTCGCCCGCCACATCCTCGGACGTGCCATCGACCAGGTGCAGCAGGACCGAGCAGCGTTCGACATGGCCCAGGAACAGGTCGCCCAGCCCCCCCCTGCCCTCGCTTGCCCCCCCTTCGATCAGGCCCGGAATGTCGGCGACGACAAACTCGACCTCATCCACGCCCACCACGCCCAGGTTGGGGGGGTGCAGCGTGGTAAAGGGATAATCGGCGATCTTGGGCCGCGCGTTAGATGTGGCGGCCAGGAAGGTCGATTTGCCCGCATTGGGCAGACCCAGCAGGCCCACGTCGGCGATCAGTTTCAGGCGCAGCCAGATCGTGCGCTCGATGCCCGGCTGGCCGGGGGGGTTGGCGCGGCGCGGGGGGGCCTGGTTGGTCGAGCTTTTGAAATGCAGGTTTCCGAAACCGCCGTTGCCACCCTTGGCCAGGACCACGGTGTCGCCCACCTCGGTCAGGTCGGCCAGCACGGTTTCCTCATCCTCATCCAGGATCTCGGTCCCCCCCGCGGGCACGCGCAGGATGATGTCGGCCCCCCCATCCGCCCCCCCGGTGCGCTGCTTGCCCATGCCGGGCTGGCCGCTTTTGGCGAAGAAGTGCTGTTGATAGCGGAAGTCGATCAGGGTGTTCAGCCCCCCCTCGACCGCCTCGGCAATGACCGAACCGCCCTTGCCGCCATCCCCCCCGCCGTCGGGGGGCCGCCATATTCGATGTATTTCTCGCGCCGGAAGGACACGCAGCCGCCGCCACCGCCGCCGGAGCGAATATAGACCTTGGCAAGATCGAGGAATTTCATGGTTTTGCCCCCCCTGTGATTTCGGGTTCTGCGTAGAGGGAAACGGGCGGAGGCTCAAGCCTCACGGGCGTTTCAGCGTGAAACTGCGGGTTGGAAACACCCCCCCGCCGCGCGCCTTGCAGGCACCTTCGCAGGGGGGGCCAGCTTCGACAAAGCCCAGTTTATCCAGCACCCGCGCCGAGCCGGGATTGCCTGTAAAGACGCAGGCCTTGAGCGTGGGCCAGTCGTACCGGTCGAAGGCATGGGCAATCAGTGCGCGGCCCATTTCGGTCGCAAATCCCTTGCCCCCCCAATGGGCGCGGGCGAACATGTAGCCCAGCTCGCCATCATCATGCACCCCCCCCATCATGCCAACCAGGTCTTCGCCCAGGAAGACCGGACCGGACATGCCGCGCGCGGGGGGGTCCATGGGTTCGCAGCGCGTTGCGGTGAACTCGCGATCCGCCGGGAAGGGCCACGATCCGGTCTGGCTGACCACGGCATAGTCGCTGACCAAGGCGTACAGTGCGTCCAGATCCGAGGGCCGCGCGCGGCGCAGCATCAAGCGGTCGGTGTGGAGTTCAGTGTCCATGGCGCGCCTCCCATACGTCACGGGTCAGAATTACATTTTTCAACACAACCTCAGCATCTTGCGCGACAGAATTCACACATTCGTCCTGCCCGGTGGGTCGAAACCCCCCCAGCTTCTCAAGCACACGGGCCGACCCAACGTTGCCCTCGAAATAGCCCGCGCGTAACTCATCCGCACCGCGCCGGAAGTGATCGGCCACAACGGCCTCGGCGGCCTCGGTCATATAGCCCTTGCCGTGATGCGCCCGTCCCAACCAATAACCAAGCCGGTTCGTGGCCCCCCCAATCACACCAATCAACCCTTCGGCGGAATGGATCGCCAACCCCCCCTCGCGCGGATCTGCTTCAAGAAACCCCCCCAAGAAGCCTTTGAAATCATTTACCGTATAAGGAAAAGGCACGACCGTCAGCCAACGCGAGACCTGGTAGTCGCCCAACTGGGCGACCACCGCCGCCTCGTCCACGACGGTCAGCGGCCGGATCTCCAGCCGCTCTGTCCTGAATTCAAGCACCATGGTCCCATGTTTTCAGGTGTCAGCCCATCTTCCGGATATAGGTCCAGGTTGGAACATTGGCGTCACGGGCAATCGAATGGCTTTCCGCGTCGCCGATATATTCAAACCCTGCGTTGGTCAGTACCCGCGCCGAGGCCGGATTGTCCTGAAACACTTCGGCGAAAATCGTGCGGTTGGCCAGCGGGTTGGCCCCCCCGACCAGCGCCTGCACGGCCTCGGACGCGATGCCGGTGTTCCAAAAAGCCGGTGCGACCCAGTAACCAAGTTGCGATTGTGCGCGTTCCAGATGGGTCAGGGAAATCACGCCCAGCACCTCGCGGTCGCCGTTCTGCGCGCCGTCCATGACCCAGACGTCCTCATTCCGGTCCTCTGCCATGGCGCGCACGACAAAATTGTCGGTAATGCCCGGCGGCAGCGGATGCGGGATCGAACGCGTGCCACGCGCAACCCTTTCGTCCCCCCCGGTATACATCGCGATCAACCCGGCATCCGAGCGGCGCACGGGGGGGCGCAACCGGAACCGATCAGCTCTATCACCGGCTGGTTGACAATCGCATCATACATCATCGCTTTCCCTCCTCCGAAAGCACGAATACGCCCCCCCACAACACGGGGGGGTGCGCTGTCGGTCATATGGGAGGCGACCGGGCAAAAGTCCCGGAGAATCGCGGCCCGAATATCCAACACATACGTAAACATTTTGCGAGCGGCCTTTCTTGACCATTCTCAAACAAGAAAGGGGGGGCCGGCTGTTTCAGCCGGCCCCCCCTGGTGTTCTTTCACCTTGTCAGGTTCGGCTTACTCTGCGGCCTCCGCCACCGGGAGAACCGAAATGAAGGTGCGGCCCTTGAGGCCCTTGTGGAACTGTACGGTGCCTTCGGTGGTCGCAAAGATGGTGTGATCCTTGCCCATGCCGACATTCGCGCCCGGCCACATCTTGGTGCCGCGCTGACGCACGATGATGTTGCCCGGGATCACGACCTGACCGCCGAATTTCTTCACGCCAAGGCGGCGACCCGCAGAGTCGCGACCGTTACGGGAGGAACCACCAGCTTTTTTATGTGCCATTCTCTCTCTCCTTAGCCTTGATTACTTGACCAGCTCTTTGGCCTGTTCGACCCAGCCTTCACGCTCGATACGGCCCTTGAACGACAGTTTCTCGTCGAACTCGGCGACATCTGCGTCAGTCCAGGCAGCGATCTGCGCGAAGCTGGTGACACCGGCTTCCAGCAGCTTCTTTTCCAGCGCCGGACCCACACCCGACAGTTTTTTTCAGGTCGTCCGCACCGGCGTCAGCGGCGGGAGCAGCCTTTTCGGCCTTCGCGGCCTTCTTCTTCGGCGCAGCCTTTTTCGGGGGGGCGGCAGCTTCGACAGCCACGCCCGACACGGAGCCAGCACCCATCGCGGCTTTCACACCCGACTTGTCAGCGCCCTTTTCCAGGATCTCGGTGATCTTGATCAGGGTCAGTTGCTGACGGTGGCCCTTGGTGCGCTTCGAGCTGTGCTTGCGGCGACGCTTGACGAAGTGGATGACCTTGTCACCCTTGATCTGATCGACGACTTCAGCCTGGACGCCAGCACCTTCGACGAAGGGGGGGGCACCTACGGTCGCGCCGACCATGAGAATCTCGTTGAACTGGACGGTTTCGCCCGCGGTCGCAGCCAGTTTTTCGACGCGCAGCATGTCGCCGGACTGGACCTTGTATTGTTTGCCGCCGGTTTTCAGAACCGCAAACATATGATCTTCCTTCATTTTCCGCGTCCTGTGGTCCCGGATCTTCCGGCGTTGCGGGGGGGGCATCCCCCCCTACCTCGAACGGCGTGCCTTGTTAGGCAGACTTCAAACACACAACGCCGGGACCATCCCGGCGCAGATGCGGGCTTATCGGGGGGGGAACGCCCTACAAAGTCAAGCCTTTTCGGCTCAGATGTCCTGCTGCGGATGCAGGTCGGACAGGGCGGCGGCCAGGCGCTCATACCGTTCGGCCATCAGTTCGAACTGAACCGCGTTCAGCACCTGATAGACCTCCCGCATGGTCGGGTTTTCCAAGGCTTCCGTATAGCTTTCAGATCCTCTGTCGAGATATCCCGATACGCCCAGGCGGCGCTGCGCACAGCCCCCCCCTTTTCGACTTCGGCACGCATCGGGTCGATTTGCGACTGCAACATCAGGCGCAGGTCGGTCTCATCCACCCGCAGCCGAATGATCCCGGCATGCGACGCGGCCATCAGATAGCGTACCTGCACCTCAATGATCGCACGGATCGACGTATCGGCTGATCCGGTCGCCAGGCTGAGTCTGCTGAGCTGTTTCAGACGGTCCGGATCATCAGCGGCCAGCATGGCGATCAACGCATCGCCCCCCCCTCGACCTTGACCTCGCTCTCTTCCATATGGCTCATATTCTCGACCTCGACCAGCCGCTGACCCAGGTCGGAGCCATAGAAATCAATGCCATGATCGACCAACTCGTCGGGCATCACCGCTTCCATCATGTCGATGGCGCGGTCGATCATGCTGTCGGGATCGAAGATCATTTCGGCCAGGCGGGTCCAGTCCGCACCAAATTCATCCGGTGCGGCCCCCCCCGCCAGCGCGGGGGGGCCAGCATGGCGCCTTGCTGCATGGAGGTAATGGCGACATCGAATCCGGTCACTTCGAGGAACTCGCGCAGCTGCGACCGATCGGCGGCCTGGGCGGCCGCCCCCCCCAGATCAGAACCACCAGCGGCAGGAAAACCGCCGTATAGAAACGCGAAAAAGCCATGGAATCCCCCCCCAATTACATACTCGTCGCGGGAGCCTAGCCTCTTGGCGGGCTTTCGGGCAAATCACAAAAACAGCACCGGCAGCCATTTGCCGAAAAAAACCGGTTGCACAGACTGTCAACTCGCACTAAACCCCCCCGCCTCACCCCCCCCGCGGAGAGGTGCCGGAGTGGTCGAACGGGGGGGCGGTCTCGAAAACCGTTGTGGGTTCACGCCCACCCAGGGTTCGAATCCCTGTCTCTCCGCCACTTTTCCCCCCCTAAATGGGGGGGCAAGATCGACCAACTCCCTGAACATTCAAAATGCGACCGACCTGCGAGCCCGCTTGGCCTTGCGCCCTGCCCGCGTTCGCGCCAAACAGGATGCAAAGGGAGGCTTAGCATGCAGATCGACCTGAATTCCGACCTGGGCGAGGGCTACGGCCCCCCCTGGACCATGGGCGATGACGCTGAGGTCCTGTCGCTGGTGACCAGCGCAAATATTGCCTGTGGCGGTCATGCGTCCGATCCGGACACGATGTTTCACACCCTGTCGCTGGCAAAACAGCGCGGCGTGATTGTCGGGGGGGCCCATCCCGGATACGCGGATCGCCTGGGTTTTGGCCGCCGGGTGATCCCCCCCATGACGCCCGAAGAAGTCACCCGCATGGTGGCCGCGCAGATCGGTGCTCTGCTGGCCGTGGCCGATCTGGTGCCAGTGCCGGTTGCCTATGTCAAACCCCCCCATGGGGGGGCCCTGGCAAACCTGGCCGCTGCGGACGCCGATGTGGCCCGTGCAATTGCCGGGGGGGCCATCAGGCGTTGAAGGCCGATCTGGCAGTTCTGGCGATCTCCGGCACCGCGCTGGAACACGCCGCGCGTGATATCGGCCTGACTGTCTATTCCGAGATCTTCGCCGACCGCGGATACCAACCGAACGGGCAACTGGTGCCACGCGGGCAGCCCGGCGCGATGATCACCAACCCCCCGAGGAGGCCGCGGCGCGCATTCTGAAAATGCTCGACACGGGGGGGCTGATGCCCGTCGTGGGCGGCGATCCGATCCCGCTTGCAGCCCATTCCATCTGCGTCCATGGCGACAGCCCCCCCCACGCGGTGGCCATGGCACGGGACATTCGTGCACGTCTGGAAGCGGCCGGGGGGGTCACTCTGTCCGCCTTCTGCACATGACTTTCCTGCCCCCCCGCTTCACACCCGTCGCGGAACACGCCCTGCTGATCGAGCTGAGTGCGAGATCGGTGAAGAGGCGGCCCACGCCGTGCTGTCTCTGGACCGCGCCCTGGCGGACAGCCCGCCCAAGGGGGGGCTGGTTGAGGTCGTGCCCGCGCTGGTGAACCTGCTGGTGGAGTTCGATCCCGTTGTGACCGACCATGCTACGATGCAGACGGCGGTGACCGCATTGCTGGACCATGCCACGGACCATGCGCCCGAGGTTTCCACTCACGAGGTTGCGGTTTGCTATGACGCCGACCTCGGCCCGGATTTATCTGCCGTCGCACAGGCCAAGGGGGGGACAAGCGACGAGGCGGTGATTGCCGCCCACCTGGCGGGCGACTACCGCGTCGGCATGTATGGGTTTGCGCCCGGATACGCCTATTTGACCGGGCTGGACCCCCCCACGATAGAAGTGCCCCCCCGCAAGCAGATCGCCGTACGCGATGTGCCCGCCGGATCGGTCATCATCGCCGGGCCGCAATGCCTGGTCACCACCCTAAAAATGCCGACCGGCTGGTCGATCCTGGGTGCCTCGCCCGCGCGTATCCTGACCGGCGACACCGCGAAACCCTTCCTGTTCAATGTTGGTGACCACATCCGCTTTACCCGCATCGACCGCGCCACGTTCGAGACAATGGGAGGCGCGCCCACATGAGCAATGCGCGTTTTACGGTCCGTTTCGCAGGCCCGCTGGTCACCTTCCAGGACGCGGGCCGTCCGGGGGGGCACAAGCGTTTCGGCGTCTCGGCCTCTGGTCCGATGGACCGGCTGGCCTTCGCCGCCGCCAATGCCGCCCTGGGCCAGCCCGAAGGGGGGGCGACGGGGGGGATCGAGGTCTCGATGGGCGGCCTCGTCCTGGCCTGTACCGAGGGCATGGTCAGCTTCGCAGTTGCGGGCGGCAATTTTGACATCGACCTCGCGGGGGGGCAGAAACCCGAAGGCTGGGTGGTCGCCACCATCGAGCCGGTCAGACCCTGACCATTCGTCCCGGCCGCGCAGGCAGCTGGTGTTACGTCGCCTTCGCAGGCGATGTGCAATGCAATACCTGGCTGGGCCATGCGGCGACCCATTCGACCTCGGGCCTGGGCGGCGGCGCGCTGACCACCGGGCAGCAGATCGACGTCACCAACACCCGAACCAGCCCCCCCGACCGCGAAGGGCCGATTGCCCGACCTGCCTTCGCGCAGTTCGACGGCACGGCCCGTGTGGTGATGGGCCCGCAGGACGCGCTGTTCGATGCCGACGCCCGCGTGGCCCTGACCGCCGAGACCTTCCATCTGACCGACGCTTTTGACCGTATGGGCGTGCGTCTGGACGGACCGCGCCTGTCGATTGGCGGCGCTCTCTCCATCCCGTCTGAACCGGTCGCGCGCGGCGCGATCCAGGTGGCCGGCGACGGGGGGGTGGCAACGGTTCTGCTGGCCGATCACCAAAGCACCGGCGGTTATCCCAAAATCGCCACGGTGATTGGCCCCCCCGACCAGGACGGGTTGGCGCAGCTGCGCGCCCGCGACGCGCTGCGGTTCCAGGCGATCTCGCCCGCCGAGGCCGTCACCCTCGCCCGCGCCCATGCCGCCGCGCGCGCCACCTGGCTTGCCGAGGTCACCACCCCCCCGCGCGGAACGCTGATAGAACGGCTCATGCGCGAGAACCTGGTGGATGGCGTGGTTCGGGCGGAGCCTGAGGCATAAAGCCCGTTCCCACAGATTGCCCAAGCGGCAACAAGACTGTAGAACCGATCCATCCCCCCCAAACCGGAGACCGGTGCCATGACCGAGGACACTTTCGTACCCCCCCAGGGCGTCGCCTTCGTGCCGCTCGACGAAACCCCCCCGCCACCGCAGGAAATCGTCTTCGTCCTTGTGCCGAACCTGTCGATGCTGGCATTCGCCGCCGCCATTGAACCCTTGCGAATTGCCAACCAACTGACCGGCAAGCCGCTGTTCAAATGGCGCACCCTGTCGGAGGACGGCGAAAACGTACGCGCCTCGAACAGTGTTGAACTGGGGGGGGTGGACGGGCCGCTTTGCGAGCTGGATCGCAATGCGCATGTGTTTGTCTGTTCGGGTGTGCTGCCGGAACAGAACACCTCACAAAAAACCGCTGACTGGATCCGTGCCCATTGGCGCAAGGGCTGCACCGTGGGGGGGGCTGTGTACCGGGGGGCCTATACGTTGGCCCGCGCAGGCATGCTGAAAGGCCGTGCCTTTACGCTGCATTGGGAAAACCTGCCGCCGTTTCGCGAACTGCACCCTGACCTGGAACCGCGCGAACAGCTTTATGTGATCGACGACCGCATCATGACGGCCAGCGGCGGCACGGCAGCCACCGACCTGTTCTTGCGTCTGATCAACGACCGTTTCGGCCTGACGCTCAGCCAGGCCGTCTTGAACATGTGCATCCACAGCCTGCACCGGGCCGAAGCCGAGGCACAGCAAAGTTCACGCTCTGCCTCCATCGGTATTCGAAACGAGAACCTGGTGCGTGTGATCAAGCATTTCGAGGCCAATATCGACCAGCCCCCCCTGAACCTTGATGAAGTGGCGGATGAGTTCGGCATCTCGCGTCGCCAGATCGAACGGCTGTTCACCAAACACCTTGGCATCTCGCCGAAACGCTATTTCGCGCAGCTGCGTCTGGGCCGCGCCCGCGCCCTGCTGGCGGAAACCGACCTGCCGGTGGCAGAGATCGCAGCGGCAGTGGGATTCGACAGTTCCACCTATTTCGCCCGGCGCTTTCGCGACATGTTCGGCGTGACCCCCCCGCACCGCTTTGCGGCGGGGGGGCGCAGTGGCGCGGACTGACCAGCCAGGTCGCAAACAGACCTTGACCGGTCGCCCGCGTGTCGTTTTCTGCAACGGGATTTCGTGATTGGGCAGGTGGTGCGCTCCTGGTCCGTGGACAATCTTCCAACACCAAGGAGGATGCCCATGGCCACCGACGCCGCCACCAAACCCGCCCCCCCTCGCACCCGCTCCGGCGGCCGTTCCGCCCGCCGTGCCGCCCGCACCGCGCCCAAGATCGACATGCTGCCGGGGGGGCTGAGGCGCAACATTCCCGAATGCGAGGTGATGGACGGCAGCCAGGTCGAACGCATCCACAATGCCTCGATGGATATTCTGGAAAACGTGGGCGTACAGTTTCGCGACCCGATCGCGCTGGAAGACTGGAAACGCGCGGGCGCAAAGGTGGTGGGAGAGCTGGTCTACCTGGACCGGGGGGGTCTGGTCATGGAGCTGATCAAGACCATCCCGTCCGATTTCACCTATCACGCGCGCAACCCGGCCAACAACGTGCGACTGGGCGGCAAGCATTCGGTCTTCGTGCCAATGACCGGCGCGCCCTTTCTGCGCGATCTGGACGATGTGCGCCGCAACCCGACGCTGGACGATCTGGCGATGTTTCACAAGCTCAGCCATATGTCGCCCGCGTTGCATTCGTCGGCGCATCACATCGTGGAACCCTATGATCATCCGATCAGCCAGCGCCACCTGCGCATCACCTATTCGTCGATGAAATACTCGGACAAGATGTTCATGGGCATGACCACCTCCCCCCCCAAGAACGCCGAGGACGTGATGGACATGTGCGCGATCCTGTTCGGCGAAGAGTTCCTCATGAACAACCCCCCCGTCACCACCGGCAATTGCAACGGCAACAGCCCGCTGGTCTGGGACGAAACCATGCTGGGCGCGCTGCGGGCTTTCGGCGCACGGCGTCAGCCGGTGCTGTGCTCGCCCTTCGTTCTGGGCGGCGCAAACACGCCTGCCTCGGTCGCGGCCTCGGTCGCGCAGCTGAATGCCGAGGCGTTGTCGGCACTGGCCTATACGCAGCTCTGCAACAAGGGCACGCCCGCGATCTACGGCCACTACCTGTCCACCGTCAGCATGAAATCCGGCGCACCGATGGCCGGCACGCCCGAGATTTCGCTGATGAACTTCATGATTGGCCAGATGGCGCGGTTCTACGGCGTGCCCTGGCGCACTTCGAACACCTTGGGTGGGGGGGCCAAGACCTTCGACGCCCAGGCCGGGTACGAAAGCGCCACCACCCTGTCATCGGTCATCCACGCAGGTGCCAATTACATCTGGCATTCGGCGGGCTGGAACGAGGCGGGCATGCACTGTTCGGTGGCCAAGTTCATCGTCGACGCGGAACAATGCGCCATGGCCTACCGCATGGCCCAAGGCCCGAAGTGGGACGACTTCGACGCCGCCGTCAGCGCGGTGCCCGACGTGGGTCCCGGCGGGCACTACCTGGGCCACCCGCATACGCAGGAGAACTTCCAGACCGCTTTCTTCATGCCCGAACTGTTCGACAACAACTCGATCGAACAATGGGTGGCGGAAGGGTCCGTCGAGATCACCGAACGCGCGCTGAACCACGCCAGGAAACTGCTGTCCGAATACCAGGAACCAAAGCTGGACGAGGCAAAGAACGAAGAACTTCTGGACTATATCGCGCGCCGCGAACGCGAGATCCCGGCGGCCGATGAGCTGAATCAGGAGTATTGACCGCACCCCCCCCTTGACTGACCCGCCCCCCCCTTTGCTGTGGGGGGGCGGGCTTTTTTTTGCCGTGAGCCGCGGGGGGGCGAAGTGACGTTTCGCCAACACGCGACTTGCCCCCCCCTCGCCGACCCGTTGCTTCCCCCCCCATGTCGCCCAGCCCCCCCGCCTTTCGTGTCGGTTTTCGTCGAGAATTGGGTAGAGTGATCGCTCTACCCTTTCCCCCCCATGATCGACATGAAACACCAGATCGCCGCCCGGCTGCATGGCCAGTTCGAGGAAATGGGCTTTGCCGCCCCCCCCGGCGTCGAGGCCCTGCGCGAAGGGCTGATGTCTCGTTACGTACACTCTACAAGTACTTCCCCCCCAGCCGCGAGGCCATGGTGTCGGTGCGCTGGAACACCGCGACCAGGCCTATGACGACTGGATCGGCACGGGTCCCGACACGGGGGGGGCTGATCACGTTTTGCATATCTTCGTGCGCTTGGGCGACTGGCTGACGGGCATCTCGAATGCGGCTGCCTGTTTCGCAACGCCCTGTCCGCCTATCCCGATAGCGCCCCCCCGATCCGCGCCGCTGTCGAAGCGCATAAATCCGGGCTGCGCGCCAAGTTCCGTGCGCGCCTCCTGTACGTCGCGCCTGAGTGCGACGCCGACGCCCTCGCCCACCAGCTGTTCATCCTGCACGAGGGCCTGACCGAGGCCGCCCGCCTGATCGGCCCCCCCGACGAGGCCCGCATGCGAACCCTGCACACCGCCCGGCTGATCCTGGCCACGGCCGACATTCACTGACACCTCCAACCGAAAGCCCCCCCCGCCATGAAAATCACGGAAATCCACATCTACGTCCATGACCTGCCGGTCAAGAACGGCCCCCCCTACACCATGGCCAATGCGCAGGTCTGGGCGCTGGACACGACGCTGGTCAAACTGGTGTCGGACACTGGCCATGTTGCTGGGGGGGTGAGACCTGCCCGGTTGGCCCGACCTATGCCGAGGCCCACGCAGAGGGCGCGCGCGCCGCGCTGAAACTGATGGCCAAGGGGGGGTTGATCGGCGCAGATGCCACGCCGGGCACGCTGCGGCGCAGGATGGATACGCTCTTGAACGGTCACAACTACGCCAAGGCGGCCCTGGACATCGCCGCACATGACCTGATGGGCCGCGCGCTGGGTGTCTCGGTCGCGGATCTGCTGGGTGGGGGGGCGGTGACCGACCGCGTGCCCTCCTACTACGCCACCGGCGTGGGCGCGCCGGATGATATTGCGCGGCTCGCCAAGGAGAAGCTGGCCGAGGGATACCCGCGTCTGCAAATCAAGGTCGGCGGCAGGCCGGTCGAGCTGGACATTGAAACCATCGCCAAGGTCTGGGAACAGATCAAGGCTCGGGCATGCGTCTGGCGGTGGACGGCAACCGGGGGGGCTGGACCAGCGCGATGCCCTGCGCGTCAGCCGCGAGCTGCCGCAGGTGCCCTTCATCATGGAACAGCCCTGCAACACCGTGCAGGATCTGGAAAAGATCCGCCCGCAGGTCAACCACGCCATCTATATGGACGAAAACAGCGTCGACCTGAACACGGTGATCTCGGCCGCCGGCACCGGCTGGTGGATGGCTTCGGCATGAAGGTGACGCGGATCGGCGGGCTGACCCCCCCCATGCGCGCCTTCCGCGACATCTGCGAGGCGCGCAACCTGCCGCATACCTGTGATGACAGCTGGGGGGGCGGCGACGTGATCGCCGCCGCCTGCACCCAGATCGGCGCAACCGTGAAACCGGAACTTTGCGAGGGCGTCTGGCTCGCCGCGCCTTATATCGAAGGGAACTATGACCCGGATAACGGCCTCCACATCGAAGGCGGCCATATTGCCCGTCCCACCGGCCCCCCGGCCTGGGCGTGACTCCGGATGAAACGCTGTTCGGCGCACCAGTGGCGTCCTTTGGAGGGTAAATCATGATCCCGACACCATGACCGCCGTCCTGCTGACCGGCCACGGCGGCCTCGACAGGCTGGACTACCGCACCGACGTGCCCACGCCCAAGCCCGGCCCGGGCGAGCTGCTTATCCGCGTTGCCGCAGCCGGTGTGAACAACACCGATATCAACACCCGCATCGGCTGGTATTCCAAGGCCGTGACCACGGACACGGAAACCGGCGGAGCAGACGGGTTCGACACGGTGAATGATGCCGATGCCAGCTGGTCGGGCACACCGCTGACCTTCCCGCGCATCCAGGGCGCAGATGCCTGCGGTCAGGTGGTGGCGGTGGGCGACGGGGGGGTGCATGCTTCGCGCATTGGCGAACGCGTGATCGTGCGCAACATGCTCAGGACTTACGTCGACTATCGGCCTTACGAATGCTGGACCATCGGCAGCGAATGCGACGGCGGCTTCGCGCAGTTCTGCGTGGCCCCCCCGGCGCGCGAAACCCACGCGGTGGATTGCGATTGGTCGGATGCGGAACTTGCTGCCATCCCCCCCTGCGCCTATTCCACCGCTGAAAACATGCTGCACCGGGTGGGCTTGGGTGCCGAGACGGTGCTGATCACCGGCGCGTCGGGCGGGGGGGTCGGGTCCGCCGCCGTGCAACTGGCGAAACGGCGCGGGGGGGCGCATGTGATCGCGCTGTGTTCACCTTCAAAGGCAGACGCCGTGCGGGCCCTGGGGGGGGCGGACCAGGTGCTGAATCGCGACGCTGATATCGTCGCCGAGCTGGGCGAAGGCTCCATTGACGCGGTCGTTGACCTGGTGGCCGGCGACGGATGGCCCGCGCTTCTGGACGTGCTGCGCCGGGGGGGTGGACGGTATGCCACCGCGGGGGGGGCCATCGCCGGGCCAATCTGCGAAATCGACATTCGCACGCTCTACCTGAAGGACCTGACGCTTTTCGGCTGCACCTTTCAGGAGGACATCGTGTTCGAAAACCTGGTCAAATATATCGAGGCGGGCGAGATCCGCCCGGTGATCGCAGGCACCTACCCGCTGGCTGAGATCGCCAGGCACAGGAGGACTTCCTGACCAAAAAAACACACCGGACAGATCGTGCTTCTGCCGCCGGAGGTGGTGCGATGAAACTCCGCAGGATCGAGCTTTTTGCACTGCACCTGCCCTATTCCGGCGGCGAGTATGAGCTGTCCGGCGGGCGCATCTACACCGGGTTTGACAGTGTCATGGTGCGTCTGACGGCGGATGACGGCACCGAGGCTGGGGGGGCGAAAGTACGCCTTTCGGGCCGAACTACATCGCCGCCCACGCCCGTGGGGGGGCCCGCGCCGGGATCGAGGAAATCGCACCCTATCTGATCGGTCGTGACCCGCGGGACGTGGACCGGATCAATGACGCGATGGACGAGGCCCTGCTGGGCCACAACCACGCCAAATCCGCCATCGACCTGGCCTGCTGGGACCTGTTCGGCAAATCCGTGGGTCTGCCGGTCTATACGCTGCTGGGCGGCTCCACCGGCAAGCGGCTGCCCGTCATCAGCTCGATCTACGCAGGAAGTCCCGAAGACATGCGCACCCGTGTCGCCCGCCATCGCGAAATGGGCTACATGGGCCATTCCATCAAGTCGGCGCGCTGGACAGAGAAGGCGGGCCGCAGTTGGACGCAGACCGCATCGCCGCCTGCCTCGCCGACCGGCAACCGGGGGGGGAGTATTTCCTGGTTGACGCCAATGGCGGGCTGATCCCGGAAACCGCCCTGCGCATGTTGCGCGCCCTGCCCGCCGGCTTGGATTTCGTGCTGGAGGCCCCCCCCTGCGCCACCTGGCGCGAAACGCTCTCGCTTCGCCAACGTTGTGACGTACCGATCATCCTGGACGAACTGGCGCAGGAGGACGGCGATATCGCCAAGCTGGTCGCGTTGGATGTGGCGGACGGGATCGGGCTGAAGATATCGAAAGCTGGGGGGGGCCTGACCCATGCGCGCCGCCACCGCGACATCTGCCGCGCAGCCGGGTTGACGATCAGCGTTCAGGACACGGTGGGATCGACCCTGTCGGCGGCATCCATCTTCCACATGGGGGGGGCCACCATACCCGAACGCCTGCTGCGCTGCGTCTTGGACCCGCGTGACATGGTCACGGTGCAGACGGGCAACTTTGACGCGCCGATCCAGGATGGCGGCGTTCTGCCACCTGATACGCCCGGACTGGGCGTCACCGTGAACACAGACATTCTGGGTGACCCCCCCGTCGCCAGTTGGGAGGACTAACATGTTCGAAGGTAAACGCGCTTTGGTAACCGGCGCTGCCGGGGGGGGATCGGTGCCTCAATCGTGACAAAACTGCGCAAGCAAGGTGCCCGTGTGGCGGTGGCCGACCGGGTGACCGATGGGATTGACGCCGAAGCGCACCTGCCCGGTGATCTGCTGGACAGGGCCTATTGCGACGATCTGGTTACGGCAACGGCCAACGCCCTTGGCGGGCTTGATATCGTCATCAACAACGCGGGCGTGATCACTCGCGGCCCGGTAACCGAAGCGACCGACGCCGACTGGGCCCTGTCCATGGGCGTCAATGTCGAGGCCCCCCCGTTTCGCATCTGCCGCGCCGCGATCCCGCTGATGGCGCAGACCGGCGGCGGGGGGGCCATCGTCAACACCGCATCCTGCTGGGGGGGCGGCAAGGCCCCCCCCGGTCCCAACCACGCGCTTTATTGCATGACCAAGGCGGCAATTGCCCAGCTGACCGAATGTATGGGCATGGATCACGCGCATCAGGGCATTCGGATAAATGCCGTGTGCCCGAATGAGGTGAACACGCCGATGCTGCGCTCCGGCTTTGCCAAGCGGGGGGGCTTCGACCCGGACAAGGCTGTCGAAGAGCTGGGCAGGACGGTCCCGCTGGGCCGCATTGCCGAACCCGAGGACATTGCCGAGGTGGTTCTGTTTCTGGCCTCGGACGCCGCACGCTACATGTGCGGCGCGCTGGTCGAGGTGAATGGCGGGAAACCGGTCGCATGAGCCGGTATGACGGCAAGGTGGCGCTGGTCACCGGCGGGCGCTCGGGCATTGGCGCGGCGATTGCCGAACGGCTTGCCGCCGACGGCGCGCGGGTCTTCACCGCACAGCGCGGCGCGGACCCGCGTTTCGAGAGCATCCCGGCAGATTTCACCGATCCCGCCAGTCCGGCCCAAGCCGTGGCGGAGGTCATAACCCGCGCCGGTCAGATGGACGTGCTGGTCAACAACGCGGGCATGATGCAGGAGGCGCGTGTTGAAGACATGTCGCTGGACGACTGGCAGCGCAATCTGACGGTCAACCTCACCGCGCCCTTCCTGATGATCCAGGCCGCCCTGCCTCACCTGCGGGCGACGCGCGGCAATATCGTCAATGTCGGGTCCATCGAAGGGCTGGGCGCGAACCCCCCCGGTCACGCCGCCTATTGCGCCTCCAAGGCCGGGCTGCACGGGCTCACCCGCGCTGTGGCGGTGGATCACGGGGGGGCCGAGGGCATTCGCGTGAACGCCGTGGCCCCCCCCGGCTGGATCGACACGGACCTGAACGAGGCCTTCATCGACGCCTCGCCCGACCCCCCCGCCGGTTTCCGCCGCGACATTGGCAAGATCCACCCGGTGGCGCGCACCGGCAAACCGGACGAGGTGGCCGCCCTGGTCGCCTTCCTGGCCTCAGAGGAGGCCGGGTTCATCACCGGACAGGTCTACACCGTGGACGGCGGGCGGACGGCTAAGCTGAGCTTGCCGTGACGTGCACGGTTCCGCCCACAGAATCCTGACATCAGCACCACCTTAGCCCGCGCGCCACGGGCCTATTTCCGCATCTTGGCCCGAAGGTCTTCACACCATGTGGCGATCACCTCCGGCACCGTTTCTGGAAGGTCCTCCGGGGGGGCCGGGGGGGGTGAAGGCCGAATCGCCGCCAGCATGGCATTGACCTCAGCCGGATCCGGTGCCCCCCCGTTGATGCCCCCCCTTTTCGCCTCGTAAAGATTGCGTTCGCGCAATTGGCGTTCGTAGTAATCATAAAGCGCCATATCCCCCCGTAATGCTGCACGCAGGTCCCGGCCAATCCCAGGTCGTTACCGGCCTGCGCGTATTCATCTGTCAAAGCCAGGGCTGGTCCGGACAGAACGCAGGAAAAACATAGAAAAGCAATATATTTCATCGCAATACTCCTTACAGGCCGGAGCAATAGCGGTGTCCCATGACCTTCGCAAGACAGGCCTTTCGCGACATTTGCGCGCCGTTATTCCTCGCCCGCCTTCCGCTCTTTCCAGCGCAGAACCACATTCGCCCCCCCGATCTCGGCAAAAGGTGGCGGTGGCAGGCGTCTGGGCTGTGCCTCGCCCGCGAAATGTGCGGTGATGTCCGACCTGGCACCCATCGCCACCTCGGCCGCGCAGATGCCGGTCAAGGTGCCACGCGCCGTCCCCCCCAGACCGTTCTGAACACAACCCGCAAAGACGCCTTGGTCGATCTCTCCGGTCACCGCCACGCTGTTGAGCGACAGGCACAGGTGTCCGGCCCAGGCATATTGCATCCGCATTCCCGCAAGCTGCGGGAACCGCTGATCGAACTTGCGCTGCATGGTGCGGGCGGCCCGCGCCAGATGCCCGTCGCGTGGCTGCATATCCTGTTTCAACACCGCGCAGGTGCGGGTGACGATCCGGTTGCCGCCTTGCCCCCCCGTATCAATGCGCCGCATGGTCGTGCCCATCGGGTCCGACGGGGGGGTGATGCCCCCCCAGCGCGGCGCGCCACCCAGCCGGGCCAATGCATCCGCGTCGAGCTCCGGCGTCATGGTGGCGAACAGGAACAACTGCATCAGCCGTCCACGCGCCACGCCGAAGCTTTCCAGATGGCCGTTGTTGGCCAGGATCACCTTTGGCGTGGTCACCGAGCCGGTGCGCGTCCGCACTTTCCAATCTGCACCAGTGCGGGCAAAGCCCGTCACCGGGCTGTCTTCACAAATCCGCACACCATCGCGCGCAAGCCCCCCCGCGCCCAGCCCAAGAATGTAGCCCGCGGGCTGCAACATCACCGTGCCCGGCGTATGAAGCCCGAGACATAGTGTTTCGACCCGGTCAGCGCCTTCATGGCCGGGCCATCCAGCATTTCGAACCCCCCCTCACCGAGGCTTTCCAGGTGCCTGGCGTAGCTCAGATTATGGGCATGCGCCTTGGGGGGCTGACAGCGCCGTTCACCTTGCCTGCCCGGTCGAAGAAGTCCGGCGAAATACCATAATCTTCAACCGCTTGTCCGGCGAAGTTGATGGCCTGTCGATTGAGTGCAATCAGCGCACGGTCGTCCCCCCCCGCCCCCCCGGCATAATCATCCGAGGCCAGCTCATGCGGCAGGTCGATCATGAAGCCTGAGTTGCGCCCGGCCGCGCCCTCGGCCAGACGCCCGGCCTCAAGCACAACGACCCGCAGGGACCTGTCCAACTGGTGCAGACGCCGGGCCGCAGACAGCCCGGCGAACCCGCCACCGATCACCACCACATCGGCGGTCATGTCCCCCCCCTCCAGGGGGGGCTGGGGGGGCGCAGGCCCCCCCTTCCCCCCCAGGATCTCGGCCCAGGCAGCGGGGGGGCCGAGATGGGTGGGCAGTCGTTTGGCGGTGTATGCGCTCACGCGACGGCCTCGTCTTCGTCATCCGCCAGGTCGATCCACAGCGTTTTCAGCTGCGTGTATTGGTCATGGGCGTGCACCGAGTTGTCGCGCCCACCGAAGCCCGATTGCTTGTAGCCGCCAAAGGGGGGGGTCGAGATATCGCCCTCGCCGAAGCTGTTCACCGTCACGGTCCCCCCCGCGCGAATGGCGCGCGCGCCGCGCATGGCGCGTTTGACGTTCGACGTAAAGATCGAGGCGGCCAGGCCATAGTCTGTGTCATTGGCCACCGCGATGGCCTCGTCGAAACTGGCGACGGTGATAACCGACAGGACCGGGCCGAAGATCTCTTCGCGGGCCAGGCTGTGGTCATTGCCCTCGACCTCCACCACGGTGGCTTCGACATGGGTTCCGTCATGGGACTTGCCGCCCAGCACCACGGTTTCGGCCTTGTCGAGATAGCCACACACCTTATCGAAATGCGCTTTCGAGACCAGCGCGCCCATGCGGACCTCCGGGTCCAGCGGGGGGGCACCGACGTTCCATTCGCGCGCGTGATGCGCGATGCGGTCGAGCAGTTCTGCCTTCACATCCTTATGCACGATCAGGCGCGAGCTGGCCGAGCAGTTTTCGCCCATGTTCCAGAAGGCGCCATTCACGACGTGCTGGGCGACGCGGTCCAGGTTCTCGGCATCGTCCAGAACCACGCAGGGGGGGTTCTTGCCGCCCATCTCAAGCACAACTTCTTTTGCATTGGATTCAGCAGCATAGGACAGGAAACGCTTGCCGGTCACGGTGGACCCGGTGAAGGACACCATGTCGATATCCATGTGACGCCCGATCGGTTCGCCCACTTCAGCGCCGCCGCCGGGCAGCACATTGAAGACACCACGCGGCACGCCCGCTTCCATCGCCAGTTCTGCAATGCGCAGGGCGGTCAGGGTGGTTTCGGCGGCGGGTTTCACCACCAGCGAGCAGCCAGCGGCCAGCGCCGGGCCGATCTTCCACGCCAGCATGAGCAGCGGGAAGTTCCAGGGCAGCACCAAACCGACCACGCCAATGGGTTCACGCAGAATCATGGCGATGTGATCGTCCGAGGCCGGGGGGGCCACTTGGTCATAGATCTTGTCAATGGCTTCCGCATGCCAGGTCAGGCAATGAATGGTCTCGGGCAGATCGACGGTTTCGCAATCGAGGATGGTTTTCCCCCCCGAGTCGATTGACTCCATCACCGCCAGTTCCCGCGCGTTGCGTTTGATCAGCTTGGCAAGGCGGATCAGCACCTCCTTGCGCTCGGTGGGATGGAGCGCGACCAGCGGCCATCCTCGAAGGCTTCGCGCGCCTTTTTGACGGCGAAATCAACATCTTCGGCATCGCAGGCCGCAATGTCGGCCAGTGTCTCACCCGTGGCCGGGTTCACACTTTCAAACGTGTTTCCCGAGGCCGCCGGGCGATAGGTGCCGTCGATGAAGGCATTGGTCGGCAGGGTCAGGCCCTTGGCGATGGCTTCGTATTCTTCCCGTGTCAGCAGGTCACCTTGAGTTCCCATGTCCGTTACCCCCCCTCTGCCTGAATGTCTGCGATGGTGCGTTTGAGCACGCGGATGACCTGCTCCAGCGCCCGTTTGTCGTCTTTATTGAGCCCTTTCAGCGGCGGGCGCATACCGCCGGTGTCGATGCCGTTCAGCGTGACACCATGCTTGACGCATTGAATGAACTTGCCGCCCTGTTCCAGAATGCGCATCAGCGGCATCATCGCAGACATAATGCGGCGGCCCTTGTCGAAGTTGCCTTCGACGGCACAGGCTTGGTACAGCGCCACATGCTCTTCCGGCAGGAAGTTCGAGCCAGCACAAACCCAGCTGCGCGCGCCCCCCCAGGCGAAAAACTCAAGCGCCTGGTCGTCCATGCCGCAGGACATCTGGATATGCGGGTAGTCACGCGCCAGCAGGTGCACCCGGTTGATATCGCCCGAGCTTTCCTTGATCGCACAGATATTGCGCGAGCGGCCCACGCGGTCCAGGAATTCCTCGCCCATGTGCACGCCCATGCGGCCTGGGTAGTTGTATAGCATGACCGGCAGGTTCGCGGCCTTGTCGATGGCCAGCGCGTTGAGCGCATTTTCCCGTTCCGTAGGCACCGAATAGGGCGGCGTGGCCAGCAGGATGGCATCCGCGCCGATCTCGCGCGCGCCTGTCGCCAGCGCGATACTGTCGGGCGTCATCATCGCCCCCCCCGTTCCGACGATCACCGGCAGGCGTCCGTTCGAGACCTCGTGGGTGAAGCGCGCCAGCTCCAGGCGTTCGTCCACGGTTTGGGCGTAGTTCTCGCCGGTCGAGCCGCCCGAGATCAGGCCATGCACGCCCTTGTCGATCAGATTCTCGATCACATCGGCCATGGCGTCGCGATTGACGGAGCCGTCCGCGTGGAACGGTGTCACCACCGGGGGGGTATAGATCCCTTCGAAACGGAATATGGGGGGGGTCATCTGGTCCTCATGCTGGGGGGGTTTTGCGCGCCACGCTGCCCAGCGGCATGTCCAGCCCGGTGGGCATGACGAACATCTCGATCTGGTCGCGTGACAGGTTCCAATGGTCAATCGCCAGCTGCGCGGCGGCGGGCTCATCACCCTCCTCGATCGCGGCGATGATGGCGTCATGTTGTTGGCTGGCCTCGGACAGGTTCTCGGCCATCTTGGGATCACGCGGACGATAGAAGGTCATGCCGATACGGGCGTGATCAATCAGCAGCCGGTGAAAGCTGGGCCGCAGATAGATATTGTCCGCCATGTCGCCGGTGATCTCGTGAAAGAGGTTGTTGGCCATGGCCCGGTCCGCGCCGGAGCCCGAACGCAGCGCCGCCTTGAACTTCATCTGCGCATCTTTGAGGGCCTCGATCTGCGGGGGGGCCCGCGCGTTCTTGGCCGCCAGTTGCAGCACCGCGCCATACATCATGGGCGCGGCCAGGAAGAAGTCGCGCAGGGTGGTATGCGACATCTCGCTAACCCGCGCGCCGCGGTTCTCGCGCAGCTCGACATAGCCCTCGCCCGCCAGCTGGCGCAGCACCTCGCGCAGCGGCGTACGCGATAGGGTGAACTCCTCGGACAAGGTCTGCTCGTCCAGGTCCTCCCCCCCCGGGCGCAGCCCCCCCAGCGTCATGATCGCCGTCTTGAGGTGATCATAAAGCTCGGCTTTGCGATGTTTCGATGTGTCTTTCATCCCTGTCTCCATGGGTTGCCTCGGATGCCGTTTGGGCAGTTTGCCCGCCCTGCGGCATCAAGTGCAACCTGGTTGCTCAAATTGTGTTATCAACAAATACATGTTGTGCACAATAACAAAACATGCAGTATTCACGGAAAGTTTGCGGACAGGAGGGGGGGTACGTGACCAACACCGGCGAAGACGCAGTGATTGATTGCCGAAATCTTTGGAAGATTTTCGGCAAACGTGCAGACGAGGCCATGAAAGCCGTTCAGGAACAGGGGGGGCTTGGCAAGCTGGAGGTGCGCGACCAGTTCGACTGTGTCGTGGGCGTGCAGGATGCGAGCTTTACCGTTGGGCGGGGGGGCGAGATCTTTTGCATCATGGGCCTGTCGGGCTCGGGCAAATCGACCCTGATTCGTCACGTGAACCGGCTGATCGAACCCACCTCGGGCCAGCTGTTCATCGAAGGTCAGGACGTCAACGGGCTGAATGCCCGCGAGTTGCGCGAGTTGCGGGCGGAAAAGATCGGCATGGTGTTTCAGAACATGGCGCTGATGCCGCATCGCACGGTGCTGGACAATGTCGCCTTCAGCCAGGAAGTCCGCGGCCACGACGCCCGCGCGCGGCATGAAAACGCCATGCGCGCGATTGATTCCGTGGACCTTAACGGCTGGGATCAGAAATACCCCCCCGACGAGCTGTCGGGCGGCATGCAGCAGCGTGTGGGCCTGGCCCGCGCCATCGCCGCCGACCCCCCCTCGATCCTGTTGATGGACGAGCCCTTCTCGGCGCTGGATCCGCTGATCCGCCGCCAGTTGCAGGACAAGTTCATGTCGCTGTCCGCCGAGATGAAGAAGACCACCCTGTTCATCACCCATGACCTGGACGAGGCCATTCGCATCGGCGACCGCATCGCAATCATGAAGGATGGCGCGCTGGTTCAGGTCGGCACGCCCGAGGATATTGTCACCAACCCGGTGGACGACTATGTGGCAGATTTCGTCGCGGGGGGGATCTCGAAGCTCGACCTGATCTCGGCAGGCAAGATCATGGAGCCGGTCGAAAGCTTCGAGGCCCGTCGCGGCCCGATCGAACATGACCATTGGCCCGAGGCGCACCCGGATCATTCGCTGGATGACCTGGTGAACCTGTCGATCGCCACCCAGCACCCGGTGATGGTCAAGGTCGATGGCAAGCCCATCGGCGTGGTCACCAAGAACGCGCTTCTGCGCGGGATTCAGGGTGACATCGACGACGAAACCGCCGTGAAGCACTGAGGGGGGGGACCGACCATGGCAGACACAGAATTCAGCATCCTGGACCCGTTTTCATCGGTCGATCTGGGCATTGCGGACATGGCGGACGGCGTGAAGGGCTGGGCGATTGCCAACCGCGCCCTCATTCAACCGATCAAGAAGTTCTTCAACGAGATGATCGTGGGCATCGACACCACCCTGAACGCGGTGCCGCCGCTGGTCATGCTGCTACTTCTCACACTGATCGCCTGGCAGGCGGCGGGACGGCGTGTGGCCATCCTGGTGGCCGCGTCGATGACCTGCCTGGGCTTTCTTGCGCCCAATGCCTGGGGGGGGCTTGCGATGACCACGCTGGCCATCGTGGTGTCCGCGGTGATCCTGAGCTTCATCATCGGCCTGCCTTGGGCATCCTCGCGGGCAAGAATGACCGGTTCGAGACCGCCATTCGCCCCCCCATCCTCGACACGATGCAGACCATCCCGGCCTTCGTCTACCTGGTGCCGGTGGTGATGCTGATCGGGATCGGCAATGTCTCGGGCGTGATCGTGACGATCATCTTCGCCCTGCCCCCCCCTCTGATCCGCCTGACATCACTGGGCATCCGCGGCGTGAACCCGTCGGTGGTCGAAGCCGCGCGCGCCTTTGGGGGGGCCAACCCGCGCCAGATCCTGCTCAAGGTTGAACTGCCGCTGGCCACACCCACCATTCTGGCGGGTGTCAACCAGACCATCATGCTGTCGCTGTCGATGGTTGTCATTGCCTCAATGATCTCGGTCAAGGGCCTGGGCAACGAAGTGCTGCGGGCCATGGGCCGCCTGGACGCGGGCAAGGCGCTGGTGGGCGGGCTTGGCATCGTCATCCTGGCCGTTGTGCTGGACCGCATTACCCAGGGCATGGGCCAATCCGGCCGGGATCGCGGCCACCGCCACTGGTGGCAGGGCGGCCCGGTGGGCGCGGTGCTGCGCCTGATCGGCAAGGCCTGAAATATCCGAACTCACCCAACACTGCACTGAACACCAAGGGAGGAAACCACATGTTCAGAAAGACCCTTATTGCCGCGCTTGCGGCCTCCACCACCCTCGCGGGTGCCGCTTTCGCCGACGACCACGCCATGCCCGGCAAGGGCGTGACTGTGCGCCCGGTAATCCAACCCACGGTCGAGGAATTCTTCCAGGCTCGTATCGTATTCCAGGCGCTGAAAGACCTGGGCTATGACGTTGCCGAACCCGAAGAGGTGCTGGCCCAAACCATGCACCTGGCGCTTGGCACCGGCGACGCGGACTTCACCACCGCCTCGTGGAACAAGCTGCACCACAACTTCTTCGAGGAAAGCGGCGGTGACGACGTGCTGGAAAAGGTCGGCACGCTGATCGACGGCGCGCTGCAGGGTTACCTGGTCAACAAGGCGGCCTATGACGCGGGCATTCAGAACCTGGGCGACCTGACCGATCCGGAAAAGGCCGCCATGTTCGACGCAGATGGCGACGGCTTGGCCGATCTGGCCGGCTGCGTGCCCGGCTGGGGGGGCTGCGAACGGGTGATCGAACACCAGCTGGACGAGTTTGGCCTGCGCGACACGGTCAGCCACAACCAGGGTGAATACAACGCCATCATCGCCGACACGATCGCCCGCAACGCCGCCGGTGAAAACGTGCTCTATTACACCTGGACCCCCCCCTACTGGGTCTCGGGCGTGCTGGCTCCGGGTGAGGACGTGGAGTTCCTGGCCGTGCCCTACAGCTCGCTGCCCGATGGTGCGACCGCTGAAACCAGCTTCAACGGCAAGGACCTGGGCTTTGCCGTGGACAGCATCCGCATCATCGCCACCGACGAGTTCCTGGAGGCCAACCCGGCCGCCGCGAAACTGTTCCAGGTCGCCTCGATCGACATCAACTCGGTCTCGGCGCAGAACAAGCTGGTTGCGGACGGCGAGGACAGCTCGGAGGACATCGACCGCCACGTGGCCGACTGGATCGAAGCCAACCGCGCCACCTATGACGGCTGGCTTGACGCCGCCCGCGCGGCGGCCGCAAACTGATCTCCTCCTCCCGGAGCGGGGGGGCTGCGCGGGGGGGATCACCCTTCGCGCAGCCCCCCCTTTCGTTTTCCAGCTAGGGACACCGCCATGGACCGCCCGCGCCACTTTACCTTCCTCTTGATCGAGGAGTTCTCGCACCTCGCCTTTTCCTGCGCGGTCGAGCCCCCCCTGCGCATTGCCAATCTGGTCAGCGGCGAGGATCTGTACAGCTGGTCCTTCGCGTCTGAGAATGGCGAGACGGCGATTTGCTCCAACGGGTCGGTCACGCTGGTGCATCACGGCTTTGACGGCCTGCCAAAATCCGACCAGCTCTTTGCCCTGTCAGGCATCCACATGCGCAGCCATGTGACCAAACCGCTCTTGGCCACCCTGCGCCGGGAAAAGGCGCGCGGGACTTCCGTGGGTGCGCTCTGCTCCGGTGCCTGGCTGCTGGCCGAAGCCGGGTTTCTGGACGGCATGCAGGCGGCGATCCACTGGGAATACCACGATGCCTTTACCGAGCGCTTCCCCCCCGACGTGAACCTGGTGCGGTCTGTCTTTGTCGCAGATGAAAACACATGACCGCTTCGGGCGGCACGGCGACAGCGGACCTGATGTTGAGCCTGATCGACCGCTGGCAGGGATCCGACCTTGCCATCGCGGTCGCCGACCAGATGGTCTATAACGCCGTGCGCAACGCAACCGCCGAACAGCGCGTGTCGCTGCAATCACGAAACGGCATGCGCAACCCGCATATGGCGAAGGCCATCCAGATAATGCAGGACACGTTGGAACACCCCCCCGTGTCACCTACCCTGATCGCGGGCGACATCGGTATCTCGACCCGGCAGCTGGAACGGCTCTTCGGCAAGTACCTGAACAGTTCGCCCAAGAAATATTACATGGAAATGCGCCTGGAACGTGCCCGCAATCTGCTGGTGCAGACCGAAGCCTCGATCACAGACGTGGCGCTGGCCTGCGGCTTTGAAAGCCCCCCCGGTCATTTCTCGCGCGTCTACCGCACCGCCTTCGGTGTGACCCCCCCACACCTGCAGCGCGCGAAGCTGGGCTAGACCGCCCCCCCCGAGAGCGACTTTTCGGCCCGCCTGTGCTAGTCTTACGGATGGAGGGCAGACATGACCGCATCCGCACGCATTCTCCTTGGCACCACCAAAGGAGCCTTCATTGTTACCCCCCCGAACGGCACGGATTGGGCCGTCTCCGGCCCACATTGCGATGGCTGGAGCATCAATCACGTGATCGGCGACGCCGACAGCGGCAGGCTGTGGGCCGGCGGAGGCGGCGACTGGCCCGGTGCCGGGGGGGTCTGGCGATCCGAGGATGGCAAGGCATGGGAGCTGTGCAAGCTTTCAAACGGGCAGCTTGATGAATGGGCCGCTGCGGATCCTGACACGGCGGCCTTCTTCGACTGGAGCCCAACCGAAGTGCCCTTCGATGGGTTGAAGGCGGTCTGGTCCCTCCACTTTGCGCACGGCGTTCTTTACGCAGGCACCAACCCGGCCACGCTCCTGTCCAGCGCCGATGGTGGAAAGAACTGGCACAAGAACGCCGCGCTCGACAGTCACCCGTCACGCGACAGCTGGAGCCCAGGCGCGGCCGGACTGGTGTTGCATACCTTGCTGAGTGATCCGGACAACGCGGACAAGCTCTGGCTGGCCATCTCTGCCGCCGGGGGGGTCTTCGCCACCGAGGATGGTGGGCAAAGCTGGGAACGGCGCAATCGCCTGTCCAATGACGCGCCCTGCCCCCCCGGCAACGATCACCCGGCCGCAGCGCGCAATGGCGAGACCGGCCATTGCGTGCACAACATGCAGCGCGGCCCCCCCGGCGACCTGATCTACCAGCAGAACCACCACGGTACCTATCGCAGCACGGATGGTGGCCGCACCTGGAGCGATATCACCGCAGGCCTGCCCTCAACCTTCGGCTTCCCGATCGCCGTGCATCCGCAGGACCCTGACGTCATTTGGTCCTGCCGCTGAACGGCGACGCGACCGGACGTTATCCGCCGGACGCGTCCGCCGCGGTGTGGAAATCCACAGATGGCGGGCGAAGCTGGGCCGCCAGACGTCAGGGCCTGCCACAAAGCAGCTGCTTTTTCACGGTATTGCGCCAATCCATGGCAACCGACACCCAGGGCGGCCTCTATTTCGGCACCAACACGGGGGGGTCGGTCTTTGCCAGTTTCGACGAGGGGGGGGACAGCTGGAGTGAGATCGCCCGCCACCTGCCGACAATCCTATCGGTGGAGACACTGACGTACTGACACGGGTCATCGTTGATTCAATACTGGGTGGGTGGCGGGCGCGCGGGATAAAAGTGGGCACTTCTATGACATTGAAATAAAAGGACCTTTTCCATGGTCCAATCGCAGGTCTTCATCAATTTCTCCGCAACGAAAGCGCGCAGAAGAGCTCGTAAGTGAATATGGCGCAGACCTTCAAACGAGTAATCTCGCGCAACTGCGCTCCCAGATCATTAGCCAGGTTCAAGTCGAAACAAAGGTAAACCGCAAACAAGCCTACAATGCCGTAGACAAGGCATTAAGGACGGCCGCGAAAACCTGACCCAGGTCTGCTCGTTAGGTGGCCGTCAGTTGTTTACCGTAGAGTTCCTTCTGGCTTCGCCGGAAACGGTGGTGTCGGTCGTTTGATAGTTTAGGTTGTGCTCATCCCATTGAAACGTATTCTCTATTCGAAACAATTGATTGATTGCACTTTCGAATGGAAACTCGGCACCCAAACTTCCTGTCCAAATGCATCTCGATAGATCTTGAGGTGAATCCCAAGGATGCGAAGGTTTTCGCATTTGCAGCGGTGCGGCATGACCATAGCGCAACTTTGAATTTCCCCCCCAGCGGCTTGCTTGAGCATCATCTGGATCAGCTGGAACAAACAATTCCCGATGTCGGCACCCGATCGGTCACAATTTCCTGCGACATGATATGGAGCATCTGATAGCCGCCAGGCCGCGACTTTCAAAGATCATGCAGGCGCCGATTGATACTCTTTGGCTGAATCCGTTGGCGTTCCCTCGTAATCCCTACCACCATTTGGTGAAGCACTATCATGACGGACGACTGGCCACTGGTCATGTCAACGATCCCGTGTTGGACGCCAAACTTGTCTTCGAGGTGCTTGCGAACCAACTTGATGCCCTGCAGGAACTCTCCAAAGGCGAACCGGGTGCGCTGGTTGCCTACCACTACCTAACAACGAGAATGGAACGCGCCGAAGGGTTCGATGCCGTTTTTCGGTATTTGAGAAATGCCGAAAGCCCATCTCAGGAAGAGGCGTTTGGCGCCATAAGGCGGATGCTGAACGGGAGGGCTTGCAAAAAACGGGTCGATCAGACACTGGGTCGGCTTGTCAGCCCACAAATTGGTTGGCCTATGGCATATGCCCTGTCCTGGATTTCTGTGGCAGGCGGGGGGGACTCAGTTATGCCACCCTGGGTCCGGGCGCAATTTCGAGAAGCCTCTCTGATCGTTCGCCATCTGAGGGATACGTCCTGCAAGGATCCCAATTGCGCATGGTGCTCTGAACAGAACGATCCGGTCCGGGCACTCAATAAGTGGTTTGGATTTGAGAGTTTCCGACCTCAGCCAGTTGACCCTGATGGCAGACCTTTACAAGAACGAATCGTCGATGAGGCAATGTCCGGAAGTAGCCTGTTGGGTATTTTGCCGACCGGCACCGGTAAATCCCTTTGCTATCAGGTTCCTGCGCTGTCCCGCTTTGACAAAATTGGGGGGGCACTTACGGTCGTCATTTCTCCGCTTGTCGCGCTAATGGCGGATCAGGTGCAGGGTATGGAGAGGTCCGGCATTTCTTGCTCCGTGACAATCAACGGCATGATGTCGATGCCTGAGCGGCAGGATGCTCTCGATCAGGTTCGAATGGGGGGGGATGCGGGTATACTCATCATTTCGCCCGAACAGCTCAGGAGCACCTCTATCAGGTCCGTTCTGGCTCAGCGGGAAGTCGGACTCTGGGCTATTGACGAGGCTCACTGCGTCTCGAAGTGGGGGGGACATGATTTCAGGCCGGACTACCGGTATCTTGGGCGTTTCATCAAGGAGTTCTCAGGTGATCAGACGCCTGCGCCCATTATTTGTCTGACCGCTACGGCCAAACCAGAAGTCGTTGCAGATATCGTTGAACACTTTCAATCCCGTGCCGGCGTCGAACTTCTTCCGCTTGATGGTGGGGGGGCGTCCCGGACTAACCTCGCATTTGAAGTGCGGCCGACGACCAAAAATAGCAAATTGTCTGATGTGATGGGCGCGATCGAGCAATTGCTTCCTTCGGATGGTCGGTCAGGAGCAGTTGTCTACTGTGCGACTCGCAAAGAAACGGAACGCGTAGCTGAGTTTCTGAAATCCCAAGGCCTGGATGCTGAGCACTTTCATGCCGGGTTAAGTTCCGATGACAAGCAAGATGTCCAGGAACGATTCAGAGTTGGAGAGCTTCGCGTAATCGCGGCGACAAACGCATTTGGTATGGGCATCGACAAACCCGATATTCGCCTTGTCGTTCATGCCGATATCCCGGGTTCTCTGGAGAATTATCTTCAGGAAGCCGGGCGCGCAGGCCGGGACAGAGAGGACGCAAACTGTGTTTTGTTGTTTGCGGCCGATGACGTCGAACGCCAGTTTCGCCTTTCAGCCAGCTCTCGACTGGCAAGGCACGAAATCGGTGCCATTCTCAAGGCCTTAAGGTGGATTGATGAAAGGACCAGGAAAACAGGCAAAGTCGTTGCGACTGCTGGCGAAATCGTCCGGTCGGAAAAAGACCTGGAATTTGAGAAAGACAGCGCGACAGACGACACACGCGTCAAGACGGCCGTCTCCTGGCTCGAAGAGGCGACACTTGTCAGCCGCGAAGAAAACCGGGTGCAAATATTCCCGTCTTCACTGAAAGTTCAATCTCTGGATGAGGCGAAAGATCGGCTTGCAAAGACTGACATCACCGCAAAACACCGCAAAGAGCTGTTGGCGATTGTAAAACACCTGATTTCCGCTCCGGCGGATGAAGGTGTCTCGACGGATGAGCTATGTGGTGTCAGCGGGCTTTCACCGGGTGCTTTGACCAAGGCCATGGCCAATCTTGAAACACTCGAAATTGCTCGTAATGACGTGGCCATGACGGTGTTCGTTCATGTTGGAGTGGCGAACGCTTCGGCTGCGCGCCTGACGCAAGCCTCTAATCTCGAAGCTGATCTCATCAATCTGATGCAGGAGATGGCGCCTGATGCTGATGACAAAGCCCCCCCCACGCCTCTGAACCTTGCTGAGGCCTGTCAGAACCTCCGGGACGCAGGCGGTCACGACGTCCGCCCTGACATTGTCGACAAGCTTGTGCGCGGCATTTCGAGGGATGGTCGGGGGGGACAGGATGGCGGTCGCGGCAATATCCGGCTGCGCAAGGTCAGCCGCAATACCTTACTGGTTACCCTGGAACGATCTTGGAGAACGATTTCCCAGACGGCGGAACTTCGTTGGCAAGCCGCAAGTGTGCTCCTCGCTTTCTTGACTGGCCGATTGGACAAGGGCGTGCGCGGGAAAGACTTGCAGGTGGAAACAACCGTCGGTGATCTGCTGGCGCAGCTCAATCAGGACATCGAGCTTAAGTCCAGCGGTGTTCGTGACATGACCAAGCTATTGGAACGATCTCTTCTCTGGCTGCACGAACAAGGCGTTCTAACGCTCGGCAAAGGGATGACCGTGTTCCGACCTGCCATGACAGTTTTCCTAAATCCGAAGGGAGGACAATTTACCCAATCCGATTTCCTCCCCCCCCTTGAGGAGCATTACGCCGAACAAACGTTACAGACCCATGTGATGGCTACATACGCCGAGACAGGCCTAAGAACGATGACGGACGCTGCGCGCCTGTCCGAGGACTACTTCCTCCTGAACAAGGAACAGTTCATGAAACGGTGGATGTCCGGTATGGCCCGCGAGGTCAGGCGACAAACGACCAGTAAATCATGGAAAGCGATTGTCGAAGACTGGGGGGGAATAAGGTTCAGCAGGATATCGTGACCGATGACCGGGATCGCACCAGCGTGTTGGTTTTGGCTGGCCCCCCCGGGTCAGGTAAGACAAGGGTGCTGGTTCACCGTATTGCCTACCTGTTGCGGATGAAACGTGAAGATCCGCGAGGCATCTTGGTGCTGGCATACAATCGCCACGCAGCTGCGGAAATTCGCTTTAGATTGCGTGCTCTTGTTGGTGATGACGCTGCCGGGGGGGTTACCATCTCGACCTGTCACTCGCTTGCGATGAAGCTGGTCGGCGCAAGCTTTGCCGGGGGGGTGCAGGCCGACACGAGCGACTTCGACAATGTCATCATGGAAGCCGTGCGTCTTCTCAATGCAGAAGGACTATCGAAGTCGGAGGCCGAAGCTCAACGCGAAAGTCTGATCCAAGGCTATCGCTGGATTCTCGTGGATGAGTATCAGGATGTTGGCCCCCCCGAAGAATACGCCCTGATCTCAGCTGTGGCAGGCCGTTCTTTGGAAGATGTCGATTTGAAACTGAGCCTCTTCGCGGTCGGTGATGACGACCAAAACATCTATGCCTTCAACGGCGCGTCGATCGAATACATCCGGAGGTTTGAGGAAGACTACAAGGCCAAGCCTTCCTTCCTCGTCGAAAACTACCGTTCTACCGACAACATCATCAAAACCGCCAATCAGGTGATTTCAGGTGCGCCAGATCGTATGAAGATCGACCATGAAATTCGGATCAACGCGGATCGCGCTGTTCATCCTTCCGGTGGGAGGTTGGAAAGCGCCGATACGGTTTCTCAGGGACGTGTGCAATTACTCGACGTGCCTCAGGGGGGGGACTTACCCCCCCAGGCAGTGGCAGCAATCGACGAACTAATCCGGCTCTCCCGGCTGGATCCAAAGTGGGACTGGGCGCGTGCTGCGGTGATTTCCCGAGATTGGAAGGGATTGGGTGCAGTCCGGTCCTACGCTGAAAAGCTGGGACTCAACGTCGAAATGGCCAACGAGAACCTGCCCAATATCTGGAGGCTCAGGGAAACTCAGAAACTCATTGAGGGCCTGCGCCTGAAACATGGCGAACTGCTTGGCATTCAAGACATCATCAACATCCTAAATATTCAGCCCCCCCGCAACAAATGGGTCGATCTGCTTGCAGAGGCATTGCCGACTTAGCGCGCGAGCTACAGACAAAGACCATGCCCGCAACAGATGTAATCGAGTGGATCGCGGAATGGTCGAGAGACACTCGGGGGGGAGAGCAGAGAGGCCTATTGTTGCTCACAGCTCACCGCGCAAGGGGGGGCTTGAATTCGATCATGTGGCCATCTTGAACGGCGGTTGGGATAGGGTCTCAAGGAATGAAGATCACGATGCGCCAAGACGCCTGTTCTATGTTGCAATGACTCGGGCGCAACAAAGCCTGACAGTTTTGACCAGCGGAAAGCATCCACTTCTAAATAGCCGTGGAGGATCCGTGTTAAAAAGGCGGGTTATCCCTGACCTAAGCGAGAGCATGCCCACGCGCAAGATCTACCAACTGCCCAATCTGGACGTTGTTGATCTCTCTTTTGCAGGCAGACAGCGCAACGGCCACGAAGTTCACTTCTCTGTGTGCGATGCCTCCGTTGGCGACCGCCTGTCTTTGGAGTTCAAAGCACCACATTGGATTCTGATGGATTCTCAAGGGCGAATTTTGGGGGGGCGCATGGCCAAAGCTTGGCAGCCCCCCCCTGAAGGTCATGTTCTTGCTTTTGGGAAGGTCGGGGGGGCCATCATCAATTGGCGCAAGGCCGACAACGGCGACGACTTCATCCAATACCTCAAGCGCGACAGTTGGGAGACCGTGCTTCCAGAGTTGGTTTTCCTACCAGTGGGTGTAGAGGAGGCACGTGGCCCGCAACCAATAGAGCACAATGAAGTTTGTCCAGAGAAAAAGGCGAACACAGTTCCTGTTGCCGACGGCGATGGCGCTGACGATACCCCCCCCTTGAGGATGCGGTGCCGGCCCGCCAAGCTACAAGCGAAGTGGATTGGGATAGCCTCAAGTCAACGCTGCGCAGCGCCATCTCTCTCGCAAGGACATGGGAAGAACTGGCCGACGTGCTGAAGGAGAACGGGATCAAACTCAGTCCCAAAGGAGGGGGGGGACTGGTGGTCAGAAACACCGAGACCGACGAAGAGATCTGCAAGCTCTCAGCGCTCAAGCTCCGCTATGTTGAACTGATCCGGCACTTCGATGAGGGTTTTCCAGAACACCCGGCAACATGGCTTGTGGAGCGCGCTTTGAATGACGAGCACGCTGCCAAAAATTCAAAAAAATCGGAAAAGTAAGAAACTAAGCGGGAAATCACGAGCCGGAGACGATTTCGATTTGTTAGAAGATTGATGCCGGAAAAAGAAGACGGGAGTTTCTTAGCCAGACGACCGCTGAGTGAGGGGGGGTCACATTCCGTTATTTGACTACCTTCAGTTAAGGCACCTCGACCTGTTGAGATAAAACGTCACACCAACCTCTTCGCCGCCACTATATTCACAGCATAGAAGCTTCCGACGTATCTGTAACGCCGTCAACAAAGTCAAATATCCAGTTCTCATCGCATTCATTTCAGCTCGAAGAATGTCGCCAACCTGGTCAACTGTGAACAGATCTGATTTCCCCCCCAGAATATCGCCGTTCTTCAGCTTCCCCCCCAGAAGGCTTCGGTAAGAGAGGTCGAACGATGGCTTGATCGGAAGCTCCAGTGGCTCGATGGCTTGGCAAAATCATGGCCAGTCACGAGGCAATGATATGCCATTTCTTCGATTTTATCGCGGGACATAGGCGGTCTCCTTTTTCTGCCCGTTTTGGTGAACCCAGCAGGAGGCTGAATTCTCAAGCGGTCGGCGTATGCGTGCCGACCGGGAACACTGCCTTAGGCAGCAAGGAGATAGTCAGAGAGCGGCTGTCCGGGATCGCAGTCGATGCGATACAGAAGGTCGGTCAGAGCTTCTGTCAGGAGGCAAATTTCTTCGACAGGATGAAGATTTTCAAGAGCATTACCGCGAGGCCAAGGAAATTCACAAGCAGAAGCAACGGGAGCTGGCTCAAGTTGCCGCGGAGCTATCACCGGAATCAAAGGTAACGCATGCCAGCATCGTCAAATTCGTTCGCACACTTCGCACTGCGATCGAAGATGGTTCGATAGGCGAAAAGCGGAGCTACCTCCGGTCATTCATCGACAACATCGAAGTCGGCGAAGATTTGATACGAATAAGAGGGCGGCGAGTTCAAATTGAAAAGGCTATTGTCGCTCGACAAGTCGAGCGCTCAGCAGTTCCCACTTTTGTTCGGGAATGGCGGAGAGACAGTCCGTCGTTTCGACTTTGCCAGACTATATTACAAATATAAATCAGTAACTTACAAAAATCACGCGCCGCAAAATGTGTTGCAACTTGTGTTGCAAAATCTGGTGGCGATAGACCCGATTCCCGATAAACTCGGAAATGGAAACGCCCCCCCCGGCTGGCTGACCGGGGGGGGCGTGGAAGAAGTGCACCCTCATGCAGAGGCCCATAGGAGACCAAAAGATGCCTGATAATAATACGAAATCCGCCGATGCACGGCAACCCCCCCTGACGCTGACTCGCTTCCCGACGCGCGGCGCTTTCCAGAAGAAGGAACTGACCCTTTCGCTGGCCGATCTGGCGACGTGGATCAAGGACCAGCGGGCGGCCAGCAAGGACGGGCTGCCGTGGATCAAGCTGGCGACCTTCGGCGCGGACAAGACGCCGAAGAAAAGCCTTCGGCACAATGCCAACGTGCGCACCGTAACCGGGCTGGAAGCGGACTATGACGCGGGCACCATGACACCCGAGGCGGCCTGCGATGCCTTGGAGACGGCGGGCGTGGCCGGGCTTGTCTACACTACCCCCCCCAGCCATAGCCCCCCCGACGCACCCCCCCGCTGGCGCGTTCTCGCGCCGTTCAGCGGCCCGTTGCCGCCCGAGGCCCGCGAAGACCTCATGGCGCGGCTGAACGGCATTCTGTGCGGCGCGCTGGACCCGGCCAGCTTCACCCTTTCGCAGTCCTATTACGCGGGCAACGTGGAGGGCGGGACTCCGGTTGAAACCTTCCTTGTGGGCGGGCAGCCGATTGACATGGTTGATGGCTTGGCCCCCCCGATCTACAAGGACGGCGGCAGCGTGAAGCGTGAGCGCCGGGCCGCTTCTGGCGAAGGCGAGGGGGGGCTGGCCCTTCAGCACGTCCGCGAAGCCCTTCTGACGATCCCCCCCAATGATGCGAGCAACCCGGACGCGGCGGAACGCCTCTGGTGGCTGCACATGGGCATGGCGCTGCATCACGCGACGGGCGGCAGCGAAGACGGGCTGGCCCTGTTCCATGAGTGGAGCGAGCGGCACCCCCCCAGCTATGGCCCCCCCGACGAAACCGCCGAAGTCTGGGACTCGTTTGGCGGCGGCGGGAAGAACCCTCGCACCTTCGCCACGATCCGCGCGGAAGCGGAGCGCCGGGGGGCTGGATTGACCTGTCCGCTTTTGATGACGTGATCCCCCCCGCCGATGAACTGGCGGAGATTGATGACCTGATCGGCCTGCCCGCGACCACCGAAGGGCCGGATTGGGGGGGCAGCGTGATCCGGGAACGGGGGGGCAAGCCCGTGAACAACCTCAACAACGCGATTGTGTATCTCGGGCGGAACCTCGACTCGATCCTGCCCGGCCTTCGGCACAACCTTATGACCCGGCGGGATGAATGGTGCGACGGGCCGTTGAATGACGCTGCCCTTGCGCTGGCGCGGACGGGGGGGCTGGAACGGCGGGGGGGCCTGCGCACCGTCGGGAAGGAACTGGTGGCCGACGCCGCCCTGACCGTGGCCCGGCATTTGCAATATCACCCGATCCGGGACCAGTTGCGGAGCCTTCACCATGACGGGCGCGAGCGGCTGGATTCGTGGCTGGTGCGCTATGCCGGGGGGGCGGCAGACACGCCCTATACGCGGGCCGTGGGGGGGCGCAAGTTCCTTCTGCAAATGGTGGCCCGCGTCATGGAGCCGGGATGTAAGGCGGACCACACCCTTGTTCTGTCCGGGCCGCAGGGTATCGGCAAATCGACCGCCTGCCGCATCCTCGCCGGGGGGGCGGAGTATTTCAGCGACACGTTGCCCAGCATCACCGGGGGGGACAAGACGGATGCTATTCGCCACCTGCAAGGGAAATGGCTGGTCGAACTGGCCGAACTCGCACCGTCCCGCAAGAGCGAGGCCGAAGACCTGAAAGCGTTCCTGTCCGGGGGGGCGGTGGACCGGGTGCGGCTGCCCTATGCCCGCTTTGACGAGTCGTTCCCGCGCCAGTGCGTTTTCGTGGGCACGACCAATGAAGACCAGTTCTTGCGGGATGCGACGGGCGGGCGGCGCTTCTGGCCCGTGACCGTTCACCAGATGGACCTTGAAGCCCTTGCCAGCGAGCGGGACCAGCTTTTTGCCGAAGCCTTCGCCGCCTATGAGGGCGGGGGGGAAGCGTGGTGTTTGGATCGGGACTTTGAAGCGGAACACGCGCGCCCGGTGCAAGAGGCCGCCCGCGAGTCCGATAGCTGGGCCGATGACGTGGCCGATTGGCTGGACAAACCCGCAGACGATTTTGACGCCGCTGGCGAGGTGAAGACCGAGGTGCGGATTTCGGAAGTGTTGAGCGGCGCGCTTGGTCTGAATAGCGGCCAGCAAACGCGGGCGAACCAGAAACGTGTGGCCGATATTCTGCGCACCCTTGGGTGGGGGGGCAAGATTCATACGCGGCGCGGCAAGCTGTGGGCGCGGGTCTAATGACCACGGTGGCGCATATGGCCGGGGGGGCTGTGACCCTTTGTGACCCTTGGCGTGACCCTTATGGGTCACAAGTAAAGCCCTGTTTTCCTTGGCTGAATCCGTCCTGTGACCTTGTGACCCTTATCAGAGCAAAAAGAGTGCTGGGGGGGAACAGGGACAGGCCACGGCCCCCCCCTGTGGAGAGGGCAGCACGGGGGGGGCTGGGGGGGGCGTAACATAGGGGGGGTTTTAAGGGTCACAAGGGTCACAGAACGACTTTTGTCCTTTGTTACCAATGCCTTGGGCGTGACCCATGCTAAGGGTCACAAGGGTCACGGGTCACGGCATGACCACGGCGGCGCGTTGACCGGGCTAGGGTCCTTCCGGGGGGGCCGGTGGGGGGGTGCGGGGGGGGACGCGGAGCCCCCCCGATGTATTGCCCACCACGAAAATTTTGAAATCGAAAACCCGTTTTCCGCTGTGGCGGGATGATCGGGACAGTTGAGAGGCCATGAGCATGGAGAATTTGTCCGATACCGAACTTGCCGAGATTGATGACCTGATCGGGCTGCCCGAGACGCGGGCCGAAGACGGCAAGCTGGTGAACGCCGCCGGTCTGGCCGAATGGCTGGGCCTGACCCCCCCCAACCGCGTTTCGGCCCTCGCCCGCGAAGGCGTCTTGCCCCCCCGGAACCCCCCCGACAAGCGTTTCCCGCTTCGCAAGGCGATCCGCGCCTATTGCGACCATGCCCGCGCCGGGGGGGCGCAGGCCGCCGCGTCGACTCTGAACTGGCCGCCGAGAAGCTGCGCGCCGCGAAGGCCACCGCCGAGAAACTGGAAATCCAAAACGCGAAGGCGCGGGGGGTGAACTTCTGGACGGCAAAGAGGTGGCGAACGCTTGGCGCTCTATCGTGACTGATCTGCGCGCCGCCGTGCTGGCCGTGCCGTCGCGGGTGGCCGGACGGATGGGGGGGATGGACCGCGCCACGACCGCCGCGCTGGATGCCGAAATCCGGGACGCTATGGAGGTGATTTCCGATGACCGTTGACCCCCCCCGCCTTGCCCAGATGCGCCGGGACGCCTTGCAAGCCTTTCGGCCCCCCCCGCGAAGCTGGCGCTGGCAGACTGGATTCAGGCGTCCGTCTTCCTGCCGTCCAGCATTGCCGCCCAGCCGGGCCGGATGCGACTTTGGAAGCCCCCCCAGATCGAAATCGCCAACTCCATTGGCGACGACACGGTGGAGCGGGTTTCCATCCTGAAGTCCGCCCGCGTCGGGGGGGCCACGCAACTCATGGTGGGGGGGACCTTGGGGGGGCATTTCGTGGAGAATGACCCCCCCAGCCCGGTCCTTTGTGTCGTGCCTGCCGAGGCGGACGCGCGGCACCTCATGGTTTCGGTGATCGAACCGACGTTTCAGGAGTCCCCCCCGTCGCTTCGGGCCGCCTGTCCGAAGACTCCGCCGGGCGAGACACCATGCTTCACCGCCGCTTCGCCGGGGGGGGCAGCCTCTCCATCGTCTCCGCCCGCGCGCCGCGCAACCTTCGCGCCCGGACGGCTCGGATTCTCTTTGCCGACGAAATCGACGCTTACGAACTGTCCGCTGGCACCGAAGGCGACCCCCCCGTAGAACTCGCCATGCGCCGCACCATGACCTTCGGCAATCGCCGGATCGTGCTGGCTTCCACGCCCGTTGACGCCGAGACCAGCCGGATTTTGCGGGCCTATGAGCAATCGGACCAGCGAGTCTTTGAAGTCCCGTGCCCCCCCCATTGCGGCCAGTTCTCGGAAATCCTCTGGGCTGACATGAAATGGGACGCGGACAAGCCCGAGACGGCCCACTGGTGCTGTCCCTCTTGCGAAGGCCGGGTGGAAGACCGTCAGAAGGCCCAGATCGTCGCGGCAGGCCGTTGGCGGGCGCTCGCGGCCCATGTGGAGGGACACCGGGGGGGCTATAAGCTGACCTCTCTGACCTCCACCCTGCCGAATGCGACATGGCCCAAACTGGCGGCGGAGTTCCTGCAAGCCAAGCGCAGCCCCCCCACCACTTTGAAGCCTTGGCTGAACACCGTGCTTGGCGAGGCGTGGCGCGGGGGGGAAGGCGATGACCTGGACTCGACCGACTTCGCGGCCCTGCAACGGCCCTTCGGCATGGAGACCTTGCCAGAAGACGCGCTGGTGCTGACCGTGGGCGGGGGGGACGTTCAGAAGGACCGCGTAGAACTAACCTATACCGGCTGGACCGCAGACGGGGGGGACATGCGCGTCTTGGGTCATGTCCCGATCTGGGGGGGCGACCCGACGGATGCCGAAACGTGGGTGGAGGTGGAAGACGCCTTGCGCCGCCAGTTCCGGCACCCGCTGGGCGGCGTGTTGAACGTGGACGCCGCCGTGATCGACTCCGGGAACTGGGCCGATCAAGTCTATGATTTCTGCCGTCCCCCCCGCACGGCCCGCCGGGTTTTGCCCGGCAAAGGCGTGTCCGGCTTCAGCCGTCCCAGCCTTGCCTTCAGTTCGTCCCGGAAGGTCCGGCTGGCCCTGATCGGGGGGGTGGACGGGGGGGTGAAGCTGGCCTTGCACCAGCGCCTTGCCCACGGTGAAACGATCCTGTTTTCGGAAGACCTGTCCGGCGACTATTTCGACCAGATACGGGCCGAACGGCTGGTCACGAAGTTCAGCCGGGGGGGCCGCCCCCCCATGCGGGTTTGGGAGGTAATTTCAGGCCGTCGCAATGAGGCGCTGGACACCTTGGCCTATTCCTACGCCGCGCGGCAGCTTGTCGGACTGGACATGGAGCGCCGGGAAAGCGATCTTATGCGCAAAGACGGGCCGAAAAAGGCCCCCCGACCGTTGTTAAGTCTGCTTGGCTGGAAAGGTAGAGTTATTGCAAGGGCGGCAATGTATTGGGGGGGTCTTGGACTAGTTCGGGGGGGCGCATTGCGAAATCTGGCGAAAAAGAACTGTCATCGCCTTGCGACAAGTAACAGTTCCGATTTCCGTCGCTCTTTAAGAGAGTCCACGCATAACCTCCTTGAACGCGGTCATTTGCAATCAATGCCGTATAAGATGAACCTCGAAAAGGTGAGCCAAAGTGCTGCACTAGACTTGGGCCAAGCTCTTTGTTTGCCCAAGCTCGGACAGCAACGCTACCCATTGCTCCATCCGACTCGTCATTGCAGCGCCGCCTTGAGGTGCCGGGAAGCCCGAACTCCGCCCCCCCGAAACCCGGAATGTCATGTAGACTCTGCAAGATTTCCAATTCATCCCCCCCAGCCCCCCCGATAAGACAATATGTGAGGGTTTCATTCTGGCGTTCAAGAATGCGCCATTTCGCTGGATTTGATTGGTCCGCTGCGTTTCCCAAAGCGACGAAGATCATGAGTCTTGTTTCGCCGCCGTTTTTCAATGAGATACCCATGACGCCGGTATCTGGCATTCCCTGAAGGGCAAAATTCATTGCAGTCACAACTTCAAAGCAGTTCTCCGCTACAGGGCGCTCTTGTGCTTTTAATGGTGAAACAATTGAAATTGTTAGTAAGACGCCAGCCCACAGGCTCAGGCTGTTCCAAATTTTCATCGCCGCGAGTCCCTTTAAAAATATCCCGCGTAGCTGACCACAGAATCGCCCTAAGTTCCACGCTTGATTAGACCGGAAGCGCCCCCCCGCGACCATCCCGCAACGCCAGAACCTTGTTCAGCATGGCGGTAAAGCCTGTGTCGCGGGCCATATCGGCGTCAATCGCCTCGCAAATCTGATCGTCATCCCAAGACAGGCTGGCAAACTCGCCCGACCGCCGAACCCATTGGTGGACAAGTTGCTGGGCGACCTCTTGGCGCTTGGGATGAATCTCACCCGCAATGAACGGGGGGGCAAACAGGCTGTGGGCGTTCCGGGTGTTGCGATCCACGTCTTTGATCCTTCTGAAATGGATGGGGGGGCGGGCGAGGCCATGTCGAAACCCCCCCGCCCGCCCCCCCTTTGGCGTGTTGACGAATCCTCCATACCATCTTCCTGCAAGACGATGCAAGGATTCGCTTCGTCCCTTAGTCGACCGTCAAACAAAATTTGACGTGATATTATAGACACTTGAGATGACTTGCTGCGAGATGATATTCAGGGATTCGCCAACTTAGGAGTCCCTGACAATGACCAGCACCGAAGACCGTGATCCTGAATATGGGGGGGGTGTGTTCTTCATCCCTGAAGAAGCCCCCCCCGACGAACTCGGAGTGACGACTGAACAGGCTGCCCGTGCGCTCGCCCATGTGGCTTTGACGCGAAGCAGGCCGCCAAGTTTCTCCGCAATCGTGTCGCCGACGGGTATGTGACGCCTTATGGACGCCGCCGCTCTGACAAGCGCCGCAGCTATCTTTTCCGGGCTGAACAGGTCCTTGTCACCGCGATCCTGCACCGCCTTTCCGAATGTGGCCTGACTGGTGAGCCTATGGCCGCCGCCGGGCGTCATTTCTTGGGCTGGAACCTCAATGACCTTGACGGCCAAGAGCCGCCCGCACCGAACCCCCCCGCCGCGTGGGTAATGCGCGGCTATCTCCAAGGCCACCGCAACTTCGGCTTTGAACTCGCCACTATCCGCAACACGACCGGGCGGGGGGGCGACCTGAAGTTCACGGCCCGCGTCCGCCATTACGATTTCGAGTCCAATAATTCGGTGGGCACGTCTTTCTGGAACCCCCCCGGCGAAAGCTGGGAACGCCGTTCGCTCTGGGTCCTCGATCTGGACCCGATCCTTGAACACATCACCCGCGACAAACCCGTGGTGAACTAAGATGGCCTTTCCGTTCGTCTCTCGCCTGTTCAGCCGCCCGGCCAAGCCGCAGCAAACCCGCCGTTTTGACGGGGGGGCCGCTGGGGGGGGCCGTCGTGGCTTCGGCATGGGGGGGACGTTCGGGCGGGTCAATTCCGAGGTTTCGGCCAGCGGGGGGGCCACGCTCCGCAGCCGCGCCCGGTATCTTGCCAATAACAACCCGTGGCTTTCGCAGGCTGTGGCGAACTGGGCCGGGGGGCGCTTGTCGGGTCCGGTATCGTGCCGACTCCGAAACACCCCCCCGACGCCACCACGCGCGCCGATGTGACCGCCGCCTTCCAAGCTGGGCGGATGACGCGGACGCCGATGGCCGCACGGACTTCTGGGGGGGCTTGCAAGCCGATGTGGCGCGCGGCTGGTGATTGATGGCGAAGCCTTCCTTCACGTCCTGCCGGGCGAAGACGGGCCGCGTCTCCGTTTGCTGCCGCCGGAACTGGTAGACGAAAGCCTGACCCGTGAACTGGGCAACGGCGCTGTGATTGTGCAGGGCGTGGAGTTCGACTCCGAGGGCCGCCGCGTGGCCTATCACGTCTTGCCCTATCGCCCCCCCCATGACCAGTTCGCCAACTATGCGCCCCCCCCGGTGCGCGTCCCTGCCGACGAAATCCTTCACGTTATGAAACCGCTGGCCGCTGGGCAGGTCCGGGGGGGCGTGTCTTGGCTTGCCCCCCCGGTGATCCTGTCCGCTTCCGACTTTGACCAGCTTTGTGACGCCCTGTTGATGGGGGGGGCCAAGGTGGCCGCCATGCACTCCGCTTTCCTGATCGACCTGAACGGGACAGGCGGGGGGGAACCCTATGACGGCACGGGCGAAGGCGGCATTCTGGAAACCGGGCTGGAACCCGGCACCATGAAGCGCCTGCCGACCGGGTATGACGTGAAGTTCAACACCCCCCCCGGCCAATTGACCGAAATCGGGGGGGCCTTCCTTCGCCTTCAGCTTCAACAGTTGGCGGCGGGTCTCGGGCTGCCGGATCACTTGCTTTCCGGCGATCTTTCCAACGCGAACTATTCCAGCTTGCGCGCCGGGCTTTTGCCGTTCCGGCAGCGGGTGGAGCAAATCCAATATGGGGGGGTTCTTGTGCCCCCCCAGTTCCTCGCGCCGATCTGGCGGCAGGTGGTGACGTTTGCCGTCCTGTCCGGCGATCTGGCGGCCCCCCCGGATTTCGAGTCCGCGCCGCGCGCCTATGCCGCCGAATGGCTGCCGCCGAAGCCGATGCAGGTGGACCCGCTCAAAGACACGCAAGCGACCGTGGCCGAACTGGACGCAGGGCTGACCTCGCGCCGCAAGGCTGTGGCGGAACGTGGCTGGGCGCTGGAAGACCTCGATTCCGAAATCGCCGCCGATCCGCGCCAGAACGCCCAGAAGCCGGAGTCGTCCGATGCCTGATTATGACTATGACGCCTATTGCAAAAAGCTGGCCCGGAAGGCCGGGGGGGCGTCCGACGAAATTCGCGGCCCCCCCAAGCTGACCCTGAACCCGGCCAAGGCCGCCGTGATCGTGCTGCCGAAAGAAGGCCGCAAGCTGACGCCCCCCCAAGACAAGGAATTTGAAACGTGGAAACGCAAGCTGTCCTGACCCGCCGGGCGGTCTTCGCCCCCCCGGACACCTTCGACGCCGATGCGGGCACCGTGGAGGCCGTGATTTCGACCTTCGCCCCCCCGGTGCAGCGCAAGGGCTTCATGGAGCGGCTGGACCCCCCCGCCGGGCTGGACACGTCCCGCCTGATCGGTGCGCCCGTTCTGGACGGCCACCGCCAAGGCTCGGCCCGTGACGTGATTGGCACCATTACCGGGCACCGCATGGAAGACGGCAAGTTGGTGGCGATGATCCGGCTTTCCGGGGGGGCAGCCGATGCCGCCCCCCCGATTGTGGAGCGTATCCGCGAAGGCACCATCAAGGGCGTTTCCATCGGCTACCGCGTGACCCGCTGGGCCGAGTCCACCGATCCCAATTCCCGCGCTCGCGTTCGGACGGCGGCGGCGTGGTCTATTTCCGAAGTCTCCGCTGTCCCTATCCCTGCCGATCCCGGCAGCCAATTCCGAGGTGAATCCATGGAAAACGAAGACCTTCAGGTGGAGAACACCGAAGACAACACCACCGAAACCCGCGCGGCTATCCGCCAGATTTGCCGCTCCGCTGGCATGACGGCGGAACAGGCTGATGACATGATCGACCGTGATCTGACCATCACCGAAGCCCGCGCCGAAGCCTTTGAGGCGATGCAGCGCCGGACCCCCCCGGCCCGTATCCGCACCGCCGCCCCCCCGGCCAATGATGACCCCCCCGCCGTCACCATGACCCGCCGGGCCGATGCCCTTTATGCCCGTGTCTCGGGCGAGGCCCCCCCGACCGATGAAGCGCGCCCCCCCTATATGGGCGAGACCTTGCGTGACATGGCGCGGGCCGCTGTGGAGGCTTCGGGCCAGTCCACCCGTAGCATGGACGCTGACACCCTGTTCCGCGCCGCCATGCACACCACCAGCGACTTCCCGCAGTTGCTCACCAGCACGGGCAACCGGACGCTGACCGCCGCCTATCAGGCTGCCCAGTCCCCCCCGGTGAAGACCGCGCTGGCCCGCCGCTCCACGATGCGGATTTCCGGCCCGGCACCCGCCTGAAACTGTCCGACATCGGCACCTTGGAAAAGGTTAGCGAGTCGGGCGAGATCAAGCACACCTCGCGCGGTGAAGCGTCGGAGTCCTACGCTCTGGACACCTACGCCACGCAGTTCGCTATCAGCCGCAAGGCCCTTATCAATGACGATCTGGGCGCGTTCCGCGACTGGGGGGGCAGCACCGCCGGGCGCATGGCCGCCGAAACCGAAGCCAACCTGATCCTGAACTTGCTGCTTTCCAACCCGACGATGGGCGAAGACAACAAGGCGCTTTTCCACGCGGACCACGGCAACCTTGCCGACACGCCGCTGGGCCTTGGCGATGCGGGCGCGGGTCTGGACGCTCTTTCCGCTGCCCGTCTTGCCCTTCGCGGCATGAAGGCGCTGGACGGCAAGACCCCCCCGATCAACGCCACGCCCAAGTTCCTGCTTGTCGGGCCGGAACAGGAGACGATTGCGGAACAGTTGCTTGCCGAAATCGCCGCCGCGACCGTGGATGACGTGAACCCCCCCTTCGCCAAGCGCCTGTCGCTTCTGGTGGAGCCGCGTATCACGGACAACCGTTGGTTTGTCTTCGCTGACCCGGCCACGTTGCCCGTTCTGGAATATTCCTACCTGTCTTCGGCCCAAGGCCCGCAGATGGCTTCGCGTGAAGGCTGGGACGTTCTGGGCATGGAGTTCCGCGTGGTGCTGGACTTCGGTTGCGGCGCTGTCGATTGGCGCGGCGCTTACATGAACGCGGGCGAATAATATGGCGACCGTGGCCGAACTTCAGAAAATGCGGGCGGACCTCTTGGCCGCCCGTGCTGGCGGCGTCCGGCGCTTCCGGGACCAGAACGGGGGGGAGGAAGTGGAATACCGCTCCGACTCCGAGATGGCCCGCGCGCTGGCCGCGCTGGACGCGGAAATCTCTGCCCAGACGGCCCGGCCTGCCTCCACCATCCACTTCAATATGAGCAAGGGAATCTGACCCATGAAGAACTACGTCCAACCCGGTGAGAACATCACCATCACCGCGACCGCCGCCGCCACGTCCGGCCAAGGCGTCCTTGTCGGCAACTTGTTCGGTATCGCCGCCGGGAATGCCGAGATCGGGGGGGACTCCCTCGACCTTGTGACCGTCGGTGTTTTCGACATGCCGAAAGTCTCGACCGACGTGCTGGCCGTGGGCGATTTCGTCTATTGGGATGATACCGCCAAGCTGGCGACCGCCGATGACGACACGGGCAATAACGAACTGATCGGCCTTGCCGTCACCGCCGCCGCCAACCCGTCGGGCACCGTCAACGTGCGTCTGAACGGCTAAGATGATGCGGGCGGCCACCACCATGCAAACGGACTTGGAGCGCCTTCGGGCGGCTCTTGAGACCGTTGCCAAGCTGGTGGTGGCCGATCCCGTCTATGCGCCGATTTTCAGCCGCCTAGAGGCCGAAATCGCGCAAGAGGAAGCCTTTCTGGCGAATGACGTGGTGGCCCGCGCTCGCGCGGTTGCCGCTCAAAGCGCCACCCGCTGAATCAGGTCCCGAACGTGGGCCAGCGAAGCCCCCCCCTTGCCGTAACGCTCACGATCAAGGGCGTGGCCGAAAAGGTCGCGCCTGATCCGTTCATCTATGCCCGCCGCCAAGAGTCGATCTTCAAAGCTATGTCGCAACCCGTAGAGAGAATGTCCCGGCGTCTCCATGAGACCATTGGCGCGAAGGTATTTGTTCACCGTCGCGGACAGGCTGGCGGATGTGGTGCGATATTTGGGGGGGAAGCCCTTGGGGGGGCAGGCTTTGAAGGCGTCCAGCGACACGCCCACCAGCGGAATGACGCGGCGGGCGTTGCGGGTCTTCAACTGCCTGTCGACCGGCTCAATGGAGATATGGGGGGGCACCGGGGGGGCGTCCAGATGGATTTGCGCGCCCGTCAGGGACGCCAGTTCACTGGGCCGCGCGCCCGTGTTCACCATTGCCAAGAGGATGCACCGGGCGTCCTTGTTCAGCCCGTCCAGCGCGCCGGGCTTCAAGAGGTGATCCTTGATCCAGCTTTCCGAGAAGGGCGGACGCTGGCGCGCTTCGCCTTCCTTGAAAGACAGATCGGACAGGGGGGGCAGCACCAGCCCGAGGCGCTTCATCTTGTTGACCGTCTTCAACACGTCCCCCCCGAGGTGAATCAGGTCTTTGTTCGCGCTGTTCGGGGGGGTGAGATTGTCGGACTCCAGCTTCTCAAGCCACCAGCCCCCCCGGAAATCCAGCATGTCGTCGCCCGTAATGTCGGGCAGGGCCTTGTCCCCCCCGACCACTTCAATGAAATTGCGCACGGCTTTCTTGCGAGGGTTTTTCCAGCGCCGAAGCTGGTCATCGCTCTTGCCGAGGGTCTTATCGGCGGCCAAGCCCCCCAATAGAGATCAAGCGCCCGAGAGACCGTTATTTGCGGCTCGGGGGGGACGCCGCCCAGCACCGCCGCCGCCTCGCGCGGGTCCGGCTCACCGTCGCGCCCTGTGACGGCCTCCACGCGGGCCAGAAGGTCTTCGCGGGGGCAGATCGGCCACGCGGGCCGCCGGAAGGTATCGGAAGCCCCCCCGCACCGCCGCCAATTCCTTGGCCGCGTCAAAGCGCCGTTCAGCGTCCGCCGTGTCGCCCGCCAGCCGGGCTTCCCATGCCTCCACCAGATGTTGCCACGCGATAGGGGGGGCCTTCTGTTTGGCAATGGTCTCGGAATCAGTGTGCAAGCTAATCCAGACGCTCTTGCGGTCTTCAACCCGCTGGTATCGCGTCGGGACCCGCTTTCGCAGGTGGTATGTGCTGCCGCGCTTCATAATGGTCATGGCCGGACTCCCGGTTTTGCCCCCCCGTGCTGCGATTTGTGCGGCAAAATGTGTAGCAAATCAAGCCATAATAACGGACCCGCCGGGCGGCGGATTTCCGTATCATGTTGTTTTTGCTTGATAAATGCTGATTTCACACTTGGGAAATCTGGCGGAGAGACAGGGATTCGAACCCTGGAGACGGTTTCCCGCCTACACACTTTCCAGGCGTGCGCCTTCGACCACTCGGCCACCTCTCCGTAACGCGCTATGTAGGCCAAGCGGGGGGGGAAGCGCAAGAGGGTCAAACGAAAATCCACGCGGTTTTCAAATCGCCCGGAAATCGTGACCCAATCCTTTGGAAACGAGGGGGGGCAATGCGGTCGGAATACCGCCCTTTTTACCCGGCTTCAAATATCCTGGGGGGGGCGTGGCCGCCCCCCCGACAGGGAAGGCCATGGGGGGGGCAACGCCCCCCCAGAACTGCGCTTTTGCAACGCAAAGCGCTACGCCCAACCGCTGACAAGCCGAAGGCGCGGGCAGCGGGCGGGAGCGCGCCCTTTGCGGGGGGGTCAGCCGTCCAGATGCAGATTGAAACGCCGGTTCATGCGGCCCTTCTTTTCCACCTTGCCCAGGCGAATACGGCCAATCTCGCCGGTGCGCGCCACATGGGTGCCGCCGCAGGGTTGCAGGTCGACCTGATCGTCCGCCGTGCCGATGCGCACAAGACGCACACGCCCGGCCCCCCCCATCGGGGGGGGTTTCACCGACATGGTTTTGACCAGACCGGGATTGGCGTCCAGCTCGGCCTCGGTGATCCAATCCTCGGTCACCGCCAAATCACGCGCGACAAGCGCGTTCAGCGCATCTTCCAGCGCCTGTTTGTCCTCCGGCGGCTCTTCCATGACGAAATCCAGCCTGCCCTTTTCGGGGGGGCCGATCGACCCACCGGTCACGGGCAGCGGCACCACGACCGACAGAAGATGCAACGCCGTGTGCACCCGCATGTGGCGGTTGCGGGTGTCCCAATCCAGGATCTGCGTGACCTGTGTACCCTTGGGCGGCAGCGTTGCCCCCCCTTCGGCGGGCACCAGGACGATCTCGTCCCCCCCCGCGCCTTTCACCGTCGTCGCCACGGCCATCTCGCCCCCCCCGTCCCAGCGCAGCACGCCCTTGTCGCCGGGCTGGCCGCCGCCGGTCGGATAAAACAGCGATCCGTCCAGAACCACACCACCCTGGTCGGTGTGGGACAGCACCACACCCTCCGCCTCGGTCAGATAGGCGTCATCGCGAAACAGGGGGGGGTCAGTCATCACCTTCTCCTTCCGGTGTCTCAGCGCTGTGCATGTCGCTGACATCCAGTGCCGCCATATTGGGGGGGCTTGAGGCCCCCCCAACGGGTGCAGAGGCGACAGGCCCTGAACCGCATCCGTCGCCTCATCGCCGCGCGTGCCGGTCAGCACCTCGGGGGGGTTACGCAGCCAGATGTCACGCTGGGCGAACGGGATCTCCAACCCTTCTTCGGTAAAGCGGCGGGCGATCTCGTGGTTCATGTCGCTTTTCACCGACAGGACATAGTTCACGTCGCGCAGGATCGCGCGGATCTCGAACTCCAGCGCATCTGCGCCAAACCCCCCCTGGAACACGACCGACGGTGCCGGGTTCACCGTGACCATCGGGTGCGCCTCGGCCACCTCCATCAACAGGCGTTCCACCAGCCGCGTGTCGGTGCCATAGGCCACGCCCACCGGCACAATCACCCGGCCCACGGAGTTGCCACGGGTGTAATTGGTGACCACGCCGGAGATCAGGTCACTGTTGGGCAGGATGACATCCTGGCGGTCGAAGGTTTCAAGTCGGGTCGAGCGCACCGATATGTCGCGCACGTAGCCCATCTGCCCGCCGACCTCGATCCAGTCCCCCCCTTCCGAAATCGGGCGTTCGATCAGCAGGATGATGCCCGAGACGAAGTTCGACACGATGTTCTGCAACCCGAACCCGATGCCCACGGACAGCGCACCGGCCACGATCGCCAGCGAGGACATGTCGATGCCCGCCGCTGTGATGGCGACCAGGGCGGCCAGGAAGATGCCGACATAGCCCAGGCCCGAAGTGATGGCGTTCTGCCCACCCTTATCCAGCTTCGTGCGCGGCAGGATCGAGCTTTTCAGCATGCCCTGCACCACACGGGTCAGCGTATAGCCGACAACAAAGACGATCATGAAGGTCAGGAATGCGCGCGGCGTCAGCACGGTGTCACCGATCCGGAAACCCTGCCCCCCCACCGTGGTCCAGAGCTCGGTCAGATCGGTCCATCGCGCGCCCCCCCAGATCAGGCTCAGAAACGGCAATGCGACCAACCCGGTGACGAAACTGGCCAGCGTCGGCGTCAACGCCTGATTGGCGGCCTCTTCATCCGCCCCCCCGGTCACAACACCATAGAGGTTGATGAAGAACTGGTTCAGCACCAGAAGCAGCCCAAGAACCCAGAGCGTAAGCGCCGTTGGGAATAGAATGGTCTGCGCCATCTGCACATAACCGATAGCCGCCGCAACCGGACCCAAGTACCCGACGGCAACCACAACACGCCCCCCCAGCATCTTCATCGTGCCCGCGCGGAACCCCCCCAGGGAGCCTTCCTCCGGGTCGGCCTCAATTTCCGCGCTGTGCCGGATCAGGCGCCCCCCCATACGCACTAGCAGCAAGCCTGCCCCCCCCAGCAGAAGCGGGAAGTTCAACACCGCCATGGTTTCGGCGGAGTAATCCTCATAGGCCCCCCCCAACTCGGCAAGGCCGCGCGACAGGCCGAACAGCACCCCCCCCAGAAGCGCCGCGTTGAACCGCCCCCCCTCGGCGCGTTCGGCGACGCTGTTCAGGCGCAGGACCGCCCAGGGTGCCCCCCCGGCCGCACCGAAGACGCGGGTGCCCAGCCAAAGCGCGGCAAAGAACAACAGCAGAGTATTGGCCAACATATCCGCCAGGTACTGCCCGCGCAGACCGATCACGCCGGAGGCTTCAAGTGCAGCCAACAGGGCGACAAGCCCCCCCAGGAACGGTGCCACCACCTGCCCCCCCAGCGAGGTCAGGAACATCAACACGCCCTGTGTCGCCCCCCCTTTTGAGCGGCGGCGCACCCGCAGGCCAGCGCGCATGACCCAGGCCCTGCCCCCCCGCAGCACCAGAAGCGCACCAATGACGCCGAAGCCGATTACAACCGGCAGGATGCGCTTGAGCTCGGCGCGTTGCGTTTCCGATCCCCCCCAAGCGTTCTGCACCTCGACCGCAGCCCCCCCTCGCAGGGTGTCCAGCACATCCTCGACCGCCCCCCCGGCCCAGATCGCCGGGTTCACCGGGGGGGTCGGGCCAAGTTCGAACAACAGATCGGTCTGGCGGGCCCGCAGCAGGCTGTCGATCTCGCCCACCAGGGCATTGGCGCGGCCGTGGGCCTCTTCGGCCTTTTGCACCGGCACACGCGCTTCGTTCAGCAACGCGGTCAGTTCGTCGCGGCGTTGGGTCAGGATTGCGGGTTCTGTCTGCCCTTCGGCGGGCGGCGGCCCGAGGGTCGAAATTTGCGTCTTCAGCGTATTGATGCGCACCGCATTGGCCGCCTGCGCATCGCTAAAGGCCTGCCGCCAGGCGGTGATCTCTGCCCGCAGGTCCTGCATGACCACGTCCGAGGCGCGGCCCACTTCCAACGCATCCACAACCCGGCCAGCCAGTTTCTCCCAGACCGCATAATCCGGGCTGCCATTGTTCTGATAGGCAACCACCGGATCGGGGGGGGCCTGGGCAATGACAGCCGGGGGGGGCACCGTGTCCTGCGCCGTGGCCGCCAGGGGGGGCAGCCAAAGACACAGAGAAATCAGCAGGAAACGCAGCGGGGGGAGAGCATCAATCCTCGTAGACTTCCGGCAACAGCGCCGGAGCTTGATCAAGCCACGCCGGAACCGGCAGGCTCTTTTCCTTCAGGAAGGTCGGGTTGAACAGTTTCGACTGATAGCGCGAGCCATAGTCGCACAGCATGGTGACGATGGTGTGGCCCGGCCCCCCCATTTCGCGTGCCATGCGCATGGCCCCCCCGGCGATATTGATCGCAGACGAGCCGCCAAGGCAGAGCCCTTCGTGTTCCAACAGGTCAAAGACGATCGGCAGCGCCTCTTCGTCGGTGACCTGATACAGCATGTCCGGCTTGAACCCATCGAGGTTCCTGGTGATGCGGCCCTGGCCGATGCCCTCGGTGATCGAGCTGCCCTCGGCCTTGGCCTCGCCGTCGCGATAGAGCGTGAACAGGCCCGAGCCCATCGGGTCGGTCAGCGCCACTTTCACGCCCTTGGGCTGCAACGCCTCGGCCACACCGGCCAGCGTTCCGCCGGAACCGACCGCGCAGGTAAAGCCGTCCACGCGCCCGCCGGTCTGTTCCCAGATCTCCGGCCCCCCCGTGGTTTCCACATGAGCCTGACGGTTGGCGACATTGTCGAACTGGTTGGCCCAGACCGCACCGTTCGGTTCGGTCTCGGCCAGCTTCTTGGCCAGACGTTCGGAATAGCGCACGTAGTTGTTCGGGTTCTTGTAAGGCGCGGCGGGAACCTGAACCAGCTCGGCCCCCCCGGCCAGACGGATCATGTCCTTCTTTTCCTCGGACTGGGTTTCCGGGATCACGATCACCGTCTTGAACCCCCCCATCGAGGCCCCCCCGACCAGCGCAAGACCAATGCCGGTGTTGCCTGCAGTGCCTTCAACAATGGTGCCGCCCGGATGCAACTCGCCACGCGCCAGCGCATCGCGGATGATATAAAGCGCCGCGCGGTCCTTCACGGACTGGCCCGGGTTCATGAACTCGGCCTTGCCATAGATGGCGCAGCCGGTTGCCTCGGACGCCGCATTAAGCCGGATCAGCGGCGTATTGCCCACCGAGGCCGCAAGGTCCTGTTTCACGTCCATCTTTTCACCCTTCCGCGCGTGTCTGTTCGTCCCCCCCAACAGGGATAAGGCCGCGCCACCGGGGGGGTTTCAAGCACCGCTGCGCAACCGATCCCGGTTTGCGCAAGCCAAAGCGCAGAAAGGACCAAGGGTCCACATCCGGCCTCGCCGGTAGATACAAGTTCCATCAGGCACGCGAAGGGGGGGATGACATGGGACCGGATATCCTCGGCCTCATGGTCCACCCCCCCGCCCAGGCCCGCCGCCGTGTCGGGCAGGTCGGCGATGGCGATATAGGACATCAGAAACTCGCTGACCGCGCCGGGGGGGCTGGGATAATAATCGGCCACGTGGTGCAGCGTGCCTATGGTCAGCCCGGCTTCCTCCTGCGCTTCACGGATCGCGGTTGCCTCTGCCGTCTCGCCTGGATCAATGCGTCCTGCGATGGGTTCCAGCACCCAGGGGGGGTTCACATCACCGCGCAAATGCGGGCCGAAGCGGAATTGCTCGATCACCATCACCGCATCCCGCACGGGTCATAGGGCAACACGGTTACTGCGTCGCCGCCGACGAAACCCGCACGATTCACCACCTGGCTCATCGAGCCATCGAAGCGGCGGAAGGACAGGTCATGTTCTTCGAGGGTGAAGAAGTTCGAATAGGGACGACTGGCCCGTTTGGTATCAATATCCCCCCCTGACCCGAAACTGCCGCGCACGGTGCAAGGCACCGGGGGGGTCGCGGCCCGCACCCTGCTATCGGCGCGCATGCGGATCATGGTGAAACGTTTCTGCACTCGGTGACGGGCACCTCGGGATAATAGGACATGACTTCACGCGCCGCATGCACGGTCATTTTGCCCCCCCAGGTTCGGGCCCAGTCGTCCAGCAGCCAGGGATCACCCGGTGCCCAGTGGCCCTCCTCCGGGAACCAGGCCTGGGCCTTGGCCGGGCCCGCGTCGGTGGACAGCTCCACATCGCGCAGCTCATAGGCAAAGCCGCCTTCGTAATAATCCAGCCGCGCGATATCCTCGTCGCCCAAGCCAGTGACCAAAACGCCCTCAGCCGTCCCACCCGGCTGCGCATGCACCATCGGAAAGCACTGCCCCCCCGCGGCCCAGGAGACCGTGTGATCCGCCAGGGTCGCAGGTTGCATCTGCGCTTGGCTGCCCCCCCTGCCCAGAACAAGCGTCAATAGCGGCGCGTGCCGCAGGGTTCCATAGAAGAACAGGTCCATGAGCGCCCTCGTCAGTGCCAGCGTTTCGCGGCAAAGGCCGTGACCACACCGGTGATCAGTCCGCCTGCCAGAAGCGTGCCGATCACCTCGGGCGTGGCCGCCGTCCACAGGTAATCGACGCCAATCTGGAACATGTCCTGAAGCGCATGGACCGGCCCGTCATAACGCAGGCGCATGGACAGGCGGATCATCTCATACCCCCCGAGAAGCTCAGAAGCACCCAGAACCCCCCCAGCA